>Ga0101944_10006401_pt1 | contig 12557 bp, 8 predicted proteins | sample DewCreD2012metaG_FD_75245 | JGI IMG/M metagenome (GOLD analysis project Ga0101944, IMG submission 75245) | Hot spring sediment bacterial and archeal communities from British Columbia, Canada, to study Microbial Dark Matter (Phase II) - Dewar... ... | reverse complement strand
AGTGGCGCGGCAACCTTCCGCCGAAAGATGAAAGCATACGCGGTCGCCGCTCCGTCACCAAGGCATACCTCGACGTATTGGAATCATACTGGCGCGGCAAAACATTGTCGCCTGCGGTCGCCGACATTGCAACTACCGCGTCATTAAAAAATGAATTGTTTGAACTGCTCGGGGAACAGACTCTTATGAAACGCTGGCTGGTTGCTTCCCTGTGGAAAAACGTGAAGAATCAGACCCAATTCCACGCTTTCCCTATGAAGCGCTGGATTGAATTTGTCAGAATCGGCGAGGCATATTTAAAGAAGTTGTCTGGTTAGCCCTCTGGTTCCGTGCTCTTGAAAGCGGCTTCTGATCTAAACAGTTTATCAAACAGAGACGGTTTCTTGCCAAACGTCAACAGATCCTGGCTTACTTCAAGATCTGTGGCCAGATGCTCGACAACCTTTGTTTCAACACATTGTTGAGCCATTTTAATCGCATTTTTTATGGCGTCTGAATTCGATCTGCCATGGCTGATAATCACCGGTGCTTTCACTCCGACCAGCAGTGCGCCGCCATACTCGGTGTAATCGAAGCGTTTTTTAAAGCGCACAAAAGACTGACGGGAAAACAAGTAGCCTATTTTAGCAAGCAAACTGTTATTGATTTCTTCCTTAAGCGCTTTGCCCAGGCACTCGGCAACTCCCTCAGCAACCTTGAGGAGAATATTGCCGGTAAAGCCGTCGCAGACCACAATATCCACTGCGCCTTTAAAAACATCTTTACCCTCCACATAGCCAATATAATTTAATTTGCTTTTACGCAACAGGTGATGGGCTTCGCGGGTAATGTCGGTCCCTTTTGAATCTTCCTCGCCATTGCTCAAAATACCAACCCGCGGGCTGGAACAGTTAAGATAATATTTGCTATACACAGAGCCCATAATGGCAAATTGCGCCAGATGATACGGCTTGCAGCTATTGTTGGCACCGGCATCAATGAGAGTAACTTGACCTTTGACCGCCGGCATAACCGTAGCAATAGCCGGACGGTCAATACCTTTAATGCGACTAAGAACAAACAATGCCGCAGATACCACCGCACCGGAATTGCCGGCGCTCACAAACGCATCTGCCTTATTGCTATGCACCAGATCTATCCCCACGCGTATTGATGAATCTTTCTTTTTCCGCACGACATCCAGAGGATTATCTGACATGGAAATGACTTCTGAAGCTTTATGAATGGTCAGGGGGAGGGAGGATGCCTTGTGGCGTTTTAATTCCGCCTTGATAGCGTATTCTCTCCCCACCAGAATCACTTCAATGTTGAAGTGCCGGCAGGCTTCAACAGCACCGGCAATGATTGCGCGCGGCGCGAAATCGCCCCCCATTGCATCAACGGCTATTTTTATTTTTTTATAGTTCATAATTGTAAATGCTGATCAATAATAATAAGTTCCCGGCTGATAGTTTATCAGCCCAAGGCCATGAAAGCAGCCAAATAAAAGGTTTTGCACGTCAAGCCCCGCCCACAAAAAACAACTCTTCACAAACGTCCGAAAACATCCCCCGATCAAAAGGGCTGATGTATTACCAAAACGTAGTCACGGCAAAAGACTCCTCTCGCTGTTTTTGGTTACTTTTTTATATCGCTATTATCTGCCAATGTCAATCTGCATATCTTCAGGGCTTTCTCCAAAAATAATATTATAAGGGTGATGGCGAAGCTTCCGTGTGGTTCATCGCTATAGGACAACCGCCCGTGCTGGTAACACTGCAGGTGCTGTTATATTCTGCAGTCCCCGATTGGGGTAATGCACTTGCCAATTGTTGAGGAGAGCTTTGGCCTATCTGGCTGTTACCTGTTCTCATCATTAAATAAAAAGGCTGCCGACCACTGACTGATGGCGGCAGCCTTCAACGTTAGGGTAATCCTATTACAGTCCTGATTTAAGGCTCGGCGCAGGTTTGAATCCCACAGTCTTGCTGGCTTTGATTTTGATTTTCTCTTTTGTCCGCGGGTTAACTCCCATGCGGGCTTTTCTTGATTTTACCGTGAACACGCCGAAGCTGGGAACTGCAAAACGTTTCTCTTTTTTGATCGCCTTGCCAATTACATCAAACGCACAATCAATTATTGCCTCCACTGCTTTTTTGCTTACATCTTCTTTGCATCCTTTTGCTACCGCATCAATTAATTCTGCCTTTGTCATATCTCTCTCCTCTCTTTTTGATAAGGGTTATGTGGTTGCTGTTGGCCAAACGCTGTATTTTAAAAGGTCTAATAGTATATTGACTTATGGATGTCAATAAAAAAATAGAGCCCTAAAATTAAATAAAAGTGTTTGCCAGAGCGGTTTTGGCCAATGATTTGCCTGAATGTAAAAATTGGTTATATTAACGTAAGCGCGGATCAAGAGCGTCGCGAATTCCCTCTCCCAAAAGATTATAACCCAGCACCGTAATCAAAATTGCAAGACCGGGGAATAATGAGAGCCACCACGCAATCTCAATGTTGTCTTTACCGACGGTAAGAATATTCCCCCAACTCGGCGTAGGGGGTTGAACGCCGATTCCCAGAAAACTCAGCGAGGACTCAATAAGAATGGCAGCGGCAATGCCGAGTGTCGCATATACCAGCACAGGAGCCAGTGCGTTGGGCAGAATGTGGCTGAAGATAATTCTGAGGTCGCCGGCGCCGGCGGTCCGTGCTGCCAGAACAAATTCCCGCTGTTTTAAACTTAAAAATTCGGCCCGTACAAGCCGGGCCACTCCCATCCAATTGGTTGCGCCGATTACAATCATAATAATCCAGATGCTCGGTTCAAATAATGCAATTAATGCAATTATTAAAAAAAATGTCGGAAAACACAGCATGGTATCAACAAACCGCATGATAATGCTGTCAATCAACGAACCATAATAACCAGCAAGCGCACCTATCAAAATGCCAATAAGCACTGAAATGCCTACCGAAAAGAATCCAACCTTTAAGGAAATACGGGCACCAAAAACAATCCTGCTGAATACGTCCCTGCCCAGGTCATCGGTTCCAAACCAATGTGTCAGGGACGGAGGCATCAGAACATGCCGGGCATCAATGGCAACCGGATCATAGGGTGCGATGAACGGCGCCAAAAAAGATACCATAAATAAGCTTATGACAATGATGCTTCCTGCGACTGCAAGCCGGTCTTTTTTAAAGCGATACCAGAATTCTGCATATGGTGTAAGCATGGCGATTGCGAAAACAATGTCTGAGGCACGTACTACGCAACCCGGATGCGCGGATCTGCTATGGCGTATGATATATCTGCGAGAATATTGCCGATCAGCGTCAGGATTGCGCCAATCACCAGCATCCCCATGATTACCGGATAATCACGGGACATGGCACTTTGCCAGAAGAGTTGTCCCATGCCGGGAATTGCAAAAATAGTCTCAAAAATGACGCTGCCGCCTATGAGCCCAGGTACAGAAAGCCCCAGGAGTGTTATAACGGGAAGCAGGGCATTGCGCAATGCATGACGATACATAACCCTCAGTTCAGAAAGCCCCTTTGCCCGTGCAGTCCTGATGTAATCCTGTCTGATCACTTCAAGCATGCTTGACCGAACGTAGCGGGACATGCCGGCCATTCCGCCAAATGCACTCACCAAAATGGGCAGGATGAGGTGCCGTCCATAATCAATAATCTGCGCCATTGCCGAGAGGTTGTCATGATTGTAGGATTTTAAACCCGAAATAGGTAGCCAGCCAAGTGTAACACCGAATAACATCATTAACAGGAGCGCCAGCCAGAAGGAAGGCCATGCAAAACCAAGAAAAACAAAAACCGTTGAAAATTTATCAAAGAGCGACCGCTGATACACCGATGACAACACGCCGACCGGCAAGGCTATAACAAGTATTAACAGTAAAGATAGAACATTAATGCTAATTGTCACCGGTAATCGTTCCCGTATCTTATCAGTAACCCTCCTGCCGTCAGGGGTAAACGAATAACCAAAATCCAGAACTGCAATCTGCTTCAGCCAGAACAAATACTGAATATAAAGCGGCTTATCTAAACCATAGTAAGCGCGCAGGCGAGCTTTTGCTTCCGGTGATGCTTTAGGGTTCATCTGCACCAGTAAGTCAGCCGGAGACCCTGGCGCAATGTGAATTACCAGAAATGATATCACGGTAATACCTATTAGCATGGGTATCATGGCTGCTAAACGTTTGAGAAGGTAGCGTGTCATTGTGGCGATTTCCGGGTTGAGCGGTTGCTATGATGACTATCGTCAGGTGTTTTTATGTCGAGATTGCATCCCTTTCGTCAACCTCGCGGCTTCTTTGCACGTGCCCGCAATGACATGATGCTTTAGCAGGATTACAAATGAAAGTCATAGCGGGGAACAGCAGCGAAGCGGGAACCTCATCTTTAGAAAATAAACCGGTTTTCTCCATAGGTTTGAACCACTGGCTAATTATAATGAACATATTTCTGCTGATGTTGTGGGACATACCACTTAATAAAATTATAGTCTATGCCAATCGGCGCCGGTTCAATACCCTTAAATCTGCTGCTGATTATAGGAAGCGCGTCCGGGACAAAGAGAAACGTATAAGGCTGTTCTTCGGCTAAGATTTCCTGAATCCTAAAATAGCATTTCCTGCGCTCATCAATGTTAAACGTGTGGCGTCCTTTTTCCAGCAGTTTGTCCACTTCCGGATTGCTATATGAGACAAAATTAAGTTCTTCCGGTTTGGTTTTGCCGGAGTGCCAAATATCATACAAATCAGGATCCTGCGATATGGTCCAGCCAAGAATAACTGCTTCAAAACGGCGCTGATTTATAAATTGATTGATAAAAGAGGCCCATTCAATAATACGGATGTTTACCTTAATGCCAATTTGCTGCAAACGATATTGAATGATCTCTGCGCATTTGGCACGCTGTGCGTTGCCAATATTGGTAAGAATAGTGAATTGGAACGGCCTGCCATCGCGATCTAAAATTCCATCGCCGTTGCGATCTTTCCATCCAGCCTGCGCCAACAGCTCACGCGCTTTAGTCGGACTGTATGGGTACTGACGCACAGCTTCGTTATATGCCCACGTTCCCGGCTTATACGGCCCCGTTGCAATCTGTCCCAAACCCAGCAGAACAATATCTATGAGCTCCTGTTTATCTATTGCATAACTTATTGCCTGACGAACCCGGACATCCTGAAACAGCGGATTTTTTAAGTTATACCCCATATACGTATAAGAAAAAGAAACATAACGATATTTCGCAAAATTATTTTTAAAGTATGCGCTATTGGTCTGGCGTTGATACTGCACCGGGGTTAGCCCCATCCGGTCGATCGTGCCAGAACGGAGCTCAAGAAACATCGTCGCGCTGTCGGGTATCACGCGATAGACATAGGTATCGATATAGGGCCGCCCCTCAAAATAAGCGTGGTTTGACTGCAGCACAATCTTTGCGCCCGTTTCCCAACTTTTAAATACATACGGACCGGTTCCAACGGGATGGCGCGCAAGTTCGCTTTTTACAATATCTTTGCCTCGAAGAAGATGCTCCGGAAGAATTGAAATTGCCCAACTTTCAAGCGCCGGTGCAAACGGTTTCTTATAGGTCACCTCAAATGTAAAGTCATCTATAATACGAGCATCCTGAACCTGAAGGAAGGGGTCAGCATATGCAGTTGGTGTCTTTGGATCGCACATTGTTTGATAGGTAAATAGCACGTCGCGCGCCGTAAACGGATGGCCGTCATGCCATAACACCCCTTTTCTAAGATAAAATCTGATTTTCAAGCCATCGTTAAGAATATCCCATGAATCTGCCAGGTCGCCAATCAGTTTGAGATCCTTATCGTATTTGACCAGTCCGTTATAGATTAATGAGGCAACACCGTGAGAAGCGCTGTCAGAAGCTAAAATGGGAATGAGGGTGCTCGCATCGCCGATTGAACTGTCAACAAACGCATCGCCGTATGCAGGCAATGCTACACCCTCAGCAGAAGCCATTTCTGCAGCACCTATCGGTAGAGCTGTTATGACCGATACCAGCATGAGCATAAAAAACAGACCTGCGATTTTGTGGCGCTGAAGACGGGGTATGACGTGAACACACATGAGATGAAAGTAATATCAGCCAGCAGCGCTAAACGCGCACCAGCACATAATTAGAAAATATCAGCAGAAAAAATGTATATGTGAGTGTCTTTGTCCGTCCAGGCATCCGGCGGAAGACCTGCTTTCAGGCACGCATGCTCAAGAAATGTTTTTTTATTCCAACCATAGTTTGTGGCAACCTGCGGCAACAGAAGCCCATGATAGCCGTTTTTTATAATATAAATGCCGTGTTTGCCGATTTCAATTTCCTGGATATTTTCAATTCGTTTCATGGGTGTTAAAACAGAAATTTCAATATCCAGTTCGTCAATTTCATCTGGACGTACTGGTTCAAAACGAGGATCCTGAAATGCTGCAGCAATAGCCATGTCCTGAACCGTCTTATACAGTGGCCTGGTTGGCTGAATATGTCCAATACACCCCCTTAAGTTTCCGTGCAAATGCAACGAAACAAAAGCGCCTCTATTCTCTTTGAGTATGTCCGATTTCACTTCTACGTCGGGCGGTTTTTTGCCGTGGGCCGCACATTCAATAGCGGTGCGGGCAATTGCATAGAGGGTTGCTTTATCATCCTTAGTAAGGCCGAGGTCTATGCCTGGCTTAACTTTCTTTTCCATGCTGTTTGATCCTGTGATTTTGACGTCACCCCATGCCGGTATCGTATTGAAGTCACGCCGTTTTAATTGAAATTATAAGGAATTGATAAGGGGAATGCAAACAATAAGTGATGAAAAAGGGAAGCAAAATAAATTTCAAGTATCTTTGGAAAGGTATTATCCGCTCTAATCCTCAAACAGTGCATCAACAAAATCCTGAGCAATAAACTCGCGCAAATCATCCATTTTTTCACCTACGCCAATAAAGCGCACCGGGATTTTAAGTTCATCGCACAGAGCCACAATAACACCACCTTTGGCAGTGCCGTCAAGTTTGGTTATGGCGATACCCGAGATGTTTAACGCATTTTTAAATGTTTTTGCCTGGCTTATAGCATTTTGTCCAGTGGTAGCATCAAGAACAAGCAGCGTCTCATGCGGCCCACCCGCCACCTCCTTGCCGATGACGCGAGATACCTTCTTGATTTCTTCCATGAGAGGGAGCTTGGTATGAAGGCGTCCCGCCGTATCTATAATTAAAACATCATAGTGTTGAGCTTTTGCAATTTTTAGCGCATCAAAAACAACGGCTGAGGGATCAGCGCCGCTTTTGTGCTTTATAACCGCGCATCCGGCACGCTGCCCCCAAATCTCAAGCTGTTCAATAGCGGCAGCACGGTAAGTATCGGCTGCACAGAGAAGCACGGTGCGTCCCTGCAATTTGAACAGGTGGGCCATTTTTGCAATAGTCGTTGTCTTTCCGGTGCCATTGACGCCCACGGCAAGAATGACAAAGGGCTTGCTGCCGGGGTCAAGGTATAGAGCATTTTCAGCGTGAGAGAGAATGGCAAGAATTTCTGCTTTAATTGCATCACGAATTTTATCGGGGTCTGCAAGCTCGTGGCGTTTAACCCTCCAGCGTATCGAGTCCATAATCGTCTGGATGGTTGTTATACCAATATCTGCGCTAATAAGAATCTCCTCAAGATGCTCGAGCAGCTCTTCGCTGATCTCCCGCTTCCCCACAGTTATTTCTTCTATACGGCGGACAATGGCATTATGGGTTTTGCTGAGGCCATGCTTCAGCCGCTGAAAAAATCCTCGTTCTGGCATGTGCTTTTAATGAAGTTCTACTGAAACTATTTTTGATACACCCTGTTCCTGCATGGTGACGCCATAGAGGGTATTGGCAGCCTGCATTGATTGCTTGCTGTGGGTTACCATAATAAATTGCGAATAGGTGCTCATTTTTTTTAGGTGCTGATTAAACCGTTCAATATTGCTGTCATCAAGGGCAGCATCAATTTCATCAAGCAGGCAGAACGGACTGGGCTTGGTTAAAAAAATGGCAAATATCAGTGCCACAACCGTTAGCGATCGTTCTCCGCCTGACAGCAAATCGAGACTCTGCATTTTTTTGCCGGGCGGTTGCGTATATATTTCAATTCCCGTTTCTAACAAATCAGATTCGTCGGTTAATGCAAGGTATGCTTTGCCCCCTTGGAACAAAATGGGAAAAATTTCTTGAAAATGGGTATTCACTTGATTAAAGGCGTCTTGAAATTTTTCTCTGGTGGTGCGGTTAATCTTTGCAATAACTCTCTGCAGGGAGTCCAAAGACTGGGTAAGGTCCTGTTCCTGCGCAGAGAGAAAATCAAAGCGCTTTTTCGTTTCGTCATATTCCGTTGCGGCAGCCAGATTAACTTCTCCGATATTTTCAAGGCGCAGCCGCAGCTTTTCAAGCTTCTCGTGATTTTCTGCGAGGGAGAATTTTGCCAGTTCTGATGACACATGCTCCAGCGGAGGTATCGCGCAGTGATAACGCTCAGTGATCTCTTCTGCAAGATGCTCGCAGCGCAGCAAGACCTCTCGTAGGTTTAGGTCAAGTTCATGCACCCGCGGTTCAATAGTATCCTTGCTTTCCTGCAAGCTGCGCAGAAATGTCTCTGCGGCAGTAAGAGTTTTTTCAAGGTCCGCCGCTCGCTCCAGTTCGCTTTTCAGGCGGCGGTCGGTTTCGTCATGCCTGGCAAGCAGGTCGTGCAGATTTTCCTGAGTCAGAGAAATGTCACGAACAAGGTCCTCTTTCTGCATCCGGAGCTCCTCCATCTCCCTGACCAGATTAGTCAGTTTGTTCTCTGCCGCAGTCTTGGTTTCAAGAGCCATATTCAAATTGTTTATTGCGTTTTCGTAGCGTTGCTGGGTGACTTCAAGTTTCACGCGCACCTCAACAGCGGTTGTTTCAGCGTTTTTCAGCTCCTCCTTGAGCAAAAGTTCCCTTTGCTGAAGAATGCGCAACCCCTCCTGCATTTCATCATCGCTATATTTAAACGACCCTTCCTTGATGATGAGCTCTTTAAGCTCCTGTTGATAGGAAACAAGATCGCGCGCGTATGACTCATATTCATCGTGAATCACTGCTAATTTTTCTCGGCATTGCTTGGTTTCATCCGTATACTTTTCAAGCATGGTTTGCTGCTGAAAAAGGGTAATATCAAGCTCCTGTTTCTCGCATATAAGCGATTCTGAAATATCCTGCAGCCGGCCCAGCTCCTGCATCATTGTTTCCCGCTCTCTGGCGACAGAATTAAGACGCATCTCGATGTGCTGCAGCTCGTCGGTAAGCTGTTTGATTTCACGGTTTCGTTGCAGTATTCCAGAGCTTGCCGTTCTTTTGCTGCCGCCCGTTATAACACCTGCGGGATCTATGATATCTCCATCCTGCGTAACAAAAGAAGCTGGTTTGGGTAATGCCTCCCGGATGGCTAATGCCTGCTCTATATTTTCAACAACAAACACGTTGCCAACCAATGCCTTAACCAGATGCTGATATTCCGGTGCCGTTTTAATAACTGATGCCAGCGATATCAATTGCTGAGACAAATCGTGCGTTTCTGTTGTTTCAAAACCGCACGGAGCAGGGGAGAGGGGAATAAATGATACGCGACCTGCGTCAGATTGTTTAAGATATGCAATGGATGCAAAACCGTTCTGGTAATCATGGACAATGACCGACTGAAGCCGTCTCTCCAAGGCAGATTCAACCGCCGTTTCATATTGAGGGTTCGTTTCTATAAAATCTGCAAAAAGGCCCACAACTCCGTTCTCATTGACAGCACTGTGCTCGTGCCGGCGCATAATGGCACGCACTCCTTCGTCAAACCCCTCAAAGTTTGCTTGCAGTTCTTTCAATGAGGTGAGGCGCGACCGCATTATGCTGGTTTTATCTTTTAGTTCATGCAGAATCTCCTCCTTTTCAGAAAGTGCTGCAGAAAGTTTTGCGATGGACTGCTGGTGTTCAGATATTGCCGTTTCCGTGTCAGCGCGGCTGGCAACTATTTCTTTTATCCGCTGTTCAGCAGCCTCGGTGAGATGGCTGATTTCTTTAAGTCGTGCCTCACAGGCGCCCTTTTCAGTTGACAATCTGTTCAATCGCTGGGTAATTTCCCGCTGCATATTCAAGTTAAGCTGCATATTGTTTTTGATCTGGGTGCGCGCCGTAACTATTGCAATGAGTTCTGATTTCTCTTTGTCAATGCGTTGCCGTAATTCTGCAAGTTGTTCGGTAAGGGTGGAGACCGTCGCCGTGCCGTTCGTGTATTGTTTTTGGTTACTTTCAATTTCAGCACGCAGGGCCGCAACCTCTTCTCTGCGCGCTTTTGCCTCTGCAATTAACACTGCCAGTTCAGTGTTAAGCTCTGCTTGTTTTTGCGCATATTTTTCAAGCCGCTCGGTTATCGTTTCCACTTCTTTGTGATTGTAGGTCAGACGGCTTTCCTGCGTCGTTATATTGTTTTTAATCTGATACAGTTCGTTCTGCAGTTCAGCACTTCTCCGCTGGGTTTCAGTCAAGTCTACACGCTGTTCTATGACCGCAGCTTCAACTGATTGCTTTTCTGCTGTGATGCGAATTTCCTCATCGCGCAGGGCCGTCAGTTCCGCCCTGATTTTTGATTCTGCGTTTTTTAGATCGTGTAATTTGTGGGCTGCAATATAAAGTTCGGTTTCTTTTATCTCGTCTTTTATTTTCCGATATCGGTTAAGCCGTTTAACCTGCTTTTCAAGAATCGCCAGCTGATTTTGAATTTCGTTCAGAATGTCGCGAATGCGCAGCACGTTTTGTTTTGTTGATTCTATTTTTGACAGCGCCTCTTTTTTACGTGCGCGGTATTTTGCAATGCCCGCCACTTCTTCAATGAGCACTCTGCGTTCGGGGGGTTTAAGGCTTAGAATATGGTCAACTCTTCCCTGTTCCATGATTGAATAAGATTTAAGACCTACGCCGGCATCAAGAAAAAGCTCAATAATATCTTTAAGTCTGCATGGTATCTTATTGATAAAATATTCACTTTCGCCAGAACGATACAATCGTCGCGTAACCATAATTTCTCTGACCTGGTCTTCAGAATTGCGATGACCATTTTCATTGCTCAAAACCATGGATACTTCGGCCATGCTCATGGGCTTTCTGCTTTCGCTGCCGTTAAAAATCAGATCTTCCATAATTTTGCCGCGGAGGTTTCTTGCGTTCTGCTCGCCCATTATCCACCTGAATGCGTCAATAACATTGCTTTTACCGCATCCGTTAGGCCCGACCAGAGCCGTTATACCCGGCTTGAATACAAGCTTTACCTTATCGACAAAGGTTTTAAATCCTACGATTTCAAGTTCTTTTACGTGCATAACTCATCCCCTCAAAGAACTGTTATGTCCTTGCCAAAACAGCACCGGTTGGCAGTTAGTGCTTACTTATATGTTTATGAAGGAACTTACTTTTGCATTAGACCATGTGTAGAAAAAAATTTATCAAATAACCGCCGTGATGTAAAGTGAAAATTACTACAAAATGTATATAATAAAAGGATCAAATACTATATATAGTTACATTTGACGACGGTGTCTTATCAGTCGCCCTAATGCTTCGAATGTGATAGTTATCCGGCAGGAGGGGTTAAAAGGGTAAAAAATGAAAATTAAAAACCCCCTGGAGCTGTTTCATTCGCACCAGCGAAATATTTTGCGGAAAGATCTGGAAGAACTAATGCTTGTGCGCCAGTTAAAATATTCGGTTATTCTAAACTATTTTCTTATCAAGCACCTCAGTGAGATGCATTACTTCAACGTTCATGTTTTTTTGATAAAACCCGTCCTTAAACTGCAGCATGCAGCCCATGCAGCCAGTAACCAGTATTTCAGCACCAGTCTTCTCTAAGGCCCGTAATTTTTTATCAAGTATTTTCATGGAAAGGTCATAATGCGAAATATTAAAACTCCCTCCCATACCGCAGCATTGGTCTGAATTTTCCATTTCAACATACTCAATATCGGGGAGTGATTTAAGCAGACGTCGAGGCAGCTCAGAAATTCCCTGGCTGCGCCGCAGGTGGCACGGGTCGTGGTAGGTGAGTCTTTTTTTTTGCACCGTCTTTGCGTCTGGTTCTACGCTATCCTGTGTTGCGATATTAACAAGGGGTAATTTGTTTATGAGCAGTTCGGAAATATCGATGACCTTGCGGCTAAAATTATCAACAATACTGCGCGTATGCTCATCGCTGTCCTCAAATAGCATAGGATAATATTTTTTCAATGCAGCGCCGCACGACGCACAATTCGTGACAATGAAATCAACCTCTTTATCAGAAAAAGCTTTAATATTCTGTCGCGCCATTTCTCGGGCTGATTTCCAATCTCCTGCGCCAAACGCCATTAATCCACAGCACGCCTGTTGTTGTGGAATATTCACAGTTACGCGCAGCCGTTTTAATATATTCAGGGTTGCGCTTCCAACTTCGGGAAACAGGTAATTGGTTGCGCATCCGATAAAATATGCAATCCGCATAGTATCCTGCGGCG
>Ga0101944_10006398_pt1 | contig 12566 bp, 11 predicted proteins | sample DewCreD2012metaG_FD_75245 | JGI IMG/M metagenome (GOLD analysis project Ga0101944, IMG submission 75245) | Hot spring sediment bacterial and archeal communities from British Columbia, Canada, to study Microbial Dark Matter (Phase II) - Dewar... ... | reverse complement strand
GACAGCACCGGTGTCGAGGAGTTCGGCCGCGTCAAGTCGGCTGCGATCGCCGAGCTTGTGGAGTCTCCGGCCGACTTCGCCACTCCGGGAAGGCCGGTGGAAGAGACGCCGACCGCAGAGCTGGGTCGCTACATTCGGCGGATGAAGGCAGCCGGAGAGAACGTGGCGGCGGAAGAGGTGGAGTTCCACTACCGGTTTTCCTACTCCCTTACCGGTCTGATCATGGTCATGCTCGGTCTGCCGCTGGCCGTGCGGCTCAGACGCGGCGGTGTTATGTTCGGTCTAGGGCTCGGATTGCTCTTCTCGTTTCTTTACTGGGGAGCGATTCAGACTTCCCGAGCTTTCGGGACTTCGCACGTGGTCAGTCCCGCTCTTGCCGCGTGGTTGCCGAACGTGGCCTTCGGTCTCATTGCCCTGGGCCTGATGTGCCGGGCTGAAAGCTAGCCCTGAGCGAAAACGGCGTGTTCTGCGGGCTGACGATGAAAACCGGTCGGCACCGGCCGGGGACGAGATTCGAGGTACTGGCGGGCCGCCGCTAGCTGCGTCGCGCTCAGAGCGGAGACTAGGCTCTGTTCTTGCGGAAACGGTCGAGCAGTTTCAGGAATGCCTTCAGCGGAAGGCAATTGACGATGTCGGTTTTCTCCAGCCAAGCGCGGCGGGCGGTAATGATGCCGTAGCGCATCCAGCCGAGGTCGGCGACGGCGTGAGCGTCGGAGTTGACGGCGAGCAGAACGCCGGCCGACTTCGCCCGGCGCGCCCAGGTGTCGGAGAGGTCGAGTCGGCCCGGGAAGGCGTTGATCTCCAGAATCTTGCCGTGCTCGGCAGCGCAGGCAATGACCTTCTCGAGGTCGATGTCGTAGCCCGGTCTCTTGCCGATGAGCCGGCCCGAGGGATGGGCAATCATGTGAACAAGAGGATGGGCGATTGCCGCGCAGATTCTTTCCGTTGCATGATAATTGAAGGCCTGATGGATGGAAGCCACTACAAAGTCGAGGCGTTGGAGTATGGTGTCCGGGTAGTCGAGGCGACCGTCCCGGCCGATGTCTACCTCGGCCGAGCGCAGGACGCGAAACCCAGGCAGCTGCGCATTGAGCCGGTCGATGCGGTCGCAGTTACGGAGAAGGGCGTCCGGCCGCAGCCCGCCGGCATAGCCGGCGGAGGTCGAGTGTTCGGTGACAGCGGCGTATTCGTAGCCGCGGCGGCGGCAGGCCTCAATCATCTCTTCGAGCGGAGAGCTGCCGTCGGAGGCGGTCGTGTGCATCTGCAGGTCGGCGCGCACGTCGTCGAGGCTTACCAACTCCGGCAGCGAGCCGGACTGAGCCGCGGCGATTTCACCTCTGTCTTCGCGCAGTTCGGCCGGGATGAACGGCAGTCCGACTGCCGCGTAGATATCTTCCTCGGTCCGTCCGGCCAGACGTCTGCCCGCGCGGAATACTCCGTATTCAGAGAGCTTCAGTCCGTGCTTCTGGGCAAGGCTGCGGACCGCTACGTTGTGGTCCTTTGAGCCGGTGAAGTACTGTAAGGCAGCACCAAACTCGCCCTTCCTGACCGTCCGGACGTCGACCTGGCGCAGTCCGGCGGATGTTTCGAACCTGGCCGACGCTTTAGTGCGTCCGGCGGACAGCGTCTCGCGAACCGCGGGGTGGCGCAGGAGTTGTTCGATTGTGCGGACAGGGTCTCTGGATGCAACCAGGATGTCTATGTCGCCGACCGTCTCTTTTCCTCTTCGCAGCGAGCCGGCAGCAACGGCACGTTCGGTCTCGGAAAGCGTTTCAAGATAAGCGATTACTGTTGAGGCCAGCTCCTCTGCTGCGTCCAGGAGCATGCGCTCATGTGCCGTTTCGGTGGTCATTATTGCACGACGGATGTTGTCCACTTTCCTGGCGCCCATTCCCGGGATTTGGGCAAGAGAACCGTCGGCAACGACACGGCGCAGGTCGTCGAGACCCTTGACTCCGAGTTCAGAGTGCATCAACCGGACTGTTTTCGGGCCGATGCCGGGAATGTCAAGAAGTGCAAAGAGACCGGGCGGCAGCCCGGCGGTAACCTCTTCGAGTTTCGCGACCTTGCCGGTCGACAGGTACTCGCGGATCTTGCGGGCGATGCCTGTCCCGACGCCGGGGATGCTTTCGAGGTTGCCCTGAGCGGCTATCTCGACCACATCTTGCGTCAGGTCGTCCAGAGCCCGCGCGGCCCGGCGATAGGCGAGAACCCGGAAACCGGATTCGCCGGTCAGTTCGAGCGCATCGGCAATACGGTTGAACATGCGGGCAAGGTCGTGATTGTGTGGTTTCCTGTCTGCGTTCATGACTGATGAACGCAGCGGCCGGCGCACCATGTCGCCAGCAGGCGGCAGTCAGGGCCAGCCCGCGGGTCCCGGTCGAGGAGAACGAAGTCCGCTGCCATGCCCGGAGCAAGTGTTCCGACTCTTTGCTCGATACCCAGGGCGAAGGCGGCATCGCACGTGAACAAAGCCAGCGCTTCGTTTCCGGTGAGACGCTGGGATGGATTGGGCAGGTTCATCGCCGCGCTGATTCCGGCCAGCGGATCGGCCGGAGTGATCGGCGAGTCGGAGCTGCCGGCAAGTCTGATGCCGGCCGCACGCAGGGTACGTAAGGGATTGGTGTTGCGCCAGCGCTCGTCGAGTCGTGCTGAGTACAGCCGACCGGGGCCGCCCCAGTATGCTTCGAAAGCAGGCTGGACTACCAGAACGAGATTGGCTCTTCTGATGCCTTCAATCAGGTCGGGCCGAAGCAGTTCAGCGTGTTCGATGCGATGGCGCAGGGAGTCCTTTCGAGTCCCGATGGCTTCATGGCAACGAACCAGCTGCTCAACCGCCCGGTCACCGATTGCGTGGAATGCGGTCTGCAGCTCAAGACTCGATGCGCGGCTGAGATACGAGGCTACCTGGTCGTCACTGCGGTAGAGCAATCCGTGCTCAGCTGGTGCGTCGGCGTAGGGGAGACTGAGCGCTGCTGTCCGCGAGCCGAACGAGCCATCGAGAAGCAGACAGCCGCCCGTCTGTTTCAAACCGAAGTTTCTGGCCACTTCAGGTTTCCAGCTCTGGAGATATGGGACAGCCCGGATCGGCAGGGCGGCGAGCGAGTCGACCAGTAGCTTCCATTCCGCGAGAGTCAGCTCATCAGATCCCACGAGCGCGCCAAATGAAGTGACGCCCATTGCAGCCAGGCGACGGCCAGCCAGTACAATCGCCTCGCGGATGATGTCGGCAGACAGTCGGCGCTTGAACTCCAGCGAGGCTGTTTCGTAGGCCGGGCCGCGTAGGACTCCGGATGGCCTTGAGTCCGTGCCGTACTCAATTCCATCCAGTTCCCGGTCAGAGATGAGGGCGAGGCCGGCAGAGTTCACGGCAGCCGAATGGCCGTCAATCCGATACACGAGCAGCGGGCGTTCTGCACAGAGCATGTCGAGTTCGGTTCGAGAGGGATATCGTCTTTCGGACAACGCCTCGGGGTCGAGGTTGAATGCGAGTACGACCGGAGAGTCACCATCTGTTCGCGCGAGGTTGTCGCTGATGCACTCCTGGACCTGCACAAGTGAACTGCAGCCAGACAAGTCAGCAAAGAGGAGCGTCAGTCCGGTCTCAATCGGGTGGATATGCGCGTCAATCAAGCCGGGTATTATCCAGGGAGCGTCTTGTGGGATGGAGGTCGTGAGTATGTTTACCGCGGCTACCAGGCTTCCTTCGACGACGACTTGCGCCGGAACGCCGGCAGCGTCTGCGGACGGGACGAAGTGCCCGATGATGCAGGACGTGTTCATTCCCGAGCGAGGTGCGTGACGGTTTCCACGTGGAAAGTCTGCGGGAACATGTCGAGGGGTTCGACATCGCGGGTCATGTAGCCGTTCGACTCGAATACCCGAAGGTCACGGGCAAGTGTGGCGGGGTTGCAGGAAACATAGACGACGTTCTTGGGGCGTAGTTCACAGATTCTGCGTATCGTTCTCTCCGTGCAGCCGCGACGGGGCGGGTCGACTATCACCGCATCGGCGGCCGTTAAGCGGGCAAGTTCTGTTTCGACATCACCGCAGATGAAGTCTGCGTTCGTGCAGCCAAGTGCCGCTGCGTTGAACTGTGCATCTCCGACCGCAGTCGCGCTTGCCTCGATGCCCGTTACGTTCCTGACAAACGGGGCGACCAGCAGCGCAAGCATACCGACGCCGGAAAACAGGTCGAGAACAGTCTCATTGCCGTTGGGCGCGATGTGTCGGAGCACCTTGCGAGCAAGTTCTCCGGCTAGGAGAGTATTGACTTGGAAGAAGGAGCCGGCCGATACTCGGAACTGCCGGTCGAGCGTGGTTTCAACGAGATGGTCCTGCCCCACGAGCGGTCTGAAGCAAGGGCCGAGGATGCGATTCCCGGGTCGGTTGTTGACGTTATGGACAACGCCAACAACACCGGGTGCTGCCGCGATCTTGTCGACCAGACCGCGGCTGACGGACTCCGTTCTGGTTACGATCAAGACCAGCAACTGGCCGGATTCCCTAGCTCGGCGGAAAACCAGATGGCGTAGGTTGCCTCGTTGCTGTTGTTCGTCGAACGCAGATTCGGCAGCCTCTATTATGCCATTCAGTGCAACAGCACGCAGGTGGTCGAACTCGGCCGGATGCAGTAGACAGGAGGACACGCTAAGCAGGTGGTGAGAGGCGCGTTGGAAGAAGCCAATCTTGATGCCTCCCTGGTTGGCTACCGGGTACTGCGTCTTGTTGCGGTAGCGCCAAGGCTCGGGCGCGGGGGGGATGTTGCGGACAGGGAAAAACACTCCGCCGATGTGTTGCAGCGCATCGTTCACGATGAGCTTCTTGACAACGAGCTGCCCGGGATAACTGAGGTGCTGTAGATGGCAGCCACCACACCTTCCATACAGTGGGCATTGAGGCTCAATGCGCAGCGGGGACGGTTCGAGAATGTGTTCAATGTGGGCAACGGCGTAGTCGCGTCGGCGTACAACGATTCGTGCGCGGACGTGCTCCTCGGGTGCGGAGAAGGGTATGAAGACTCTGAGCCCGTCGAGTTCGGCCAGACCTTCACCGTGAGCGACTATGCGCTCGACCTTGAGGTCGACGACTGCTCCTGTTTCGGCTGGCACGGTCGTTCGGTCAGCGTCGGGGCAGAGCTACCATGTGCTGACCATTTGACGCACTATCTCGCTGGCCAGCTTGGCGACGGCTTCTTGCACAGCTGTGTCTTCGTCCCGGGAGTCCGGATTGTAGGAACTGCGCGCGAGAACTGAGCCAGCGAAGAACTCCTCGTCGCGAACCGCGTCCTTGGCGCTGACGTTCGCACCAATCGCTATGTCGTAGCCAGAAATACTCTGGCTGGCGTCATAAACGGAAGGGGACCGTGAGTAGGAGTTGACGTTGACAGATACAATCAGGTCGGCTTTGTCAATGCTCGTGATGCGAAGACTCCGATCCGACGCGAACGCCCGAAGCAGGGCTGTGGTCAAGTCTTCGGCCAAGCCGGGGCGAGTCGTCGAATTCCCGACATCGGCGAGAGCTACTGTCTTAATGTGGGGGGGCAGGAGCGAGTGAGTCGAATAACCGAAACAGCCTAGGAACAGGAACGCGCACGTCAGTATGCGCTGAAGATGTCTCACTGCATGATTGTCCGGCACTGCGGCCATAAGTCAAGCGGTGACTGGGTTGGGTTCAGGGAGAGAGGTCTCTCTGGTATGATTGACAGTGGCCAAGCGGGTTCTATCCTGACTGCGTGGCGCAGATTGAGTGTCCGGACAGCATAGTCGTGCTCGGTTCCGGCGGCGCAAGGATTGTCGTTGCGCGGCAGGCGAGAGCTTCCGGCGGGCTCTGGTTTGTCTTAGCCGGGACGCAGCTTCTTGTTGACCCAGGTCCCGGTGCGCTTGTCCGGGTCACGGAGAGTCGTCACCGGCTCGACCCGACGCGGTTGGATGGAATCCTGCTGTCGCACCGGCATCTCGACCACTCAGGGGACGTGAATGCGATGGTCGAAGCGATGACGTCGGGAGGAACCCAGCCGCGCGGGACACTGCTGGCGCCGCGCGATGCGCTTGAGGGGGATGACCCGGTAGTGCTGAAGTATGTCCGTGACTACTTGTCAGAACTGGTGACACTGGAGGAAGGTGGGCGCTACAGACTCGGGAGGGTGACGATTGTCTGTCCTCTTCGTCACCGGCACAGAGGCGAAGTCTATGGCTTCAGGTTCGAGGTCGAGGGGCTGTCGGTCTCCTACGTTGCCGATACCGCCTACTTCCCGGAACTTGCCGATGCGTACCGCGCTGACGTGGTGCTGTTCAACGTGGTCAGATACAGGCCGTCCAATCTTGACCACCTTCACGCGCCGGAGGTTGAGGAACTTGTCCGGAAGATGAGGCCGAAGTTGTCGGTACTGACGCACTTCGGAATGACTATGTTGCGAGCCAAACCCTGGGTCGTAGCAAGAGAGATGAGTCGGGCGACAGGTTGTCAGGTCATTGCCGCTGCTGATGGTCAGAAGATCGACATCGGCCGCTACACCCGCGAAGGGGAACGAAGGTGACCGAGCGACGTCCGGTGAGGATCCTGCCCGCCGACACGGTCAGGCGAATAGCAGCTGGCGAAGTGATCGTGCGACCCGCGGCGGTCGTGAAGGAACTGATCGAGAATGCTCTCGATGCCGGGGCGGGAAGCGTCAAGGTGGAGCTCCGCGAGGGCGGCAGGAATCTGATTCGGGTTACAGACGACGGGACAGGTATGGGACGGGAGGACGTCCGACTTGCCGTCTGCCACCACGCGACAAGCAAGATAGATTCGATTGAAGACCTGCGAAGAGTCACGAGTTTCGGGTTCAGGGGGGAGGCGCTCGCGTCCATCGCGGCCGTGACCAGGATGGTGATAGAGACGAACACGAACCCGGAAAACCCGGGGACGCGCCTGGAGATTGATGGCGGCGAGGTCCGCGAGCTGAGGGAGATTGCGCGGAGCAGGGGGACGACAGTCAGCGCCATGGCGCTGTTCTACAATCTGCCGGTCCGAAGGTCATTTCTGAAGTCCGACAGCTATGAGTTCCGACTTGTCCTTGAGACTGTGCGGGCCTATGCCATGGCCTTCCCCGGCGTTGCCTTCGAAGTGGTCGCCAATGGGCAGTCGGTGTTGACGCTTTCCGCGGCTGAGAGCGTCCGCGAGCGGCTGCTGGCGATGTTCGGGAAGCGGACCGTCGAAAGCATGCAGGAGCTACAGGCCGAAGCTCCGAGCCTGAGCCTGAGAGGTTGTTTCTCGGTTCCCTCACAGATAAAGGGGTTTCACGATGTTCAGGCCGTGTTCTTCAATAGACGACCGGTAAGAAGCAGCGTCGTGGTCCGCGCAGTCTATCAAGGGTACGGGCCAATGGTTTCGGGCGGCAGCCCAAGTTTCGTGGTGTTCTTGGAAACCAGTCCGGAGCGACTGGACGTCAATATTCATCCGACCAAGCTCGAGGTGCGGTTTGCGGATGAGCGCTTTCTCTTCGACTTTGTTGCCGAGGCGGTGCGCGCTGGCCTCGGCATAGCCCGGCCGGTGCAGCTGGGCAGCATGGCTGCCGAGTCCGTGCGCGGGTTCGATTTCACGGAGTCCGCGGCCAGCGGTTTCTGGCAGTTACACAACAGCTATGTGCTGGCTCAGGTGGCCTCGGGTTATGTTATCGTCGACCAGCACGCTGCGCACGAGCGCGTGCTTTTCGAAGAACTGATTGCCGATAAGCGGCGGGCGCTTCCGCAAGGTCTGCTGTTCCCGGTTACAGTTGAGCTCAGTGCAGAGGAATTCGAGGCTTACGAGCGGGTGGCGGACAGTCTGGCCGCCATGGGGATTGAGACGAAGGTATTCAGCGGGCGGACCGTCGTGGTCGAGACCGTGCCTGCCGGTTCGTTCATGGGCAAAGACGAGATCCGTGAGCTTTTTGCCGAGTTCGTGCAGGTTGATTCAGGTCAGGCAGTGGTCGAGGCGGGGTTGGCCCGTTTGATTGCCTGCAAGGGGGCGGTCAAGGCCGGGCAGCGTCTGACTCCCGCGGAGATGGAGTCGTTGTTGAACCGGCTGTTCGCGTGCCGGGAGCCACACTTCTGCCCGCATGGTCGTCCGGTGGTCATCAGAATTTCGCTTGACGACCTCGAGAGGAGGTTTGGTCGGGCGTGAGGGTGTTCGTTGTCACCGGGCCGACCGGCGTTGGGAAGACCGATACGGCACTGATACTGGCCCGGAGTCTGGGGTTGGATATTGTTTCGGCCGATTCGCGTCAGGTGTACCGGGGACTGGACATCGGCACGGCAAAGGGGCAATCGGACCCGACTGTCAAGGTCTGGATGGTAGATGTTGCCGACCCCGGGGATTACTATTCGGCTGCCGATTATGCACGTCAGGCCGGGGAGGTCATGGAGCGGCTGTACCGGCAAGGCAAGCGTTTCATGGTTGTCGGCGGCTCCGGTTTCTACCTGCGGGCGCTTTTTGCGCCGTTGTTCAGAGCACCGCCGGCCAGTGAGGGTTTGCGGAAGCGACTGGCGGCGGAGTCGACGCAGTGGTTGTACGACCGGTTGCAGGACGTCGACCCGGAACGGGCGGCACAGTTGCATCCGCACGACCGGCAGAGGGTGATGCGGTCGCTCGAAGTCTGCCTGCAGACCGGCCGGCGCTTCTCGGAGCTGGCGCGGCGTTCGTCCGGTCGCGGCCGGTTCGAGCCCGATTATGCGGTGCTGACCATGCGGATGGCAGAACTGGATAGGAGGCTGGACCGGCGTTTCGACATGATGATGGAACAGGGGTTGCTCGATGAGGTGCGTCGCCTGCATGATGCCGGCCTGCGGCCCGACAGCCGTGTGGCCGAGGCGTTCGGGTATGCGGAGTTGCTTCAGCACCTTGAGGGCAGTTTGTCGCTGGCGGAAGCAGTGCGACAGGCCAAGGCAAAGACGCGGGCGTATGCCCGCCGGCAGATGACATGGCTGCGCCGGCTGCCGGGGGCCTGCTGGTATGAGTTCACCGACGCCGAGGATACTGCACGACGGATGAGACCACAACTTGAGGCCGTGCTGAGTCAGGGTTGCAGTAGTTGATGTTGCAGACCTGCTCTGCTATGCTCCGTGTGTCTGCACTGGAGACAGAGAGCGAAAGTAGAACAGTCAGATTCAGATATGGAGGCAGCACTTGACGCGAACGACTTTTACGTCAGAGTCGGTCACCGAAGGTCACCCGGACAAGGTGTGCGACCGGATTTCCGATGCCGTGCTCGATTCGGTCCTGAGCCAAGACCCGCTGGGCCGTGTCGCCTGCGAGACGTTCGTTACGGTCGGTCTGGTGATGGTCGGAGGCGAAGTAACGACGACCGGCTGGGTCGACCTGCCGGCACTGGTGCGCTCGGTTCTGAGCGATATCGGCTATACCAGTGATGAGTCCGGGTTGAGCGTGGGCAGTTGCTGCGTGCTCAACGCCATCGGTAGGCAGTCGCCGGACATCGCGCAGGGAGTCGACGTCGGCGGGGCCGGGGACCAGGGCGTGATGTTCGGCTACGCATCCCGCGAGACCCCTGAGCTCATGCCTTTGCCGATAGTGCTCGCTCACCGGCTCGCTTCCCGGTTGGCCTACGTCCGTAAACGCGGAGTTATCAGGTCTCTGCGGCCGGACGGCAAATCGCAGGTCACGGTCGAGTATGAGGATGGCCGGCCGAAGCGGGTGGATAGCGTGGTGATTGCAGCGCAGCACGACGAGAGCGTCCTCGACCGCTCCGGCCGGAGCGTGACGGCGGAGTTCCGACGGCAGGTGATTGAGCATGTGGTCAGGCCGGTGGTTCCGGCACGCCTATTGGACAGAAACACCAGATTCTACATCAATCAGACCGGCAAGTTTGTAATCGGCGGCCCGCAGTCGGATACCGGAATGACCGGTCGCAAACTCATTGTCGACACCTATGGCGGCCGGGTTCGACACGGCGGCGGCGCGTTTTCGGGGAAGGACCCGACGAAGGTTGACCGTTCGGCCGCGTACATGGCGCGCTACATCGCCAAGAACTGCGTTGCTGCCCGACTCTGTGACGAGATGGAGATCAGGCTGGCTTATGTGATAGGACGGGCCGAGCCGCTGGAAGTTTCAGTCGACACCTTCGGGACGGCACGGGTGCCAGAGGAGCGGCTGGTGCGGGTCGTCCGCCGGCTGTTTCCGCTTACGCCGAAGGCGATGATTGAGCACCTGAAGCTGCGGAATCCGATTTACCAGCCGACCTCGGCCTATGGCCACTTCGGGCGGAAGCCGGCTGTTGTCAACCTCGGGCCGAAGCGCCGGGTCGAGTTGTTTACGTGGGAAAAAACCGATATGGTTCCCGCGCTGCGGCGGGCGCTGAGCAGGGAGGTTTAGATGGGACGGCGAATCGAGCATGACGTTCTTGACCTCGGGCTGGCCCGGGCCGGCCGCAACCGGATCGAGTGGGCGGGCAGGTTCATGCCGGTGCTGGCGAGAATCCGGCAGCGGTTCGAGAAGGAGAAGCCACTCGCCCGCGTCAGAATGAGCTGCTGTCTGCACGTGACTTCGGAAACCGCGAATCTGCTGGTGACGCTCAAGGCCGGCGGCGCCGACGTGCGGCTCTGTGCTTCGAATCCGCTTTCGACTCAGGACGACGTCGCGGCCGCACTGGTCAAAGAACACGGGATACCGGTGTTCGCGGTGAAGGGCGAGGACCGGCGGCGTTACTATCGCCACATCCAGCAGGCGCTGGCCCACGGGCCGATGATAACCACGGACGACGGCGCCGACCTCGTGTCGACGCTGCACGAGCAGGGGGGCGCGAGGCTGAAGCAGGTAAGCGGCGGGACCGAGGAGACAACCACCGGCGTCATCCGTCTGCGCAGCATGGAGCGGGACGGAGTTCTTGCCTACCCGATTATCGCGGTCAACGACTCGCACACGAAGTTCATGTTCGACAATCGCTACGGAACGGGTCAGTCGACGATCGACGGCATTCTGCGGGCGACAAACGTGCTCATTGCCGGCTCGACTTTCGTCGTCTGCGGCTACGGCTGGTGCGGCCGGGGGCTGGCGACAAGGGCAGCCGGTCTGGGCGCGGACGTGATTGTCACCGAGGTGGACCCGGTGCGGGCGCTGGAGGCGCGGATGGACGGCCACCGGGTGATGCGGTTGATCGATGCGGCGCCGCTGGGCGATGTTTTCGTGACGGTTACCGGCGATATCAATGTGATCGACCGCAAGCACATGCTGGCAATGAAGGATGGCGCGGTCGTCTGCAACTCCGGCCATTTCGATGCCGAGATCAATAAACCGGCGTTGGAGAAGATTACCCGGGCCCGGCGGGTTCTGCGGCCCTTCTGCACCGAACATACGCTTGTCAATGGCCGGCGACTGATACTGCTGGCCGAGGCCCGGCTTGTCAATCTCTCGGCGGCCGAGGGTCATCCGGCGATGGTCATGGACATGTCTTTTGCCAATCAGGCGCTGGCTGCCGAGTTCATACTCCAGAACCGGGGCAGACTCGAGCGCCGGGTGTACAAGCTGCCCGAGGCCCTCGACCGCGAGATTGCCGAGCTGAAGCTCTCGACGATGGGCATCAGGATTGACCGGCTCACGCCGGAGCAGAAAGCCTATCTCTCTTCCTGGCAGCACGGAACCTGAGCCGGGTTCGACGGCTGCCGGCGGTCTGTTGTTTTCTGTGGCCGCGGGCGAATTGGCGCTGCTCTCGATGCCACAACGGATGAGGCGCACGACCGGACCCGGCTGAAGCCGGCGCGACAGCCACCTGTCCGCGGGCCGGTCCAGACAGCCCCGGGGACGGCCTGGGGTCTGTCTCCCCGGTAGATACCCCAACGGAGATGCTGCCAGATGTCGGTGGCGGCAGTCAGGTCAGAAGACAGATCTGCAGCTCATGGGCGTATAACTGCTATGCGTGGCGAGGGGGTTGGCAGCCGCCGCGTTCAGCGCAACAGGGTGACGGGGATTGTGCGGGTCAGGCCACCGGTTTCGAGGCGGCAGAAGTAGGTGCCGGTGCTCAGGCGGCGGCCGGAATTGTCGCGGCCGTTCCAGACGGCAGTCGCCGCGCCTGCGGGCAGGTTTCCGGCAAGCAGGGTGCGGACTTTGCGTCCGGCGGCGTCGTAAAGTCTGATGGTCACGGGCGCGGCCTGAGGTAGTGAGTAGCGGATAGCTGTGCGGGAAGTGAAGACGGAAGGAATCGCCTGCAGGGAAAGTTCTTGTGCTGCACTCGCGAAGGCAGGAGGCGTCCTGACCCCGACCATCGGGTCGAAAGATGTTTCTTCGCAGAAGACGAACGCGGAGTCGGCCGGAGTCGCGGTTCTGACCTGAAGCCAGTAGTAGTCGTTGGGGAACGCGATTGGGGCAGGGCTGGCCAGCGAGGTCCAGTTGCTCCATTCGATGATGCCGACGTCGTCAAACCAGACCTGTCCGGTGTCGGCGACCGGAGACCTGCTCCCGGCGACGATGTCGAAGAACGCGGTGCGGGCGGGCGGCCGGAATTCGTTGTGGTAGAAGGTCCAGTCGTTTGTGCCGGAGAGGTTGACACCGAGGCCGGCAGAGCCGAGCGGGGTCGGACTGGTGCGGTCGGAGTA
>Ga0101944_10006397_pt1 | contig 12566 bp, 10 predicted proteins | sample DewCreD2012metaG_FD_75245 | JGI IMG/M metagenome (GOLD analysis project Ga0101944, IMG submission 75245) | Hot spring sediment bacterial and archeal communities from British Columbia, Canada, to study Microbial Dark Matter (Phase II) - Dewar... ... | reverse complement strand
TCCCACGCCGTGCTGCCCGGACTGTCGCTTTCCTTCATGCTTACAGGAACACTCGAACCCTTCCCTATGCTGGCCGGGGCTATGGCCGCAGGACTGCTGACCGCGCTTCTGACGCACCTGATCCACCGCTATGCAAATGTGCCGGAAGACGCGGCGATGGGGGTGGTATTCACTTCTCTGTTCGCGCTGGGGGTGGTGATGATCACCCGGGTGGCCAGTCACGTGGATCTGGACCCCGGATGCGTGTTGTATGGCGTGCTGGAGTCCGCCGCGCTGGACACGCGGACAGTGTTCGGGATGGAGATCCCGCGCGTGGCAGTGACACTGAGCGTTACCTTCCTGGTCACCGTTTCCTTTGTGGCCCTCTTCTGGAAAGAGCTGAAGATCGTCAGCTTCGATCCGCAGCTTGCGACGACGCTCGGCATAAACGCGGACCGCGTCCATTACCTGCTGATGGGGCTGGTGGCAGCGTTCACAGTGGCTGCATTCGAGGCGGTCGGCTCCATCCTGGTGGTGGCCATGCTCATCGCGCCGGCGGCGACGGCGTTTCTGCTGACAGACCGGCTGCACTGGATGACGCTCATCGCCGCGGCCACCGGAATCCTCATCGCCATCCTGGGAAGGAACATCGCTGCGGTCTATGACGCGCCCGTGGCCGGGATGGCCTCGGTGGTGGCCGGTGGACTGTTTATGCTGGCTGTTCTGTTTGCGCCGCGATACGGCATTGTGGCACGCAGGCTTGCGCAGGTGAGGCTGGGACTGCGGATATCCGGCGAAGACCTGCTGGGGCTGGCCTATCGCTGGCAGGAGAGCGGCGCGCGGACACCGCTGACAGCATCCGGCGCGCTGGATGCGGCGGGAGGCGGAGTTGCCTCCCGGACGGCCCTCTGGCTGCTACGGCGTGCCGGTCTGCTTGTGAAGTCGGGGGACGGCTTGCGGCTGACCGCCAGCGGCGAGGAACGAGCCTCCAGACTGGTGCACCGGCACAGGCTGTGGGAGGCTTACCTGGCCAAGCACCTGCCCCTGCCAGACGACCATCTGCACTCCCCGGCGGACCGGATGGAGCACTTTATGGACTCGGATCTGCAGCGGCAGGTGGAGGAACAGGTGCCGGAGCCGCACGGACCGTCCGGCGCTCCGCGTTGACGAGCGGGGCCGCTTTCCGTATAATGGCTGTTGCCGCTTGCGGCGCGCGCCCCCGTAGCTCAGTGGATAGAGCGCGGGCCTCCGGAGCCCGAAGCGCAGGTTCGATCCCTGCCGGGGGCGTTTGCCATCCCTTCGATCTTCCGTCTCCCGTCTAGCCCTTCACTGCTCCCGCCGTCAGCCCCGCCGTAATGCGCCTCTGGAACAGGATGTAGCCCACAAGCGTGGGCACCATCACGATGACCAGTCCGGCAAACAGGGCACCCCAGTCCGTCTGATAGTGCTGCTTCTGAGCCATGTTGGCGATGGCAAGCGGCAGGGTGATGCGGTCGTTCTCGGTCATGATGACCAGCGCCAGCGGGTACTCGTTCCATAATCCGATGGCATCAAAGATGCCAGCCGTAATCAGGCCGGGACGCGCGAGCGGGAGCATGATCCTCCAGAAGATGCCCCACCGGGAGCATCCGTCAATCGCCCCCGCCTCCGCCAGCTCACCAGGCAACGTCTTGAAGAATCCCGTGAGAATGAAGATGGTAAACGAAAGGGAATACGCCACGTAGGCGACGATCAGGCCCGCATAGGTGTTCAGCAGTCCCATACGGTTCAGCAGCAGATACAGCGGAATGACCCCCAGAAACACCGGGAACATCATCCCGAACAGGAAGACGTTGTAAAGCACCCCGGAGCCGGGAAACACAAACCGGGCCAGCACGTAGGCCGCCATCGCGCTGATCAGCAGCAGGAACACCATGCTGACCACGGTCACGACCGCGCTGTTCAGGAAAGCCTGAGCCAGCCCCAGATCGCCGGAAAGGGTGTCGCCCAGCCAGGCCTTGACATAGTTCTCCCAGCGAGGCTGCTGCGGCAGCCCCCACGGGTCCTGACTGATTTCGGAGGAGCTGCGGAGGCTTGCGATGACCACCCAGGCGAGCGGGTAAGCCACAAGCACCGCATAGGCGATCAGGATGAGGTAGATGGACAGCCGCTTGACCATGACCGTTCCGTCGCGAACGGATTCGCCGCCGGCCCGTCAGGCTCCTCCCCGCAGGGAACGCATAACCTCCAGATTGGCGGCGCGGGTCTAGAGCAGCGTCAGGCGAGGGCGGTCCTGGGACTCGGGAGTGTCGTCCTCGTCAAAGTCCAGCGCCGCCATTGAGCGGATGACGTCGCCCCGGCTGATGATCCCCACCACTTTGCCGTCGCGCACGATGGGAACGCGGTTGATGTTGTGCTCCACCATGGCGCGGGCGATATCCGCGACGGAGGACTTTTCGGTGAAAGAGATGACCTTGCGCGTCATGGCCTCCCCGACCGTCACGGCGCTGGCCCGGGCTGCGGCCTCTGCCACCGGGTCCGGCAGTTTCTCCGTGAACGGCAGAGGAGCCGGTCCGCTGGAAGGGACAGGCATCCCCCTCAGCAGCAGGTCTTTCTCCGAGATGATACCGACCAGCTTATCGTCTACATCCACCACGGGCAGGCCGCTGATGTTGTGTTTTGCCATCAGGCGCATGGCCTCTTCCACGGAGGCGCCCTTTTTCACCGTGATGACATTGCGCGTCATGATCTGGTCAGCGGTATGTGGTCGCATCAGGTATTTCTCAAGGTGTGTACTGGCAATCATGGCAAGAACCGTAACGCAATCCCCTTTGCCTCGGGTTCCGCGAGCGGTTGCCAGATAGCCTCTTTTTCAGAACCGGTCGTCCGATGAAGGCGTGAAACAGCCTTTCAGGAAGTGCCCCACCCGTCCGGTGCGCCCCCTCCACTCTACCTCAACCACATCGAACCTGCACGGGGCCTCGCAGCCCTGCTCCTGAAGCCAGCTCCGCGCGGCGCGCGCGAGCTTTTCACGCTTTCGGGCATCCACGGACTCCGCCGCTCCGACAGGGGCTCCGGACCTGCGGCTGCGGACCTCCACGAAGCAGATGGTCTCACCGTCCTGCGCGATGATGTCTATCTCGCCGAACCGGCAACGGTAGTTGGACGCCACGATCCGCATCCCCTGACCCCGCAGAAAGGCGCGCGCCACGTTCTCCGAGGCCGCACCGGCCAGTAGTCTCTGGCGTCCCTCTTGAGCGCCGACTGGGAGGCTTTGCTGCGCCACAATCCGCGCGCACGGAGCAAAACTCATCCGGTGCTCCGGGCAGGGGCCGAGACGCTCCAGCGCCCGGAGATGTTCGGCGGTCCCGTAGCCTTTGTTACGCGCAAAGCCGTATCCCGGGTACTTCGCGTCCAGTTCGCGCATCAGGCCGTCCCTGGTGACCTTGGCCACGATGGAAGCGGCGGAAATGGAGACGCTCAGAGCATCGCCGCCTGGCACGGCCCGGTGCGGGGCAACGAATCCCGGGACGGGCAATCCGTCCACCAAGCAGAAATCGGGCAGAGGAGAAAGGGCGCGCACCGCGTCGGCCATCGCCTTCCGGGATGCTTCCAGGATATTGAGATGGTCAATCTCGTCCCGCCCGGCCATGCCGATGCCGACACCAAGAGCCTGCTCGCGGATCCGCTCCCAGGCGCGCTCACGCTGCGCTTCGGTCAGAGATTTGGAATCCTCGATGCCATCCGGGTCGAAGTCCGGGGGAAGGATGACTGCGGCAGCCACCACCGGACCGGCCAGAGGGCCGCGGCCGGCCTCATCCACTCCCGCTACCCGGACGAACCCTTCCTGCCACGCCAGGCGCTCGAAGCGCCAGCGATCCCGCGGGGCAGTGCGCGACGATCCAACGCTCCCGGATTCCGGCGGCATTCCCGATCCTCCTCGCGCTCCCGGCCGCCCCGCCGGCTCCTCCGCTAGATCAACAACCGGATGCGGGAGGGCGGCCAGAAGATGAGCATGGCCTTGCCGAGAATACGCTTGCGCTCCAGCGCGCCATTGCGGTGGCTGTCGTTGGAATTGTTCCGGTTGTCACCCATCACGAAGACCGTCCCCTCCTCCACTTTCGTCTTCGGCAGGTCGTAGTCCGGATCCTCAAGAGTGTACGGCTCGTCCAGAACCTGGCCGTTGCGTAGAGTCTGGCCGGGAACGATCCTGATATCCTCCGGTTTCACGCCCAGCCAGGCTGCCAGCTGTTTCTTGCTGATGACCCTGCCGTCGGCGATGATCCCGTCTTTCAGGTACTTGCACTGGATCTCGTTGCGGTTGACCGGCACCACCCCGTTCTGGATGAGCAGATTCTTGACCTCGGAACGGCTGAGGATCTGAGCGCCTACGATGAACTCTCCGCCCCGGACCTCGATGGTATCGCCGGGCACGCCGATCAGGCGCTTGATGTAGTCCTTCTCACCGCCTCCGCCCTGGTCCCAGGATTCCGGCGCTTTAAATACGACAATATCGCCAGGCTGCGGCTTGAACAGCCTGTAGCCCAGCTTGTTGACCAGGATGTGATCGTCCTCCAACAGGGTCGGGTGCATGGACCCGCTGGGGATGAAGAACGCCTGGACCAGGAACGGCCGGATGATGAAGAACACGAGCGCCATGGCGACAGCCAGCGACTCGGCCACCTCGGCCGCTGACTTCGCCAGAGGCTCGTCCAGTTTGAGGAGAGCGTACCTGAGGACCAGTAGAGCGGCAACGATCACAAGGACCGATTGCCAGCTCAGGTTAGCCAGTTTTTCGGTCATTTACCGGTCCCGGCGCTCTTTGATGCGTGTAGCCTTTCCGACCTTGCCCCTCAGATAGTAGAGCTTGGCGCGGCGGACATCTCCCCGCCGCGTGACCTCGATCTTATCAATCTTGGGAGAATGGATCAGAAACGTCCGCTCAACACCTACTCCATGGGACATCTTGCGCACGATGATGCTCTCGCGGACGCTCCCGTGCTGCCGGCCAATGACCGTCCCTTCGAACACCTGCACCCGCTCCTTGCCCCCTTCGGAGACGCGGACGTGCACTCGCACCGTGTCACCGGGCTGGCAGTCGGTGACATCCGGCTTCATCTGCTGCTTTTCCAGTTCCCGGATAACCTGCTGCAATGGACTCTCCTGTCAGTTTCTGGCCGGCCCCTCTTCCGCTTCACCGGCCCGGAAATCGGTCCCGGAGGGACCAACAAACCGTTCACGGGCGCTCCGCTTTCAGCTTCTCCAGCAGAGCGCCGTCCGCTCCCAGCTCCTCCAGCATCTGCAGATCGTTCCGCGTGAGGCGCGCAGATGCTAGCAGATCAGGCCGCCTTTCCAGCGTCCTTCTCAGCGACTCCCTGCGCCGCCACCGGGCGATCATCGCGTGGTGCCCGCTTAGAAGCACCTCCGGCACCCGCCACCCACGATACTCCTCCGGCCTGGTATACTGGGGATACTCCAGCAGCCCGTCCCGGAAGCTCTCCTCCTCCGCGGACTCGGCCTTGCCCAGCACGCCCGGAATATAGCGGGCCACAGCATCCACCAGCACCAGCGCCGGGAGCTCCCCCCCCGTCAGCACATAGTCGCCGATGGAGATCTCATCATCCACCAGGTGCTCGCGCACCCGCTCGTCCACGCCTTCATAGTGGCCGCAGATCAGGACCAGATGGCCCTCCTCCGCAAGCTCCTCCACCAGGCGCTGATCCAGCTTCCTGCCCTGCGGACTCATCAGAATGACCCGCACCGGTTCCCCGGCCTTCTGGCGGAGATCCGTGATGGCCTCATCCAGCGGCTCCACCTTCATCACCATCCCGGCGCCGCCGCCGTATGGAGCATCATCCGCAGTCCGGTGGCGGTCGTGGGTGTAATCCCGCAGATCCACCACCCGCAACTGCAGGGCTCCACTCTCCCGCGCCCGGCCGATGATGCTGTGCGACGCGCACTGCTCCACCATCGCCGGGAAGAGCGTGACCACCTCTATGATCATCGGGCCGGCCGGGCCGCCCTTTCCTTCACTCCCCGGTGAGGCCGGCGATGTCCCGGACCACCACACGCCGTCCTTCCAGGTCCACGCGCACAATAAACTCGCTCACCGCGGGAATCAAGACCTTCCCCGCCACCCAGACATCGTTCGCGAGTCCGGTCAGCACTTCGGTAATGACGCCGATGCTCCTGCCGTCCTCAAAGACCGCCTCCAGCCCGATGATATCGTCCAGCCAGAAGCGGCCTTCCTCCAGCTCGGGACGGTCCTCCTCGCGCACCGCAAGCAGCGCTCCTCGCAGATCCTCCGCGTCCGTCCGGGTATCCACACCGGAGAGCTTGACCAGAGCCGCCCCCTGATGCATCCTTACGGACTCCACGGCGGCGGGGGACCCGCTGACGCCGTCACGGGTGACAATCAGCTCCCGCCGCTGGCGCAGAACATCCGGGAAATCGGTCTCCAGAGCGACCTTCAACTCGCCCCGGATGCCGAACGGACGCATCACTCGACCGACGACCACCAGAGCCGCGTTCACCGCGCCACCATCCGGCGTCCCGCGAAAGGTCTCAGGACTGGATCTCCACCTGGGCTTCTCTGTTCTGCCGCGCGGCCAGCGCGCTCGCCACCGTCCGCAGCGCATTCGCGATGCGTCCGTCCCGGCCGATCACCTTGCCCAGGTCCCGCTCCGAGACGCTGATGTCATAGGTCACCCTGGATCCGGAGACCGTCTCCCGGACCCGGACCCGCTCCGGCTCGTCCACCAGTCCGCGGACGATCACTTCCAGCACCGCTTTCATCGCCGCTCCTTGAGCCTTCCCGCCCTGTCGTCCTGTGCGCCTTACTCCTGCTCCGCCGGGGCTTCCTCGCCCGCGGGAGCAGCCGGAGCAGCGGCGGCGGCTTTCTGCCCGCCACCAAGCTCGCGAGGCGGAAGCGGCGGCAGGATACCCTGCTTCACCAGCAGCGCCCGCACCGTGTCGGACGGCTGCGCGCCGCGGGACAGCCACAACTCCGCCTTCTCCCGGTCCACCGTCACCGCCGGCGGATCCAGCTTGGGGTCGTAAGTCCCGATCTGCTCGATGAACCGCCCGTCGCGCGGGGAACGCGAGTCCGCCACCACGATGCGGTAAAACGGCTTTTGGCGCGTCCCCATTCTCTTGAGTCGCATTCTAACGGCCAAGTCTTGTGCGTATCCTCCTTCGCCCGCCGGCCCCGCCGGCAGGCCGAATGCGTTCCGCGGGCCGCGGCCCGCAAATCTCAGGGCAACTGACTAAATGCCCTATCCTCCCGGAAACGGCAACTTTCCCAGGCGCTTCAGCGCCTTCGGATTTTGCTCCATACTCGCGAGCTGGCGCATCATGCGCCGCATGTCCTGAAACTGACGCAGCAGCCTGTTGACATCCTGGATGTTCGTGCCGCTGCCCAGAGCAATCCGCCTGCGGCGGCTGCCGTTGATAATGGACGGATCCCTGCGTTCCTGCGGGGTCATCGAGTTGATGATGGCCTCGATGCGGTCCATCTCCTTCTCGTTGACTCCCGCCTCTTCCAGCTGGCGCGCCGACGCCCCCAGCCCGGGGATCATGGAGAGGATCTGTTCCAGCGGGCCCATCCTGCGCATCCGGCGGAGCTGCTCCAGATAGTCGTCGAAGCCAAATGTATCGTGCGCCAGCTTGTCCTGCAGCTGGCGGGCCTGCTCCTCGCTGAAGGCCTGCTCCGCCTTCTCCACCAGAGACAGGACGTCCCCCATCCCCAGGATCCGGCGGGCCATCCGGTCCGGGTGGAACGGCTCCAGGCCGTCCATCTTCTCGCTGACGCCGACCAGCTTGATGGGCAGTCCCGTCACGTGCCGTATGCTGATGGCCGCCCCACCCCGCGCGTCGGCGTCCATCTTGGTGAGCACGAACCCTGTCACCGGCACGTGCTTTCCGAATTCCGCCGCCGTGTTGACGGCGTCCTGGCCCGTCATGGCATCCAGCACCAGAAGCACCTCGTGCGGCTGCACGGCGTGGCTGACGTCTGCAAGCTCGCGCATCAGGTCTTCGTCTGCGTGCTGGCGCCCGGCCAGGTCCACGATGACCGGATCCAGGCCCTGACGCCGGGCCTGCTCGATGCCGTCCCGCGCCACCTGCACGGCCGTGCAGTCCACCCCGCCAGGAAAGACCTGCGCGCCCACCTGGCGCGCCAGCACCGCCAGCTGCTCCGCGGCGGCCGGACGGTGCACATCGGCGGCCACCAGGAGCGGCTTTTTCCCGTCAGAGATGTACCGGAGCGCCAGCTTGGCAGCCGTGGTGGTCTTGCCCGCGCCGTTCAAACCCGCCAGCAGGATGACGGTGGGAGGCCTAGCGCTAACGGCAAGCCGGGGGTCAGATTCCCCCAGCAGCGCGATCAGCTCGTCACGGACGATAGCGATCACCTGCTGCGGGCCGGTCAGGCTCTCCAGCACCTCCTGGCCAACCGCTTTCTCGCGGACGCGAGCGACAAACTCTTTAGCCACACGGAAGTTGACGTCAGCCTCCAACAGGGCGCGCCGCACCTCTTTGAGGGCGGAGTCCACGTCCTGCTCGGTGAGGCGTCCGCCGCCGCGCAGGTTGCGGAACACCTCCTGCAATCTGGCTGTCAGGTTGTCGAACATGAGTCCGTAAAGAAACGGCCGAAACAGCAATATGCCCGGGCCGCCTGGACCCGGGCGAAAACCTTTCAGAATAGCCCCGAATTGCCTTTCACAATATACCTCCGGCGCAGGGTTCCTGTCAAACGCAGACGGCGTCGGTCCTCCTCAGGCACCTTTTGCCCATTTCTCCCCCATCCCGCGAATTTGTGCGGAAATGCTTGACCGCGAAGACTTTGAGGTGTTACTATGGTTTGATCGTGGACGTACGGCGCACGGCGAGAGAGAGTGAGGTCGAGAACTTGAAAAGGCTTATTCCGACATCGGGACGTTTGGCTGAGGGACTGCAGGCTCTCGCTTCTGACCGAGGATGGACAGTTAAGAGGAGGGGCCGGGCAGCCAGTCTCTGCATCGCGCTTACGCTGGCTTTTGCACTCTTGCCTGTAGCACCCGTATCTGCAACCCGACCGGACATCAAGTGGATGGCCGGCGGGCATACTAATGGAATCTCCTGCGTGGCCTACTCGCCGGACGGCCAGACACTCGCCAGCGGAAGCTGGGACGGGACCATCAAGGTCTGGAGGGTCTCTGACGGGTTGCTGATCCGTACGCTCACCGGGCCCTCGCATTCTGTCTTTTCCATCGCCTTCTCCCCAGACGGCCAGATTTTGGCCAGCGGAAACTGGGATGGGACCATCAATATGTGGCGTATTGCGGAAGGGACGCTTATCCGGAGATTCAGCGGGCATGCGGACGCAGTGACGTCTGTCGCATTCTCTCCGGACGGGCAGACTCTGGCCACCGGCAGCTGGGATAGCACCATCCGGCTCTGGCTGGTCTGGGATGGTTCGCTTATCCGCACCCTCACGGGGCACCTGGACGACGTGCTCTCTGTCGCCTTCTCTCCGGACGGCCAGACGCTGGCCAGCGGAAGCGACGACAAGTCCATCAGGATCTGGCGAGTCTCGGATGGCTCGCCCATTCGCACCCTCACCGGGCATGCCTACTCCGTACACTCTGTCGCCTTCTCCCCAGACGGCCAGATTTTGGCCAGCGGAAGCTGGGACAACACTATAAGGCTCTGGCGGGTCTCAGATGGAACGTATATCCGCACCCTCACCGGGCATACAGCTTCAGTCAACTCAGTCGCTTTTTCTCCGGACGGCCAAACACTTGCCAGTGGAAGCTACGATCTGAGTATCAGGTTTTGGAGAATCTCCGATGGTACAATCATCCGCTCCCTGGCCGCGCATACCTCCGCTGTCAATTCCGTCGCCTTCTCCCCGGATGGCCAGACATTGGCCAGCGGAAGCGGAGACAATTCCCTCAAAATCTGGCGAGTCTCGGACGGTTCACTCAGCCGCAAACTCACCGGCCATTCAAACGTTGTGACCTCTGTCGCTTTTTCCCCGGACGGCCAGACACTAGCCAGCGGGAGTCAATTCGATACCATCTTACTGTGGCGAGTCTCGGACGGTTCACTCATCCGCACCTTTCCAGGGCAGACATCTCATTTCACCGCTGTGGCTTTCTCTCCTGACGGTCAGATCTTGGCCAGCGGGAGATGGGACGGCTCCATCAGCCTCTGGCGCGTCTCCGACGGTTCACTCATCCGTACAATCGCCGGACATACTGACGATGTGACCTCCGTTGCTTTCTCGCCCGATGGTCAGATTCTGGCTACAGGGAGCCACGATAAAGTGGTAAGGCTGTGGCGTGTCTCGGACGGCGCCTACATTCGCGGCCTCAGCGGTCACGGTTCGGTCGTCTATTCCCTCGCCTTCTCGCCAAACGGTCAGTTCCTGGCCAGTGGGAGCTGGGACAACACCATCAGGCTCTGGCGCGTGTCGCAGGGCACACTCATCCGCATCCTGAGTGGTCACGCGGCCGGGGTTAACTCTGTCGCCTTCTCTCCGGACGGCCAGACACTGGCCAGCGGAAGCGAGGACAATACCATCAGGTTTTGGCGTGTCCTAGACGGATCTCTGATCTACACTCTCTGGGCGCACACTAACGGGGTCAAGTGTGTCGCGTTTGCTGCGGACGGCCAGATATTGGCCAGCGGAAGTTATGATTTGACCATTAAATTCTGGAAGGTCTCAGATGGTACCCTCGTTGAGTCCTTCGACGAGGAGACAGCAAGGGGAATCGCAAGTCTGGCATTTTCACCGGGAGGTACGCTGCTGGCGTGGGGTAGAGGAGACGCGACGGTCACAGTCGCTTTCGCGCCCACCGGTGACTCCCCCGCCTCTCAACCAGTAAGGAACAATTCTAACGGCCATTACTATGAGTTCGTGAGAATGGGGGTGACGTGGGCTCAAGCGGATGTTCTCGCCGGCCAACGGTTTTTCAACGGGTTACGAGGTCACCTGGCAACAATCACCACCGCTCAAGAACAGCAGTTCATCACTCAACAACTGCTCAGCAGGTACTACTCGGACGGTGCCTGGTGGGTCGGGGGTTTTCAAGACAGTACCGCACCTGACTATTCCGAACCCGCTGGCGGCTGGCGATGGGTGTCTGGCGAAACTTGGTCTTATACGAACTGGTGTCCTGGCGAACCCAACAACTATACTGGAAACGACTCTTATGTGGAGGTTTGGACGACGCCCGGGTGTTACTGGGCCGATACGCCTGACACGACCAACAGAGGGTTTATCGTCGAATACGCTCCTTATTCTGATACCACCCCGCCCTCGACTCCCATAGTGATGACCTCCGGTCTTTTCAGCGCCAGCACTACCCAACTGTCCGCCGGGTGGCTTTCATCCGACCCGGGATCTGGAATCGTGGAGTATACGTATGCTATAGGCACCTCACCTGCCGACACCGGGAGCGGATATGTAGTGAGCTGGAGGTCGGCGGGCACTGCTACGGAAATAACGCACACTGGCCTCAGCCTGAAGGATGGCGTCACATACTACTGGTACGTCCGGGCTCGGAACGGGGCAGGACTGTGGAGCAACGTGGGCGTCAGCAACGGGATCACCATAGATACCAGTCCACCTTCTCGTCCGGCAGTGACGGATACCGGCCGATTCACATCTACTGCATCGGGGCTGTCGGCGTCTTGGAGCGCATCGGATCCGCACTCTGGCATCGCGGAGTATCGTTATGCAATCGGGACGACGCCGGCCGATCCGGGAAGCGGCTATGTCGTGGCGTGGAAATCCGTAGGAAGTATGACGCAGGCTAGGGAGACGGGCCTGAATCTACAATCAGGCGTAACGTATTACTGGTACGTCCAAGCGCGCAATGGCGCGGGTTCGTGGAGTCCGGTGGGAGCAAGCGACGGCATCTATGTTGCCGTGCCTGTGCTGAACCCGGCAAACGGCCACTACTACCAGTATGTGCCCGGCTGGCTGAGCTGGGAGGATGCCGCTGCGGAGGCGGCCGCTCTGGAGTATCAGGGTCTAGCCGGTCATCTCGCGACGGTGACGTCCCAGGAGGAGTGGGACTGGCTGGTGAGCCATATGGCTCAGTGGTGTCCTGGTGGATTCGACCATCTGTGGCTTGGCGGGTTTCAGGACCGTCAGTCGCCGGACTATGCGGAGCCTTCAGGCGGCTGGAGGTGGGTGACGGGCGAAGTGTGGAACTGGACGCGATGGCATTCTGGGGAGCCGAACGACCGGTTCTACAACGGGGATCCGGAGCATTACCTTGCCTGGTGGCATACGTCATCGGAGAGCGGATGGAACGACTTCCCGGTCTACGGTGGGATATCGGATCCTGACTTCCACGTCCGGGGGTATCTGGTGGAGTATGACGTTCCGGACACGACGCCTCCCGCAAAGCCTTTCGTGACGGACACGGGACAGTTCACGTCCAGCGCATCGGTTCTGTCCGCGTCTTGGAGCTCCACGGATCCTGAGTCTGGGATTGTGGAGTATCAGTATGCCATCGGGACCTCAAATACGGACCCGGGGAGCGGTTACATCATTGGCTGGAAGTCGGCTGGGACCGCCACTCAGGTCACGGAGACGGGTCTGAGTCTGCAGGAGGGTG
>Ga0101944_10006396_pt1 | contig 12568 bp, 17 predicted proteins | sample DewCreD2012metaG_FD_75245 | JGI IMG/M metagenome (GOLD analysis project Ga0101944, IMG submission 75245) | Hot spring sediment bacterial and archeal communities from British Columbia, Canada, to study Microbial Dark Matter (Phase II) - Dewar... ... | reverse complement strand
TATTTTTGAATAATTATTTGAGTTTTCCTAAAAGTAATAACAATATATTAGTAAACATATATGGAAGTATGATACGAGTAAGAGTGGCTTATAATAAATATCCGTGGATAAAACGTATGTCACATTGTCCCTATAGTACTGTATTGATGATTTACTGCATATTTTTTGCAGAATCAATGGATAGCTATGATGCAGTTCAATCCGCAAGAATTTGACTACTTTATCAATAATAATCATACTTGCAAGTTTGTTAGTTTTTTAGTATAATAATTTTTCTTAATTAAGTAAGTAAAGCAACATATGTATTATCGTTTTGCAATGAGTCTTAATTTTCTGAGGTGTATAAAGATCTTTAAAAAAATATTCGACTTCATTTGTGTTTTTCAGTAAAAAAAGTATTACAAATAAATCATATACGAGATTATTCTACATATTGAGATAAGATCGTTTTTTTAGCATAGTTTTTTCCTGGTTTATTGCACTATTATGTTATTATAATAACACGGTAGTGTAACTGTAATCAAGTATTTGGTTTTTGACCTATAATTAAGAATTTTTAATAATCTTTATATGATTTTTTTTTTTATTAGTTTTGATCATAATAAATTGTTGATTTGTCATTTGAGAAAACACCATATATGGTTGATAATAGATATTAAATAAGTTAGTTATATAAATTTTTTATCAAATAATTTTGATATTTTTTTTACATCTATTGCGTCTGCAATATGCCAAAATTCTTGATTAATCTTTTTCAATTATGTTCTTAAATGCAACATAATTGTAGTATCCATGATAGATTGATCTTACAAGTTTTTTGAAGAGCATAAAATTTCTGTAAAACGTTACAGGATTTCTGGAATATTTGTATTACCAGTATCCTTAGTTAAAGGATCCATTATCTCTCCATGAGATATTATCTATAATAATTTCCCAGTTTTGATGAATTATTTGTCTAAAAAGATGTATAGTTCAGTATCATGGTGTGGTGTCAGTATTTTACATACATTGTTAATTGGCGACGTAGGAAAATAACACGTTTCGAAATTAAATTTCTAGGACTCCTACGAGATGTGCTACCGAAATATCTATTGTAATAATAAAATTAAAAAATAAAATTACAAAAATGGTAATTATGAAGTGTCCTTGTGTTTTATTAAAGTTATTACCAAATTTATGTATAACTATATTTTTCTTGAATAGATCTTGTAATTATTTAATTCTGTTTATGCTTTACAGATTATAAAGGCTTACTTCTGATATATGTGAAAATTGATAAAAAAAAAGAAAGTGATACGGCTTTTTTAAAAAGTGATGAATGAAAAAAATCAAAATACAGTGAAGAATCCTAAGAAATTTCAATTTTAAAGTTGTGATCATGGGCCAATTTTATCTGCCATTCCTGCATGAGCTATTATGCTAGTTCAAAATAAGGAATAGTATTTGGAATAGTTTTTTGTGTTGTCTTAAAAATATGAGCCAAGTTTATGATAAATATTTTGACATCAAATTTTGGTAATGGCTTTTTTATCGAAATTCTTGAATCAATGTAGTTGCAGTGGGAAAGGAAATCGCCGAGAAGTGCTTGTACCTCTACAAATATACGGACACCAGCATTTTTAAGTAGTAGTGCATAGTGTATGCATTGTATAGTATCATTGTATCCATATTTGGCGTGTAGAAACATTGTTTTTTGTTCAAATGATTTTGAACACCATCCCAGAGTGGTTATGTAAAATTGTGTGTATCATCATCATACTTTTAACGCTATTTGAATTTTGTAAATTTTTGTTCAAAATACCTTAAAGTCAAAAAATTCTCAGTAAATCAAATCCATAGTGCAAGTATGCCTTATTAGGATTATTGAGTAATAATGTTGTAAAATATTCTTTTGTTTTGTGTATTCCATTTAAATAACGTGAAGTTAAAGTTGTATTGTAGTGAATGCTGGTAAAATTAGAATATCAATAAATCAGATAATGATAGTATATGTATATATACTCTAAGCAAGCAAGCGTAAAGTATTCATTTGTTAGATGGAAATATGCTTCAATATATTCAGGATCGATTTGTAAGATTTTTTCATAGCAATAGCTATGCAGCAATACAATAGCCAGGTTTTTTATGTTCTTGTACTTCGTGATAACGTAATTTAATAGATTGAATATGATTATTGTTATATAGCGATGATGTTGCTAAGAATATTAAATATAAACATTTTGTTAAATGCTTTATGTCTTATTTTCCTAAATATAATTTTTTGCTGCTTTCATAAATATAAAAATGTATGAATATACTACTATTAAAAAATACAAAAACACCAAGACTGGTTACTTACAGACCTAAGTTGTATTCCTAAAAATTGGTTTTGCTGCGGGCATAGCTTAACTCTTACATTTTACCGCAAAGAGCTTTTTGAAACATAAAAAAAGTCGTTTAAAACCTGAACGCTTAATAATTTATTCCGAGAATATTTTTTAAGTTTTTTTTTAATTTTTATTTTTTTATTTTCAATATTTTAATAATATCTTACACCATAATTTAATTGTTATTTGGTAACAATAAAATATAAATTATAGAATAAAATATGAGATAGGATAATTAATATTACTACAGAGGAATAATGAATAAATCTTAGCGATTTTTATCATTATTAGCTTCTTTAATTTGTTTAATAAGTATTCAACATGCATATACAATAAAAGATAATGAAGATTAAGAAACTATATAGCTTAAATAGATAATTCAAATTTCCAAGAAATAAATTCTGTGAAAAACATTATCAAAATTTAATTTTATAAAAAAATTCTACACTACATCTGCTATTTTGGACCATGGCGTATATAATATACATGGATAGTAAAGATTTTTTTTAAAAAACAGAACTCAAAAAAAACTCTTTACGATAATAGGCTATAAAATATATCGAAGATAATATGTCCAACTTTCCGAGTCTAAAAAAATAAATACTTGCACTATGCACAAGCTATCATTAAATTTTACGTGAACTAATCTTACTTATAGATATCGTATATAATCTTTTGCCAAAAATACCAAAAACTTTCGATAAATCTAAACTAAATATTGATTATACAAAAGATGCTGGGAGGTGTAGTTAATTTTTTAAGTGCTGATCAGTGCTCGAGAAAAAACATATATTATTCAAATACTTTTAAGCGAGCAGTCGATTGATATTGCGCAAGCTTCATGGTGTTGGGAGTTTAAGAGTGCTACGTGGTTTTTACTATCTTGCAGATAGATAGTTTAATTGGTAGCCAGTGCATAAAAACTGCGCAAATATGATTGCTAATCGCGGCGAAGGAAAGTTTTTTCTACATCAATGATAAAAAAATACAAAAAAAAGAATTCTTATTGAAAGTGCAAAATGGAAATATTTTGTTTTAAAATAGAGTGTATGAAGGAAGCTTTTTCTTGACCATAAATGATAAATGTGATCGTTGTTATTGCATTAATGTTGTTAATCTCGAGGACTATGTATGCGCAGTTCTTATAAATGAAGGATGACCTGAATAGCCATTGGAAATGAATACAGGACTTGTCATTACTTTATGAATGTACGTATTAGCGATGATGAAAGGAGTGCGAGATAATAAGCACATATATGATTTGAAAAGTACCAATGTACAGCAAACAGATTATGATATTCATGCGTAACAAATATGGAAAAAAGCTGTTGGTACTACTAAAGAATTATTTTTAGGTTATCATAGTACTCCTATTATCAGCATGTTTGATATTTGTTGTGGTGGTATAGTGCCTGCACATATTGAAGGCTTTGATTTTGGCCGAGCTCTCTATCTGGCACGTGATTATGCATGTATTTATTATAAGGATTATTGTTCGTATCATTGGAGTTTTTTGATCGGTAGATCTGATTTAATTGTGTATTTTCAAAAAGACTGTCCACAGCGTACGCTGTTATGAGAATTTAAAATTACCAAAAGTGATATGGCTAAGAATGTTTATGAAGCACGTTCCAAAGGAGTACATACCTCGTTGGTATTGACTAGTAGAAAACTGTATTTCTTGTTTAATGGCATTAAAAGTTACTATTTTAGTGTACAAAAAAAGGAGGACTCTATCCTATTTTCTGATTATGGATTTGGCCATCATATTAAATTGTGTCAATGTGGTGTTTGTGCAATAGTGCGTGACGTATGGGATTATTATAATATTTTGGCCTATTATAATCCTGGCACACATCTAATGAAATTAAGATAAAAATAAGTATACATGATCAAAAACAGCTTTGACTTTGATATTTTTTTTCTCTACATTTTTGATATCTTTGATATATAGGGGCGGTTAGCTTAGCTCTGATAGAGCATCAGACTTACAAACTGGTGGTCATAGGTTCGAGTCCTGTACCGTCCACCAGTGTTCAAGAACTGTGCGTAAGTTATTGAGAACGAATAATTTTGACATAGCACATCTTAGTATTTCTCGGTAGCTCAGCTGGTAGTGCAAACGACTATTAATCGTTGGGTTGCAGGTTCGAGTCCTACCCGAGGAGCTATCTTTTGGAGCTGTAGCTCAGTTTGGTTAAAGCATCCGCCTGTCACGCGGAAGGTCGCGAATTAAAGTTTTGTCAGCTCTGCCATTTTTTTTAAAAAAAAGTGTTTTACATGATTTCTATCACATTGTTGTGTGGATGAATTGATTGCATGCTTTAGGTCTGACAATAGTGGGCATCTATAGACTATTTGAACTTTACAATAGTGGTCTTTTTAACGATATTAAGCATGTCAAGACTTTTATATTAGTAATTCCTTTAATGATTGTAAAGAATTTTCGCGTGAAACCAGATGTTCATCCAGAACTTCATGAGGTGACCATTATGTGTACGTGCAGTAACTCTTTTAAGACTCGTTCAATAGTCAAGCAACCTTCAAGACAACTTTATGTTCACGTTGCCATCCATTCTATATTGGGGTGCAGAAATTTGTTGATACTGCTCGAAAAATTTACCAAAAAATATAAAAAATAAGTAGAAATTATTTTTCGGTGTTGTTGTGCGGCTTTTTTAGGTATGGCTGCTCAATGGCAAGAAATTCAGGTGCGGCATGATGAGATTATCACTAAGTTTACTTACACATCTTTAGATGGTTCTGAACGTGCGGCACTACATAAAGAATTCTTGCAGTTTACTACCATTTTTAGTAAATAGTACTAAATTAAAGTCCTAGAACAGTCTATGCAAGAAGTCAAAGCTCAGACTGCTGAGCTTACTGATCCTGAGCTTTTGCAATTGTATCAAGATGAATTGCGGGAATTGCAGTATAAGATAGATGCGCGCAAGCACGATCTTAAAAATCATATGTTTTCTCCAGATATTCATGATAATCGTTCAGTTTTTATTGAAGTTCGAGCAGGTACGGGTGGTCTGGAGGCAGTACTCTTTGCTGTGAATCTGGCTAAAATGTACATCAATTATGTTTTGCGACAGCGGTGGAAGGTTACTGTTGATAGTGTTAATGGTACTGATTTAGGTGATTTTCGGAAAATAGTTTTGCATATTGAAGGCAAAGATGTGTATGGCCATCTAAAATGGGAGTTGGGGGTTTACCGTGTGCTGCGTGTTTCTATTACTGAGACTCAAGGTTATGTATATATGTCAACTGCAACAGTGGCCGTGTTGTCTGAAGCTCAAGAAGTTGATGTGTAAATCAATCTTTACGCTTTACGTATAAATATGTATCGTGCAGGAGGTGCTGATGGGCAACATATCAATATGACATATTCTACGGTTTGCATTACTCATTTACCGACGGGAGTAGTAGTTTTTTGTCAGGATGAGCGCTCACAACATAAGAATAAGTCCAAAGCCATAAAAATGCTCTAAGCACACCTTCTTGGTGTACAGGTCGAAAAAGCACATATTGAAATGAGTAAGATTCGTAAAGATCAAGTGGGTATCGGTCAACGTGCAGAAAAGGTGCGGATCTATAATTATTCTCAAAACCGCGTTACTGATCACCTAGTTGATGTTAGTCTTAAAAAATTAGATTTGGTAATGCTTAGAGAGCTTGATGCTCTCATCAAGGCCTTACGTGAAAAGGACCTTTATGAAAGACGTACTGTACCATTTTTAGAAAGAATTAAAATCTGTACTTAACGGTATTTTATAATGCTGCCTTTTACTCCGTGTCGAACTTTTTCTTTTTAGAACTATTCTCTTCAGTTTCTTCTTGATCGCGCATTCTTTTTTTAGAGTTGTTTGTACTTTAATTGATATATCGAACAAGCTCATTCGCTTCAACATATTCCTGCTCCTGCATGCTCTTTCATAAAGTCTGCAATAAGATTATTATGCATAGCTATCATTTTTAAAAAAACTTCAACATCATTCTTGGTAATGGTGAACAGTTCTAAGTTAATAAGGTCAGGCGCATTAACTTTTTCCAGAATTTTTTCAAGTTCTATGTGCCCTTTTCAGTAGTCTCAAGAACGGGTAATATTTCTCAGATTTGAGTAATTATCCTGAGGATTTATTTTAATTAAGTGGGTCTCTATCGCTGGATTTACAGGTTTTAAGCTCACCCCGAGTGCTTTATTTTTAATTTTGTTTTGTAATACACTTCGTTGTTGTAGCCATAACAATTGAAGGGAATTTTATGCTATGAATACTGGCAATGAATGCTCAGTAGGCGCTATAAGTGGTATTTCGTAAAGAATACGGTCACTCTTATCGGTTACGGGATATTTTGCCGGTAGTGACCTTGTATATTCAGTATTAATATGTTCTAAAACACATTTTTTAATTCTATAACCCTGATTACCACAACCTGCAATGCTATTTTGGTTAACAGTGTAGTTGTTATTATTATCGATTAATAATAAATGTTGCATAACATTTTCGGTTATTTAAATGGTGCTAGCATCATTGAGGTTCATTGTTGCAATTTCATTATAAATGTAAGTTAACAGCTCCTGTGCGGTAGTGATGTTGGCGTTAGCCTCTTCTGAAGTTACTTGTGTTAAATAAGAGAAGGGATTGTTTAGATAAACTCCAGGAATTGGTGGCCTTTCTAGAGTTGGCATTGAAATGGTATCTTCAGGATACTCAAAAGTAGTTTCTGGCGTAGCTGGGAGCGTTTCAGGGGCTATTGCTTTGTTGCTGTATATGTCCGCGTACTCATCCATGCTTAGTATGGAAGTAGTGGGTGAATCAAAAATATTTTTTTTGGAAGGTCGTATTTGGGTGGAGTCTCTATTCATGGATGTGTCTGGATTGTATTCTGGTATTTCAATAGAAAGTTCAGGTCTAACTGCATGTATGTATGCATATGTTGTTAACATTATTCCAATCGTTGCTATTAAAAATTTCATTTTCATGAGTTTTGCTCCTATTTGCTACTTGAATGACAGTTACCCAAGTTGTGCCCTTTAAAATTTACAAGAAAAGAAAACTTCCATAGCATGGATCTCAAAAAACTTAAACGAAAGGCAAGAAAAAGCCATGGAAGCAGAAGTAATAGGAGCAAAAATTTTCGATAACCCTGAACTAAATATTGATTATACAAAAGGTGCAGGAAAAAAGTTATATTTTTATCTAGTAAAATTTCAATAATTTATTACCAGACTTTGACAAGGTAAAGATAAAATTAATGTTGAAATATTTTATCTTTTTGATAAAAAGAATGTTTGTGAAGTTATGAATGTTATGATCGACTAGCGGATTATCATATATCAACGTATGGATTTTGTAATTTTTCATATTATGTACCTGACCTGACCTTAAAAATAATGGTTTAAAACTTCCTATCAAAAAAATAATCGTTAACCTTGCTCCCGCTAATTTGAAAAAAGAAGAAACTGTTTTTGATCTCCCAATAGTGCTTGTTATAGTACAGACAGCTGATTTTTTATCTATAACTGCTAAGATAATAGAAGAAACGTTGTTATTAGGAGAACTGTCTTTTGATCGGAGCAGTTTATTTATTAAGGGAGCACTTACAATAACGTGTAATGCCAAAAGACTTAAAAAGCAGCGAATCATTCTCCCTAAGGCAAATGCAACCGAAGCAGCGTTTATTAAAAATGTGGAGATAATTGGAGTTGATCATCTAACCGAACTATTAGCGTATTTACGTGGTGAATGCACAATATTGCTGACCCATACCATATTTAGTAACTATGTTACAGACTATGCAAAAGAATCTTTTAACTTTACAAATATTAAAAGTCAATACCAGACAAAGCGTGCTTTGCAAATTACCGTAGCTGAGAGACATAATATTCTCTTCATTGGTTCACTAGGTTCTGGTAAAATAATGTTTGCCCAAAGATTGTCAAGTATTATGCCTGCAATGATATTTGATATCAGTTCTGTAAACGAACAAAATATATTTCATTAACGATAACTTGGAAAAACAGACGTTGCTTGTTGATCGTCTATTTCGTACTTCATCATCATATCATTTCACAAGCTTAGCTTAGTAGAAAAGGAAATGTTTCCACAGCCAGGTAAAATTAGCCTTGCATATAATGGTATTCTTTTTCTAGATAAACTTACAGAATTTAAGCAAATAACACTTAAGATATTGCAATAACCTCTAAAAAGTAAGCATATATGTATTACGCGTGCACAAAAATCAATTGCATTTCCAGCTTCATTTATACTTATTGTAACACTTAATCCTTGTCCCTATGGTTATTAGGGTGATAAAAAACATACCTATCATTGTAATCTATTTCAGGTGAATAAGTATCTTGCAAAACTTTCTGGTCAATCGCTTGATTGTATTAATCAACAGGTATAAGTCCAGTTGGTTAAGTATGACAATCATCAAATCGATAACTAAATCTGTTTTAGCACAGAAAATGTTTAAATGTGTGCAAAAAGTAGTTGTTGCGCAACGTGTGCGTTTTGCACATGACAATGTCTGGAATGTGCAGATGCTCTTTGATTTTGTTAAAAAATATTATATATTATCGTCAGAGGCAGAACATGTTATAAAGTAAGCATTTGACGCGCTCCATTTAAGTATGTGTAGTTATCATAAGATATTAAAAGTAGCTTGTACTATTGCCAATTTTGAATCATCGCCAATTATTCAAATTGGTCATATTTAAGAAGTAATTATGTATAGGTCATTGAATTAATTTTTGAAAACACATCGTAAATAGTTATCGTTTATTTTACTTTGGTGATCAGTAACACTTATTGTGAGTTACAAAATAGGCTATTAAAATGACAGTTGTTACGCCACTTGACATTGCCGTAATTAATGATCCAATTATCACGGCTTTTTTACAACTTATGGTTTTTCATTGCCCTTCATGGTGCTTTTAATTTTCACGTAGATTATTTTAATATGTTTCAATACTACATTTCAAAACATTAAATAAAAATAATATTGCTGCTTATTGAGACTAAGCACTACTTATTCCTCAACATTGACTATAGATTGCCGTAAGTAATACTTGATATTGTATAAGGTTGTTGCGTTTTGAATGATCAATTTCTTGTTATATTAATTCTTAACAACTTTGAAGTACTAGAACGTTGGCACATAGCAGAATCTTAACAGTAGTGCGTATCGTAACTTTTTGTTATAAAATATGTCTAAAATCTTCAATGTCGATTGCTATATGCTTAGATTGAGAACGATTAAGAAAGGAGGTGTTGCCTAGCAAATTGCTTGAAGCTAAAGGTTGATCTTCAGCTTCAAGCAACACTACAGCAGATAAAATAATTATTGGTTGCTGATAATCGCTGGCTACAATTTAATCTGCCTTCGGTTCCATAGCATACGTAGATATCAATTGTAAGTAAATTAATGATAATTATACACAAAATTGAATAGGTGATCATATATGTAATTGATGATCTCCTGTGTAGTTATTTTATAGTTTCATGTTCTTTTCTTGTACGTATAAAAGTAGGTAAATTTAAATCTTTCAATGTTAATAAAGTAACAGTGAGGATTGTGTATGTAATGTATATTCCTGATTCTTGCTTAAGTGCACTTATTGATAATTTTGCTGTTTTTGCCATCAGTATTATTTCTGTGTAGATTTTGTCAAAAATCGTTGTTTTTAATGGTGCGTTTTCGTTGATTTTTTGTTGTATGATGACCAAAGAAATCGTTTCTTATTGATGAAAAAATCTAATTGCAATAATAGTTATGGCTACGTGATCCTTCATCGATTTGTCAATTACAAAACCAAAAATAATATTGGTATTTTCATGAACTTATTCATAGATAATCAATGCAACTTCACTAATTTCATGAAGACCGAGGTTACAATCTCCGATAATATTCAATAGTACTTCCCGAACTCCGATGATACTCATATTTTTTAAAAAATGTGAAAAGATAACCTGCAAGGTCGTTTTAGTTGCGTAGCTAACTCTTGCTGCAGTTATACTTTGTATGACTGCGCGCCCTATATCCTTCATACTTGTTTTTACATTAGCAAACTCAACATTTATATGCTCTAAGCACGTGATGATATCTGAGCTGCTGCACACTGACTGACTTAACACGTCATTGATCATCACAAAGGCATCAATCATGTAAACATCCCTTCCTACTACGTCCAGAAGACGTTGATTAGGAATGATGATAAGTATATTAACAGCTAATGATACGATTACTTCATCAGCTATTTTTAAGCAACATTTTCCTTCAAATAAAAACGGACGTGTGACAATAACTATAAAAAGAATACTTTGTTCACGCAACGCATGTACTACCACAGGTAGTATCCTTGATCTAATGCTACCATCTAGTTAAAAATACGATATCTACGCTTGTAAGTTCTTCCATAATTTTATCAAAATCTTCTTGTACAACACGTTTTCCAAATTCTAAATTTACGCCTGCACCAAGTTTTTAGGTTGACTTATCTCCGATCTGCATTTTAATGAGTGAGTGCTCAAGATGCTTTAAGTAATTACGCATTAGTGTTTACGACTAAACATTTGATTCCCGATATACCAGAATTTATAATATTATTTACCGTATTTCCCCTTGCATCGCCTATTTCTATTACTTTAATGGATACTACGAGTTATAGTTGTTATTCCTTTTTTGTGTCAAACGATATCATCAACTGATTTCTGCATCTAATTAATTAATAGAATTATATCTATCATCAAAAAAAATCTGCTATCTATCCATGATTTCATATATATATAAACTCATTTAATCGTTGAGCCAGATCATATATCAATAGAATTACTACACTTTTTAATGCTCTATAGCAATAATCCATAATCAATTGCATAAATTGGACTCTTGCGTGTGTTAATAATGACATATTCAAATCATAGAAATTCTATACGTACGGGTAATGAAAATAATGTGCGTGCCAATTCAGACAGGCTTTTGCGCATGGCTACATCATCAGTGAGGACAAGTCTTGATCGCATCATTTGGAATAATGCTTTGGCTCTTATGTCTTTATAAATCAACGTAACTAGTTCCACAGCGCATAGTTCTATGATATCCAATAAGTCCTTACTGTTTATTAATTGATTTTCGGTGCTTTGTACGAATTTTACTTCGATAGTGGTAGCTACAAAAAGTAATGTATACACACAGCCATGTTCCAGTTTTATCCACTCTGCAGCTATAAGTGTGATGTGTAGACCTACTGCAATGTTATTGATAAATTGCTTTTCTGCAACGGGTAGTACCATAGTATGACGAATGGTGCCATGTTAATAAAAAGCAAAATCAGAAATTTTATCCCTAATATTTAGGACTTCTATACCAAATTCTCACTTATCTTCATTTAATACTGCATTTACGAAGGCCAACTACTCAAGAATAATATCCAGTACCGAGACACTTGTCATCTCGCAATATTTAATGAGCTTTTGTGCTGATGTAATAACACTGGTAACAAGATGTATTTAAACTTCTAGACGTAATCCGTGCATGTTTAAAAAATTGTGTACTCGCGTTAAGCCATTAATAGTAAAATATTACAGTAGTACATGCAGTAAATAATGCCCTGCTGGGATGGCTTTTGCTGCATCAAGGCATTAGTTATGTCGATTAGACGGATAAATCCACCTTTAATGGGGATCATGCCATATGAATTTATTAATTGTATGTGTCCATCAAAAATACCTACATAGGCTGATTTTATAGTGTATCCAGAGGTAATTTCTATTTCCTTCATCGCTTTTTTAATCGAATGCATGATACGAGCAATATCGACAACTATGCTTTTTTTTAATCCTTCTGAAGGAAATTTACCTATTTTTATGATCATTACATGATCATAATCAATTTGTTGGCCTACCAGTACATTTTAGTAATTCCGACAGCTATTAATACAATTAAACGATCAGAAAATGCTTTGCGCAGCATGCGCACTTCTTTGTGCATGAATGTACTATAATTTGTCCTCTAAAACGTGTATCAATTCTTAAAGGATTGTCATTATTTTTTTTAGTATATAATCGTTTTGCCATATTTGTTCGCATGCGGCGATGAACGTTGGCGATGGTATGTGATTATTACAATACATAATAGAGATTAAAATAGTATTGTTACGTTTAAGTATTATGTAATTGGCGCCGTACCAT
>Ga0101944_10006395_pt1 | contig 12569 bp, 7 predicted proteins | sample DewCreD2012metaG_FD_75245 | JGI IMG/M metagenome (GOLD analysis project Ga0101944, IMG submission 75245) | Hot spring sediment bacterial and archeal communities from British Columbia, Canada, to study Microbial Dark Matter (Phase II) - Dewar... ... | reverse complement strand
GCCAAATGCCCTTTTCGGATGCCTTTCGGCGGTTGATTGAGGGCTGGATTTACAACGGGACACCCATGCTGGTGCCCGGCTTGTGGGATTACGAAGTGGTCAGCGGACTGCGAAGGTTGTGGCAGCAAAAAGCCCTGACAGAAGAACAAACCTTCGGCGGACTGGAAGAAATCCTGAACCTGGATATCAAGCGGTATCCGGCAGAGCCAAAATTGATGCAATCTGCCCTGCGCTGGGCAGCGCGGTTGGGACAGAGCAAAGCCTATGATGCCCAGTATGTGGCTCTGGCAGAACAGTTGAACGCGGAGTTGTGGAGCGCTGACCAGCGGCTGGTTCATGCGCTGAGAGATCAGGGCATCCCCTGGGCGCACTGGATTGGGGAAATGTGAGGCTTTAGAAAGTCACGTGGGTAATTACACTGGGGGTAATATCCTTTTGGGGTATCTCCTTTCCCCGGCGGGGGTGCAATAAAACCTCTGCCCTCACTCCCCCTGCCCGGCAGGGCGGTTGAGTCGGTAGGCCAGCAAAACCGCCAGCGGCGGCAGCAAAAAGAGCAGCCCGCCCAGCAAGTTGGTGGTCAGGTTCAACCCCAGCGGGTCGGCCAGCAGCAGAATCAGCCCCTCGCTCACGTAGGCCGCCAGCAGCGCTTTCCACCACATGCCGCGCCCGGCCGTGCGGCGCAGCGCCAGCCAGCCGCCCAGTCCAACCCCCAGCGGGTAAAGCAGGATGACCGCTAAAATGCCGTAAATCAGATCCTCCCAGCCGGAAGAGCGGATGACGTTGAGATCCAATAACAGGCGGAGGAACAGCACACCGCCGATCACGGCAAGGATGCCGCCCGTAATGCTGCCCAGCAAACCGAACAAGACTCTTTTGGTCATAGACTTCACCTCACTCCTCCACCGCCATCTCCAGGCGGTGCGCGCCTTCCAGCCCGGCGGGGAGGAAAGCCTCATGCAGCTGTCCGTCCAAGCGGCAGGCAGTCAGGCGGCTGCCCCGCCCTTCTACCCGCAGCGAGAGGCGCGCGCCGCGGTAGGGCAGGTATTCCAGCTCCAGCCAGCCCAGGCCGGGCGGCAGGTAAGGCGCAAAGTGCACCCCATCGGGTTCAAAACGCATTCCCAACACACCCAGCAGAATCATGCGCAGGTAAGCGGTCGCACTCCAGCTCTGGCGCGCGCAGGATTCCCACTCCCAGCCGCTGGCGCCCTTGCCCGCCTCCTGCAGTCCGCCGTAGATTTCGCCGGTCAGCGGGTGGTAAATTTCGGCGCACTGGGCAAACCGGTTGAACAGCACGGTCAGGTGAGCCAATTCTTCATCAAACAGGTCGCTTCGTCCGCCGCGCAGGCCGGCCTCAGCCCAAAAGGCGTTGATAAACGGCCAGATCGTGCCGCTGTGCCGGCCGAAGCCGCCGCGTTCGGCATAGCGCGCAAAGGTCGGCCAGACGCAGGCCACCCCCCACGGCGTGCGGTACAGGCGGCGCAGGATGGAGGCAGTCTGTTCGGCGTCGGCAATTCCGAACAGGATTGCAAAGGCGTGGCCCAGCCCTTCCTGCGCCTCACAGCGGCCTTCTTCGTCCAGTAAATAGTCGAAAAGACCGCTGCGCGGGTTCCAGAAATGGCGGTGGATGCTCTCCCGCAGGCGCTCGGCGGTGGCCTCGTCTTCCGGCAGCGGCGGCAGACCCAGCTCATCCGCCATGCGCGGCAGAAGCCGGTACACCGCGGCGTAAACGCAGTTGGTGGAAAGGGTCATCATTGGGATGCCGTAGCCGCGCGCAGCCTTTTCGGCGGGGTGGTACTGCACCCAGTCGAGGATCGAGCTGGTCGCGCCGGGCGAATAACGGTCAGGGTAAGCCGCCACCCCATCACCGTACACCGCCGGCCCGCGGAACAGGCCGAACTGCGGATCGTACTCCTCATCCTCAAAACGGCGCAGGCTGTTGCGCGCCGCCCGATAACCGAGTTCCAGTGTGTTGCGGTCACCGGTGTAGAGGTAATAAGCCCACAGGCCGACGACCCAGAGGACCGCATCCCAGTACTGCCCGCCGATCGCAACCCCGTCCGCGCTTTCCTCCAGCACCGAGAGCAGCGTATCCCGCGCCACCTGCGGGTGAGTCAGGCCCAGGCCGTTCCACACGTTGATGGCGGCGTCGCGCGTCCAGGGCGTGTCGTAGTCCAGCCCGGCCAGCAGCACCGGCCGCCGTTCGCCGCCCGGCGGGTACGGCTGGATGTTGCCCAGCAGGTCGCCGACGGCAATGCGGTAGGCGCGTTCGACGGCCGAATCGCCGCAGCGCAAAGTTGGAAAGGCCGCAATCTCAAATTCCATTCTCACCCCCCTCCCCTTCCGCCGTAAAAGCCGACGGCAGTTCCACCCAGCGCCGCCCGATGGAGCGCGGGTCATCGCCCGGGGCAAGCGGCTGGAACAAAAGGGTGAAGCGTTCGGCAGCCGGATGAAGCAAATAGCCCTCCCCCACCCCCGGCCCGCAGGAGGCGCTGCCCAAACCCAGTTGTCTGACATCCAGATTCAGGTAAACCTGCGGGCGGCGCGCCAGCTCGACGCTGTGCAGGGCGCGGTAGAGGTCATCGGCGGTGAAGTGACTGACCGAAACTTCCAGCAGGCGGTCGGCGCTGGCCAGCAGCCCCCAGCCGGCTGCATCTCGCAGGGCCGCCCAGCGCACATCGGTTTTGTTGCCGTTTTCCTGCGGCATGATGTAGGGCACAAACTGCTCATCCACGCTGCCGCAGTACAGCCCAACCGGCGCGCCGCGCTTGCGGTCGGCATAACTCTCATGCGGGCCGCGCCCCAGCCAGCAGAACTGTTCAAAACCGGGCGGCAGGGTCAGTTTAACCCCGAGGCGCGGCAAAACCGGCAGACGGCCGAAGGGTCGCAGGTCCACCTGCAGCGCCAGCCAGCCGCTGCCGGTCAAGGTGTAGTTGCTGAACATGCGGTATCCGGCCGGCACATCCCGCGCACAGATCCGATGAACGGCGCGGACGCTGACGCTGCCTTCCTCTCCGCTCTTCCAATGCATCTCCAGCAGATGGTGTTCCAGGCCGTCCAGACCGGCGTCCAGCCACTCGCCGAGCAGTTTCCCATGATGATCCTGCGCCCACTTGAAACCGTCGTTGTCGGTCGGCGCCCGCCACAGGTTCAACTGCACGCCGTGCTCGACCAAGCGCACACCCTGAAAGCGGAAGTCGGTCAGAAAACCGCTGTGCAGGTCAAAGTGAACTTCACCGGCCGGGGCGCGCAGGTGCAGCCCGCTTGAATCGGCCTGCGCCTCTACCGGCGGCAGGCCGCCGGTTGGGTGAATCACCGGCGGTACATCCAGCGGCAGGCGGAACTGCTCCCAGGCGACCTCGTGATCGGCCTCTGCCCAGGCGCAGTCCTCCGCCAGCCGAAAACGCAGGGTCAAAAAGGCTTCCTGTCCCGGACGCAGGGGAGGCAGGCGGTAGTTCAGCTGCAGCGGCTGGCTCTCGCCGGGCGGGGTAGAAAGAAGCGGCAAACTGCCGCGCTGCCAGACTTCGCCGTCCACTGCAATTTCCCACCTGCGCGGCGAGTGGGAAAGCGGGAGAAAATCATAGTCGTTGTGAATTTCAACGCGGCCCTCGCGCAGGTCAAGCGGCCTGACGCGCAGCGGCTGATAGACCTTTTTCACCTCGTACAGCGCCGGATGCGGGGTCCGGTCGGGGAAAACAATGCCGTTGATGCAGAAGTTGCGGTCGTTTGGTTGATCGCCAAAATCGCCGCCGTAAGCCCAATAGCGCCTGCCCTGCGGATCGGTTTTCAGCAGACCCTGATCCACCCAGTCCCAGATGAAACCGCCCTGCAGGCCGGGCGTGGTGTTGATCACATCCCAGTACTCCCCCAGCCCGCCGGGAGAATTGCCCATGGCGTGGGCGTATTCACACAGGATCAGCGGGCGCGGGTCGCGCGAGGTCAACCCAAAGCGGCGGATTTTCTCGACCGGTGGGTACATTGGGCAGACAATGTCGCTGGCGGCATGGCCGCTCTCCCAATCGGCGGCGATGGCGCCCTCGTAGTGCAGCGGACGGGTGGGGTCGCAGGCGCGCATCCAGCCGGCCAGCGCGTCGTGGTTGGCGCCGTAGCCCGATTCGTTGCCCAGCGACCAGACCACCACGCAGGGGTGATTCTTATCGCGCTCCACCATGCGCGCGCCGCGCTCCAGAAAGGCCAGCCGCCAGTCGGGGTCATGGCACAGCCGGTTGTAAAGCGCGTGCGCCTCGATGTTGGCCTCGTCCCATACGTACAGCCCGTATTCATCGCACAGGTCATACCAGCGTTCGTCGTTGGGGTAGTGCGAGGTGCGCACGGCGTTGATGTTGTGCCGCTTCATCAGGCGGATATCCGCGATCATGCTTTCCAGCGAGAGCGTCTTGCCGTACCGCTCATCGTGTTCGTGACGGTTGACCCCACGGATGCGCACTGCCCTTCCGTTGACCAGAAACTGCCGGCCGCGCACCTCCACCCGCCGGAAGCCGACCCGGCAGGCAACGTACTGCAGCGGCGCGCCGCCCTGCTCCAGCAGGCGCACCACCAGCGTGTACAGGTGCGGCGTCTCGGCAGACCAGAGCAGCGGATCGGAAACGCGCCTGCCCAGCCGCACCTGCGGCAGATTTTCCATTACTACACGAAATTCCTCTGAGGAATAGCCCTCAAAAACCGCCTGCCCGTTTGGGTCAAACAGCTGCATCTCCACCCGCGCGCCGTCGGCCTGCTTCAGCGCGCCGCCCAGCCGCACGTCCACTTCCAGGTGGCCGCTGCGCAGGTCTTCTTCCAGCAGGGGGCGGGCAAACACATCGGCAATGAAAAGCGGCGGCAGGCTGTACAGCCACACGCTGCGGTAAATGCCCGCCATGCGCCAGTGATCCTGATCCTCCAAGTACGAGCCGTCGCTCCAGCGAATCACCTGCACGGCAAGGTGATTGATGCCGGGCTGCACCAGTTCGGTGATGTCAAATTCGGCCGGCAGGCGCGAATCCTTGCTGAAACCGGCCATCTGCCCGTTGACCCACACATAAAAAGCCGATTCCACGCCGTCGAAGCGCAGGATGAGCCGCCTGCCCCCCCAGTCCGGCGGGACATCAAAAGCACGGCGGTAGAGGCCGGTCGGGTTGTCGTCATGCGGCACAAAGGGCGGGTCAAGCGGGATGGGCATCTGAATGTTGCAGTAGATCGGCCTGTCGTACCCCTGCAGCGTCCAGTTGCCGGGTACGCTGATCGCGTCCCATTCCTGATCGGCAAAATCCGGCTGCTGAAAGCCGCCCGGCAGGGTGGAGGGGTTGGCGCACAGGCGAAAACGCCAGTCACCGTCCAGCGAGCGCACCCATGGGCTGCGCAGCGGCTGGCGGGTGCGTGCCGAAATTTCATCGGGAAAGGGAAATCCGCTGGCGTGCATAGGCAGGCGGTGGATGCCTTGCAGATGGGTGTTTTCCCAGTCAGGCGGAAGGGGTTGGGTCATGGGGGATACCTCATAAGTGAATCTGCGGAAACGGAATGATTATACCCAACCTTGCGCGATTTCCGCTCAAAACAGGACGTCAGGCTGCTTTTCCTGGTCTTTTCAAAGCTACTGTTCAGGAAAAACACTTCCGATGATTGACTTGTTATATTCTGGAATATATGATTATGATTAAACATGGCGCGATCATGATTCAATACAATCCAGCGAGCGGTCGCTAAAAACTCTTTCTTCGGTCAGTTTTATGTCAATCATTCAGCATATCCGATCTCCCTGAGCATTCCAATCCGCGCTTTTGCGGGCTTATGATTTTGGCGGAGTGGGGAAATTTCAAAAGCGCCGATGGGTTTCGGTTCAGGGTTCATTAAAACGGGTCAATCCACGTGGAAGGTAGGGAATGAAGACCAAGCGCTTTTTCCTCTTTGGCTTACTATTTCTGGGCTTGGCGGTTATCGCTTTTTCTGTACTCGGGTTGATTTATCGCCTGCCGGATGCCGCAACGCAACTTTCTTTGAACGAACGCCCTGCCATGGTAACAATCCTTCATCCCTTGCAGGACAGCCGTTGGCCGGCGGATGCGTTCGTTCCGGTTGGCGCGCTGGTCATCTCCCCCAGCGAAATTAAGACCATCGAACTGTGGGCGGACGGCCGCCTGATCGGTATAAAAACCCCAACCTGGAAGGACGGTCAGGTGCAGGCCGGCGCCCAGTGGCAGTGGATGCCGGGCAAATCCGGCGACCATACTTTGCTCGTTCGGGCTGCAGCCGCGAGCGGGGAAGTAGTATTCTCCAATCTGGTGCGCATTTATGCCGACCCGCCGGCAGGTTTCAACATTCTTGACTTTTCCCAACCAGACGAAAAGGGTAATCCCGCGCCGATTCCCGGCACGCCTTTGCAGCTGCCGGAGATGGGCGCTGCCGCGGTTCTGCCGCCGCAAGCGGCATCGCCAGCGCCGGAGAACAGCCCCAACCGCTTTACGCTCTGGATGGAACGCAACCTTTTTGCTCCCACAAAGCTGGCGGCTGCTCCTGAATTAGGCGCCAGCGCTGACGGCTGCAGCGTCAAACTGTATGTTACCGACCATTCGGAAGATGAAAGCGGTTTCTTCATTTACCGCGCCGAACCCGGCAGTTCCGCGTTTGAGCGCATGGCTGAATTGGGCAGCAGCCCGGGCGTGGGAATTTTTGAATACACCGTTCCCAATCAAAAAGGCCCATTGCAGTACTATGTTTCGGCCTTCAACGGCGGTGGAGAAGCGCCCAGCAATCCCATTCAGGTCGAATTTCAGGACGCCGATTGTCTGGCGGCAGAAGGCTCGACTTTTGACGGCAAAACCCTGACTTTGGCGCAGGAAGTTCAAGCGGCTTATTTCTACTACTCGGTCAACCAGCAACCTTACAATCGCTATCCGAACCCGCCCAATCAATTTTTGAGTCCGGTCGGAAAAGCGCTGGATTTGTCTGATTTTCTGGAAGGGCTGGTCGTTTCCTCGCCGCAGCCGGTGCAAACGCTTGATTTGGAAATTTGGGGCTGGCAGAATGACTCGCTGCTGGCGCTCGGCCGGCAGCACATCGCCCTGAATTTTACCGACCTGAAAATTTGCAACCTGGGCAGCAACTGTACCGGCGATGTTGCCTCCACCTTCCGCTCGCACTACGGCAGCATCGCCTCAAACAGTCCCGATCAGGTACGCGAATTTACCTGGGTGAGCAACGTTCCCAGCACGACCAACGCCCTGTGGCAGATTGCCTCCCAGCCCTTGGAGGGCAGCTTCCATCCCCGTCCGCCGGGTCTGCTGGCTTCCGGCTGTGTGCCGGGTGAGAAGGGAGGAAGTTTCACGGTGGATTTTGCCCATCTGGAACAGTATTCGCCGGCATCATCAAACTGTGTTAACAATTTCACTCCCTACTTTGAACACCTGCCGGTTGGGGTTTCCTCGCTTTGGAACCTTTTGCCGAACGAGGAACCCGGCACGCTTTATGCCCGCATCATCCCGATGAACGGCAACCAGCCCGCCGGCCGGCCGTCGAATACGGTGGTCATCCGCTACCAACCCGGCGAACCCACCGTTGAGCCGGTGATTCTCGACCATCTGCCCGATTCCTATCGGGTGGAAATCACCTCTTTTTCGCCCATCCAGTGGGGGGATGCAAAATTGTGGGGATGCGTGTATATCCGCAACCTGGATTACAATGCCCTCTGGAATTCGCTTCGGGAAGCGTTTCCCTCTGCCGTCAGCGACAGCATGGTGACGTCCATGGCGAAAAATTATACCGATCAGCTTTATCCGGCAATGGTCAATCACTGGCCGGTCTGCCCGGCGCCTTACCAAGAGGAGGATAAATCCTGGCTGGAAGAGGGAATTGAAGCAATCGGCGGTGCGCTGGAGGAAATTTGGAATTCGATCACCGAATTGTTCAACGAACTGAAAGCCAGTATTGTGGATGTGGTTGCAGAGGTGATCAATGCGCTGGGGATTGAATGCGGCCAGACCTGTAAAAGCAGGTTGATGACCGGTCTGGAAATCGGCATGACCTACTTTACCGGCATTCCGCCTTCTCTGCCGACCTTCGATGAGTTGAAAAACGCCGGTATAGATTACATGATTGATCTTGCAGCGTCGGAGGCCGGTATTCCCTGTCCGGAGATGTGCAAGAGCGCCATGCGTGACGCTCTCAATGAGGTGTTTGATACGTTTGAGAAGAGCCAGAGCCAGCCGGGTTGTGTGAGCGCAGATCTGGCAAAGGTGAACGGTAAGTTTCCCCTGTGTTTACCGCCGGGTGTGGAAACCGAGGCCGTGCCGGAAGGAATCACACAGCCGGCGCTGGTGACGCTGCGGGTGACCAACGTTCTGAAGGATACCCCCCTGTATCAGTACGAAAATCGCCCGGCCTATGTGGTGCGCTTGAAGGTGAAGGAGGTCAATCCGAACCTGGACGGCGAAACGCTGTACTACTCCTATAGATACGACAAAAATCCCAAAGGAATTCAAATCGGCAATCAGGAATTGATTCCATCTTCTTCTACCACGCAAACAGGCTATCTCTCTCTGGCAGTGCCCATCTCAGGGGAGATCAGCGGTTCGCCTTTCCAGAGTGAGAGTATTCCGCTGCCGGCGCTGGCAGCGGGTCAATCGGTGACCATACCGGTACACCTGCGGCCCGCCTACGATTACCTGATTCCCCAGCACATCCTCGCGCTCCTGAACGAACTGGAAGCACACGGCTTAACTCTGGATGATGTGGGCGGCTGGTACGGCGGCTTGCCGCCGAATGATTGGGACTGCCTTTACAAATCGGGACGCATCTGGATCACGGCACAGCTGTACTGCCTGAGCACGCCCCCCGGACTGCCCGGACAGACCGCCCCCACGGCGGACTCTCAACTGGTGCCTTGCAGCGACGAGGTGGCTACCTGGTTCGCAACCGAACCAAGTGATGTCTGCGGACCCTGACGGCCGGGGCTTTTATGCGTGAAGACGACTAAATGCACAGGAGTCATGAAAAAATGAAAAAACGTTCCACTTTCATCCTGCTCAGCCTGATCTGGCTGGCGGCAGCCTGCAATTTATCTCCGACCGCTGCTCCGCCGACCGGCGTTTTGCAAACCTGGCTGGATGCGCCGCGCGACGGCAGCCAGCTGCCCCTTGCGCCTTACGAAGTCGTATTTCACGGCAGCAGCCCTGAAGGGGTTCAGCAGGGCGAGTTCATGGTCAACGATCAGGTGCAGGCCGCTCCGGTCAGCCCGCAAGCCGGCAACTCCCTGGTGACCTTCCGCGTCACCTGGATGCCGCCGGCGCCGGGTGAATATTCCTTGAAAGTGCGCTCTTTGAGCAAAAATGGTAGGTGGAGCGAATACGCCCAAGCGCACGTGATGGTTGCCGCCCCTTCCTCAACGCCGCTTCCGACTTTTACCCCTATCCCCACCATCACACCCACCCTAACCTTCACCGACACGCCCACCCTGACCGCCACCCCAACTTTTACCGACACCCCCACCTCCACCGCCACGATGATCACCTGGCTGTTCTCCAATTCTTCCTTCCCGGCGCAGGTCTTCAACGGAAGCTGCGGCGAAAATCAGATCACCTTCCAGGTCAAAGTTGCGCCGGCCGAGAATGTCGCGGGGATGCTGGTCTTTACCCGCTTCAGGGAATTGGACGGCAGCGGAGACAGCGGCTGGGATGCCGGTACGCCGATGTCCGCCCTTGGGGATGGGCTTTATATCCTGAAAATCGAAATCGCCAGACTTCAGGGGGCGGGCTGGTTTCCTTCTGCAAGGATAGGCTATCAATTCGTTGCCACCGACCGCAGCGGGCAGGCGCTGAGCCGCAGCGCGGTCTATGAGGACATCACCGCAGCCGACTGCGGGCGCATCCCCACCGTTTTTCAACTGCCGACCCTGCGCTTTTCTTTCAGCACGCCAACCCCAACGGTAACGCCGCAGGTCGTTCGCTAAGGCGCGGCGGCCGGCTTCAAAAAAACAATTTTTCCTGGGAAATGGGATCTAAACCTCAAAGGGAACTCGGAAGGTGTTCGCCAACGTAAAAACCGCTTCAGCCTGCAGAGCAGGGGTTATAATCTCGAATGATGAATACCCCTCCAATCACCGGCCCGATTGCCCGCGGACGAACCGCGGAAATTTACCAATGGCAGCCTGGCTGGGTTCTCAAACTGTTCCACGAGTGGGTTGATCTGGAAAGTATTGAATACGAAGCCCGCATCAGCCGGGCAATTCACACCAGCGGCCTCCCTGTTCCGGCTGTCGGCGAAATCGTGCGTGTGAACGGCCGCCACGGACTGATCTACCAGCGGGTGCAGGGAATTTCGATATGGCCTGCCGGATTGTCCAAAGCCCCGTGGAAAGTTTTGCGCTACGCCCAACAGACAGCCCGGCTTCACGCCATGATTCATCACAACCCTGCATCGGTGGAACTGCCCCGCCAACGGCAGCGGCTGATCAACAAGATCCAACGTGCCGCGGGATTGCCTGCCCAATTTCGCTCCAAAGTGCTGGCAGAGCTGGCAGAAATGCCGGACGGCGCTTGCCTGTGCCATGGTGATTTTCATCCTGCCAATATCTTGATCAACGGGGAAAACGCCGTCGTCATTGACTGGATTGATGCCACGCTCGGCAACCCGCTGGCGGATGTGGCCCGCACAACCATCCTCTTGCTCGGCGCGGCAGCCTGTCAGATTCGGGGCGGGCTGCAAAAAACAGGGGTGCTCCTCTTTCACTCCGCCTACCGGCGCCAGTATTTCAGGCTCAGGCCGGGTGGAGAACTGGAATACATCCGCTGGCTGCCGCTGATCGCAGCCGTCAGGTTAAGTGAAAACATCCCGGAACTGGAAGAATGGTTGATTCTTCAAACGATGCGGGGACTGCGAATCCGGTGAATCCGGTTCAACCTCCAAAACAATATGATATAGTCGAGATAGTCTGTCTCTCGCATTTTTTTCAATTTGAGAAAGCCTGTTACAAAAATAATAAGGAAACCGAAATGAACATTGGAATTCTTGGCGCAAAAAATATTGGCAGCACCCTTGCAAAGAAGTGGGTTTCTGCCGGGCATCACATCCTGTTTGGGGTTCGAAATACTCAAAACCCCGAATTGATTGCGCTGGTTGAAGCGCTGGGTAAAAACGCGGCATTTGGCAGTGCTGCCGATGCAATTCAATTCGGCGAGGTGGTCGTTTTTGCCATCCCCGGCAACGCAATGGATGAAACGATCCGCTCGAACGCCGAACTTTTGGATGGCAAAATCATCATTGACGCAGCAAACCGGATGGGCGAGCGAGAAATGAACAGCTACCAGACTTTTCGCGCACATACACCCCATGCAAAGATTTATCGCGCGTTCAATAATCTGGGCTGGGAAAATTTTGAAACACCCGTGATCCGGGGCATCCAGGTGGACTTGTTCTATTGCGGAGATGAAGGAGAAAGCCAGCACAAGGTAAACGACCTGATCCGCGACATCCCGCTGAACCCCGTCTATCTGGGCGATATGAGTCAAGTGCATCTCGTGGATATGATCGCCACTCTCTGGTTCAGGCTGGCTTTTGGACAAAAACTGGGAAGACGTATCGCTTTCAAGCTCTTGATTGAATGAATCTTTTTGTCTGTCAATTTTTTCAAACACCATATAAAATCACCTGATATTGCTTGAGGAATCAAAAATGAACTTCAATTCCACCATTCCCGATATCGAATCCCTCTTACAACAACTCACTCTGGAAGAAAAGATCCGCCTTCTGGCGGGAGCGGATAACTGGCAAACCCACGCCATCGAGCGGCTGGGCATCCCCTCGCTCAAAGTGAGCGACGGCCCCAACGGCGCGCGCGGCGCGTGGGGCAGTCTGGCAACCTTTTCGGCCTGCACGCCGGTGGGTACGGCGCTGGCGGCCACCTGGAACCCGGCGCTGGTCGAGCAAATTGGCGCGCTGCTGGGTGATGAAACCCGCGCCAAAGGCGCGGACGTGCTGCTGGCGCCCACCGTCAACCTGCACCGCACCCCGCTGGCCGGGCGCAATTTTGAATGTTTCTCCGAAGACCCCTACCTGAGCGGCGAGATGGCAACCGCCTACATCCGCGGCGTGCAAAGCCGCGGAGTCGGCTGCTGCATCAAGCATTTTGTCTGCAATGATCAGGAATATCAGCGTCTTTCCATCAGCGCCGAGGTGGAAGAACGCCCGCTGCGCGAGCTGTACCTCGAGCCCTTCCGCAAAGCCCTTCGCGCCGCCAAACCGGTTGCGCTGATGACCGCATACAACCGCATCCGCGGGGTGTATGCCAGCCAGCACGATTACCTGATTAAGACCATCCTCAAAGGTGAGTGGGGCTATGACGGGCTGGTGCTTTCGGACTGGGGCGGTACTTACAGCGAAGCCGTCCCGGCCGGCGGGCTGGATCTGGAAATGCCCGGCCCGGCGCGCTGGATGAAAGCCGACCTCGTCCGTAAGGCGCTTGGCGAGGGCCGCCTGACGCCGGCCGCGCTGGATGACAAAGTCCGTCGTTTGCTGCGCGCCCTGCTGCGCACCGGACGGTTTGAACAGCCCCAACACCCGGAAGAAGGCGGGCTGGATACGCC
>Ga0101944_10006393_pt1 | contig 12571 bp, 6 predicted proteins | sample DewCreD2012metaG_FD_75245 | JGI IMG/M metagenome (GOLD analysis project Ga0101944, IMG submission 75245) | Hot spring sediment bacterial and archeal communities from British Columbia, Canada, to study Microbial Dark Matter (Phase II) - Dewar... ... | reverse complement strand
CCTTGACGGCAAGGGGCACCCCCGCTATCGGATCTGCGAAGGCGTGGCGTGGGATTACATTCCCCTCACCCGCCCGCTCAAGGCACTGGCGCGGAAGGTCGATGCCGTCTGTTTTGGTTCGCTCGCGCAGCGCAACGCCGATTCCCGCGCCACCCTTCAGGCCTTCGTGCGCGCCTCGCGCGCCGACGCCTTGCGGATCTTCGACATCAATCTGCGGCAGGCCTTCTACTCCAGGGACATCGTCGAAACGTCGCTGAAACTGTGCACCGTGCTCAAACTCAGCGAAGACGAACATCCGGTCCTGGCCCGCATGTTCGGCCTCTCCGGAGGTCTGGAACGCCAGCTCGAACAGCTCCGCCGGGCCTTTTGCCTGCGCCTCATCGCCTGCACGCGCGGCTCGAAAGGCAGCCTGCTGTTGACCGCTCACACCTGCAGCACCCACGGCGGTTACCCCGTCGAGGTCGTGGACTGTGTGGGCGCGGGCGATTCGTTCACGGCGGCGCTGTGCATGGGCCTGCTGAAGAAAAGATCGCTGAAGGCCATCGGCCGCCATGCCAACCGAGTCGGCGCCTTTGTCTGTGGACAGGCCGGAGCCACGCCGGTTTTGCCTCCCGAGCTGCGAACCGTCTGAACGTCCACAATCCTGCGGAGGATCGATTTTCATGCATCGGCAGACCCCGGCGGTCCTTCTCCTGCTCGCGCTCTCCGTCTCGGCCGAACAACCCGCGCCGCCACCCCTGCTGGACCGCTCGACATCCCATGTGCACCCGTCCGCGCGCCCAGGATCGCGAACGCTACTGCTCGTTCCGCTGCCTGCCGAACCGTCGTGGCAGGACCTGGCCTTTCTCGCCGCCGTCCCGGCCGCCACGACCGCCAACGACGGCGCGCCCGCACTCGTCGCGATCGAAGCCGCCGGAACGCTCTCGCCCGAAGTCCAGGACTACATCCGCCGTTACCGACCGGAAGTCACGTGCCTGATCGCCGCCGCGGCCCATGGCCTCGAGGTCGGTGGCCGCCCGTGCACGCTCCTCGAAGCAGCTTCCGCCGAAGAAGCCGCCTGCGCGCTGAGCGCCCGATTCTGGACCTCCAGCAGCGCCGCACTGATCTGCAGCGACGAAAACTACGAGGCCGCGCTGCTGGCCGCCCCATTGGCCGCCCGGCTGCGCGCCCCGCTGCTCTTCGCCTCGCCGAAAGGCTTCTCGCCGGCAACCCTGCAGGAGTTGAAGCGCCTCCAGCTCAAGGAGCTGGTCGTCGTCGGCAAACCCGACGGCCTGCCGCCGCTCAAGCCTCTGGCGGAACGCGTGGCGGAACTGACCGGCGCCCGCGAAGTCATGGCGTGGACGCGCCAGCGCGGGTTGAAGGTGTCCTACCTCGCCGCCGTCAATCCGCTCGACCGCGAAAAAACGATCATCAGGAAACTCTCGCTGGCCGGCGCGCTGCTGGCGGCCGGGCGCGAGGGTCTGGTCGCATCCCTTCCGTTCGAGGTCCGCTGGAAAATCCCCTTCACCGGCGTCGAACCGAAAGGCGAACCGCCCGCCGGCACGCCGCACTCCGAGGCCAAACCCAAGGTCGGTCGCATCGCCTTGGGCGGTCCGGAACGCACCTTCGTGGTGACCGGGAAACCGAAGGAGCGCGACCTTCGCGTCAGCATCGACCTGAATGGCGACGGCCGGTTCACCGGCGCCAACGAGGGGCCTTTCATGACCGGCGACGTTATCGAGCTGGACGGCAGGCGTTACGTCATCACCCTCGGCACGGAAAACGGTGTGGGTAAGGCGGATCTTCGGCTGACCTGGCCGCCGGTCGAAGAGGTGACATCGGGACTACACCGGTTTTACGAAGCCCTCGGTTCGCCGCCCGAGCACCTGTGTCTTGTGGGTTTTCCCGACGCGGTCCCACAGGCCATCCTGGGCCATGGCGGAGTCGCTCAGGAGATGACCTCCGATCTGCCGTTCTCCAATGCGGACGATGATCCGTTCGCCGAGATCGGCGTGGCGCGCGTCGTCGCGGAAAACGCTTGGTTTGCGACGCTCTTCGCGAGCCGCGTACTGACCTACGCTTCGCTGCTCGATCCGGAGTGGCAGGATCGGGCGTGCCAGGCGCGATGGGAGAACACGAGCCGGAAGCAGTTCGAGAACGTCGGTTTCGACGCCTCGTTCCTCCACACGACCGAGCATCTGAAGTGGCTCCAGCCGCCCGCGCAGGGGAAGAAGGGCAAGCGCGCGCAGACCTTCGGGCAGGATTCGCCGCTGGCGCGCTGCGCGGCGCTGACCCACATGGATCATTCCTGGTGGCATGAACTCGGGCACACGTTCGCCTGGGACGCCGAAGTGCTTCTGGCGCCCGTGGTCGTCGAGTCGGGCGGCTGCCTGACGGCGGTCCTGGACAGGGAACCGGACTGCCGCTCGGTGATCGCGCGGCTCTTCAGGAAAGGCGCGGTCGCCTTCTCGGGCAACTCGCGTCCCGGCTGCGCCCCGCAGGAACTCCAGCGCATGGAATTCTGGAACGGCGTATTGCTGCACGGCGAGACGATCGGACAGGCGCACCGGCGGTCGATCAACAGCGCGTTGGTGACGGTCCTCGACCGGAAGGAAGGGCCGGGCGGAGCGTATGGCTATCAGCTTCGCATACGCACGCAGTTCGGGGATCCGGCCTTTGCGATGCGCGTCCCCTCCCCTCCCCGCTCGGCGCCGGCAAGGACAACGGTCGATGGTGAGACGGTGACCGTGCATGCACCCGCGCAGTGGTGGCCGGTCAAGATGGTGGTCCCTGAAGACTGGAAGAAATGGGCGGACAAGGACCTGTACGTGCTCCGCGGCGCCGGCACGTATGCGCTCCGCGAGTGGTGCGCCGAGGAATACGACCGCGAGGAGACCTACGTGACGGCCGAGTTCACCACGCGCCGCCGCGTGGGGAAAATCGAACAACTCCAGACGCCGCCCGCGCCGCTGGGTTGGAACGGCAAGTACCACGCCGACGAACACGCGGACGGTTCGCGGACGTACCGCTGGGCCGTGCGCCTCGCCGATTTCGACCAGAAGACGGGAACCATGGCCAGGGCCCTCGAGCGGATCGCGTATCGGGTGACCTTCGAATGACCGCCCGCCTTCACCCACCTGCCCCGCTCATTTCGTGTACAGATGTTTCTGCGGCACGATCTGGCGCGCGATGCCCGGACCGGTCCAGTAGAGCTGCGCGACGGCATGCACCGGGCCTTCGAAATACTCCATCTTGATGGCATACTTCTGTCCCGCGTTCAACGAAAGGGCACCGCTGGTGTCGGCCACCGCGTGCATCGTCCAGTTGTCGAGCACCGGAACGCCGTTGACCCACAGCCGCACCCCGTCGTCCGTCCGCGCCGTGAAGGTGTAGGTCCCGCTGGCGGGCGGAACGAGGTACCCCGTCCAGCGAACGCTGAAGGTATCGGCGTCGATTCCGCCCGCTGGCGACCCGGTGCCCCAGTCGAAGTCGATCGTCGGGTCGATGCGCGTCACGCTGCTCCCGGTCAGATTCTCGTTATTGAAATACGTGCCCACCAAGCCGTCGCCGTTCGCCGGCACCACGCGCAGCAAACGCCCGACGGGGATCAGCTGCTTCGCGAAACTCGGCCCGGCCCAACTGACGCTCAGGGCTTCGCTGCCCGTCTGTTCGAAATACTCGACCGTCACCGCATGCTTTCCGGCCTTGAGTCCCAACGCCCCGCTCTTCTCCTGCAATCCGTGCAGCCCGTCGTTGTCGACCACCAGGCGGTCTCCGAGGTACAGGCGGCTGCCATCGTCGGAGTTCGTATAGAAGGCGTACATGCCGTCGTACGGCACATCGATGAAACCCGTATACCGGATCCCGAAGTAATCGTTCTGCGTCCGAACGCCAAGATTGAAATCGGACACCGTGCCCGACTTGACCGGCGCCAGCGCGCCGAAATCCGGCAGCGCATTCCAGATGCCCGTACAGTACGCGTAGTTCAATCCCTGAACCGTGCCGGCCGGGTTCTCCGGGATGCGAAGCGGGGCCGTATACAGCTGGCTCTGCGGAACGATCTGTCGTGGCGTCGAGGGACTCGCCCAGTAGAGCTTGACCGTCGCACCGCCTTCCCGTTCGTAGTAGTTCAACATGATGTGGTGTTTCTTGCCGGCCACCAGCGTCGCCGTCCCGCTGTTTTCGGTCGGGGAATGATCGGTCCAATGGTCGACGATCTTCTGCCCGTCGATCCAGAGCTGGACACCGTCGTCGCTCAAGGTCGTGAAGGTGTAGGTCTCGCTGTACTGCGCCTGGATCTGCCCGGACCAGAAGACCGAAAAGTGGTCGCCGGACATCGAGGCGTCGGGCGACCCGGTGCCCCAGTCGAAGCCGATCGTCGGATCCACTCGGTAGAACTTCGGCGTGGCGAACATCCCCTGGTAATATTCTCCCCCCAGCCCGTTTCCGTTGCCGACGGGCGGCGGGGCCGCCTTGACCACGATGCTCGCCGCGGCGGAAACCGTCACGGCGCCGTGGTTGTCCGTCGCCTTGGCGCTGAGCGTGTACGAGCCGACCGCCACGTCGTTCCAGGTCAGGCTGTAGGGACTCGACGTATCTTCGCCCAGCTTCGTCGCACCGCTGAAAAACTCGACCTTCGTCACGCTGCCGTCGGAATCGGAGGCCGTGGCCGTCAACGTCACGCTGGCCGGAGCGGTGAACGCGGCGCCGTTCGCCGGCGCGGTCAACGCCACCGTCGGCGCCTTGTTGCCCGTCGTGGCCGAAGCCTCGTTCGAATACGGGCTGTCGCCGGCCGGGTTGTTCGCCCGGACGCGATACACGTAAAGCGTGTTGGACGCCAGACCCGTATCGCTGTAGCCGGTCGCATTGGCCCCCGCCGTCGCGATCTGCGCCCACGAACCGCCCGTCCCCGTCTTGCGCTCGATCTTGAAACCGCTCTCGTTTCCGGACACATCGTTCCACGCCAGGTCGATCCGGGAGGACGAAACGGGGGTGGCCTTGAGCCCCGTCGGCGCGGCCGGCGTGGCGGGCGGCGGTGGAGGCGGCGGCGCCGCGGGCTGCACCCACTGGATGCCCGTGATCGTGCGGCTGGAACCGTCGTTCTTGGTCTCGCCGGTCGAAGGCACATACACCCACGTCTTCATCGTCCCGTTCTTCGTGTCGATCGTCAGCAAGCGCGTGGGATTGTTGACGTTGTCGTGGTAACATTGCAGGAACTGGTAGATCTTGTTGCCGCCGGTTCCCGTGTCCTCGCGGTACCCGTGACTGCCGACGTGACCGCAGAAGACCAGCCGCACGTTCGCGTACGGCTTCATCGCCTGGTCGAAAACGTACTGCGGGCTGTTGTCGCCGTAACCGCCGTTGTTCTGCTGAATCGTGCTGTCGCCGTTCAAATGCGCATGCGTCAGGAAGATCACGTTGTGATTCGGATGCTTCGCCACGACGGTCTTGGCCCACGCCACTGCGCCGGTCCGCGCCCACAGTTCCAGGTTGATCACCAGCCAATTCAAGCCGCCTGCCGTGAAGGTATGATACGCGTTGTCGATCTTGTTGGCCTCGTAGGTGCCCGCGAGGATCTGGTATCGGGTCGTGGGAAAGTACGTGTTGTACTTCGTCGTGTTCCTCAGATTCTGGTTCACGTTGCCCGGCGCCGCGCTCCCCGAATCTTCCCGCACGGCGGCGGTGTCGTGGTTTCCGATGCACGTCGCATAGGGAAACTTCGCGGCATCCAGGACCTTGAGCCCCTCGCTCTGGTGCTGGTAGTGCGCATCCAGATGGAAATTCATCATGTCGCCGACCTGGAGCATGATCTTCAAGTTCAGCGCGTCCCGGTTGTTGACCAGCCACGTCAACCGGTCCTTGAATCGCGTTCCGGACGTCTCCTGCTGCACATCCGGAAGGATGGCGATCGTGAAACTGTCCTCGGCCATTACGCGCGGCAACGCCAGGCGGCCGAGCACCAGGACGGCCAGGCACAGGAACAGGCGCGCGTTTCTCGCGACGCCCCCCTCCGCTGTCTCGCTCCAAGGGGAAATGGCGATCGCGGAAACTGGCTCGTTCGTGCGGTTCATGGTCGCGGCTCCCTCCTTCGCTTCGATGCCCTGCGCATACGGCATCTCCACACCTACCAAGGAACAGTCCGGGAAAACCTAACGAGGAAAATCCGCGATGATCTGAGTACCGCGCCGTACGGGGTCAGGAACTGCTGCGGCACGGTACTGAGGGCCTCGAACGCACCAGGTGCAGACAAAGGCTCATCGGCATGTCTGAGTCGGCGTATTTGCGCTGACTCAATCCGTATCGATTGAAGGCAGTCGTCGGTCTGTAGTTGGCCGCTCTTGCTTGCCGTTTCGCCCGGACGCCTGACCGTGTAGACTGTCCGCTCTGGAACCGACTGGGCATTCGTTGCTTGCGAGGTCGAACGATGGCAGCGGAAGTCCTCAGTTTCCTCTCGGTCGGACATCTCGGTCCGGTCGCGAAATGGCAGATGGGCGAGCACGTCCATCGGGATTTTCATGAGCTGATCGTCATCTTCAGCGGCGCGCACGAGACCCGGATCCGCGGACAGACGCTGGTGGCGCGCCCCGGCGAAGTCTACTTCTATCCGTCGGGGGAACCGCACGCCGAACGCGCGCTGGGATCGGGTCCGTTCGAGATCGCGTTCATCTCCTGGCGCCCGGTGCCGGACGTCGCGACCGATCGCTGGCCGCTCAAGGTTTTCGATCGCGAAGGCCGCATCGCGTGCCTGGTCCGCTGGCTGCTGGAACTGAACGGATCGCGCGGCGGGCGCGAGGAGACGCTGCGCGCCGAACTACTGCACGGCATCCTCTGCGAGTATGACCGCCTGCAGGGGCGCCCGGAGGAGGAACTGGTCCTGCGCGTGCAGCGTTACATCCGCGCGCACCTCGCCGAGGCCCTGTCCCTGGATGACCTGGCCGCGGTGGCGGGGTTGAGCCCCTTTCATTTCTCGCGGTTGTGGCACAAGACCACCGGCGAAACGCCCATGCGCATGTTGCGGCGCATGCGCGTCGAGGCCGCCAAAGCCCTGATCCTCCGCACGCCGCTTCCGTTGAAGGCGATCGCCCTTCAAGTGGGCCTCGGCGACGAGTACCATCTCTCGCGCGTCTTCAAGAGATTGACCGGCACGGCTCCGGGACGTTGGCGGGCCCGATGATCCCTCGGAAACCGTCAGACGACTCCCGCCAGCAGCAACGCGCTGAGCGTCTTCCCATCCTCGAGACGGCGCTTCTTCACGGCCACGCGGAGCTGTTCGAGGGTCATGGGCCGCAGGCGGATGTGCTCGTCCTCGTCCTGTTCCGCGAAGGCCGGTTTCAGGTCCCAGGCCAGGTAGATGACGATCTTCTCGGTCGAGTAACCCGGAGCGACGAAGACGTTCCCGAGTTTCTTCCAGCAACGCGCCGCGAAACCCGTCTCCTCCATCAGTTCGCGCCTTGCGCAGGGCAGCGGCGCCTCGCCCGGTTCCAGCGTGCCCGCGGGGATCTCGAGCAGGTTCCCGCGGCAGGCGGCGCGGAACTGACGGATCAACAGGTAGCGGCCCTGATTGTCGCGGGGCAGGATGGCCACGGCGCCCGGATGCACCAGCGTGTGCCGCTCGAAAACCCGGCCCTCGGGCCCCCGCCACCGCTCACGATGAATGTCGTAGACACGCCCTTTCAGAATACGGGTGCTTTCGAGCAATTCGAAGGCCATCGGCGCGATCCTCCCTGAACCCGGGTGAAGCGCCGATCGTACGGCGCACGTCGGGAAAGATCGAGTGGAGGCGCGGGCGGTTTCGCCGTGCGGAAGCCTTCGCCCTTTCTTCCTGTCCTGCACACGCCTCGCGTCGGGACGATCCCCTCTTTCGCACGGGCATGCGAGGCAGGCTTCCTCGATGCACGAAAGCAGCGCATACAACGCATTCTTGGAAACGGCCACCCGCAGGGTTTCAACTCGTTGCGATACCGGCTCACGGAGAAAACGCGGGCCGTGCTCGCCAACAGGCGTTTGAGCAGGTCCCTGGCGACGTGCGATCGACTCACCCGATGCCGCTCGAACAGGTCCCGGCAGATCATGACGTCAAGACTGCTCCGCAACGCCGTCATTGGACGATAAAGGTCTCGAGTTCCTCCGGAGCGCCCTCGTCGGTATAGATCCCATGCGGTCCCGTTTTGTCGAACGAATACTCCACACTCCCGGCGCCGATGGCGACATTCTGGCCTGGACGGTCCGAACCGTGGTTGGACGAGTTCTTCGTCGGATCGTCGCTGAAATCGGCAATCACGCCGACCGTGGCATGCGCCGGCCCATGACCGGGGTCATAGCCGTACTTCGTGTGCTGGGGCATCATCCACGACGCCATCGTCGCCTGATCGCCCGAAAAGGCCGGCACGGTCGATGTCGGTGTCGGCGCGTCCGGGCACGAAAAGACCCGGTGGTCCTTGACGTAAGCGTTGAAAATCAGATTCAGCGACTTCAACCCGTTGGCACTGGGATCGCTGCCGTACATCGGAAACATCCCCAGGTTCGCAACGACGTCCGCATAGAGATGACAGCACTTGATCAGGTTGCCGAGGTTATTGCCGCACGCGGAACGGCGAGCCCGCCCGGCGGTGCAATCGTGCGAATTCAGTCCCACCAACATGATCGCCAGCAGACCGACCAGCAGAATCACGACCAGCATCTCGACCAGCGTAAAGCCCCGCATGCGTTTCATGGTTTTGTCCTCGTCCATAAGACCTTCTTACCGCAGGACAAGGAAGACCTTTCGCCTTCAAGCGAATCTTTTTGGCGTGCTTTTCGGGAGTTCCGACGAACGCAGGCCCAACGGTACCAGAATTTTAAAATACCTGTATTTTTAATGCTTCAGACAAAATTTTAGTTTAGAAAAGATAATAAATCTGACTTGCAATACCTGTTCTTTATAAATTTCCGGTGTAAAACATTTAACCGGGCGAAGCCGACCTGCACTTTCGTCAGGTCGCGCGTCGAAGGTCGAACGTGCCGGATGGATTCGATGCTTGAGGCCGGGATTCTTCGATACTGGAGTCCAGATGCGGAACCTTGAAACGAACCCGGTTCCAGCATCCAGGTTCCGGCAAAGAGCATTCCGCATCGCGTCGGTCCGAAAGGCGGAACTGCCAGGAGCCAACCATGAAGCATCCTTGCCCCTGCACCCTCTTTGTCCCGCTCGCCATTGCAGCCTTGTTTGCGCTTGCACTCTGCGTCGCCGAAGAGCCCGAATTGTCCGCCTACGTCACGCCCAACGGCGAAGTCGTCGTCAGCCAGAAGGGCCACGATCTCCTCAAACTCGCCGTCATCGCCTGGGGCCCCAAGTGGGCCTGGACCGGATTGGACGAAAAGGTCCGCGCCGAAAACGGCTCCGCCATCGGCACCTTCACCGGCAAAATGGGCGGAACCAACGTCCCGTTCCGCATCGACTTCCACGCCACCTGTCCCGATCCCCAACGCCTCCGCGTCAACTATGAGCTCAAGGCCGATGCCGAGACCGGCGTCACGCTCGTTGTCGTCGAACTCACCCCTGGCGCGGCCTTCGAGGGCAGGGAGGTCCACGTTACGGCCGGCGGCACCAGGACCGGCGTCCGCTGTCCGTTCGAAAAACGCGGCCTGGGCAGGCAAGTCGCCGCGCTCGAGTTCACCGACGCCGGCGGCGCGGTCACCTCGATCCGCCTCGATCCCGCCTGCGACATCGCTTCCGACGGACCGGCGCGCATCGTCTTGGCGCAGGAGAAGTTGCCCGCCAACGAGCCTCGCCGGCTCTCGCTCGAAATCGACCTTCCCGCCGCGGCGAAGTGGTATCCGAATGCCGCCGAGATGCCCTCCGAACCCGGCGCCGAATCGTGGTACGTCTGGCAGGCGAAGAGCGACACGTCCGGCGAAAGCCCGCTGGGCCTGCAGGACTGGCTGGACAAGCCCGCGGGCAGGCACGGCCGCATCGCGCGCCAAGGCGATCGGCTCGTCTATGACGGGCAGCCGATCCGACTCTGGGGACTGAACCTCTGCTACAGCGCCTGCGCGCCGGAGAAGGAACTGGCCGAACGGCGTGCGGCGTTCTACGCCAAGTACGGCATCAACTCGGTGCGTCTCCACAAGTACGCCGACGGCACGGGCTGGGCCGGCATCCAGTCGCAGGACAGTTTCGTCGAGTTCGACCCGGCAGGCCTCGACCGCATGGACTACCAGATCGCGAAGTTCAAGGAGCACGGCATCTACGTGAAGCTCTCGGCGCACTTCGGCTCGCAGAAACTGGGTCCTGCCGACAAAAAGTACGTGCCCTTCGTCGAGGAATTCGGCCGTTTCGAAGCGAAGACGGGCAATCGCATCGAGACGCCGCACAGCGCGCTCCACTATTCGCCCGAGCTGCAGGAGGTCCAGATCCTCCACACCGTGAATCTGCTCAAGCACCGGAACCCGCACACCGGCCTGACCTATGCCGAGGACCCCGCGATCGCCTTCATCGAGATCGTCAACGAGCAGAGCATCCTCTTTTACACCTCGATGAATCCGCTCAAGGCCAGCGCGACGCTGCGCGCGCGCGTCGGCGCGCGTTTCTGCGAGTGGCTGAAGAAGAAGTACGGGAACGCCGAGCAGCTCCAAGCCGCGTGGGGCGCCGCGGCGTTCGACTGCTTCGCGAACGAGGGTTTCAGACCCGAGGGCGGCGAGAGCCTGGAGCGGGGCACCCTCCTGCCGCTAGGCAATCCGTGGTTCTGGGATCCCGCGCAGCTCGAAGGTTCGCAGAAGCCCAAGCGCCAGCGGCTGCTCGATTCGCTGCAGTTCCTCTACGAGCTGCAGTGCGAATTCTTCGCGAAGTACGTCAAGGCGCTCCGCGAGGCCGGTTACCGGGGCGAGATCGTCGGCTCGAACTGGCAGGCCGGGCGCGCGTACAGCCACTTCGCGAACCTGCATTCCGATTACCTGGTCGGCACGATCGACCGGCACAACTACTTCGGCGGCGCGAAAGGCAACGCGATCCACAACGCCTCGATGCTCGCGAGGGCCGGTTCGGGGATCCTCAGCGCCGGCATGCAGCAGGTCGCCGACCGGCCGTTCATGCTTTCGGAGTGGATTCACTGCTATCCGACCGAATGGGGCGTGGAAGGGCCGGCGATCGTCGGCGCGTACGGCCTGGGCCTGCAGGGCTGGGACGTTTCGCACCTGTTCCAGAATCGCGACCCGGGAACCTTCATGGACCGCATCGGCGCCGAGCAGTGGAACGTGACGGTGCCGCAGATCCTGGGCGTCTTCCCCGCCGTGGCGCGCCAGATCCACCGCGGCGACGTGAAGCAGTCCGAAACGGATGCCCCGCGCAACGTCCACGTGCCGTCGCTCTTCGAAGGCAAACTCGGATTCGAGGATAGGGTGGTCCAGGGCTACGACGAAAAGGAGCTCGACAGCAGCACGTTCCCCGCGCGGGCGCTGGCCGTGGCGCGCGGCGTGGTGCGCTTCACCGAACGGTTCGAAGAGACGCCGGTCTTCGACCTCAAGCCCTTCGAAAAGGACGGCGCGCTGGTCTCGACGACCGGCCAGCTGCGCTGGTACGAGGGCCAGGACAGGACCAGCGGCTATTTCACCATGGATACCGAGGGGACCAAGGCCGTCGTCGGTTTCGCGGACGGCCGGAAGGCGAAACTGGGCGCGGTGACGATCGAACCGCAGAGCCGCTTCGCGGCCATCTACGTGACGGCGCGGGCGAAGGACAGGACGGTGGAGAACGCCGGCGAGCTGCTGGTCGTGGCGATCGCCCGCGCCCGCAACACCGGCATGCGGATCACCCCGGCCGGCGACCGGTTGATGGACAAGGGCAAGCCGCCGATCGTGATGGAGCCGGTGAAAGCGCGCATCGCGCTGGCGCGGGCCGGCACGCCGAAGGTCTTTCTGCTGGACCACGACGGCAGATTGACGGAGCGGACCGTCGCGGTGGAGAACGGCGCGTTCGCGATCGACGGCGCTCGGGATCGGACGCCATACTACCTGATCCGCTATCCGTGACGAACCGCGCAGGTTCCGGGCGCTTCGAGACCGCCACCGCCCCCCCGGCGATCGGGCCCAACGGGCGGCGAGGAACTGCAGATCATCCTTCCATCCGCAGGTACCGACTCGCGCCGCGATGAAAAGCGAGCGCTTCGATCGCCTTGACGGCGCGCAGGAAGTCCCGTTCCAGGGTGGCATGGGTCAGCATGACGATCGGCACGTCGCCGGTCGCCTGCGGTTCCTTCTGGATCACCGAGGCGATGGAGACGCGGTGGCGGCCCAGCACCGTCGCGATCCGTCCCATGACGCCCGGACGATCTTCCACGCTGAAACGCACGTAAAACCGGCTGCGGGATCGCTCTGGCGGAAGCACCGGCAGGTCCGAGCGCGGGTTCTGGAAGAACTGCAGTTTGGTGAAGGTCTGCGCCGCGCTGCCGCGGGCCGCGTCGACGATGTCCGCGACGATCGCCGAGCCGGTCGGCATCATGCCCGCACCGCGGCCGTAAAACATCACGTCGCCGACCGCATCGCCGCGCACCAGGACCGCGTTGTTCACGTCGCGCACGCTGGCCAGCGGATGGTTGACCGGCAGCAGCGTCGGATG
>Ga0101944_10006392_pt1 | contig 12573 bp, 8 predicted proteins | sample DewCreD2012metaG_FD_75245 | JGI IMG/M metagenome (GOLD analysis project Ga0101944, IMG submission 75245) | Hot spring sediment bacterial and archeal communities from British Columbia, Canada, to study Microbial Dark Matter (Phase II) - Dewar... ... | reverse complement strand
TCAAGCCCCTGACAACAACAGCAATAGCGCGGGCCGAAGCCCGACAATTGGGTTGCGGGCGGAGGCCCGCGCTATGATGGTTGCGGTGCCTGGTCCTGTCCAACCCCGTCCTGCCGGTGTTCCGGTCGCCTCCACGATGGAGGTCTCACGGAGGCACAGAGGCACGGAGGGCGCCTGCCCGTCATGCAACGCCGTCCGTGCCTTCGCGTGGATAGACCAGCCATCCGTGCGTGGGTATGACGTGGTACCCGGGTTCCCCTCCTCTGTGCCTCCGTGCCTCCGTGTGACCTCTCCCCTTTCCTCTCCTTTTCCTCGTGAAACCGAGCAAAGGATCAAGCCATGACCATCCTCTACCAGCGCGGCGGCACCGACCTCAACCTCTCCGACGCCGAGATCAGTGACGCCTTCAAGGCCGTCCTCGCCAAGATCGGAGCCAAGAAGAAGGTGCTGGCCCTGCCGCCCGACATGACGCGGGCCAACTCCAAGGCGGGTCCGCTGCTCAAGGCCGCCTATGACCACTATGGCACGACCCTCACTGACGTCATGCCGGCCCTGGGCACGCACTTCCCCATGACCTCGGCCCAGATCCAGGCCATGTACCCTGGCGTGCCCGAGTCGCTGTTCCGGCCCCACGACTGGCGCAACGACGTGGTGACGGTGGGAGAGGTCGACGCCGCCTACGTCAAGCAGGTGACGGGCGGCATCTACGAGAAGCCCTGGCCCTGCCAGCTCAACAAGATGGTCGTCAACGGCGGCCATGACCTCATCCTGTCGATTGGCCAAGTGGTGCCGCACGAGGTCGTCGGCATGGCCAACTACACCAAGAACCTCTTCGTCGGCACCGGTGGCGCCTCGGGCATCAACGAGAGCCACTTCATCGGCGCCGCCTATGGCATGGAGAAGATGATGGGCCGCGCCGACACCCCGGTGCGGCGCATCCTCAACGAGGGCTTCGACCGCTTCTGCCGCACGATGCCGAACCAACCGAAAACCGTTCGGAAGAGCGGCCCGCTCGGGCAGCATCCTCTTCGGCCCAACGATCGGGCGAACCAACGGAAAGCAAGTTGAGCAAAGCAGAGCGGAAGGCCCTGAAACAACAGTTGATGAGAGAACGCATCGCCCGGCAACAGCAGCAGCAGGCGAACTGGCGCTGACGGAGAGCCGTGCCGCAAGGGGCCTTGTCGAACACCCGTGTCGTCATGCCGCATCTTGTGATAGCCCACGAGAAGTCGGCACAACATCTGGGCCGACAAAACCGATTGTTCGACAAGGTTATGCAAGATGAGAATCGTTTGGGAGTGACCGGCATGGTCCGTACGCGTTTCGCACCGAGTCCGACCGGCTATTTGCACATTGGCGGGGTGCGCACGGCGCTGTTCTGTTGGCTGTTTGCGCGAAAGCACGGCGGCCAGTTCATCCTACGGATCGACGACACCGATCAGCAGCGCAACGTGGAAGAGGCCCTCCGCCCCATCCTCGAAGGATTGCGCTGGCTGGGCATCGATTGGGACGAAGGACCGGAAGTCGGCGGGCCGTTCGCGCCCTACTTTCAATCGCAGCGGGCCGACCGCCATCGTCAGGCCGTCGAGGAATTGCTGCGCCGCGGCTGCGCTTACCGCGACTACGCAACGCCCGAGGAGCTACAGCAAGAGCGGCAGCAGGCCGAGCGCGAAAAGCGGACGTTCGTGTACAGCCGCCGCTTCATGGCCCGCACGCCCGAAGAAGCCGCCCGCTTCGAGGCCCAGGGCCGAACCGGCGTGGTTCGGCTGCTGATGCCCCGCGAAGGCACGCTGGTCATCGACGACTTGGTTCGCGGCCGGGTCGAGTTCGCCTGGGCCGATGAACAAGACCACGTGATTCAGCGGGCGGACGGCTCGTGCCTCTATCATCTGGCCAGCGCCGTCGATGATCACGAATTCCGAATCACTCACGTGATTCGGGCGGAAGAGCATCTGTCGAACACTCCGCGGCAGGTTTTTATCGCCCAATCGCTCGGCTATCCGCTGCCGCAGTACGCCCACCTGCCCTTCGTGGCCGAGCCGGGGAGCCGCAACAAACTGAGCAAACGCAAGCTCGACAAGTACCTCAAACAAAAAGACTTCGCCGAGCTGATGGAACACGGGGCACGGATTCTTCGGGCCGTGGGTTTCGACCGACCGAAGGAAGTTCTCAACCCCGTGATGGTCGATTTCTACGAACTGGTCGGTTATTTGCCCGAGGCGATCATCAACTACTTGGCTCTGCTGGGCTGGTCGCTGAGCGATTCGCGCGAAGAGTTTTCGCGCGACGAGCTGATCGAACTGTTCTCGCTCGATCGGGTGAACAAGGCCCCGGCTTCGTTCGATCCGAAGAAGCTCCGCGCCGTGCAAGAGCGGCACATGCAGCGATTGCCCGCCGCACAAAAGGCGAAGATGGTTTCGCCCTACTTGCAGCGGGCCGGACTGGTTGCCGACACGGCCGATGCGGCCGCCCAAACGCGCATCGAACAGGTCGTCGCGGCGGCCGGCGACCGGCTGAAGGTGGCGGGCGACATCCTCGATTTCGCCGACTTCTTTACGCCCGACGATCAACTTCCCTACGATCCCGCCGTGCTGGCCAGGGCCCTCGGCTCGCCCGAGGCCCGGTCGCTGCTGGCCAAGGCCCGCGACGCCTTGGCCGCCTGCACGCCGTTCGCTGCCGAAACGCTCGAACAGTGCATCCACCAATTCGCGGACGGCGAAGGAGTCAAATTGGGCCAAGTCGTGCATCCGCTCCGCGCGGCGCTGACGGGCAAGTCGGTCGGGCTGGGGCTGTTCGACACGCTGGCGATCCTCGGCCGCGAAAGCGCGCTGCGGCGCATCGACCGAGCATTGTCTCTGCCGACCGCATGATCGACAGTGCTATCGACGACACGCCCGGCTGTGCGATCGACAGCGCGATCAACTGCGCGATCAAGGCGGCAATCAACAACGCGATCGACATCGCAATCGCCAAAGACGTCAAAAGCGCGATCGCCAATCGAGCCGCTCTGGCGAGAACCGCCAACGCGATACCGAGCAAAGGGAAGGCGAGTACGGCAAAAGAAAGGCTGGCCTACCGCCCTGTGCAGCTCTCGGCGGATGCAGCCGGTTGGCCGCTGTCGGCGGATTCGGGCTGTTGGTAGAGACGGCGCACGCTTTCCGCAAGATGGAAGAGCATCCATTTCTTCCGGGTATAGACGGCGTGGCCCGCCAAGTGCCGGATCGGTCCGCCCTGCGGCGGGCCGTAATCGACCAGCAGCGTGGTGCCGGCATCGGGCACGATCCGCCCGGCGCGAAATCGCTGGAGCATGCCGCCGGCGTCGATGTTCTCGTCGCACAAGATGGAACGGAGGCGATGATCGGCCAGCCATTCGCGGACAAAGAGCACACTAGGCATGAAGTCGGTGCCGGCAATGCCCAACTGCTGCACGTAGTCGCCGTCGGCGCCGGCGACCACGCGATGCCATTTCGGCGGAAAGGGGGCGCGGTATGCGGGCAGTCCCGGCGTCGGCCGATGATGAACGAAATGCAACAGCCGGCCGAATCCGGCCGGATTCCACCCATAGCGCACCGGAGTGCCGAAGGTCACGAAATCCAATCGCTGCGCATCGATCGGGCAATGGGTTTCGCCCATCAGCATTTGGCGAACCTGATTCCACACGGGAATATCGACGCACTTGAGCACCGGCCAGCGCCAATAGACCTCGGTTGCGCGGAAAAAGCGATCGAGCGCTTCGCGCGGCCCGGCCAGCAGATTGGAAATCAATGCGAAAATGTTGCCGCCGTGGCTATGCCCCCACAGCAAGACGCGACTGCCGTCGGAATGCCAATGGTCGGCCAATTCGGCGAGCAAGCGGATGGCGCCGTCGGCCCGACCCAGATGATGGTTCTCGCCGGACCAATGGAACAGCCGAACCGGCAGCGGGCTGCTGCCCGGCGGATTGAGCGCCTCGTGCATGATCCGCGCATAAGCCGCGCTGTAATTTCCGGCGTCGCCGGTGATTTGAGTGACCACCTGCGCGACCAAACGCCGCATGGCGTTGCCCGCCCGCGGCATCACGCGCGCCAATTCCCCCAAGATGCCCAGCACGTCCATGCCGACGAATGTGCCGTGAACCAAATACACGGCGGAAACTCCCGCCCGACGCAACTGGTCGCCCAGCGGCGCCATCGCCGCATAGAATGCCGGGGAACCTACCTCGGGTCCGGCCTCCGCCCGAACCGACATGAACGGGGAGGCCGGCGGCGCGTCGCAATAACGATGATGCGGGAAGACGGCACTGTAGGTCATCCTTCTCCCTCCCACCTACGGATCACGGCGACCGGGCGACCCGCCAAAACGATGCGGCAATAAGCCGGCCCACTTTCATCCGCGCTATCCCCGTTAAGTATAGGCACAGCCCGGCCTCGCCCGAGAGAACAAACCTCGACCTTCGGCCCAGGCCGCCCTCGATGCGACGATCTCAACCGTACCGCCCAGCGGATCATCCTTCGCGTCGCCGGCCGAATTCAGCCCCCGCCCTCATTATCGGCACGGTCGGCAAGGAACGACGTTGCGATTCTATCGGTCTTTCGTCAAATGCGCGTTAGCGTTTCCCTTGCCCTTGTTACTTCTTCTGTTCTTGCCAGTTTGCCTGAAGCCGCCACATTGCCCGCAGTCGCTGAATTCTTCGTACCCGCCAGCCACCCAAAACACCTCCCATTGCCGCGATCGCTCGCACAAGTTGGCCTCTTGGATATTCCCGTCGCCCGATCGGCCTATGAAGATCCTGCTCGCGTGCCGAAATGAGCGATTTTCTCCGACGAGAAAGAATCCATTTCACGCCGCGCGAGGTATAGAAGGGTTCGACACCGGCGAGCCGCAGAACGGTCCTGAGACCCCAGTTCTCCTTCGTCCGCGACGGCGCGATATACTGACGCCAAAGGGCTGTTCCCGGGGTAAAGGCGAAACCGCGGCCGGGTTGCGCTCTCAAGCCGCCGGACCGGCCGAACTGCCGGATCGCCGCCGTGCCGGGCCGACAAGAGTGCGATCATGTGCGGACGTTTTACACTGCGGGCATCGATCGAAGCGATTGCCGAGCATCTCGGCCGGGTTCTGCCCTTGGCCACGTTGCCCGACGGGACGACATCAGATTGGCCGATGGCGGCCGATTCGTTTGGGCCGCTTTTTGCCGCAACCGCGCAGGCCGGGCCGATGCTCGCCCCGCGCTACAACATCGCCCCGACCCAGCGGGTGCTTGCCGTCCGCCGGCTCGCCCAAGGCCGGCAACAACCCGACCGCGAACAACTGGCGGAAATCTTTTTCGCCCGATGGGGGCTGCGCCCTCGTTGGGCGAGTGAACCGTTGAAGCGCAACCCATTGATCAACGCACGAGCGGAAACCGTTTGCGAAAAGCCGGCATTTCGCGGGCCGTTTCGTCATCGGCGCTGCCTTATTCCGGCCGACGGCTTTTTCGAGTGGCGGAGAGACGGGCGGCAGTCGTTGCCCTACTTTGTTCGGCGACGCGACGACGGGCTGTTCGTTTTCGCCGGCCTGTGGGAAGAGGACTCCCCGCCCGACGCCCCGGACGAGCCGACCTGTACGATTCTCACCACCGAGGCGCCCGACTGGATGCAGCCGCTGCATCATCGAATGCCGGTGATCCTTCAACCGACGGACTATGCCGCCTGGCTCAGCCCGCAGGCCGACCCTCAATCACTCCGCGCGCTGCTGCGACCGATAGACGGCGGAGAATATGAGTACTACCGCGTCGGCCTGGCGGTGAACAGCGCGCGGCACGATCGGCCCGACTGCATTACGCCGATCGAAGCGGAGCAATGACCACTGCATCATCGGCAACGCACCGGACTTCATTCCCGTGCGTCAACCGGCCCGCAAAAGTGCAGCAGATCGGCCTCGTTGCCGTGCTCATTCGAGGGTGTTTGGGCGAATTCGAGGTCGTTGAGCCGAAGCAGGGGTCGTTCGGGCGAAACAGAGAGGATTGGTCGCCGCGCAGGACTGCAAAAGCTGGGCAAATCAAGCGATTCGCACGAAAGACGCAAGGGCGCCGATTCGTTGGTGAGGCCGCCGCGCGCGGAAGCAGTTCGTGCGATCGAGGCGCAAACGGCTGGCAAGCGGCTTTTCGCTGATGCGCCCTTGGCCGAGCGACTGCGGATCAGGCGACCGGACGACGGTAGTGCTCGTAGGCCAGCAGCACTTCGTAGAGGTCCATCGAGATCGTCACTTCATCGTCGCTGAAATCCCGGAGCCAAGCCCGATCGGAATTGACCGCATCGGCCAGCAGGGGAAGGATTTCCATCAATGGGACATTGACGGTGTGACGGTGATTCTGACGCTGAACAGCGGCGGTTTCTTCCTGCGGACCGTAGTAAACGCGAAGGTGGCAGGGCTTCATCGTGCAGGCATCCTTACCAGAAGGGGGAAAGAAGGCAGGCCGTCCCACGGTGCGGCATCCCGAAATCGTCGCAGCCGATTGCAGGGCGCATGCGTCTTCACTGTTCTGCGCCATAGATATCGGCCGGAGGCGTATTGCGGGTTTGATCTTTTTCAATGAAAATAGCGATTCTGCCTGCCGTGCATGCTGAGCCGAGGATATGCTTGGTACGGCTTGGAATCGGCATAACGGTTGTTTGCGGGATCCCGGATGGGCCGCCCAACGCGGCAACGCCGCCGGGACGAACGGGTCGTTCTCGGAAAAGCCGCTCGCGATTGCCGCGGGCGGCTTCCGAAACAAACTGCCATTGGCGTTTTCCGCGCGGCGCAACGGCGCCGCGCGCCGATCCGGCTCGATGGCCCCGCGAGCTGCCCGCTGCCGACAATGCCGTGTTGTGCTGCCGAAGAACCTGCACGAAACCGACCGATGGAACGCCGGCAGTTTGCAGCCGTTGCGGCAGCGGTGGTCAGCCCTGCGTTTTCGAGGATTCTGAATCGGTCCGCGCAATTGGTAGTCAGGAAGGCGGTCGTCGGCGCGGCGAAGCGGCCGACCGGGTGATGTCCCCGTTTCGATCGTTTTCCGTTTTTTCGCGGCTTGATTGAGTTCCAACAACACAACGGCGGGCAAACCGGCGGAATCGATTCGCCGGCAGTTATCCCCAGAGCCGAACCGAGGTACTCCGCAACAGATTCCCCGATTTCGTCCGAGCCGCATGGCCTTCGCGTTGACGGCGTCGGGCCTTCGTGTTGAAAGGCCCAACGACTTCGATGCGGCGCCAAGGCGCGAGGCCGTTTCCGCCGGCAGCGTCGGCCCGTGCGGTGTCGAAGGGAGTTGTTGCATCGCCTTTTTCGGCCCGAACAAGAGACGACCCCTTTATGTCAACGACGATCGCCATCGACCTGCGTCATGTCGCCCGAGGCCTGGGACTTTCGCTCTCCCAAGTGCAAGCCGTTGTCGAACTGCTCGACGACGGCAACACCGTGCCGTTCATCACCCGATACCGGAAGGATCAGACGGGCGGGCTGGATGAAGAGCAGATTCGCCAGATTCAAAGCCGGCTGACCAAGCTTCGCCAGTTGGCCGATCGCAAGCAAACGATCTTGCGTTCGATCGAATCGCAGGGAAAGCTCACCGACGCATTGGCACAGGCGATCCTTTCGGCCAATACGACCAAGCGGCTCGAAGACCTGTATCTTCCCTTCAAGCCGCGGAAGCAAACGCTGGCAACCGCCGCCCGCGAACGCGGTCTCGAACCCCTGGCCCGCGAAATCCTCGCTGCCGATCCGGCCTGCGCCGACTTGGACGGACGGGCGAAAGACTTCGTCAACCCGGATAAAAAAGTGCCGACGGCCGCCGATGCCCTGCTCGGCGCCGGCCACATCTTGGCCGAACACTTCAGCGAAATGGCCGAACTGCGGCAGCGACTGCGCGACATCCTCCAACGCACCGGCAAGATCTTCAGCACGAGGGCGGCAACCGCCGAGTCGAGCAAGGCCGCTGTGCCGCCTGCCGCCGCCCCCGCATCGGCTCCGGCGACGGCAGTGAATCGCCAAACGTCGGCAGCCCCGGTCGAATCAGACGCGGCTGCGACGGAAACGGCCGGCGAAGCGATCGAAACGCTGGTCGATTCGGGTCCACCGCTGCCCGAGTCGGCCCTGCCGCCTGCGGCCGCCGAACCGTCGGCAGCCTCGCCGACAACAACAGCGGCTGAAGCGGCTGCGCCGCCTGCGGCAGTACCGTCGCCGGCCCATTCCCCTGCAATTGCAGCTCCGGAAGCACCGCCAGCAGAAGCGGCGGCGACAGAAGCAGCAGTGCCGGAAGCAACGGCACCAGGGCCGGCGGCAATAACAGCAGAAGCACAGACGACAGCAGCAACAGCGGCAGCGGCGGCGGCAGCACCGGCGGCAGCGGCGCCGGCCGTTGTTCAAGTTCCCGCCCGAAGCACGGCGGCGGAGAAACGGGCGGCCGCCAAGGCCCGCAAAGCGGAACGCAAGGCCGCCGAACGCGAAGAACGCCGCAAGAAGCTGGAAGAGATCCGTCTGAAGGCGTATCGCGATTATTTCGACTTCAGCGAAGAAGTGCGAAAGATTCCGCCGCATCGCGTGTTGGCCCTGAATCGCGGCGAGCGCGCGAAGATGCTCCGCGTGCGGATCGAGGGCGACATCGAGGCGATGCACGCCGTGCTCGACGAAATGCTGATTCCGCCGGAGCATCCGCACGCCGACTATCTGCGCGGCTGCGCCCGCGACGCCCTATCGCGGTTGATCTTGCCCAGTCTCGAGCGCGAGCTTCGCCGCGAGCTGACCGACAAGGCCGAAGCGCATGCGGTCGAGGTGTTCGCCAAGAATCTTCGCAAGCTGTTGTTACAGCCTCCCGTGCGCGATCGCCGCGTGCTGGCGATCGATCCCGGACTGCGCAGCGGCTGCAAGCTGGCGGCCCTCGACCAGTTCGGTTCGCTGCTGGAACACGGCGTCATCTTTTTGGTGGGCAAGCCCGACCGCCGCGACGAGGCCAAGCAAAAAGTGGTCGATCTGATCACGCGGCATCAACTCACCGTCATCGCCATCGGCAACGGAACGGGCTGCCGGCAGACCGAGGAATTCGTCGCCGAGTTGTTGGCCAACGAACTGAAGGAGAGCGGTGCAGCCTACGTGATCGTCAACGAGGCCGGCGCCAGCGTTTATTCCACGAGTCCGATCGGGCGCGAGGAACTGCCCCAATACGACGCCACGCTCCGCGGGGCGATTTCCATTGGGCGGCGATTGCTCGACCCGTTGAGCGAACTGGTGAAGATCGAACCGGCCAATCTGGGCGTGGGGCTTTATCAACACGACCTGAAAGCCCGCCACTTGCAGGCATCGCTCGACGAGGTCGTCGAATCGTGCGTGAATTACGTCGGGGTCGAGTTGAACACGGCCAGCCCGGCGCTGCTCCGCTATGTGTCGGGGCTGAATCAACTGACCGCCCGGCGCGTGTACGAGCACCGCTGCAAGTTCGGGCCGTTCAAAACGCGGCGGCAATTATTGGAAGTCAACGGCTTCGGCGAGGCCGCCTTCGTTCAGGCCGCCGGTTTTCTCAAGATCAGCGGCGGCGACGACCCGTTGGACGCCACTTGGATTCATCCCGAAAGCTATGCCGTTGCCCGCGCACTGCTGGAGAAGCTGGGATTCACCCCAAGCGATCTGAACGACAAACAGAAGACGGCCGAATTGGACCAACGCATCGCCTCGATCGACCGGGCGGCCTTGGCCAAAGAGTTGGGCGCGGGCTTGCTCACGTTCAACGACATTCTCGCCCAGCTCACCCGCGTCGGCCGCGATCCGCGCGAAGACCTGCCGCCGCCCGTCTTCAAAAAAGGCGTGCTCAAGTTCGAGGATCTCGAGGCGGGCATGGAACTGACCGGCACCGTGCTCAACGTCGTGGACTTCGGCGCGTTCGTCGATATCGGCATGCGCGACAGCGGCCTGGTTCACGTCAGCCATATGTCCGAACATTTCGTCCGCGACCCGCACGACGTGGTGGCGGTGGGCGATGCGGTCCGCGTGTGGGTGCTCGATGTCGATAAACAGCGGCGCCGCGTGTCGCTGACCATGCTGCCGCCGGGCACCGAACGAATGCGCCGACCAGCCCGCGACGAAAAACCCGCCGAGGGGGCTGCTCCCCGCCGAGATCAGTCGCCCGACGCCGGCCCCCGCCCCCCGCGACGCGATGCGCGCGACGCCGCGCCGCGAACCGGCCGACGGCGCCCCGACGGTCAACCGCCGCGCAGCGACGCCCGCACCAGCCAACAGCCCGCCGCACCGGCGCAAGGCGGCCGCCCGGAACACACCGGGCGAGGCGACGAGGGCGGTCGGCGCGGCGAACGCGACTTGGGCCGGCGTTTCTCTCGCGATCGTCGCGAGCGCGGCGGCCCGCGGCAATACGATACATCGCGGGCGTCGCAGAAGCCGCTGGTTCCCCTCACCGAAGGCATGAAGAAGGGCAAGGAACCCTTGCGGACCTTCGGCGATCTGCTTCAGTTCTACCAATTGAAGCAGCAGGCGGCCCAACAGTCGGAAGAGCCTGCGGCGGCCGACCCACAGCCCCCGTCGGGCACTGCGGCCGAAGCGGCGCCGGCCTCTGCTGCTCCGCTCGATTCGAACGGATCGCCCGACGACGCAGCAGCGCCGACAACGGCACGTGCCGCCGCCGAACGGCTCCCGGCCGAGCCGGATGCAAGCGCAGTGCTTCCGCCCGATCCCGCCTCGCCGCCCAGCCCCGAAAAGGGCGTCGCGGCAGCAGTCGGCGAATCACTTTCCGCGGTCTCCGATGAACCGCGCGACGATTCGCCGCCGACGGCATGACGAAGGACGAGGCGAGGGCGACCGGAGGGGAAGGTGCGCAACGGCAAGCAACGCTCGGCGGCAACGGTTGCCGCGGCCGGTCGGGTCGGGTGTTGCTGCCGCGCATCGAAGCAAGCGAACGATGCCGGTCGCGGGCTACGCGCTAAGCTGCTTAGAATCGGCCGGGACGATCGGCACCACCTTTTCGCGGCCTTCGACGACCGCTTCGGTAACCACATAGCGGCTGCCGCGCGGCTGATCGGGCAAATCGAACATCAAATCGAGCATCACTTCTTCGACGATCGAACGCAGCGCCCGCGCCCCGGTTTCCTTCTGGATGGCGCGATGGGCGATGGCCCTCAGCGCGCCCTCGGTGAAGGTCAATTCGGCGTTCTCCATGGCGAAAAGCGCTTGATACTGCTTGACCAGGGAGTTCTTCGGTTCTGAAAGGACTCGGATCAGCGCGGCCTCGTCCAAAGGACGGAGCGACGAGATCACCGGCAACCGGCCGATCAATTCGGGAATCATGCCGAAGTGCAGCAGGTCGTCGCTCGTCACTTGGGCGAGCAGTTCGCCGAGCTCCATTTCGCGGCGCACTTGGCCTTCCTGCCCGAACCCGATGGTTCGCTTGCCCAAACGGCGGCCGATGATGTTGTCGAGCCCGACGAATGTCCCGCCGCAAATGAACAGAATGTTCGTCGTGTCCATTTGGATATACTGCTGCTCCGGGTGCTTCCGTCCGCCCTGGGGCGGCACGTTGGCGATCGTTCCCTCGAGCATTTTCAGCAGGGCTTGTTGCACGCCTTCGCCGGAGACATCGCGGGTGATGGAGATGTTTTGGGAAGTTTTGCCGATCTTGTCGATTTCATCGATATAAATGATGCCGCGTTGGGCGGCCTCGATGTCGAAATCGGCGGCGTGAAGCAGCTTGAGCAGCAGGTTCTCCACGTCTTCGCCCACGTAGCCGGCCTCGGTCAACGTCGTGGCGTCGCCGATGGCGAAGGGTACGTCGAGCATTCGGGCCAGGGTTTGGGCCAGAAGCGTCTTGCCCGAACCGGTCGGTCCGATCAGCAAAATGTTCGATTTGTCGATCTCGACATCGGCCCCGCCCGCCCCGTGCATCAGCCGCTTGTAGTGGCTGTTGACGGCCACGGCCAAGACGCGCTTGGCATGCTCTTGCCCGATGACGTACTGATCGAGATGGGCGACGATTTCCCGCGGGGTGGGCACCCGGTTGAACAGCGGCTTGCTGGTGCCCCGTCGGCGGCGCTCTTGGTCGAGAATCGACTGGCACAAATCAATACATTCGCCGCAGATGTACACATCGCCCGGCCCCTCGACAAGCGGCCCGACGTCGCGATAGCTCTTTCGGCAGAACGAACAGAAGGCATTCTTCTTGGTGGTGCCCGTTCCGCGTCGCCCCGAGTTGAAATCTCGACCCAACGGCATCTGATTACCTCTTCGAGTTCCGCTGCACGCTCATCGTTGCCACACTACTCTATACGCGGCTCAACGGTGTTTCGGCCGAACATTCCTCCGCGCTGCAAAGCGATTCGGCGGATCGGCTCGAATAACCTAACCCTTTTGATCGTTATCCTTTAATTCCTTCGAAAGCCGCGCGGTCAGTGCAGTTTTTATTGTTCGGTATTCCGCGTCGTCCAGCACACCTTGGCTATGCAATTCTCGAAAATTCGAGAGCAACTCGCCGGCGATCGGTTCCTTTTGTATCGCCTGAGACCGAACCTTCTGCACTACGTAGAAGGCAATGCACACCATCACCGCCAGCACGGCCACCCAAACGATGAGCGACTCGATGCC
>Ga0101944_10006389_pt1 | contig 12579 bp, 8 predicted proteins | sample DewCreD2012metaG_FD_75245 | JGI IMG/M metagenome (GOLD analysis project Ga0101944, IMG submission 75245) | Hot spring sediment bacterial and archeal communities from British Columbia, Canada, to study Microbial Dark Matter (Phase II) - Dewar... ... | reverse complement strand
GTGTGGCTCCTCATGGCGCTGCTGGTGCTGCTGATGGGGACCGACCACCCGCCCACGCGGGACGACCGGGTGCCGCTGGGCTGGGGTCGGGTCATTGTGGGGCTGCTGTCGCTCCCGATTCCGGTGCTGTGCTTTGCCCCGAACCCGTTCCGTTAGGAGCGGCGCTAAAGGACGAGGGCCCGGAGGAGGTGCCGCGTGCTTCATTGCTGCTGGAGAGTTGCTCCTTGATCCAGGCGACTGCGCGGGCGAGCTGCGGATCGATTTGCGTCGGGTCGCATCGGGCAGCCTCCTCCAGGTCCAGCTCGGCGTCTGTCGAGGTGTCGCCGGGCTGTGAGGAGGAAACCGGGGCTGGCAGAGGCGTGGCCGCCGCAGCGGATGGCGGTCGCAGTTCGGCCCAGGTCAACTGGTCACGTCTCCGCCGCGCTTCGACGATCTGTTCATACTGCCGATTGGTCAGCAGCACCTCGCAACCCGGGTCTGGCCGGACCCCCCAGTCGTCCTCGTCGCGGGCATGCTTCCATTTGTGGATTTCCTTGCCGCTCGGTCGGCGGTAGGTACCCACCGTCAGGCGCAGGGCACTGCGGCCCCCTTCCAGTTTGAGCACGTTCTGCACCGTGCCTTTGCCCCAGGTCCGCTGGCCCACCACCACCGCCCGCCCGTTGTCCTGCAGGGCGGCGGCAAGGATCTCGCTGGCACTGGCGCTGAGCCGGTCGACCAGCACCACCAGCGGCAGATGCTCCGGCAGCTCGACGCCCGGATGGGCTTCGTACCGCTCCAGCTCGACGCCCCCCCGGCCACAGGTCGTGACGATCAACCCTCGCTCCAGCAGCATGTCGCAGATTTCGGTCGCCGCCTCGAGCAGCCCGCCAGGGTTGTACCGCAGGTCGAGAATCAATCCGTCGATCTCTTCCCCCCCGCGACGGAAGCTGGCCAGCGCCGCGCGGAACTCCTCGGCCGTCCGCTCGCTGAACTGGTCGAAGATGCGGATGTAGCCGATGCGCGGATGGTCGACCAGCCGGTAGATCCACGTCCCATCTTCGCGGCGGATATCGCCTAGCACCGTGGCCAGCGGGATCGTGGTCCGCTGCAGCGCGTATTCGATTTCTTCCGTCTGCCCCGGATGGATCACGCCCAGGCGGACGGTCGTGCCCGGCTGGCCCCGAATACGCGTCACAGCGGACAGACGCTGGGTGGCATCCACCGGCACACCGTCGATACGGACGATCGCGTCGCCCGCGCGGAGGCCCGCCCGATAGGCCGGCTTGCCGATCAGGACCTCGACCACTTTGAGCTGCCCCGCCGCGTCGTCCCACTGCACGACGATCCCCACGCCGACCAGCTCTCCTTCCATCTGCTGCTGGAAATGGTCGAATTCGTCGGGCGGGCTGTAGTGGGAGTAGCTGTCCAGCGTGCCGACCATGCCCCGCATGGCACCCTCGAACAGCACCCGCGGCTCCACCTCCTGGACGTAGTGCGTCTGGATCAGGTGCATCGCCTCCGCCAGCGTCGTAGCATAGCGGTTGCGCACGGCCCGCAGGTAACAGGCCCAGGAAACGAGGGCCACCACCACCAGCAGGATCAGATGGCGACGCGGCATACGCACTCAGACAGAAAATCGGAAACGGATGCAGCTTCGCCCGGGATCCGGTCCCCCAGCCCCCACCGCGCCAGATGCAGCACGCCGGCCGCATACACGGACGCCAGCAGGTCGTCCGCCAGCACGCCCCAGCCTCGCGGCAGCCGCTCGAGCTGCCGCGCTGGCGGCACCTTGAGGATGTCGATCACCCGGGTCACCGGAAACGCCAGCAAGACCGTCAGCAGCGGCTGCCCCGGCAGCCGGAACAGCAGCACCGTCCCCAAAAACCCGGCCACCTCATCCGTCACGAAATGTGGGCAATCTTTGCGTCCGTAGTACCGCTCGGCCCAACCCCCCAGTGCCACCGTCGCCCCGCACCAGAACAAAAATACCAGCCCCACCAGCCCCGTCTGCCACGGCTCTGCCGGCACCGCCCAGGCCAGCGGGAGGTACAGGGCCGGCCCCAGCAGTGCCCCGGCCGTGCCCGGCATCCCCGGCACATGGCCCAGCCCCAAAGCACTGGCCAGCAGCGGACGACCCCACTCCCGCTCCCTTGAACCGTTCATTCCAGCAGCCTGCCATAAGCGGCCAGCAGGAACAACCGGGGAGGCCGGCAGGGCAAGGAGTGTGGTATACTGACCGCTCCCGGGCGTGCCGGTGCGCTACCGCGCAGCGGCCTGGCAGCGCCCCCAATTGCAGCCTGCCCAGCGGAGGTCAGCAGATGACGCGGCCTGCTTCTTCCGGTGCGATTTCATGCAACCGGACACGGTTTGGCCGTCTCGGTACGGCGTGGACCTGGCGTGGTCTGCGGTGGATGTGGACCATTGGCGGCATGCTGGCGCTCGCGGCGGTCGCCCTGGCCGGCCAGTACAATCCGGTGCTGAAGATCGGCGACGTGGCCCCTGATTGGTCGGGGCTGGAAGGAACCGACGGCAAAAAGTACGCACTGGCCGACTTCAAAGACAAGGAAGTCCTTGTGCTGTGCTTTACCTGCAATACGTGCCCCTATGCCGTCGACCACGAAGATCGCTTGATCGCCCTGGCCCGCAAGTTCGCGGCCGAAGGAGGCAAAGCCGCGCTCATTGCCATTAACGCGAATCTGGTGCCGGACGATCTTTTGCCGGCCATGCGGCAGCGTGCGAATCAAAAAGGATTTAATTTTCCTTATTTACACGATGCGGCCCAGGCCGTGGCGAAAAGTTACGGCGCGACCTATACGCCGGAGTTCGTGGTGCTCGATGCGTCACGCAAGGTGGTATATCTCGGGGCGATGGACGACAGCCCCGACGGAAAGTCGGTCCGGCGGCGATATGTCGAAGAAGCGGTGGCAGCCGCCTTGGCCGGACGAAAACCGGAGGTGACAGAAACTCCAGCGGTTGGCTGCGCAATCCGCTACGTCCGCTCTCGGCAGCGACCCTGAGTCGGTTGCGGCGAACGCTCGGTTGCGGCGAACGCTGCCGGCTTAGATGCTTTCCCATGAACGGTTGTCGCCCCTTGGGGCTGACGGTGTCGTGGCGTCAGATGCCGCAAGCGGCTTGCGGTCTGGCTGTCGTTTCCCTCTGACGAGGTCTTCGGGAGTCGAGGGGGGGCTCGCGACCGAAAAACACTCACAAGAGGGAATTTGTTAATCATTTAACGTTGGCTATTGTCGGTTGATACCGGGTCCAACAAAAAAATCCTGCCGGGCTATCGGTCAGCCCGGCAGGACCACAGGCAGCGTCCCGCGTGCGGGGGGCGAGGGGACGGCGGGGCAGCCGTTCCCCCCGCGATTGGCGGGAGCGTCAGTTGGCGGGCTTCGTGCAGCTTTCGCACGGAGCGACGCAGCTCGGGATCGGGCAGCAGACCGTCACCGGCACCTGGGTGCAGACGCACCGCGGCACGCAGCGGGTCACGGTGTAGGGCACGCATTTCTCGATGCACCGCGGCACCTGGATCGTCTGCGTGTAGTGCACCGGCTTGCACACCGTGTAAGGAATCCGCTTGACGCAGGTCGTGGGCACCATCCGGCAGACGGTATAGGGCACTTGCCGCGTGACGCACTGCTTCTCCATCCGGCACACCTGGTAGGTGCAGGTCTTGGTGACCGTCTGGGGCACCATCCGGCAGACCTGATAGGTGCAGGTGCGGGTCACCGTTTGAGGCACCATCCGGCAAGTCGTGTAGGTGCAGGTTTTGGTCATCGTCTGGGGCACCATCCGGCAGACGGTGTAAGGCACGACCTTCTTGACCGTCTGGGGCACCATCCGGCAGATCTGATAGGTGCAGGTCTTGGTGACCGTTTCGGGGACCATGCGGCAGACCTGATAGGTGCAGGTGCGGGTCACCGTCTGGGGTACCAGGCGGCAGGTGGTGTAGGTGCAGGTCCGCACGCGCTGCTCAGGCACCAGCGTGCAGGTGGTATAGGTGCAGGTCCGCGTCTGCGGCTCGCTCACGTAGCGGCAGACAGTATAGGGCACCTGCCGCGTGACGCATTGCGTCTCATACCGCACGCAGTGGACGGTCTGCGGCTTGACCTCGCTGACCCACACCCGGCGGCAGACTTTCCGCGGGGGGCATTGCACCTGAACCACGTGGCACTTGCCGGGCACCCACACGCAGCGGCAGGTGCACGGGTCCCAGGTCCAGCAACCCGGCTCCTGCACGCATTTCTGGATCACTGGGCCAGGGATGCACTCCTCCTGGATCTCCCAGCGGCCGGAGCAGACGTTGATCGTCTTGGTGTAGTGCACTGGCTTGCAGACCACCTCGGTCACTTCGCGCATCCGCGTTTCATACACCGGCTTGCAGACGTTCACGCAATAGGTCTTGGTATGTGTCTGATAGACCGGCTTGCAGACTGTGTAGCAGATCTGCTTGGTGTGCGTCTCGTACACCGGTTTGCACACGGTGTAGCAGATCTGCTTGGTCCGGGTTTCGTACACCGGCTTGCACACCGTGTAGCAGATGTTGCGGGTCCGCGTCTCCCACACCGGCTTGCACACGGTATAGGTGCAAGTGCGGTACCGCGTCTCATAGACCGGCTTGCACACCGTGTAGGTGCATTCGCGGTAGTGCGTCTCGGGGACCATCTTGCAGCACTGGATGGTCCGCGTCTCGTAGACCGTTTCGTAGCACTTCTTGTAGCAGGTGTACTGCTGCTGCTCGTAGACGATCTGCCGGCAGGTCTTCATCACCGTGTAGCAGTGTTGCTTGGCGGCGCCGTAGCTGGCCACCTCGCAACCGCCCAAATGCCGGTAGCTGGCCGCCCCGCATAAGGCAGCCTCGGCCGGTCCCGTCGCGGCGGCGGCCAACAGCCCCGCGAGGACCGGCACCCCCCAAAGTGTCCTCATGATCCCGTCTCCTTCGCTGACTGTGGATTGGTGCGCTGCTGCACGCGCTGTAGCCCCGCCCACGCGGGACGCCTTGCTCCGTCCCGCTGAACGGCCCAGTGTGCCTTGCCGCCGGCAGTGGCGCCAGGCGTCGCGACCGCACCGCTCGCCCTCGCCCCTTATCGTCAAATTGCAAAAGCTGCTTGAGATAGGAGAGATAGCAAGACTACGCATGCAGCGCAAAAGAAATCGACCAGCGACCAGGCCGATCCCCGCAAAAATCGCCGTGCATTCGCAGCTTCTCGCCTGTCAGACTGCCAGGCGTGCGAGACCTGTCGAGAAAATCGCCTGCGCCTGCCCGCAGCGTCCGACGCGAGTGTGCCGGAGGGAGCGGTTGTATGGTCGGGCCAAGTGGCCAAAGGGGGCCGTGGCCTGGCGGAGGCCCCAGGGAAGACGGTGTCGCAACCTGGTCCAATTTGCGGAGAAGCGCATTTTAGAGCACGATTTGTGCCATCGCTTTGCCCGGCGATATGCCGTGACCTAGGTACCTTTAGCGGTAACACGCGGCTGCCGATCGCCGCGGCGAAGAACGTTCGCGAAGGGCCAAGCCGCTCGCGAGCACCATATGGCCCGGTGCAGGCGCGGCGCGATGGCTCCCGATTTGCGGTTAATATCCCATGGTCTTGTCGAGGTCCCTGCCCATGAACCTCCCATCCCGTCGCAATGCATTCACGCTGATCGAAGTGCTGATCGTCGTGGTGATCATGGCCATCCTGGCAGCCACGATCATTCCTCAATTCACTGACAGCAGCAAAGATGCCAAAGCCAGCGCGGTAAAGTTCAATTTGCACACGTTGCGATCGCAGATCGAACTGTACCGCACACAGCACAATGGCACGCCGCCCAGCGCGACGCTGGTCGAGCTGACCCAGAGCACGGACGCCAGCGGAGCTGCCGGCTCCGGTCCGAATTATCCCTATGGGCCTTATATCCGGCAGGTTCCCGTCAATCCGTATACCAACAAGAACACCATCAAAACGATCACCAACGACCCGGCACAGGCTTCCGATGTCACGGGCAATGGCGGATGGCTGTATAACCCGACGACCGGGGGCATCTGGATCGACCATTCGACGCTGTACAAAGAATAGCCTGATTGGAAGAGCCTGGTTGTAACAGCCTCGCTGGGATCGCCTGGTTTTAATAGGCTGGTGGGAGGAGACGGTTTCAATAGGCTGGTCGGAATAAGCCTGGTTGCCTGGTTCCCACCCGGCGTCCGTCGCAACGCCCCGGACAACGGCGGGTTTCCGGTCCTGGAGGCCCACGCTCGCTGGTGACCCCAGGGGCTCCCAATCTGGAAGGCCACGCGCCGTCCTGGCTGCTTGGGCTTCCCCAAAAAGATCCAACCCCGGCGCTTAAGGTCGCTATCGACCTGTCTGACGCAAACGACGCAGCCGCCGGGAAGCCTGGACCCCAGCACCGGCTGCCAGGCATTCTTCCGCTTCCGCCAAGGCTGTCGCCTGGGCTTCGGTGAACGGGATCGCCGTGCCGGGCTGCGGGGGCACAGGCACGAGGCGGCGTGCCATCTCCGCTAGCAGGGCATCCAGACCCTGGCCCGTCCGCGCACTGACCACCACGCCCGGTGGGTCAGACGGAGAAACCCGACCTGGCAGGTCAGCTTTGTTATAGACGACCAAGCAGTGTGCCAGGGCGGCGCCTGCCTGCGAAGGTTCCTTCCCAACCGCCTGGCCGGCCCGCCACACCACTTCTTCCCACAGGCGGTCATCCCATCCTAGGGTGCGATCGACCACCAGCAGCACCACGTCGGCCGCCGCCAATGCACGCCACGCCCGTTCGATCCCCGCGGCCTCGATCGCCTCAGTCGCCGACCGCAAACCAGCCATGTCGATCAGCTCGACCGGCCAGCCATCCACGGCGATGGAGCAGGTCACCACGTCCCGCGTGGTACCCGGCTCGGGAAAGACGATCGCCCGCTCGTAGCCGGCGAGGGCATTGAGCAAGCTGCTTTTGCCTGCGTTGGGCCGCCCCGCCAGGACTACCTTCCAAGGGGATGTCAGATGACGTCCCAGCGTCCATCGACTGCGCAGTGCCGCAAGTCTCTCGGCGGCGTCGGCGAGCTTCCCACCCTCGCAATGCTCAGCGAGCTGCTGCAATTCATGTGCAAGCGCCCCGCGGTATTGATCCAGTAGAAGCTGAGCCGTCCGGTCGGTGCGAGATTGACAGAGAGCGACCAGGGCGTCGGCGGCCAGGGGGTCCGCGACGGTAGCCTGCGTCCATTCGCATGCCGTAAGTTCCTGTGCGTTTTCACTTTCCAGCCGGCAGGCCACTGCGCGAGTCACGGCGGGGCCGCCGTGAGTGTGCAATTCCCACTCTTCGGGTCCCAGTTTGCCGACGACCGCCTCTTCCCAGAGGTCGTCTGCGATCGCCACGCGCCCAAACGCCACGTCCCCCGGGGCAAGTTGCGCGACACTGCGGCGGCCGGCAGGAACGAAAATCTCTGCTAGCAAACGACTTGCGCCAGGCCCGCGCAGACCGAAGCTAGCTAGGGCGGCAGAGCCAGGCGGGGTCAGCCGGGCCCAAAGCGCCAACCCCTCGTTCGGACGGTCTAAAGGTCGCTCGGCCATCGAGGACTCGCAGCCAAGGTCCGCCCCAGCGCAGCGCAGTCGGCCGCGAAGCGCACTGGAGACCAGCGGCCGACACACGGAGCGTAGCGGAGCATGGAGCGTGGCGGACGCCTGACGCCTCTCAGCCCCGGGGCGATCCGGTCAACGGCCGGCCGCGGCCGGCGTGCGGAGCCGCGGCGGCGTGGGCGGAATCTGCTCAATCAGCTCGTTGACCTGACCGGGGCGTTTACGAAGCGTAAACGCATCATACACCTCGCCGACCGCGGTGCGCGCTTCGTACCGTAGCGTGTCGCCGTCGATATGGATGATCTGGTAGAGTTGGGTGTCCTCGGCGACGCGCTTCATGAACGGCTTGGGGTTGAGGTTGTACATTTTGGGGCCGCTGACCGAGACCACGTAGACGGTGCCGGTTTCCAGCTCCGCTTTCCGCAGGCCGGTCGGGACGTTGCCGACGGTCTCGGGGACGCCGGCGGGCGGCGTTTCCAGACCGGTGCGGCCGTAGGTGTGGTCGTGCCCCTGAAGCACCAGGTCGACGCGAAACTTGTCGAAGATCGGTTTCCAGGCGGCCCGCAGGGTCGGATTGTCGCGGTCCTTGGCGGTCGAGAAGATCGGGTGGTGGAAGGTGCAGACCACCCAGCGGGCCGTGTTCTCAGCCAGCACCTCGGCCAGCCAGCGGGCTTGCACGTCGATCTCGCGGTTGCTGTCCAGGCCGATGATCCGCACGCCCTGATAGACCAGTGTGTAGCACGTTTCTTCCAGGCCGGGCGGGCCATTTTCGGGCAAAGTGAACTGCGGCCGCCAGTGCCGCGACAGCCGCCGGCTGCCATCTTCCGCGCGGGCCTGTTCGTGGTTGCCCGGCACAGGGATGCTGGGCACCATGGCATTGAGCCAATGGCCGGCACCGAACCATTCGCCCCACTCGGCATCGGCCTCGGCCCGGTTGATCAGGTCGCCAGCATGGATCATGAACCGGGCTTTGGGGGCGTCGCGGTACGCCTCGCGGATGACCCGCGACCAGAGGGAGCGGATGTCGTTTTGAGCGTCGCCGAAATAGATGAACGAGAACGGCTCGGCCTTGGCGCTGGCGGTGGTGAAATGGAACCATTCGCTCCAGTTCACGCCATCCCCCACGCGATAGGCGTATTTCGTGGCGGGGGTCAAGCCCTCGAATTGCACCGAGTGATAATGGGCCGTGCTCAGGTCGCTCGTCAACGCTTCCGTGCGTGCCGGAAGACGCTGGGCCGTTTTGGGGAAGTTCGGGCCGGCGTCGGCCAACGCGATCTCGGCGAAGGCCTTAGCGACCTCGGTGCTCGTCCGCCAAGTGACGGCTTGGGTCGTGGCCGGGTCGCCTGCCCAGGTCAGGATGATCCGGTCTGGCAGCAGCGTCGGTTTGTACACCTCGGCCGGTTTGGCAGCCGGCGGAGGATGGTCGTGGCCGTCATGGGCGCGGAGAGGCAGGCTGACCAGCACGAGCAGCCCAGCGAGGATCGCCGGCAGCAGGCGGCGCAGCGTCCGACGCGCGGTGGACGCGCAGCGGCTGTATCGGTTGTGTTCGACCGGAAACCAGACGTCGTTCGATCGCACCATGGGAGGGGCTCCTTATCCAGATGGCCTTGGAGGCGGTGAGCGTCGCGGCTGCCTCGTGCGAATATCGGCGTTTAGCGAAAACATCCACCGGCCGCAGACGGCCGCCACGCGCTGGGCGGGCGTCAGCCGCCTTGTGCTGGCACAGGTTTCCCGAGCGTAAGGCGTGCTGGGAGGACGTTCAACAGGTCGCCGGCGAGAATTCACCTGGCGCTTACAGGAAATATACCGAGGGGACATGCGGAGGGGTGTTGTGCGGCTTTGGGCCGCTCCGTCGCTGGCTGCGGCCTCGTATCGAGCGGAAGCTGGCACAGAGGAACTGGCAGGCCGGCAACAGCGATAGCGCGGCTGCTTTGGCCCCGTGCCGAGTGGTACAATCGACACGACGTCTTGGGTGCCAGGTACGGGGGTGCCTGGCGAGGCGAGGCATGGAACGGCTTGGCGCTGAGGAGCTGCACGATGGGAACGCACGGGCCGATACGTCGTTGTGACCCGTCCGCACGCGGCTGGCTTAGGCGCGTGGCCAGTGCGGGATGCGCTGGGGTGTGCCTGCTTCTGGCGACTGTTCTTTGGGCGCAGCAATCACCCGCGGACGCAGCCCGAGAAGCGTCGGGCGCCCTGGGCGCGGCACCCGCCGCCGGTGCTCTTGCCGCTGCCGCGACGGAGCAGGTGGAAGAACAGCCGCTGACCGAGGCGGACCGGGAGCACTGGGCGTTCGTCCCTCTGGCGCGGCCGCCGCTGCCGGAAGTCTCTCCGCAGGGGCTTGAACGGAATGGCATTGATACGTTCATCGCGCAGAAGCTGCAAGCGCAAGGCCTGGCACCGCTGGGAGAAGCGCCGCGGCGGGTGCTACTAAGGCGGCTGGCGCTGGACCTGGTGGGCCTGCCGCCGACACCCGAGGAGCTGGACGCCTTCGCATCCGATCCATCGCCCGATGCCTATGAGCGGCAGGTGGACCGGCTCCTGGCGTCTCCGGCGTTCGGCGAGCACTGGGCGCAGGCGTGGCTCGATCTGGCCCGCTTCGCCCAGACCGATGGTTTCGAGCACGACAAGGTGCGGCCGCACGCCTGGCGGTATCGCGACTGGGTGATCGCCGCGCTGAACGCCGACCTGCCCTACGACCAGTTCGTCCGCTGGCAGCTTGCCGGGGATGAGCTGGGCGAACTGCCACTGGAGCTGGCGTCCGCCCCCGCCGGTGCACCCTCGCCCGCAGCGGAAAGCGAAAACGGCGGGCAGGCAGCCACCCGGACGATCGCCTCGCCGCCCGTGCCGCCTGCCGCCGTGCCGACGATGTTCTGCCTGGCCGGGCCGGACATGCCCGACCTCAACGACCAACAGGAACGGCGGCACAACCTGCTCAACGAACTGACGGCCACGGTGGGCAGCGTCTTCCTCGGCCTCCAACTCGGCTGCGCCCAGTGCCACGACCACAAATACGATCCGCTGAGCCTGGGCGATTTCTACCGGCTGCGGGCAGTGTTCGAATCGGCTGTGCCGCCGCTGAAGCGAGATGTGGGGCAGCCGCACCTGGCGGCCGGGTCGAGCACCGACCCGCCTCGCCTGTGGATGCGCGGCGACCATCGCCGCCCAGGCCCGACCGTAGCGCCCGGCTTCCCGCGGATCGCCTCGCCGCCGCACGTCCCCTGGTCGGCCGCGGGGGCCGCCTCGCCGCGGCAGGCCCTGGCCGACTGGCTGCTGGCGCCCGGGCATCCGCTGACGGCCCGGGTGATGGCCAACCGGCTGTGGGCCTGGCATTTCGGCCAAGGCTTGTGCCAGACGCCGAGCGACCTGGGGGTGATGGGCGGGCCGCTCACGCATCCGGAGCTGCTGGACTGGCTGGCGTGCGAGCTGGCGGAGGGCGGCTGGGGCTTGAAACGGCTGCACCGGCTGATCGTGACCTCCGCCACCTATCGCCGCGCGGGGCAAGTCCTCGATGCCGCGACCAGGCGCGATGCTGTCGCTGGCGAGCCGTCGTCCAGTCTCTTGGGGCCAACCGCATCCGATCAGGCCCTTCTGCTCACCGCGCTGCTCGAAAAAGATCCTGACAATGCCTGGTACGGCCGTTTCCCCCGCCGGCGGCTGGAGGGAGAAACGATCCGCGACGCGATGTTGTCCGTCTGTGGTTTGCTCGTGCACGAGGTGGGCGGCAGCGGGGTGATGCCGCCGCTCCCCGCGGAACTGGTCGGCACGCTGCTGAAAGGGCAGTGGACGCCCAGCCCGCGCCAGGCCGACCATTACCGCCGCAGCATTTATCTGTTCGCCCGGCGGAACCTCCGCTACCCGCTGTTCGAGGCGTTCGACCGGCCGGATGCCAACGCGAGCTGCCCGCTCCGCGGCCGTTCGACGATTGCCCCGCAGGCGCTGCTGATGCTCAACAGCGAGCTGTCGCTGACGGCCGCGCAGCATCTGGCCGGGCGGGTTTTGGCGGAGAGTTTTGCCGCGGATGAGGAGCCGGCGGGGGAGGTGCCGGCCAGAAGGCGAGCGATCGAGTGCGCGTTCCGGCGGGTCTTCGCCCGGTTGCCGGAGGAGGGGGAGCTGGCGACGATCGAGCGGTTTCTGGACCGGCAGCGGCAGGCGCTGGAGCGCGAGGAGCGCTTGGCGGAGGAACTGGCGTTGCCGCGGCCCTGCCCGCCGGCGCTTGCACCCGCGGAAGCAGCCGCCTGGGTCGATCTGTGCCTGGCCTTGCTGAACGCCAGCGAGTTTATGTACGTGGATTGACCGCGCGATTCGGCGAGGCACGGCCCGTTTCGCGCTCGGTCGGTCGCGGCGCGGCGGCCGAGGGAGAGCCGGCAGCCCGTGCGGGCGTCTGGCTGGCCGAGGCGGACGCCTGATCGCATCCCGGCGTGAACGGCGGCTGCCGGCAATCGTCGCCGAATGAAATGCCCAGCGCCCGGGCCGCCTGGACGGCCGAGCAGTCGGGCGAGACGGTCGAGAGCCGGATCGCATCCAGGATCGGCACATCTTCGATTTCGGGCGGTTGGTAGGTGACCATCCGGCCGAATTTCCGCTCGATGATCAGTCGCACGGCGTGGGCCCCAAGCTGCGTGGCCAGCACGCGGTCGAAGGTGGTCGGGTTGCCGCCTCGCTGCAGATGTCCCAGGACAACCGTCCGCGTCTCCTTGCCCAGACGCCGCTCGATTTCGTAGCCCACGATGTTGCCGACCCCTCCCAGGCGGACCTGCCCCTGGTCGCTGCGGCATTCCTTAGCCACCAGCTCGCCGCTGGGCAGCTTCGCCCCCTCGGCCACCACCACCAGCGTGAACCGCTTGCCGCGCTGTTCGCGGCTGATGATCGCCTGGCAGACGTTTTCGAATGTCCAGGGAATCTCCGGGATCAGGATCACATCGCCGCCCCCGGCGATCCCCGCGAACAGCGCGATCCAGCCCGCATGCCGACCCATCACCTCCAGCACCATCACCCGCTCATGGCTGGCCGCCGTGGTGTGCAGACGGTCCAGGGCATCGGT
>Ga0101944_10006386_pt1 | contig 12586 bp, 11 predicted proteins | sample DewCreD2012metaG_FD_75245 | JGI IMG/M metagenome (GOLD analysis project Ga0101944, IMG submission 75245) | Hot spring sediment bacterial and archeal communities from British Columbia, Canada, to study Microbial Dark Matter (Phase II) - Dewar... ... | reverse complement strand
GCCGCGCAGCAGCCGCAGAACCGCTTCCATCTTCCGGCGCGACGAAAACCGCCCGCGGTCGTTACGCCCAGGCTCCCCTCCGGTCGCCCTCCGGGCTCCCTCCGCGGAGCCTGCCCCTCCTTGCACCGTCATCTCTCAAACACTCCTTCCAGGGCAATCCTGCCCCAGTCAGGTGTCCAAGGAAACTGGGGAGCGGGGGAGGTCAACCTTGACGTGAGTGCTGGGAGCGGCGGTCCATCCCCACGTGCGTGGGGACTCTCCAGTAGACGCGGGCTAGCCATCTGGTGTCGACGGTCCATCCCCACGTGCGTGGGGACTCTGTCACAACGTGCCGCTCTTGCTCGTCGCTCAGCGGTCCATCCCCACGTGCGTGGGGACTCTACCATCAGCGCAACAACCATGAGTGTTGTGTACGGTCCATCCCCACGTGCGTGGGGACTCTGCTGCCGTAGAGCGCTGCTGTTTGGCGCTGGTCGGTCCATCCCCACGTGCGTGGGGACTCTGTTGTCCGGGCCATGTGGGATGCCACGAAGAACGGTCCATCCCCACGTGCGTGGGGACTCTGTTGTACCCAAGCTCCCGGGCCTCATGCTGCCACGGTCCATCCCCACGTGCGTGGGGACTCTGTAAACACTGTGTACCGTGCTGTAAAGCAAATGCGGTCCATCCCCACGTGCGTGGGGACTCTGAGGGGAACACTGTGCTGAGCGTCATTGCCAACCGGTCCATCCCCACGTGCGTGGGGACTCTAGCACCGCTGCCCGATAACGCCACCACACACACGGTCCATCCCCACGTGCGTGGGGACTCTGCCGGCTCCGCCCGCATTTTGTCATAGAGCGACGGTCCATCCCCACGTGCGTGGGGACTCTCCATAGTGAGGGCCCTGAGCGCATTGCCCCTTCGGTCCATCCCCACGTGCGTGGGGACTCTGTGTTTGCAGCGCGTTCGCGACTCATGACCGGCGGTCCATCCCCACGTGCGTGGGGACTCTTCAAACGCCTCGGTCATCTGCGTTGCACCAGACGGTCCATCCCCACGTGCGTGGGGACTCTTTTCGGTGCTCCCCGCGCACTGGGCTCCTGAGCGGTCCATCCCCACGTGCGTGGGGACTCTGGAAGAAAGGGCGCTTGAAGATGACTACCATTCGGTCCATCCCCACGTGCGTGGGGACTCTTTTGGCCGAATAGCCCCAAAACCTCACATAACAGGTCCATCCCCACGTGCGTGGGGACTCTAACTGCGCGTTACCGACATTACTGGGACACACCGGTCCATCCCCACGTGCGTGGGGACTCTGCTAAGGGCTGCTGCTCTCCTCATCTTCTGCTCGGTCCATCCCCACGTGCGTGGGGACTCTGTTGTATGCATCAGGTGCGGGACAAAAGAAAACGGTCCATCCCCACGTGCGTGGGGACTCTGTAATTGGTGCTGTGATGGCTGATGGGGGATGCGGTCCATCCCCACGTGCGTGGGGACTCTGTGTATACCTACAGCGAGAGTATGACCCGGTACGGTCCATCCCCACGTGCGTGGGGACTCTGCGCTCTTCGCGGGCAAGGAGCCGCGCCAGGCCGGTCCATCCCCACGTGCGTGGGGACTCTGGTAGTACTAGCAGGTCTTGGTGTACATGCAGGTCGGTCCATCCCCACGTGCGTGGGGACTCTTCGATCTGCCGGAGCTCCGGCTTGCTCGCCGTCGGTCCATCCCCACGTGCGTGGGGACTCTTGTGGAATGCAGGCCCGGTAGCCCAAGAAGACCGGTCCATCCCCACGTGCGTGGGGACTCTGCTTACACCGCCGAACAACTCGCCCCCGTGCTGCGGTCCATCCCCACGTGCGTGGGGACTCTGCCGCTCACCTGGAACTGCGTCACCACCATGCCGGTCCATCCCCACGTGCGTGGGGACTCTTTCTACAATCGGCGCCATAACGAGCTGTGGTTCGGTCCATCCCCACGTGCGTGGGGACTCTACATGACCAGCACGGCAAAAACGACCCATAACCCCCCTTTATGTGTTTACTAGGGGCCCCCTACGGACCTCGGCTTTCGAGATCCCCTTCGGAGCCCTTGGCAAGGCGTTTTGTGTAGCTTGCAACTTGCTTGGCCAACTTCTCCGCCTTCCGCACCGCTTCGGCGTTCCGAACGCTCACCAGCACCACACCATCAAAGTCCCGCAAGAGGCGATCCGGGTAGCCGTGAAGCCGCAAGGCGAAGCCCTGCTCGTTGTTCGTCTGGTAGGCGAGGGCCACCCTGCCGCCTTCGGCCTTTTCCACGGCCCGTTCCCAGAGGAGCTCCCGCACCGTGGCGCTGACCCGGCCCACAAAGACTCCGGTGTCAACTTCCACCAGAAAACGGGTTAGATCACCTCTCAGACTCCTCGGAACCTTCTCCAGAATCATCATCACCATAGGCCACCCCACCTTCCACCACGCCCGCGAGGTCCCAAAGCCCCCCGGGGCGGGAGGGATCTTCCTCGACCGGGTCCTCCTCCTCGGGGAGGCCAAGGCCCCGGAAGAGGCCCAAAAGGTGGTCCGCCATGCGCTCCAGAAGTCTCCCCTCCTGGATGACCTCCCGCAGGGCCCGGCGAATCCTCCGCTCCACGGCCTCCTTCGACTCGGCCACGGTGCGGAAAGCGGCCGGCACCAGGTAGTCGGCCTTGTAGAGGTCGGCGATATCGTAGACGAAGGAAAGCAGCTTCCCCGTGTGAATGAAGCCCAAAGCCGGGCTAAAGCCCAGGGAGACGATGGCAGCGTGGGCCAGGCCGTAGAGGTAGGTCGCCCCGGCGGAGAGGGCCCGGTTCACCGGGTCCGCCGACCGCCAGTCGCCCCGGTTGTAGCTTCGGCCGTACCAGGGCACGCCCGTCTCGCGGCTCCAGCGCGCGTAAGCGTTCCGCACCCGGACCCCTTCCAGGCCCCGCACCTGCTCCAGGGTGAGGCCCTCGGGCAGGGGCTCGGAAAAGCGCATGCGGTAGAGGCGAAGGGCCACCTCGAGGTGCAGGGCAGGGTCGGCCCAGGCCCGGGTCTGGCGGTAGAAGCGGGCGGCGCTTCGGGTGTCCCCCAGGCCCTGGGCGTAAAAGCGGGCCATCCCCTCCCCCACCCAGGCCACGGTGCACCCGTTCTCGGCGAGGAGGCGGATGGCGGCGTGGGTGATGCGGGTGCCGGGTCCCAGGAAGAGGACCCCAAGCCCCGCCACCGGGGCCAAGGTGATACCCTCCTGGTCGTAGATCCCGATGCCCCCCGCCTCCCGCTCCACCACGGCGTGCTCCACGTAGAGGTAAGAGAAGCCGTCCCGGAACTTGGGGAGCTCCTTGAGGTTTCTGGCACTGGGCACGGCTGGCACGCCGCCTCCTAGGGGGCCACGGAAAGCAGGCCGAGGCCCAAGGCCTTCCCGGGGCCCATGCCCCGCTTTAGGGTGGCGAGGGCCCTTTTGGGGTCCACCACCTCAAGGCGCCCTTCAAAGAGCACCGCCTGGACCTGGAGGAGCCTCCCCCCCTCTTCCGCGTCCTTCTTCCGCCGGACCTCCAGGAAGGTGTCCTGGAGGATCCGCACCCAGGGGCCGCTTTCCCCATTCAGGACGCGAAAACCGCCTTCCTCAAGCCGCCTTTCCAGCCAGGCGATCTTTTCCGACGGGGTCTTCAGGGCCACCCGCTTCCCCGTGGCGGCGAGGCGCTTCGCCGGGTTCGCCCGCAGGCGGAACCGGAGGCGCTGGCTGGGCCTCAGGGCGGGGTGGAAGGGCTTGGGCGGGAAGACCTGGGCGTAGCCCTCAACCAGCGCGCTCCAGTCGGGCTCGGTGAGGGTCTGCACTAGGACCACGGGGGGCTCCAGGCCCCGGGTGGGCTCCAAGCGCCATAGGAGCCGCTCTTGTCCCCCGCCTAGGGCGCGGGCCACCGCCCTGGAGAGGGTGCGGTGCATCTCGTACGGGTTCGCCAGGTCCCGGCGGGCCGCCTTGGAAGCGGGGTTTAGCAGGAGCTTAGTGAGCCACACGGGCCACCTCCCACGCCGGGGGGCCTTCCGGCACCGTTTCTTGGGCAAGCACCTCCTCGCGCACGTGCCGTGCGGCGAGGCGACGCTCGCTGAAGGGCCGCGCGGGCTGGTCGTAGACCAGGCGGCCCTCCTCGGCCTCAAGCGCCAGCAGCAGGCCCTCTGGAGGGCTCTTGCCCAAGAGGTAGGGATAGCTCTTAAGGGCCTCCGCCAAGGGGACCTCCACGAGGCCGTCGGGGAGGTAGGGCGGGGGGCTCGGCACGTAGCTCTTCCGGCCCAGGTAGAGGGGGAAGCGGGGGTTTTTTAAGGCCAGGTGCAGGGCCTCCAGGAGGGGCCTTTGCCCCTCGAGGCCCACCAGGAAGGCCGCGTCGGAGAGGAAGTACCTCCAGCTCTGCACGTCCCGCTTGCCCTTGAGGTCGGCGGCGAGGACGTTCTGGGCGGTCTGGTAGTCCACCTTGAGCACCCCTTTCCGATCCACCCGCACCCCCATGCGGAGGGCGGCCAAATCGGAAACGTCCTCCCTCCGGTCCCGGCCCAGGGCAGCGGCGAGAAGGCCCACCACCCCGCTTTTCGTGGGGTAGGGCCAGGTGTCCCGGTGGTCAAACCGGCTCCGGGTGCCCCAGGACTGCAGGGGGCCTTGGAGCCTGAGGAGGAGGCTGGGCACGCTACACCTCCAGAAGCGCCTTCACGGCCTCCGCCGCCTTCTCCTTGAGGGCCTTCAGGTCCTTCAGTCTGGGAACCCCGTCCCCCTCCGCCTCCGTGAGGTCCAAGACACCCTTCCACTCCGGCTCCAGGGACCCGTAGACCCGGTCAAACTTCGCCCACTCCTTAAGGAGGGCCTCGGCGGAAAGCCGGGAGAGGGGCTGGTCCTCCCTGGGCCTAAGCGGGGCCTCAAAGGCCGTGGCCAGGTTCCGGGGCATCCCCCTCCCCGCGCGGAAGGCCACGAAGAGGGGCTGGTTGTGGGCGGCGAAGCTGTTCTGCTTGCCCGAGGGCAGGGTGAGGGCGAAGGCCTCGAGGAAGGCCAGGGCCCCCTTGAGGGCGAGCTCCTTGTCCCCCTGGAGGTTTTCCACGAGCTTGTCCAGGTCCACCACGGCGTAGCGGTAGAGGGTGGCGGAGTAGAACTCCACGTCCCCCATCATCCCTGCCCCCGTGTCCTCCTTGGGGTTGAGGTCGTCCACGGCGGTGTAGAAGTCAAACTCTCGGTCCACCTTGTGGGTGCTGAGGGCGTGGGCCACCTGGGCCGCGGCGTCCACCCCGAGCTCGGGCCGGTCGGCCAGCATCCGGCCGAAGAGGGCCAGGTCCACGGCCTTGCCGCCGTCCAAGACCCGCTCCAAGGCCCCCTTGAGGTCGGGAGGGACCTCCGCCTTCTTCTTCCCCTTGACCTCGCCCGACAGGGCCTCCAGCTTCTCCCGGATGCCCTGGGCCAGGGCGTCAAGCTCGCGATTCCCCAGGAAGAGCAGGTACTCCGTCCGCCCCTCCTTCACCCCAAAGCCCAGGGCGTTCAGGGCGTTCTCTATGGCCCGGGGGGCGAACTCCTCCTCCACGCCTGCAAGCCTGCGGAGAAGCTCCTCCACAAGCCGCCTTGTCCGCACCGCCCGCTCCTCCTCGGAGAGGAGGGGCCAGTTCCTAAAGGCCACCCGCACCGCCCGCTTCTGGGCCTGACTGGAGATCCTGGCCCGCCTAAAGCCTCCGAAAAAGGCGTCCTTGGGGCTTCCCGTGTCGTCCCGGTTCAGGTTGCTCGGGGCCACCGTCTGCAGGATGTGCACCTCCAAAAGCCTCATGCCTCCACCTCCTTTGTCTCCTCGTCCGAAACCTCGGCGCCGTAGTACTCCCTCGCCCAGCGGGCCTGGACGTGCCTTTCGGGGGAAAACCAGCGCAGCAGGTCGTCCAGAAGCCGGGCGAAGTCTATCCTTCCTTCCACTAAGGCCACTGCCTGGCGGAGGCGGAAGGCGATCTGGTCCCGGTCCGCCTCCAAAAGGGCCAGGAAACGCTTCTCCACGCTGGCCGAGTTCTGGGCCTTCTCCCGGAGGGCCCGGGCCAGCGTGCGGCCCGCCTGGTGGTCCCCGTCCTTCAAGGCGTAGAGGGCCGCCACCAGGTAGTGGGCCTCCCGTCGCCAGCCTTCTTCGGCCACGAAGGGCTCCAGGTATGGCATGGCCCTGGGGTAGGTCCCGGGGGGAAAGGCCAGGCTCCGCCTGAGGGCCGCCCGCGCCACGGTCCAGGCCTTCTGGCCTTGAAGGCGCTTAAGCCAGTCCAGAAACCGCTCTCCTTGGCTCACGTCCGCACCTCCTTACCGAGCTCACCAAGCAGACCCCAAAGGCGCTGCTCCCCCCTGGCCACGGCCTTCAGGATTTCCCCACTGCCGTGACAGCCGCCGAAATCGCTGCTCCCCCTTGGCCACGGCCTTCAGGTGCCGCGCCCCCGTGCCCAGGAAGCGCCGGGTGGCCTTCCAGGCCTCCAGGGCCGCCCCCCTCAGGGCCTCCCGCCAGAGGTCCAGGGAAGCCCCCTCTTCCACCCGGGCGAAAAACCGAGGGAAGGCCCCGTCTAGGGCGTGCCAGTAAAGGCGTTCCAGAGGGAGGGAGTGGGCGAAGTGCGCGAGTTCCTTGCGGTTGCGCTCCCCCATCACCGCCTCGGCCACCTCCTGGGCGAGGCCCCTCAGGCCCTGGCCTAGAGCCTCGGCCTCCTTCAAAGCCTTCTCCAGGTTCTCCTCCGCCTTGGGGGTAAGGAGCCTCGAGGGCAAGGGGTAGACCTCCCGGCGCACGTCCAGGATCTTCGCCTGGTCCGAGACCTGACCCAGCACCCTCAAGGTGACCCGGGGCCCTTCGTCCTCCTCCTCCAGCTCCCCCTGGAGGTTCTCCGCGTGGTCCAGGGTGGCGGCCACCTTACCCCCTTGCCTCGGGAGCATGGCGGAGAAGTCCCGCCAGAAGCTCCGCTCCTCGGATAGGCGGAGGGTGAGGAGGTTGCCTTTGGCGTCCAGGCGCTGGGCCACCATGGGGTCGCGGTAGGAGGCCTCTAAGGGCTCCACCCCGGGGCCGTAGCCCATGAAGCGCACCCCGTCCCCCTCGTCCAGGAGGCGCACCCCTCGGGCGGGCCAGGTGTAGACCCGGGTCCTGCCGGAGAGGGGCCACTTGGTCCTGCCGTCCTCGAGGTCCCGAAGCTTCAAGGGCGGCATCTCCCAGATGGGGGCGTCCCCCTCTGGCTCGTAGGGGACGAGGTTGAGGAGAAGGGTTTCCAGAAGGTCCCTCCCCGTGGGAAGGAAAAGGGCGGGACGGGCCACGGGGGCATCCTTGGCCGAGCCCACCCCGAAGCGGCGGAGAAGCCCCCCCGGGGCGAAGGCCTGGTGCACGAGGAGCGCCCGGGCGGCCTGGGCGTAGGTGGCCTTAGGAAGGTTCTCCTCCGTGGTGTGGTCAAAGAGGGTGGGGTTGTTGCCGCTTGCGAGCTCCGGGAGGAGCTTGCTCCAGGGGAGGGGGTTCTCCTCCGGAAGGTTCGCCACCTGGAGGAAGGGGGCCTGGGGGTGGAAGAGGAAGAAGCGGTCCCGGTAGCGGGTGAGATAGTCCTTTATGGGCTTTTTGGGAAAGCCCCCCTCCCGCCACCACTCCAGGACGTTCTCCAGGCGGCGGGGGCCCGAGAGGGCCCGGTGGAGCACCGCCAAGAGGAGGCGGTGGAGGGCGGCCTCCTCCAGGGGGGAAGGGGTTTCTATGCGGGTGAACTCGTGGGCACGCAAGAGGGCCTCCCCGACCCCCACCTCCACCACCGGCCCGTCCTTCAGGACGGGGATCCAGGACTCGTCAATGAGGTTGAACTTCCCCAAGCTTCCCACCTCCCTTTGCCCTAAGGCTAAACCCGGTTCCGGACATTTGCTGACAGAACCGGAAGATAGACCACCCCGAGCTCCAAGTCCAGCTCCACCCGGAAGGCCCGCTCCCCCGAGCCGAAGACCCGCCCCACCTCTAAGGGGCGGAGGCCCCGCAGGAGGCCGCTTTTGCGCCAGGCGGTTGGGGGTTCCTCCTTCAGGAGTTTTTGGGGAAGGGGAAAGCGGGAAAGGCGAACCGCCCGCCGGAAGAGGGCCTCGGCCTCCTCCCGGGAGGCCTCACGCCGCCCCTCGGGGTCCAGATAAAGCCCCTCCCCCACCCGGAAAAGAGGGACCACGGCCACGCTGGGGTCCCCCAGGCGGGTGAGGAGGCGCTGGGTTTCCGCCTTCTCCTCGTCGTCCCCCAGGCGCTCCCGGGCCACCAGGGCGGCTTCGTCCCAGTAGGCGAGAAGGCGTTCGGGCTCGCTCAAGGAAAGCTTACTGGCGGCCTCCGCCTCCCGGTCCCGCCGCTCTTGAAGGGCCTTCAGGCTCTTCTTCGCCCGCTCCCGCAGGCCCTCGGGGAAGCGCCCGGGGTCCTCCCCTTCGTAGACCTCCTCCAGGAGGGCCTCGAGGTCCCCGGGCACGCGGAGGCGGTCCCGCCCTGAAAGGGCCTGCCAGGTGGCGAGGAGGACGTAGTCCTCGTAGACTCGGTCCCAGTAGAGGGGCTTTCCGAAGTCCAGGTTCCCGGGCACGCCGAGGAGGAGCCGGGGGCGGGTGTGCCCTCCGGGCCTCGGCCGCTCGTGGCGGTGGAGCCTCCCGGAGCGCTGGAAGAGGAGGTCTATGGGGGAGAGGTCCGTGTAGAGGAGGTCTACGTCCAGGTCTAGGCTCTGCTCCGCCACCTGGGTGGCCACCAGGATGGCCCGCGGGGGCCTTGGCCCCCCCTTGCCGAAGAGGGCGAGGACCACGCCCTCCCTCAGGGCGCGCTCCTCGGCGGGGAAGCGGGCGTGGAGGAGGAAGACCAGGGTGCCGTCCGAGAGCACCTTCCCCACCACCGCGTCTTCCCCCTCGGGAAGGGCCTTCAACACCTCCCTCCAGGCCTCGCCCCCCTGGGCCTCCCCCAGAACCTGGGGAAGCTCCCCCAGGGTGAGCCGCCTCCCTTCCCCCAGGGCCCGGTAAAGGGCCTGGGCCCGGTCCACGGTGTCCACCATGGCCCCCACCGCCCCGGGGAGGGCCTCCTTGAGCCTCTGGGCGAGGGGCCCCACCTCCACCTCCCGCAGGGCCTCGAGGGCCACCTCCACCTCCCGGGCCGGGGGCAGGGAGCGGGCCTTCACCCCCTCCCCCACCAGGACCACCCGGGGATAGGGGCCGAGGTCTTGCCCCTTTACCTCCTCCCCCGCCCAGGCCTCGAGGAGGGCCCGCCGGCGGGAAGGGGGCAGGGTGGCGGTCATGACGACGGCGCTGGAGCCCAGGGCCCTAAGCCACCTGAGGAGGGAAAAGAGAAGCCCCGAGGTGTAGACGTCGTAGGCGTGCACCTCGTCCAGCACCACTACCCGGTTCATGAGCCCCCAGAGGCGGACGAAGTGGTGCTTGGCCCGAAGCACGCCCAGGAGGGCCTGGTCCAGGGTCCCCACCCCGTAGGGGGCGAGCATGGCCCGCTTGCGGGCGGAGAACCACGCCGAGGCCACGGCCCCGCCTTCCTCCCCCTCCCCCACCTGGCGGGGAGCGGCCCGCTCCAGAAGCTCGGCATAGAGGGGGTTGAGGAGGGCGGCGCCGTGCTGGAGCTGGAGCTCCAGGGGGCGGCCCTCCTCGAGGCGCTCCAGAAAGCCCCTCACCCGGGGGAAGAGGCCGTTGGCCGTGGCCTGGGTGGGCAGGGCCACGTAGAGCCCCCGGTGGCCGAACCCCGCCTGGAGGAGGTGGTGGGTGTAGAGGGCGGCCTCCGTCTTGCCCATGCCCATGGGAGCCTCCACCAGGAGGAGGACCGGGCCCGCAAGGTGTTCCCCTGACGGGGAGGCAACCGCCCCTTCCAGCAGAGCCGGGACGCCCTCCTGCAGGGCGTTGGGCTTCGGGATGTGGGGGAAAAGCTCCCGGAACCCCTTCCTTCGCGCCGGGGCAAAGGCGGGCCAGCCCAGGCGGTCCAGGGCCTTCTCGGCAAGGGCTAGGGCCTCCTCCAGGTAGTCCCCCCGGCGGGGGTCCCGGCCGTAGGGGAAGAGGGAGGGGTCCGAGGCGACCCAGTCGGCGAAGGAGGCCAGGGCCATGACCCGGAGGACGGCCTCGGGCCTGGCCTCCGCGTCGGCCGGAAGCGTTGGAAGAGAGGCCTTCAGCCTGGCGAATAGTTCGTCCACAAGCATCCTCCGGGCCTCTTTCCATTGGGGGTCCTCCGCCTTGAGGTGGCGCCGCGCCTGCCTCTTCTCCTCGGCGTCCGCCGGAAAGCCGTGGTGGGCCCCGAGGGCGGCGGCAAGGTCGTTGGCCGCTCGCTCGGGAAGGCCCTTCTCCTTGAGGAGCCTCCTCAGGAAAAGCTCCGTAAAGACCCCGTGGGCCACCCAGTCCAGAAGCTCGCCGAAGTGAAGGCCCGCCCTTTGGACCCGTTCCTTGCCCTCCTCCCAGGCCGCCTGGAAGACGGGGCTCGCCTTACCCAGGTCGTGAAGACCCGCTAGGGAGGCTATCCAGCGTACTCCCGATTCGCAGGAGAGACCCCAGTCCTGAGCATGCAGCTTCCTGGTTCTCGGTGGCTCCCGGAAGAGGACCGCTTGGGCCACCGCCGCACAGTCCAGCATATGGCTGAGCAAGGGTTGCCACGGGTTACCGCTTTTGGCCCACAAAGCAAAAACCGATTCTTGGATTAGCATTGAGGGCTGGTTCTCCTAGGTTCTGGTAAAGTAATGAGCACCTGTTTCCTACCCTCGCATGAGGTCGCCTGGTTCCTGCCGAAACACCAGGCACTTGGCCGACCGAGCTACCTTGGACACACCCCAAACCGATTCTAGTATACGCGGGAGGCAACGAAGCGGTCAAGGAACTGTATGCGTCTACCCCGTTCGGCAGCCAGCACGGTGCTAGAGGAGGTTGAAGGGTTCCACGCCGGTCGTCATTTTTGGGTCTTAGGGAAGGTGTTTTTACGCTGGGTCCGAGAGCGGCACCTTCACGCATCGTGTTGGGGGCGCGGGCGATGATTCGGCCTGTTGTGGGGGCTGCGGTATGGGGCACGCTGTTCTACTCGCGCCGTGCGCTGCGGGCCCCCGTTTTTGTGGCCACTTAAAGGCCACCACCACCCTGCGGCCCCCGAGACGCGTCCAGGGGGGCGGGACTTGGTATTACTTGCCCAAAAGTCCTGCCTTCAACTCCTCAGAGGATGGCTTTGGCCCCAGCCACACGGAAAGCAAGGCGTCAGCTAACTCCCTCCCCGCGATGCTCCCCACATCCTTCCCCGCAAAGGCCACGGTGGTCCCCTGCCCAGGAACGTAGGTCATGGTCACTTCCTCGCCTTCCTTTACGCCCCGCCAGAAGCTCAAGAAGCGGTCAATTTCCTTGGCGAGGGTGCTCTGGGCTGCCGGGGCGTTGCCGGCAAAGCCTTCCCTCCAGGCTTCCACCAGCCGGTCCTTGCCCACATCCCGCAAGAAATGCATCACCATGCGGCGGGGGGCGTCGGCCGCGAGAATGCCTGTTAGATCACTGGACTTTTGGGCCAGGTACAGCCCGCCCACGTACACTTTGAAAATGGCTTTCCTTCGCAGCCCCATGCCGTTGAGCAGCAGCGTGGCATCGCCGGCCTTGACCTTATCCGGAAACACTACCCCCGCCAGTTCCCCAGCCAACGTTGCGGTCACCGAAAGCAAAAGCACAAACAGCACCGAGGTCTTGCGCATACACCCCTCCTTAAGGTAGGCGAGGGCCAAGCGAATTGTGACGGGAGCGAAAGGCAGCAGCTCCTCGAGACGTTCACAGGTTACGCCGGGCTGCGTGTGGATGAATTCAGTAAGCCGCTCAACTTCCAGATTGAAAGGGTTTGCGCCGTTCCAGGGTCTTGTAAGGGCCAGCGCCTCCTTCGTTTCGGGGACCAAGCTTCTCCGCTTTTCCAGCTCATCAGCGAGATGAACGGCGTGCAGGAGAAAGGAGGTAGGCTCGAAGGAAACAGGAAGCACCTCGAGGGGTCCCGAAGGTACTTTCACCGCTTCCTCGAAAAGAAACGAGCCTTCGATCCAAAAAAGGCAAGCGAGAAGAGCTTCCTCACCCACCAGCTTGCCACAGCGAGCCCACCATACCTTGCCACCGCGCATGCCCACGTGGGCGGCAAGCCCGCGGGAATCGAGAAACTCGAGGTGAACCGCCCCCGGTCCATTGGAGACTCGGTTGATGGTATTCAAGCCGCCACCCCCAAGCCAGAGGTCAGGGCCTGACGGGCGGCGGATGGGGTCGTGAAGCCGTGCTTCTCGACCAGCCAGCCATTGTTGTAGCGGTGCCGGAAGGCATCGAGGGCTGCGTGCACCTTGTCCACCGTGTCGAAAGCCTCGATCCACAGCAGCTGCTCTTTGAGGGTGCGAAGGAAGCGCTCGGCGCAGCCGTTGCCTTCCGGCTCACGGATGAACGCCGGCGAGGACTCGATGGCGAGGAAGCGCAGCTCGGCCTGGAAGTGATCGCTCATGAACTGGCTGCCGTGGTCGTGACGCAGAGCGAGGCCAGCGGCGCGGCCTTGCTCGTAGGCGCCGAAGACCAACGGCACCGCCTGGCGCAGCGGCTCGGTGGCCTCGAAGCGCGTCGCCCGGCGGGCGGCGTGCAGCCCCAGACACTCGCTGGTGCAGTGGTCGACGAGCACGAAGAT
>Ga0101944_10006385_pt1 | contig 12588 bp, 11 predicted proteins | sample DewCreD2012metaG_FD_75245 | JGI IMG/M metagenome (GOLD analysis project Ga0101944, IMG submission 75245) | Hot spring sediment bacterial and archeal communities from British Columbia, Canada, to study Microbial Dark Matter (Phase II) - Dewar... ... | reverse complement strand
GCCTCCGGCAAGGCCGCCCCCACCGCACCGGCGCCCCTTGTTGGGGCCTACCCCCTCTTTAATCTTCGTTCCGCTTTATAAAGCTTGCCGCAGTCTGGAATATTTCCATCCGCTTTGCATCCCGGGTAGGACATGGCCTGATCATCCTTTGAATAGATAAGCAGGGTAGGTACCGCAATGTGAGGGAGCGCTTCTCTAACCCTTCCTAAAAGCAGGTTGAGTTCTCCAATAGAGCGCAGTGGGTTATGGCTGTAACAAAGGTGATCCCGGGCGGCATCCTTATCGAACCAGCCCCTTTCAGGGTCCGCATGTTCCTTTATCGATACCATCCAGTCCCGGTGGGTAGATATCATCATGTCATCGAGGCTGGTGGCGTGGCCCGCGAGCCGGGGGCCGATACAGGAAAAGCCCTCGTTGTGATGCAGGTCTTCACCCATCCATCACAAAAAAACAGTATACACCAGGATTTTGGTTTGTGCAAAATCGTGGGACACCACCTCCGTGAACATAATGAACATAATGAACAAAACGCTCATTAGCTGTACGCCAAAAAAGTACCATGTAACAATATGTTCATATTTCTAGTAAGGAGGCTTTTATGAAAAGAACAGCGGTGATTGTTCTGCTGTTTGCAGTTATTCTGTCTCAAGCTTTTGCCCAGTACCCCTCAATGGTATTAAAACTCGGCCACATCGCCGACCCGAGCCATCCCTATGCTCAAGGCGCGGTAAAATTCAGTGAACTGGTAAAGCAAAAGACTGGGGGCGAAGTTGATATCCAGGTTTTTGCGTCGTCCCAGCTTGGGGATCAGAAAACCCTTATTGAAGGGTTAATTTACGGAACCATCGATATGGCGCTGGTCGGTACCGCGGCGCTTACCCAATTCCAACCGCAAATGGGAATTTTCGATCTGCCTTTCTTATTTGATGATCGAGACCATGCATACCGCTCCCTTGATTCTGTAGGTATGGAAATCGGTAAAGCATTGGAACCCAAGGGGATTAAGCTTCTTGGTTACATGGAAAATGGTATTCGGCATTTAACGAACAATGTCAGAGAAGTTAGGACCCCCGATGACATGAAAGGATTAAAAATACGCGTTCAGACTAGCAAAATATTCATCGAAATGATGAAAGCCTTAGGAGCTTCACCGACGCCGATGAGCCTTGATGAGTTGTACTCCGCTATGCAATCAGGCACTGTCGATGGGCAGGAAAACCCTTCAGCCCATATCTATACACAGCGCTATTATGAAGTCCAGAAATACGCAAGTCTGACAGCACACGCCTATGCTCCCGAACCATTCCTAATATCATTGGCAAAATGGAAATCTCTTCCAGTTGCGGTTCAGAAGGTTATTTTAGAATCAGCTGCTGAAGCAATCTCCTGGCAGCGAGAATTGTCTGCAAAGTCAGATCAGGAGTACTGGGATAAGATCATCGCAACCGGAAAAATGAAAGTCACCACGGTTGACCGCAAGCCTTTCCAGGCCGCAACCACAAGGGTAATTGAAATGTTCGCTGACTCTGTTGGACGTAACAACCTAAAGAAAATTAACGACCTTCGCAAGAAATAATCCCGGATGCATAATGGCGGCCAGCGGGAACTCCAGCTGTCGCCATGTGCACTTTGTTGATATCTGGATGCCAAAAAGGAGCCATTAATGCAATCCATGTTGAAGGGGCTAAGAACCGTTCTGTACTGGTTCTCAGTTGTTGCGATGGCCATAATGCTGGCTGTCACATTTTTTTCGGTAATAAGCCGCTATATTTTTTCCTTTACCTTTGAATGGGCAGAGGAACTCTCGCGGTTCCTCTTTGTCTGGTCGGTCTTCCTGGGCTCCGCGCTTATCATGGGAGATAATGGCCACCTTGCCGTGGAATTCCTTCCCAACAAGTTCAAGGGGTCGGCGGCTGGCCTCGTACTGGAGTTTTTCATCAAGCTGTGCAGCTATGTTTTCATTGTCATTCTTCTGATCCAGGGTTATAAGATGACCAGTATGATGATGTTCCAGACGTCGCCGGGCATGGGCATTCCAATGGGTATCATTTATTCCGTCATTCCTCTCAGTTCAATTCTCATGATCCTTTACACCATTCAGGACAGCATCGCTTTCATCCGCAAGGTAATAAGCCATGGCGCCAAAAACGAAAAGGAGGCGTAGCATGTCAATCCTATTTATTGGGATATTTCTACTTCTGACCATAATCGGAGTGCCGGTAGCGTTTTCTCTCTGTCTGTCGGTTGCGTATATTCTGGTGGCCAACATGCACATGCCGCTGGTTATGATACCGCAGATCCTGTACACGGGCATCGACTCGTTCTCGTTCATGGCGGTGCCATTCTTCATGCTAGCAGGCTCGTTCATGTCGGCCGGCGGCGTCACCAAGCGGCTCGTTAGCTTTGCCCAATCACTGGTCGGTTCGTTGTGGGGAGGCCTGGCCCAGGTCGTCTGTGTTGCCGGTATGTTCTTCGCGGCGATATCCGGCTCGTCCGCCGCGACGACAGCAGCTATCGGAACCACCATGATTGATGAAATGGAAAAAAAGGGCTACAAGCGTGACTTCGCGGCCGCAACTGTCGCCGCGGCAGGGACTGTCGGCATCGTTATTCCACCTTCAATCACTATGGTTGTCTACGGGGTTGTCGCGGGAGTCTCCATCGGTGAATTGTTTGTCGGTGGCTTTGCCCCCGGGATTCTGATGGGCTTGTCCATGATGCTGGTAGCTTTCTTTATTTCCAAGAAAAATGGCTGGAAAGGTGATGGTAAATTTACCGTCAGAGGAGTATTCATAGCTTTTAAGGAATCGTTCTTCGCGCTTCTGACGCCAGTTATCATTATCGGCGGAATTTATGGCGGAATCTTTACGCCAACCGAAGCAGCCGCCGTCGCGGCTGTCTATGGTCTTGTGGTGGGCCTCTTTGTTTATAAGGAACTCAAGATTAGAGACATTCCAGAGCTGATCTTCAAGGCGGTCATAAACACGGTTATCATTATGTTTATTGTTGGCGCTTCCAAGGTTTTTGGCTGGATGCTGACAAATCTTCGTATACCTCAGCAACTGGCTCAAACCTTCATGTCCGCAAACATGTCGCCGCTGGTATTTCTGGCCATTATCAATATCCTATTTCTAATTGCTGGCACTATGGTCAACGCCTCTTCAGCCATAGTAATTCTAACTCCCATTGTGCTTCCAATCGCCCTGGGCTTTGGAATTAACCCGGTATTCTTCGGAGTTCTGATGGTGGTAAACCTCGCCATTGGAACAATTACCCCGCCCGTTGGTCTCGATCTCTTCGTTGCGAGCGCGATTACAAAAATTCCCATAGAGACGCTTATAAAGAAGATACTTCCATACCTTCTCATCATGCTCGCGGATCTCGTCATTTTGACCTATATCCCCGATATCATCATGTTCCTACCCAACCTGCTCAAGTAAGGAGTTTGCAATGAATATTGATATGAATCTTAAAAATCTTTCCGAGGTTTTCCCTGAAGACCTGACACCCGATCAAAAGGCAAAGGCGCAGACCCTTTTCCTGAAAAAGCTCTCCATGGATGCTCATATATTCTTCGGTGGCAAAATGCAAACCCTGCCCAAATGTGGTCTTTGGGGCTTCAACTGGTTCAACGTATGGTACACGCCCGGCGTCTCCAAGGTATCGACGACCATACGCGATAATAATGAAGCTTCATTCTCTCTGTCCAACCGTGGAAACCTGGTCGCGGTAGTGTCCGACTCGACACGAGTGCTTGGGGATGGCGATTGTACGCCCCCTGGCGGTCTTGGCGTCATGGAAGGCAAGGCCTTTTTGATGAAATACCTCGGTGGTGTCGACGCGACGGCGTTGTGCATCGATTCCCGCGGCCCCGACGGCAAGCCTGATCCGCAGAAAATTATCGATTGCGTGAAAATGATTCAGCCCAGCTTTGGCGCGGTTAACCTCGAAGATATCAGTCAGCCGAACTGTTTCAAGGTACTCGATGAACTGCGGGAAGCCTGCGATATTCCCGTGTGGCACGACGATGCGCAGGGGACCGCAACCGTAACGCTTGCGGGGCTCATTAATGCGCTTAAACTGACGGGCAAAAAAATCGGTGATGTGAGAATTGTACTGTTAGGCGCGGGGGCATCGAACAGCACCATAGCGAGGCTAATTCTGGCTGATGGGGGTGATCCGAACAAGATGGTGTTGTTCGATTCCAAGGGTTCCCTACACGCTGGCCGATCGGACATCGAAAAGGATCCCCTCAATTACCGGAAGTGGGAACTGTGCAAAATAACAAATCCCCAGCGCTATCCCGACGAAGCTTCGGCGCTAAACGGTGCGGATGTGCTGATTGCCCTATCAACTCCCGGGCCCGACACGGTTAAGCCAGAATGGGTCAAGTCGATGGCTCCTAAGGCAATCGTATTTGCCTGCGCCAACCCTGTACCTGAAATCTGGCCCCACACGGCCAAAACCGCTGGCGCGTACATAGTTGCTACGGGCCGAGGAGATTTCCCAAACCAGGTTAATAATTCGATATGCTTCCCCGGTCTCCTTAAGGGGGCTCTCCTGGTCCGCGCTAAAAAAGTGACCGATGGCATGGCTATCCGTTGTGCCCATTCAATTGCTGATTTCGCCGAAAAGCGCGGGATTAATCCCGATGATATCATCGCCAGGATGGATGAAACCGAAGTTTTCGCTATTGAAGCTGCTGATGTGGCCGATCAAGCCATCAAGGAAGGCGTTGCCCGCACGCCCATGACCTGGGAAGCGGTGTATAATCGCGCGAAGGCTGATATCCTTGAAGCCAGAAAGGCAACCGATGATCTCATGAAGCTCGGTCACATACAGACTCCTCCTCAGTCTATGATACAGACTGCGCTCGATTGGGCGATAGCGGAGGTTAGAAAGTAAATCCTTTCTTTACGGGGTTGGCAGACCCGCTTAAGCAATTGTGAATGCGGTGCGGCATACCCGATTGTTCCGCAAGGAAATCAGACTTTCACATAAAAAATAAGCGGTCTGCCAACTTTCTGATACCGGATTTCCTTGCGGAGCACCCCTGTCGTGGCCAAATATTCAAGATAGCGCCGCGCGGTAATCCGGGAAATCGACATGCGCTCAGCGATTTCAAAAGCCAGCGCTTCCTTTCTTGTTTCCATCAAATAGTCCTTGATCTTTTGCAATGTTAATGGCGATATACCCTTCGGTAAAGAGGACGTTTCCTGATGCGCGGTTGACCGGATAAGGAGGCTGTCCAATAATCCCTGACTCATCATGCCAACCGATTTCAGCGAAAATCGTTTATCCCGATATTCTGCCAGCGCTGCCTTATACCGCATAAAGTCAAAGGGTTTGATAAGATAATCGACTATCCCATATCGCATGGCTTGTTCTACGGTATGAGTATCATGAGCTGCGGTAATCAGAATAAAATCTACCGGATACTCGCACCGCCGGGCCTCTTTGAGCACCTCAAGCCCATTTATATCAGGCAGATAGACATCGAGTACCACAAGATCAATCTGTTCATGCGCAAGTTGATGAAGCGCGGCAGAACCATTGAGCGCGATTTTAACCACCTTGAATCCATCAACCTGTTCAGTAGCGTGTTTATTGATTTCAGCGACCATAAAGTCGTCTTCAACCATCATAACCCGTATATCGTCATTCATTTATTTTCTCCCTCGATCACCAATGCGGCATCAAGCGAAACCGCAACCGTTACGCCTGCCGCTTCATGCACCTCGATAGTGCCGTTATACATGGTTGTGTGCATTTTTACCAACGAAAGGCCAATTCCCATATTCTTGCCTCCGGTTTTGGATGTGGTTCCCCATTCAAAAAGACTATCACGAACTTCAGGGGCGATGCCTTCTCCGTTGTCGGATACTTGAAGAACCAATGCACCTCCCTGCTTATGTACATCGATAAGGATTCGTTTGTCTTTGCGGTCTATCGCTCTGAGGGCCTCAATGGCATTTTGCGCTAGATTTCCCAGTATAGTCACCATCGAAGGAACAGCTTTTGCCTGAAGATGAGGTACAAAGAAGCCCTCACAGAGCGAGACCTCGATGTTCGCTTCCTGGGCTTCATTAATTTTGGCGAGCAGAAGGGCGGCGATATCCGGTTCAAGTACCCTGGTACGTAAAAGATCAAAGGTTTTCTGCTGAACACTGACCGTATTAACAATATATCGCACCGCATCATCATACTTGCCGAGCTGGAGCAGACCCGAGACTACATGAAGCTTATTCAGGTGTTCATGATTCTGAGCACGCATGGCATCGATGTATTGATGAACCGCAGTTAGTTCTTCTGCTAAAGAGCGAATTTCGCTTAAGTCTCTGAACGTCGCGACAGCGCCGATAGTCTCGGTTCTAGAGACGAGGGGTATACGGTTTACAAGAATTACCCTATTGCTTAGAACTTGTTCCTCATCAATCTGGGCCTTTCCACTCCGAAGTACTTCGGGAAGCTTGGTATTAGGGATTACTTCAGTTACCGGCTTGCCTTCAACCTCGCCAGAAATATCAAGGATGAGCCTGGCGTTATCATTGATAAGTATGATACGTTCATCTCGATCTATGGCAACAATTCCTTCCTTAATGGAGGAAATAATAACATTACGTTCCTCAAGGAGTGTCGCTATCTCATGGGGCTCAAGACCAAAGATTATTTTTTTAATATTACGTGCCAACAGGATAGCTCCGATCAGGCCGAGCCCAAGACTGATGGACGCGGCAGCAAGCAGAACGGTCCCAATTCGGCGGGTTTCACGATCAAGGTCCTGCAAGAGCAGCCCAACGGATACGACACCGATCTGTTTTTCATCAATATCCAGGATCGGAACAAAAGCTCGTATCGATAAACCTAATGTTCCCATAGCTTTCGATACGTATGTTTTGCCTTCGAGCGCAGCTCGTTCATCCCCCCCAACAAAGTGTTTGCCCAGACGGTCCGCTATCGGATGACTGTATCGTATCGAATTCATATTAAAAACGACGACATAGCTGGTCTCGGAAATAATTCGGTATCGCTCCGCAAGAGGCTGGATCACCGTCGCTGGATCAGCGGCGGAAAAGCCAGCTATAATTTCTTCATCATGGGCAACGCGCTGAGCTACGGCCATTACCTTTGCCGAACTTTTGTCCACCACATAGCTCTGGAAAAAGCGTTGAACAAAAAAGGTTTCCGAGGCGGTAGCAACTATTGATATAATAATAAAAACTAAGAATATGCGCCGTTTTAGGCTGATGCGAGCGTATTTCCCTCGTACATACCGATTCGATTCCATGGTATGCAAGTATAACATGTTTTAAGGCAAAATCGAGAATAGTATATCTTAAAGAACTTTGATATACCCAGGTTGGGCTAGAAGTTCACTGTTCTCTCTTCACTTTTTCGCGGCCGTTTCCGTTAGTGAATCAGCATAGTATTCATGGACTAAGCGAGAAAGTTCGGTTTCCGGTAAATGAACTTTAGAAAATTCTTCCAGCCTCCGTGAACATGTTACCTCGCTGGGAATCTTTGTAAAACCACATATCCTTCTGAGATTACTATCACTTTCGATTAAGTTTTCTTGTAAAAAGAATCTGGGCAAAGACTATTCTGTTATGCCGCTCGAGAGGCTTTGGTGGGCAGACAACATCGAGATTTTTCTACATTGGACTTGGGCCAAATGGCGATGAATACTCATAATTATACAGCCTCACTTTGTCAGCCCTGCGATGTTTCAGGAATCACTTTCTATGGTGTCCGCAAAAAACACCAAGCCGATCATCGGAAAAATGGCAAAATCCACAAGCATCACGAGATTCTTCTATTTGGACAAAGAATCGATGTTCAGACGCGGGTAACCGTTTTCAGAAACAATAGGAATTCTGTATACATCTATCCGGTCTCCGGTAAAAACAATGCCGGCCATCTCTCCATAAGTATCTCCATGACCCCCTGCGAAACTTCCGAGCGAAGTCCAATAGGGTCTTCCTTTGTACCAGAATACTTCTGGCGGAGCATAGCTCCTTCCAATTACCGCGTCTGCGCCTGCGTCGATAAAACTTCGCATGAGTTCATCAACCTTTTTCGAGTTGTCGTGCGTACAGGTTACCAAAAGGTAATTGGCTTTCTTGCGGGCTTCGGCTATCCTGCGGGCTGCTATCTTAGCCTCTATTGACGCGTCGAGCGAAAGTACCGCAAGCATTCCGCTTTCGCGTTTCCAAAGGCTTAGTTTCCCCACAGGCGGAAAAGCAAAAAGGCAAAGGTCCGCGCCGCTTAAAAGTCGATCTTCTTCTCCATGCAGATACTGCAGGTAGCAGTCGGGGTTATCGATCCCCGGTACGCTCATATCTGGCTGCCAGGTCCAGGCAAGGCGTGAAGAAATTCGGGCTGCGTCGTTTTCGAGCAAACCGGATACAAGTACTGAAAAACCGTATACGCTGTTTCTAGCTCCTTTGTAAAAAGCCCAGAACTGATGGCTCGTAGTCGATATTTCCTTAATCCCCTTAAAATCGTCGGAATTCGTATTCAGCAGACACTGGGAATTAAAAGCACCCAGTCTTTGCGCAATCAGCATGACGGAACGGAGTGTCGCCGGAGAATCGACTTCCTTTTGTGTTATGTCTCTGAGAAAAAAACCAGATAGTGATATTTTTGTAGCTGCATCGTGGAAATTGGCGACTGTCCGAGGGTTATAATGGGAAAAATCCACACTACCCGCGACGAATGCCTTGTCTCCAAACTTTTTCATGTACTCGGCAATTTTCATGGAAAGTCGATCAAAGCGTTCAGCAGGAGAACGCCACCCGAGAATCAGAGGGACAAAGCGAGCATGAGGAAAATATTTTTTGATAAATGCCGTGTGTATATGAATACCATGTTCCGTTGGAAATGACTCGTCATCAAATTCCGCTAAACCAACGCCGACTAGTTCATTGACAAGCTCGGTATCCGGTCTCAAGTCACCGAAGGCTGTAGCCCACCGTACATTCAGCGCGGTCTTTGCCTTGCCTGAACCATCACCAAAGTGATCGGGACTGATGAGGAATATAACTTCAGGTTGCACTTTTTTGGTGATGCCGGCCCACATCGCGCCGATTTCATTCGCAGCGATAGCGTGATGCGGGAGTATTATCGCTGTCGGAGCGCTATCAAAGTGTACCGGTTCCAGAGCTTCCGCGATATGCTGCCACATGAGAAAGTCATCGGGATAGTAACTCTGTACAACAATTTCTTCCCGGACAACTGTAGAGATATCTCTGTGGCTACACGCGGCGAGAACTGCAAAAAACAGCACTGCGCCGGCAGCAAGAAGTGTCAGCACGGTATATCGATGCGATTTCAAGTGCAAAACCTATACACCTTTACTGATTAGGATACCTCATGCCGCCCCACTCGATTACCGAGAAACCAAAGCGGATTCTCTGCATTAATATCTGAGGAGTTACCGTTATCGGTGCGGATAGAGGCCTCGCGTCAAAGAAAATCCTGATTACGCAATCGGGTTTTGGAACAATTGTGAGAGGTGCAGCCTTGTCGATTTCTTCCTGCGTAAAGAACGAAACGAGGTAGTATGCTCCACTCTTAAGTACCGGTATCCAGTACTCGATAAAATCAGATGTTTCCTTATTGTTTAGTCCGAGTATGGCAAGCTTTTCCCTGAAGAACGCAGGAAGTTCGGATTTATTAACCACAAAGCCTGTCTTGGGCATGGGAGGCACGGCATCTTTGGACTCCCAGAATAGATACGGCCAGACCGTACCGTCTGCCTTATTGATGATAGTTCCATCAGGTTTCGCGGTGACCGTCCATCCATTTTGGTAGTCTGGTTCCGAAACGGAAACACCATTAAGCGGATTGACTTTTACGCTGACTTCCGTTTCTTTTGTGGGATATAAATATATTACCAGCTTTGCCCTTTCTCCCATATATTCATGCAGGTAAAAGGTAATCTGCTTGAATGTAGTCTTGCCATCAGAATATACCGCGATAATGGATATAGTATTCGAACCAATGAACAGCTCGTTGTTTTCGCCGGAGATCGTGTGCTTAAAAGTTCCAGCGGTTTGCAGGTAGTACTTCATCGGTTTAGTCGAAAGAATTGTGCCGTTGGAAGATTTTATCTGAATTTTCATGGTAACCGGCGCGCCGGTAACTGATCCTGTAACAGTGATCGAGGCCGCGCCGCCGTAATAGTCGCCGTTATTTTCGGGATAGTCGATCGTTATCGCCCTGTTCTTGTTCTCTGCGACATTAAGGAATTCGCCGAACATCCAGGCATTCTTGTACACCAGTATTCCGTTCTCGAGCGGCTCTTTGTATTCGACATAATACCAGTAATTATACCATTCGTTGACCTTTTCCTTGTTTGCGGTCCTTGCAAGAATGCGCAGATTGGATCCGGCCAGAACTGATGTATGCGTTTTGATTGTTTTGGTGGCATCGTCCATGTATGTCCAAATTTTATATTCGTAACTTGTACCCGGACCGCTCCGCAACCTTAGATTGTCGGTTGTCGCGGTGAGCTGATATCCTGTAGTGACCGAGGTCGTTTTTTGTTCTCCGATCTGAATGGTTTTTCCAGCCGCTAAAAAGCTTTTGCTGTGCCATACAATGAGCATGCCTTCCAGTCCTGTCATGAAAAGCGCTGATTTTGGATTATTAGGATCGTTTGTTATCTTGAGTTCGAGAATATTGTCAAAATAAGTCAAGATAGTTTACGCCACAGAGGAGGGCGTAACTATGAAATATTCAGAGGGGTTTAAGGCATCGGTAGTCAAGCGAACCCAGGATGGGAGTGGGAGAACCATAGCCCAGGTAGCCAGAGAAGTAGGGCTCAGCCCCAGTACCCTTAGAAGCTGGATTAACCAGATGAAACATGGTACACTGAGTACTGAGGGAAGTGATACACTCACTCCAAACCAGCGGAGTCCCGGAGAGAAGTTACAGCTTCTTTTGGAAAGCCAGAAATTAAGCGGTGAAGCCAGAGGTGAATGGCTGCGCCAACAGGGCTTACACTCCGAACACTTAACCCTATGGGAACAGGAGCTTGTAAGCATGGTGCAAGACAAACAAACCGAACTTAAAAATGAAAACCAAGCCCTTAAAAAGACGAATAAGCAGTTGCAACGGGAGCTTAAGAAACAAGAAAAAGCCCTGGCAGAACTAGCGATTCTGATATCGTTAAAAAAAAAGTACCCGACACTGTTCGAGGACGAAGGGGACGATTAATCGATCCTACGGTACGAAAGGAAGTCCTGGGCTATATTGATGAGGCGATAGCCCAGGGGATATCAGAACGACGAACCTGTATTCATCTGGAGCTGAACCGTAAAACCATTCAGAACTGGCGTCGTCAAGGAAAGGTTGATAAACGGAAAGGGAGCCCCCGGTATATTCCCCATCGATTAAGCGAAGCGGAAGTACAAGCCTTTTATGAGGTAGCCAATTCCCTCCGCTTTGCAGATAAAACACCGGAACAAATCGTTGCCCTGCTTGCAGATGAGGGGATATATCATGGCAGTCCCAGTACGCTCTACCGAATCCTTCGTTCGCGAAAAGCCGTAGTCCATCGCCGGAAGTCTAAAAAGCCAGTACCCCAGCGAAGGGCTCAAACCATTCAGGTAACCGGACCGAATCAAGTCTGGGCTTGGGATATCACCTGGCTTAAAACAGCGGTAGACGGGATATTTTATTACGCCTATGTCATCATCGATATCTATGACCGTTCTGTTGTAGGCTGGACCATAGAAACGAAGGAGTCTGATCAACTTGCTCAAAACTTGTTTAGCCGGGTTATTCGGAGTCATGAGGTGGTTCCACAGTTTATACATGCTGATAATGGACATCCGATGCGAGGCGTTACCCTTGGCGTGTTTCTTGATAGCCTTCACGTAACCAGGAGCTATTCCAGGCCTCGGGTCAGCAATGATAATGCCTTTATTGAATCCTGGAATAAAACCTTGAAATATACCGTTGGATATCCTGATCGTTTTCCCTCCCTTGAGAACTCCAGAACCTGGCTTGCCACCTTTGTACACTGGTATAACACCGAACACCAGCATGCCAGACTGGGCTATGTGACTCCCCAACAACGCCGCACCGGAGTAGCTGAACAGATCTATGCAAAACGAAATCATACGATTTTGATGGCAAAACAAAAGCATCCCCTCCGGTGGCGGACTCATAAAGTCCGTTGCTATGGTGCAGTACCTGTCACCATTGTCTGTCGTCCGCTTATCAATAAGGAACTATCTTAATGCTATTTCCCTTAAAAACTGGCATAAACTATATTGACAGATTCCGCCTTTTACTTTTTTGTAGGTTGGTTCAACTCCTTCCCGAACATCGGCATCGTTGTTATCCAGTACCATAGTGTCTATTCCGATTTTGATAATCTTCGGTTGTTCTATGGACAACCTCCATACAAAGAGCTGTTTCAGGACCTTTCGAAACAACCAGACCCGCACCATCGATAAGGAACGGAAAAAGCGTTTCGCCGTGTGGGAAGAAATCATAGCTTCTGCTGCTGTTTCTATAACTCCCGCATAGCCTGCATCCTGTTTCAGTTGATCCAACCGGCTCATGTGCAAATCCGTA
>Ga0101944_10006384_pt1 | contig 12588 bp, 8 predicted proteins | sample DewCreD2012metaG_FD_75245 | JGI IMG/M metagenome (GOLD analysis project Ga0101944, IMG submission 75245) | Hot spring sediment bacterial and archeal communities from British Columbia, Canada, to study Microbial Dark Matter (Phase II) - Dewar... ... | reverse complement strand
CTACAACGGCGACTTTATCGAGGTTCCGGTTGAGAAGTTGCAATACATAGACATTGTGCCCCGTCAAGTTGTTGGTACTTCTGCATCCCTTATTCCCTTCATTGCTCACGATGAAGCCAATCGCGCGCTTATGGGCACTCATATGCAGTGTCAGGCTGTGCCACTTGTTCGCCCAGAAGCTCCAATTGTTGGGACCGGCATGGAGTCTGAAGTTGCTAGGAGTATGGGTTGGGTTGTTAGTGCTGTTCACTCAGGGACAGTTTCTTATGTTGACTCCAAAAAAGTCGTTATCGATCTTGATAAAAACGAGCTCGAAAAAGCAAAGACTTTTCACAAACAAAACGATAACGAACATATTACCTTAGAGCGCAGTAAAGAGGTTTATTCCATTACCAAGTTTTTCCGCACCGCTCAAAGTACTTGTTACAACCAACGCCCTCTTGTCAAAGTTGGTGATAAAGTAAAAACAGGTGATATCTTAATTGATGGACCCGCATCCGATCACGGCGAACTGGCTCTTGGTCGCAACTTAACAATCGCCTACACTTCTTTTATGGGTCTCGGTTACGAAGATGCGATTATTATTTCTGATCGCTTAGTTAAAGAAGATGTCCTAACTAGCATTCATATCAACGAATATGAAAGCCAAGTTATGGACACTAAGCTTGGCGCCGAAGAGCTTACTCGTGACATTCCAAATGTTTCCGAGCACGATCTCAGAAACTTAGGTGAAGATGGTATTATTGTTGTTGGCGCCGAAGTCGGACCCAATGATATCTTAGTTGGTAAAATAGCTCCCAAAGGTGAGACCGAGCTGACTGCCGAAGAGCGTTTGCTTCGCGCCATCTTTGGTGAAAAGGCCCGTGAAGTTAGAGATACTAGCCTTAAAATGCCTCATGGCGAAAGCGGTACTGTCATAGACGTCCAGGTTCTTGATCGTGAAGAAGGTGACGAGCTTGATCCAGGAGTTATCAAGACAGTTAAAGTCAAGGTTGCTCAATTAAGAAAAGTCACAGTTGGCGATAAACTCGCTGGGCGCCACGGCAACAAGGGTGTCATTAGTCGGATCATCTCTGTTTCCGATATGCCTTACCTAGAAGATGGTACTCCTGTTGATATTATCATCTCTCCGTTGTCGGTTCTTGCTCGCATGAACTTGGGTCAGCTTCTCGAAGCTCACCTCGGTTGGGCAGCGCGTCAACTTGGTTACAAAGTTGCTCTCCCGGTTTTTGAGAAGTTGGATGAATCAATTATCGAAACCGAACTAAAGAAAGCCGGTCTTCCAGTTTCGGGTAAAACTATTTTACGAGATGGTAGAACCGGCATTGCTTTCGATAAACCAACAACCGTTGGAGTCGGCTACATTCTCAAGCTCAGCCACATGGTTGAGGACAAAACTCACGCCAGGTCTACCGGTCCATACAGCCTTGTCACGCAACAACCTCTTGGTGGTAAAGCTCAAATGGGTGGTCAAAGACTAGGTGAAATGGAAGTCTGGGCGCTTGAAGCGCATCGTGCTGGTCATGTTCTACAAGAAATGTTGACCATCAAAAGCGATGACATTGTTGGGCGCTCAAAGGCGTTCGAAGCAATAGTCAAGGGAGGCGAGATTCCCGAAAGCACTGTTCCCGAAAGCTTTAAGGTTCTTCTCAAAGAGCTCAACTCACTAGGTCTCGATGTTGTTCCTATCGAACCACAAGAAATCATTGAAGTTGACGAAGAAGTAGGTCGCGCTGTCGCCGAAGATATCGCCGCTGGTTCGATAAGTGATGATCCAACCAATGGAGCTGTCATTACAGATGTTTCTATGTTAAACGATGACAACGACGATCTCGACGATCTCGATGATCTCGAGGGTCCATCTGAAGAAGAACTAAAAAAAGTTAGCGAGGGAGAATAAATACTATGATAAAAAACATTCTTGATTTCAAAGGTCTCAAGATTCAACTCGCTAGTAGCGATACCATAAGAACCTGGTCTCACGGTGAAGTTACCAAGCCTGAGACGATTAACTATCGTACACTTAAGCCCGAAAAAGACGGTTTGTTCTGTGAACGTATTTTCGGTCCTACCAAAGATTGGGAATGTTATTGCGGCAAATACAAAAGGATTCGTTATCGTGGGATCGTGTGTGACAAATGTGGTGTAGAAGTTACCCAAAGCCGTGTTCGTCGCGAACGCATGGGTCACATCAATCTTGCTACTCCGATAGCACACATCTGGTACTTCAAGGGTGCTCCTAGCAAATTAAGTCTTCTTACCAACATCCCCCCAAAAAGTCTCTCCTCCGTTATTTACTTTGCCAAATACTTGGTTCTCGAAGTTGACAAAGACAAAAAAGCTGAGGTAATAAACACTCTCGAAACCACCAAAACCGCTGCCTTTCAAGCTCTCGAAGACTCAGCCAAACTCGAGCTCGAAAACATCAAATCAGCTCTCGAAGCCGAAACAGAAGCTATTAAAGCTAAAACACTAACTGCCGAAGAAAAGGCAACTGCTCTCGAAAAATCAAGGATAAGCGCCAAAAAAGCCATTGAACTTGTTCACGAAAAAGTTGTTGCTGACAAAGACAGCACTGATGATATTTACAAAACAATCATTAGTATGGCGAAACGTATTACTGTAGGCACAGTTATCTCCGAAGAGGAATATCTCAAACTAGAAGAATACAATGCCACCTCACACATTAAAGTCGGTATGGGAGCCGAGTCCATACTTGCATTTTTAGATAGCCTTGATTTATTAGCTCTTGCTTGTTCACTCAAAGAAGAACTTAATACTGAAACTGGCGTCAAAAGAACCAAAGTTGCCAAGAGATTAAAAATCGTTAATGGTCTCAAAAACGCCGGACTTAATCCCTCGTGGATGATTCTCAAAACTCTTCCCGTTCTGCCCCCAGAACTACGACCCATGGTTCAACTGTCTGGCGGTCGCTTCGCCAGTTCTGATTTAAACGACCTTTATCGTCGGGTTATAAACAGAAACAATCGTCTCAAACACCTCATTGATCTTGGTGCGCCAGAAATAATTCTCAGAAACGAAAAACGCATGTTGCAAGAGGCAGTTGACAGCTTAATTGATGCCAGTCAAGCCAAGACAACAAGACGTCGCGTTGTCAAGCCGCTCCGCTCGCTTTCCGATATGTTGTCAGGCAAGCAAGGGCGTTTTCGTCAAAATCTTCTTGGGAAGCGCGTTGACTACTCTGGGCGCTCAGTTATCGTTGTCGGTCCAGAGCTCACTCTTGATCAATGTGGTCTTCCCAAGGATATGGCTCTTGAAATGTTCAAACCATATGTCTTACGCGAACTCATAAACAGCGGTATCGCTCCCAATGTGAAAAGCGCCAAACACATTATCGAGAAGAAAGATCCCGAGGTTTTTGACATTCTAGAAAAGATTACCAAAAATCACCCAGTTTTATTAAACCGCGCTCCCACTCTCCACAAACTCGGTATTCAGGCATTTTATCCTGTTCTCATCGAAGGTAATGCCATTCAACTGCATCCTTGTGTGTGTGCTGGCTACAATGCTGACTTTGACGGCGATCAAATGGCAGTTCACGTGCCTTTGTCAGCTACCTCAATTCGCGAAGCTAGTAGTCTTATGCTTGCCAAACACAATCTCTTAAAACCAGCCAATGGCACCCCTATCACCATCCCTAACAAAGATATGGCTCTTGGTTGTTATTACTTGACCAGTTTCGATCCAGAGACTTCTCCTTCATCCAAGCTTTTTGCCGATGAATTAGAGGCTTACTACGCTTTTCAAACGGGACAAATCAAACTTCGTCAGCCAATTACTGTTCGACTTAACAATCAAATAATCAAAACTTCCATTGGCAGAATCATCTTAAACTCAATACTCCCCGAGAGTATGCGTTTCATCAACGAAGCTGTCGGTGCCAAAAAAATAGCTGATCTTATCAAAGATGCCATTCGCGAACTTCCTCAAGAAAGAGTCGCTGATCTCGTTGACAAGATCAAGGCGACGGGCTTTGAATATCTCACGACGGCTGGTCTATCTGTGGCTGTCTCTGACAACATTATGATCAAAGGTAAAGAGGCGATGATCAAAGAAGCCGAAGCCAAGGTTAATGAAATCCAAGAAACCTATAACCAAGGACTAATCACTGCCGAAGAAAAAAAGCGACTTAGTTTTGAAGTCTGGATGGAGACAACCGAAAACATCGCCAACGAAACTTGGGATAAATTTGAAGCCACCAATGCCGTCAAGATCATCATCGAGTCAGGTGGCACTCGGGCAAGTCGAGATCAAGTGAAGCAACTTTCCGCAATGCGTGGACTTGTAGTTGATCCACTAGGCAAGATTGTCGAGATGCCAACCAAAAGCAACTTCCGAGAAGGTCTCTCGATTTTTGAGTATGTAACTAGTAGTCGTGGTTCTAGAAAAGGCTTAACTGACTCTGCGCTCAAGACCGCGGATGCAGGCTATCTTACCCGTCGTCTCGTTGATGTCAGTCACACCACCATTGTTCGCGAAGATGACTGTGGTGTTGAGCGCGGGATCACAATTACTTCCTCCGGACCTCGTGGCAAACAAATGACCAAACGTCTCCTTGGGAGAACCAGCGTCAAAACAATCAAACACCCCAAAACCAAAGAAACAATCGTCAAGAAGGGGGCGATCATCGATGATTTTGCGGCTGATCAAATTGTTAGCGCTGGCATTGAGTCTGTCGAGATCTTCTCACCACTTACCTGTACATCTCGTTATGGTATTTGTGCCAAGTGTTACGGCTGGGACTTCTCAACCAGAAAAATTGTTGACCATGGCACCCCTGTTGGGATTATTGCCGCCCAAAGTATTGGTGAGCCAGGAACCCAATTAACCATGCGAGTCAAGCATGCAGGTGGTATCGTTGGTCTGGACGTGACCCAAGGTCTTCCTCGTGTCGAAGAGTTGTTTGAGGCTCGTACCCCCAAAGTTACCGCTCCCATAGCAACTCTCGCTGGCAAAATTAAACTAGAAGAGTCTGTAGATGGATACAAAGTTACTATTACTGGTTCCTCAGGAACAGAAGAGCATATTGTTCCCGCAACTCTTACCCTGCTTGTCAAAGATAAAGATCTTATCCAAGTTGGTATGCCACTTGCTTCTGGTCCACAAAACCTCAGTGAAGTTCTCAAGATTCGTGGACTCAGAGAAGCTCAAGAATATTTAATTCAAGAAATCCAGGCTGTTTACGAATCCCAAGGTATTCCTATTTCCGACAAACATTTTGAGGTTATTGTTCGTGAGATGAGTAGTAAGGTTAAGATTGAAGAGCCAGGCGACACTTCTCTTATAACAGGAGAAATCGTCGACCGCTCAGTTTTTGAAACCGAGAATGAATCAACTCTTGCCGAGGGCGGCGAACCAGCCACCGCTGTCGGCACTATCCTTGGGATTACACGCGCCAGTCTTCACACCGCAAGTTGGCTCTCTGCCGCAAGCTTCCAGGAGACAACCAATGTTCTTGCCGATGCTGCTTTACAAGGCAAGGAAGATCGTCTGCTTGGGCTCAAAGAGAATGTGATTATTGGTCGCTTAATTCCAACTGGCAAACCAGACAGCGTACTTCAAGCCGAACTAAAAGAAACCGAAGAAGCCAAACTTGCCACCGCATTACTAGCAACTCAAGAGGAAAATGCCACTTCTGTGGTACAATAACACCTATGCCAACAGTCAATCAACTAATTAGACAAGGAAGGTCAGAGAAGCCCAAAAAGAAAAAGGCAAACGCGCTTCGCAAAGGGTATAACGCAACCAAAAGAAAAATGGTTGAATACCCATCACCCCAAAAGCGTGGCGTCTGCACCATTGTCAAAACCATGACTCCCAAAAAGCCAAACTCAGCTCTTCGCAAGGTTGCGCGCGTAAGACTTAGTAACAAGCAAGAGGTCACAGCCTATATAATGGGCGAAGGTCACAACTTGGCTGAGCACTCCGTTGTTTTGGTTAGAGGTGGGCGGGTCAAGGATCTTCCAGGTGTCAAGTACCATATTGTGCGCGGCAAGTACGACGCTGCTGGAGTCGACAAGCGCAGAACAAGCCGTAGTAAATACGGAACAAAAAAACCAAAAGATAAATAAGGAGTACCAATAAATGCGCGCTAAATCAGCAACAGTTAGAAAAGTCCTGGGTGATGCGAAATACAATTCCATCGAAGTTAGTAAGCTAATCAATAGAGTTATGCTTGATGGCAAAAAAAGCGTTGCTGAAAAACAAGTCTACAAAGCTATCGAACTCATCGCCACCAAAACCAAGCAAGATGGACTCGAAGCACTAAAAACCGCTCTTGCAGTCATTGCGCCCAAAATGGAGGTTCGTAGTCGTCGTATCGGTGGGGCAGCTTATCAGGTGCCTATGCCAGTTTCTCCTCGCAGACAGTTTTCCCTTGCGATCCGTTGGCTCGTAACCTGCGCCGAATCCAGAACTAACAAAGACTATCATAGTTTTGGCGAGAAGCTCGCGGCCGAAGTCGTAGATGCGCTCAACAACACCGGCGGAGCCATCAAAAAACGTGACGACATTCATCGTATGGCAGATGCCAACAAAGCTTTTTCTCACTTCCGCTGGTAACTGCTCTCAAGGTCTGTCCTGTTAAGTCAATCTTAGTACTCTGTATCCAGAGATTAACATTACTACCATAATTCGAATTATGGTAGTAAAAGCTACTGCCTAAGCTTTTCCATTAGCTGTGCATAAAACCGCAAGTTGTGAATCGTCGCCAGCCGGTAAGCGATAGTATCACCAATTTTAAAAAGATGTGAGAGATATGCTCGCGAGTAGTTCTTGCATGTGTGACAGTTACAGTTGGGGTCAATCGGCGATAAATCACTCATATTTTCCGCTCTTGACGGAGTAAAGTATGAATATGCAGACCCCTCACCACTCCACACAAACAATCTCCCATGCCTCGCGTCTCTTGTTGGTATCACACAATCAAAAACATTGTACCCAAGCATAACACACTTCACAATATCGTCAGGCTTCCCGACTCCGAGCCCGTACAATAAATATCCTTCAGGCGCCTCCTCAGCAATAATCTTCCCTGTAAGCTCATCAAAGCTCCCGTCAGGCTTAATCGGCCAGCCTCCCCAACCCAAGCCATCAAATCCGATCTTTACCAGTTCTTGTGCGCAGTATCTTCTAAGCTCTGGATAAAATCCTCCTTGCACAACCCCAACAAGATATGGTTTTTTATCTTTTGGTATCCCTAACCTCTCGCATTCGGCAACAAAAGCCGCTTTGCTTCGCTTTGCCCAAAGCAGTGTCCGCTCTACAGTCTCTCTCGCTTCCTTTTCTGTAGCATCAGGCGTAGTAAAGTCATCAAGGACTACCATCAAGTCAGTCCCGAGCGAGAGTTGGTACTTAATCGATTCTTCTGGAGTAAGAAGAAGACTAGGACTATTCTCGCTCTTAAACCTCACCCCCTCATCCATCACCTTCCCACCCAACTTTTTAACCAAACTCATTACTTGAAACCCGCCCGAATCAGAAATTGTGCCGCCTTGCCAGTTCATGAAGCTAGCGACTCCCCCCATTGCTCGCATCTTCTCTGTCGGGATCATTCGCCACAGATGATAGGTATTGACGAGTATGCCCTGCGTGCCAGTATTCTTAATATCTTGTGAGTCCACACTCTTCACAACCGCCCTCGTTGCATCAGGGAAAAACACGGGGAAGGGGATCTTCTTCCCACTCTTTATTCTAAAACTCGTACTCATATCGCGTAGTATACAGGGGTAAATACAAGGTCACAACGTTAAGCCCTCATCTTGTGCTACAATACACCTTACCTCATTTCATGAGTAATTAAGTTATTTATTTCCTGGCACTTGTCATCGTGTCATGGTACATCAAAGGTATTTATGGTTACCGTCAAAACTCAAAAACGCGAAGTCCCCATGGACAAAATTAGGAATATCGGTATTATCGCTCACATCGATGCAGGCAAAACCACAACTAGTGAGCGCATCCTCTTCTATACTGGCAAGAGTTACAAAATCGGTGACATCGACGACGGCAACACTCAGATGGACTGGATGGAGCAGGAGAAAGAGCGTGGTATCACCATTGTGTCTGCCGCCACCACCACTTTTTGGACTCCACAGTTCCCCGAGAGCTTATTCAAAGATTCCTTTCGCATCAACCTCATAGACACCCCTGGACACGTTGACTTCACCGCTGAGGTGGAGCGCTCTCTTCGCGTTCTTGATGGTGGTGTTACTGTGCTTGATGCCGAGGAAGGGGTCCAATCTCAAAGCGAAACAGTCTGGCGTCAAGCCGACAAGTACAAAGTTCCTCGCATCTGTTTTGTCAATAAAATGGACAAGCTCGGTGCCAACTTCAAAGCAACTCTTGCTGATGTCGAAGAAAAACTTGGCGCGCATACTGCCATTGTCACCTATCCAATTGGCGCCGAGAACAACTTCAAAGGAGTTGTTCAACTTCTCGAGCAAAAAGCTATCATCTGGCTCGGCGACGAAACAGGTGCCAAATACGAGATAGGCGAAGTTCCTGAAGATATGAAAGATGAGGTTACCAAAGAGAGAGCTAAGTTGGTCGAACAAATCTGCGAAACTGACGATACACTTCTTGAAAAATACCTAAACGGCGAAACCCCTTCCGTCCCAGAGCTAAAGAAGGCGCTTCGTGCCGCCACAATCGCCTACAAACTAGTCCCTATGTACTGCGGGACAAGTCTAAGAAACAAAGGCGTCCAACCACTCCTCGATGGTATTGTCGAATATCTTCCGTCCCCGCTCGACGTGCCCGCTGCAGTAGGCGTCATCCCCAGGACCGAAGATACTGCCGAAAGACACCCAGATATAAAAGCTCCTTTTGCTGGTCTTGCTTTCAAGATTCAGGCTGATCCCCATATTGGCAAGCTCACCTATCTACGTATTTACTCAGGACGAGTCGAGTCAGGTAGCTACATTTACAATGCAACTCGCGATGTTACCGAGCGTGTTGGTCGCTTGGTTCTTATGCATGCAAATGACAGAGAAGAAATTCCTTTTGCCGAAGCTGGGGAGATTGTAGGCGTTGTTGGTATGAAAGACACTCGCACAGGTGATACCCTTTGTGTCGAATCAAGCCCAATTATTCTCGAAGGCATTTCTTTTGCCGAGCCAGTTATCAGTCTTGCCATTGAGCCAAAGACAAAAATTGATCAGGAGAAAATGGGTATTGCCCTAGCGCGTCTTGCCGAAGAAGATCCAACCTTTAGGATTCGTACCAACCAAGAGACAGGTCAAACTCTCATAGCCGGAATGGGTGAGCTTCACCTTGAGATCATCGTTGATCGTATGAAGCGCGAGTTCAAAGTCGACGCCAATGTTGGCAACCCCCAGGTTGCCTACCGCGAAACCATCACCAAAGAAGCCGAAGCCGAAGGTAAATATATCAAACAAAGTGGTGGTCGTGGTCAATACGGTCATTGTTATCTAAGAATCAAACCTCTCAAAAGAGGTGAGGGTTTCAAGTTTATTAACGCGATCGTCGGTGGCGTCATTCCCAAAGAGTTCATCACTCCAATAGAAAAAGGTGTCAAAGAAGCTCTCGAAAACGGTGTAATTGCTGGTTTCAATCTTGTTGACATCGAAGTCACGCTCTACGACGGCTCTTATCACGAGGTAGATAGTAGTGAAATTGCTTTCAAGATAGCCGGTTCCATGGCTGTCCAATCTGCCGTTAAGCAAGCAAACCCGATTATCCTCGAACCCATTATGAAGCTAGAGATAACCACCCCCGAAGAATTTATGGGTGATGTTATCGGAGATGTTAGTAGCAAACGTGGACAAATACTCGGCAGCAACCAAAGAGGCAATGTTAGGATAATAAACGCTCTTGTTCCCTTGGCAGAGCTCTCGCGTTATGCTACAATTCTAAGGAGTATGACTCAAGGGCGAGCGAGCTTCTATATGGAGCCAAGCCACTACGAGGGTGTACCCAACAACATTGCTGAAAAAATTATTAACAAGGAAAGTAATTTAAGTTATTTATAAAAATAAACAAACACAGCCAATCGATCATTAGTTTACTGATAACTGATCATTGCGACTGAAAGGAGTTTCATATGGCAGACGCCGCCAAATTTGTGCGCAACAAACCGCACGTCAATATAGGTACTATTGGTCACGTAGATCATGGCAAAACCACTCTCACCTCTGCTATCACCACTGTCCTCGCCAAAAAAGGGCTCGCAACTGCCAAAAGTTATGCCGACATTGACTCAGCTCCAGAAGAGCGTCAGCGAGGCGTTACTATTAACCTTTCTCACCAAGAATACGAAACCGAAGCTAGACACTATGCCCACATCGACGCTCCAGGTCATGCTGACTACATCAAAAACATGATCACTGGCGCCGCTCAAATGGATGGTGCTATTCTCGTTGTAGCTGCAACCGATGGTCCAATGCCTCAAACTCGCGAACATATTCTCCTAGCTCACCAAGTCAATGTTCCCAAGATTGTGGTTGCGCTCAATAAATGTGACATGGTCGACGATCCCGAACTTCTCGATCTTGTTGAGATGGAGATTCGCGACCTTCTTACCAAATATCACTTCCCAGGTGACGAAGTGCCAATTATTCGTGTCAGCGCTCTTAAAGCTAGCGAAGGGGACCCAGCATGGGAAGCCAAGATCGAAGAATTGATGAAGGCAGTTGATGACTACATTCCCACCCCCGAACGCGATATCGACAAACCCTTCCTTATGCCCGTCGAAGACGTCTTCTCGATCAAAGGTCGTGGCACTGTTGCAACCGGTCGTATCGAAAGAGGTATCGTCAAAGTTGGTGAAGAAGTTAGTATTATCGGTATGGGCAAAGACAAAAAGTCGGTTGTTACTGGAGTCGAGATGTTCAGAAAACAACTCGATCAAGGTCAAGCTGGCGACAACGTCGGCATTCTTCTTCGCGGCATCGAGAAAGACGATATCGAAAGAGGTCAGGTACTTGCCAAAACTGGCACAATCAAACCACACACCGATTTTGAAGCCGAGGTTTATGTCTTAACCAAAGAAGAGGGTGGTCGTCACACTCCTTTCTTCAGTGGCTACAAACCACAATTCTATCTCAAAACCACCGATATCACTGGCGAGATCAAACTTCCCGACGGTGTTGAGATGGTAATGCCTGGTGATAATGCCAAAATGACCGTCAAACTCATTGTTCCTGTCGCAATGGAAGAAGGGCAACGCTTTGCGATCAGAGAAGGTGGCAAGACAGTTGGTGCCGGCGCTATTACAAAAATAATTGCCTAATTCCAGTCATCTGGGATATAGCCAAATGCGGAGCCTTGGAGTATAATACCCGGGCTCCGTATTATCTGGAAAATAGTCATTGAGGAAATAGAGGAAATATATGTCAACTAGCAGGATTAGAGTTAAACTCAAATCATTTGATCATCGCGTCATTGATGAGGCTGCAGCTAAAATCGTTGAGACAGCCCTTCAAACAGGTGCTCAAGTAGTTGGTCCGGTTCCCCTCCCAACTCGTCGTAAGTTAGTTGCAGTTTTAACATCTCCTCACACCGACAAAAATGCCCGAGAACATTTTCAAATCCTCACTCACAAAAGAATTATTGACATTATAAGTCCCACCACCAAAACCATCGATGCCCTAATGCACCTTGAGCTTCCTGCTGGCGTAGGTATCGAAGTAAAGATGTAAACTATGACACAACCAAAACTCTTTGCCAAAAAACAGTCAATGACCGAGGCTTATCTCGGAGACAAACGTGTGGCTGTTACCAAGCTAGTCTCTTACGATATCGAACAAGTTAGAGAGAAAACTCTCGAAAAGGATGGTTACTCAGCTAAAATTGTTTCATTCGGTAAAACCAAAAAATCAGGAATCAAACAATATGTTCGCGAAGTCAGAGCTTTAGCGACCACAATTGAACCTGGCTTCATCGTTGACGTAACTGCTCTTAGCAAAGGCAAAGGTACTGCTGGTGTAATGAAACGTTGGAACTTCGCTGGTGGTCCTCGTACTCATGGTCAGTCAGATCGCTCTCGTGCTCCAGGGTCAATTGGTCAAGGCACAACTCCTGGTCGTGTTCTTCGTGGCAAGCATATGGCCGGTCGAATGGGAGGTGTCTCCAAAACTATCAAGAATCTAACTGTTGTGGCAGTAGACAAAAACTCCAAATCACTTTGGGTTGCCGGTCCAGTGCCTGGTCACAAAGGCTCGCTTGTTACCATTAGTTTGACCGATAAAATCATTGAACTACCCACTCTCAAATATCTTTCTGGTTTCAACCCAGAAGCTTAAGGATACATTATGAAATTAACTGTTTTTGACACCGCAGGTAACAAATCATCCGCAACAATTGTTCTTGATACAAAAGTTTTTGGTGATCAAGTCAACAATTCTCTACTAGCTCAAGCGATAAGAATCTACACCGCCAATCATCATCAAGGTACGAGCAAAGTCAAAACTCGTGGTGAGGTCGAGGGTAGTACCCGCAAAATCTACCGTCAAAAAGGCACTGGTAACGCAAGACATGGTGATAAATACGCTCCACTCTTTGTTGGCGGCGGTGTTGCGCATGGTCCTAAAGGAGTCAAATCCAACC
>Ga0101944_10006382_pt1 | contig 12594 bp, 10 predicted proteins | sample DewCreD2012metaG_FD_75245 | JGI IMG/M metagenome (GOLD analysis project Ga0101944, IMG submission 75245) | Hot spring sediment bacterial and archeal communities from British Columbia, Canada, to study Microbial Dark Matter (Phase II) - Dewar... ... | reverse complement strand
GGGATTTTCGGTCTCGCCGCCAAGAACGGCCGATGTCTTTGTCCTTATCTCGAGGTTCGTCCGACCGAGAAAGCAGTCAGTCCTCAGCGCAGGGTCAGGCTGAACCTGGACCCGAGCTGCGAGCGCGCATGTCTGTTCATCCCGGATGCCGTCGGGCGACAACTCTTTTAGAAAAACATCCCCGTGAACGAGCGCCGCGGCTACCGTGAACTGGATGGAGAACTGCGCGGCGTGGACCGAGGCTGGCCGGACCTTCGACTCGTGCGGCGAGGCGGCCAGGACGTGCACCTCGGGGTTGACCCGCACGAAGACCTCGCGGATAGACTCAGGCTCTAGTTGATGTTCATCCTTTAGCGCAAGTGCCAGCTCAATGGCAGGGTGCGTCGCCCGGCACGAGGCGAAAGGCTTGATGGTGATCTGCTCCCCATAGAACTTCTCCCCCAACCCTTCCACCAGATACTCCAATCTGGGGTCCGGCTCGTAGGCTACGAGATATCCGAATCGTCCCAACAAGAACTCCCTGGCACCAGTGAACTTCCTCTCCGCCAACAACCCAGAGAGAAGAGCACCCTGGGCAACGATCCCCTGCTGAAGCGGCAGGGTCATCGCCTCCTCATCCAGCGCGCACTGACCGTCACCGACGGCGAACGAGAAAGCGATCCCCAGCGCATGATGCGTGCGCTCCGCGTTTAGTTCGAGCGCCTTCGCCACCGCAGCGGTAGGGCCGAAGATCTTGAACATGTTGTTGCGCCCGCTTGTCACAGCGTCTTCTCGAACGGTCAGTCCCATCCGGATCTTGACATCTTGGCCGATGGCTAGGGCGGTGAGGAAGTCCCTTCCCCCGAGGCCCCGGATCTCCGCAAGCGTAAGCAGAGCCGGCACGGTCGAGGCGGATGGGTGCACCGGCAGGAAATCCACACAGTCGTCGATCTCCCGGGCCCGGGCCATCGCCCCGTTACACCAGACGGCATCGCGGGGACGCACTCTCTCGGGACGGCCCACCAGCCGGCTGGCGCCGGTGCCGCCGACGTCTAACGAGACATCTACCAGGGTGCCGATCCCCGGTGCCGAGGAACCTGCCAGCATGGCCCCGATGATATCGAGCGTGCTCCGCCGTGCTGACGCGACGGCGGCGGTGCTCAGATCCTCGAACCGCACGCCGGACACATACTTGGCGAGCTGTTCTTCAACGCCAGCGGACATCTCGTCATCAGTCCAGCTGCAAGGGGTAGCGCCCGAACTCTCTGATAGCCTTCACCATGGCGACATAGTTCTCGGGCTTCACGCCCGAGTGCACCGAGTTGCTCGACATGCATATGTAGCCGCCTCCGTAGCCGGCCTTCTTTATGCAGGCCTTTACCTCCTGGCGCACGTCCTCGACGCTCCCCCAACTGAGAGTCGCTCCGCAATTGACGTTGCCGGCCAGACAGAGTCTGTCGCCATATTTACTCTTGACCTCTGCGAGGTCCATCCCCGCGATAGGATCGATGGGATGCAGCCCGTCTATGCCGGTCTCGACCAGAGCATCCAGTATCTTCCAGATGTTCCCGTCGGTGTGCTTGAGCACGGGTACGCCCATGCTGTGAGCCAGATCGACCTGCACCTTGAGCGCTGGCGTCATGAATCGCCGGGTATGCTCAGGAGAGACGAAGGGACCCTTGGTCATGGCGAAATCTCCGGTGATGAATACGAAGTCCACACCCAGCTCGAGGCAGTTCTTGAGATAACCGAGGTTGTAATTCAGGGCGATTTCATTGACCCTGTCGACCAGATCGGGCTTGGTGATCATGTACTGGTAATAGTTCTGCGCTCCTAGCAGCCAATCGGAGGCGATGTTGAACACGTCGGTCGCGTGAGCGAAAACGGCCCTTTGTCCTTTGAACCTCTTGAGCAAGCGGTTGAGTTTGTCATAGCGCCACGGCTCATCCGGGTCTGGGGGTACGTAGCTCTCGAGGTCTTTCTCCGACTGGATGGCCGGAGCCAACGGGTGGCCGCCGACCTCGGCTCCGAATTGTACGAGAGCTCCCCAGTGGTCACGCTTGATACCCTTGGCCGCATCGACCGTCTGGTAGCTCCAGCTGTCGGTCTTGTCCATGCTACCTATGGCGTCGATATCCATGTACTCGACGAAATCCTCGTGAGAGGCACCCGGCAGGATCGCGTTCATGACTTTGGGGTCGACCCCGTCGAAATGCGGCACGATGTCCGGCTCCTGCCGCCGAAGCGCCGCTATGAACCTGTCCCGGTTGGTCATTCCGCTCATCTGCACTCGTCCTTTCTAGAGGCCCGCGAGCAGTCTTTCCGCCTTCATCACCGCGTCCCAGCCATCGGCACCGTAGGCGTCGGCCCCCACTTCATCGGCAAACTTTTGGTCTACTGGAGCACCACCGATGATGATGCGAACCTTGTTCCGCAGACCATTCGCTTCTAAGGCTTTGATAGTCAAAGGGATGTTCGCCATAGTGGTCGTCAGTAGCGCGGAGAGGCCGACTACGTCATAATCACCTGCCGCGACTGCTTCGCAGAACCTCTCGGGAGCGACGTCGATACCTAGGTCGGTCACGTCCCAACCGCTCCCTTTGAGCATCATGACGACGATGTTCTTGCCGATGTCGTGCAGATCACCCGCGACCGTCCCGATGAGAAACCGACCACGCGGCGCGGACTGCCTCCGGTCGAACGCCGGTTCGAGCAGTTTGACCGCGGACTCCATGGCCAGTCCCGATACCAGTAGCTCGGGCAGATAGATCTCGCCAGCTCCGAACAGGGCGCCGGTCTCGCGTATCCCGGGAATCAACCCGCCCTGCAGGATGTCCTCGGCCGACAGACCGGCTTCCAAGGCCTCCGTGGTCAGACGACCACTAGCGTCAACATCACCCCTGGTAATGGAGCGGGCCAGGGTAAGCAAGATGTCTTCCATAGTCCTCAATCCCTTTCAAGCGCGTGCGGCGGCGTGGATACAGATTGCATGCTTCTTCGAAGACCTTGGCTCGCGCGGAGCGCAGTCTGCTTGCTGCAGATTCACGTCTTCCTCCAGGGACCAGGGGGCAGTGCGAACATGTCGCCGACCACGTCGACTACTACTGGACGCCCGGCTGACAGGGCGTGCGCGAGCGCCGGCCGCACCTCAGACGGGTGCTCCACCCTTATGCCCAGACAGCCCATCATCTCTGCCGCCGCGGCAAAATCAACCTGGCGATAGCACCACATATGGCAGCCACGCCCGTGTTGGCTACCGCCATAAGCTGCGTCAAAGCCCTCTCGCGTTTGGCTCATGCAAGAGTTGTTGTTGACCACCACGACCACATTGATGCCCATACGAGCTGCCGTCTCCATCTCGGCCATGTGGTAGTAGAACCCGCCATCACCGATCAAGGCCACCACCTGTTTTTCCGGCAAGGCGCATTTCACGCCTATCGCACCCGGGAATCCCCAACCGAGCGTGCCTGCGCAGCGGATATAGCGTTGGGTGGGTCGTCTCAGCTCGATCATCTGCGCACCCCAGATGGCCGCGTGGCCGGTATCGGTGACGACCACAGCGTCGGCCGCTAGAGCGTCGGAAATCTCCTTGCAGAGATACTCGGGCCGGATCGGGACAGCACCTGGACTGGCAAGCGCCTCATATTCCGCCCTCCATTCGGCCAAAAGCGCCTGCGTGTGTTCAAGCCATGGACGCCGTTTAGACTGCAGGCCAATCTTCCCCAGCCCATTCGACCCGGCAATCAGCCGCCTTAGACCCGCCCTGGCATCCGCCACCACTCCGACCTTTACCGGGTAGTTCCTACCGATCTCCGCTGCGTCGATGTCGAGCTGGATTGCCGGCGTTCCGAGAGGAGGGGCCTGCCAATTGTCCGTGACATGGCCTCCGGCGCGACTGCCGACCCAGAAGACGACATCGGCCTCCGCCAGCGCCTGGTTAGCGCTCCAGCGGCCATATGTGCCGGCAGTGCCCAAGCAGAGGGGGTGCGAGTCAGGTATGGTCTCCTTGCCGTTCAGGGAAGAGGCGACCGGGATTGAGAGAGCCTCGGCGAACTCCACTAGCTCCGGCGCTGCCCCTGAGCTGACTACCCCGCCCCCGGCCACGATGACCGGGCGCTCGGCCGCTGCGAGCACCTCCAGCGCTTCCAACACAGCCGCGGGCTCGGGCTCGGGGCGATATGGAGGATACTGGCCGAACAAGTCTTCGAAGTAGAGAGCGAGCTCGCCCTCAGCTTCCACAGCCTCTCCGAAACGTCCGGGTACCTCCATGTGCACCGGCCCAGGCGAACCTGTCGTCGCAGTGCGGAAGGCCTGCCGAAGTAGATCGGGCAGACGCCCTACATCTTCCATCCTCACGTTTGACTTCGTCACCGGGGTGAACATCGGGAAGTCCTCTATCTCCTGGTACAGATGGCGGTACCTTGTCGCTGGGGCGGGCCCACCGGTGAACAGGATGACCGGCGAGCAAGCCAGATAGGGCTCGCGCAGGCCCGCGGCAGCATTCGCGGCACCTACCGCTTGCACGAAGACGAGGCCCGGCCGCCTGGAGGCGCGAGCGTACCCATCCGCCATGTAGACCGCGGCCGCCTCACTGTGCGCCGACACCCGGCATATGTCGCTGTCCTCCATCTTGGCCAAAGCCTCCGTGAACGCATACGGCACCATGAACACGTGGCTCAGCCCGTATGCCTCTACCGCCCGAGCTAGGAACGCAGATCCGGTGATTTTTCCCATTGCTTGCGTTGTCCCTGTTTGTCGTTTCTCACTCAGCTCAGCCGCCAGCTGTCAGACCCTACCGACCGAGCATCACTTCCGGCAGCCACAGACTGATCGCAGGGAAGGCGACCAGCACGCCCACAGTCAGCAACTCGACTACTACGAACGGCCAGATGCCCCGGTACAGCTGACCGTAGGTGATCTGGTCACCCATCACACTCTTCACGATGAACATCGATAGGCCAAACGGTGGGGTTATCGCACCCAGCTCGGTCATCTTCACGAACAGAACGCCGAACCATATGAGATTGATATCGAGGTCCGCCATGACCGGCAGCAGGATGGGCAGAGTGAGTAGTAGGCTGGCGATCGCTGGCAAGAAACAACCCATCACCAGATACACGAGTATGAGAATCCCCACGAACGCGTACGGCGAAAGGTTTGCCGCCACGATGGCCTCGCTCAGCATCTGAGGGAGCCCGCTCGCCCCGATAAAGGTGACGAAGAAGGTCGATGCGATCAGGATGACGAAGAGGACTGCAGTGGTCTCGGCGGTCTCGATGAAGCCCTGGCGCAAGGCGGCCCAACTGAATTTGCGCATGGCGAACATCAAGATGAACGCGGTCAAAGCGGCGACTGCCGCGGTCTCGGCCGCAGTGAAGATGCCCGCGTAGAGTCCGACGAACAGTTCCAGAAACAGGACGGCGATGCCCCACATGCCCCACGTCGCCCTGAGACGCTCTCTCCACGAAGGTGCGACGCCCGGCCTCTCGGGCGCCAAGCTTGGATTCAGTTTCACTCTGAGCAGTATGTAGGCTATGTACAACGCGATGGACACAAGCGCGGGCAGATACCCGGCCATGAGCATCTCCCGCAACGACACTTCGGTGTAGATCGCATAGACCACCATCATGATGCTCGGCGGCACCAGGACGGCTATGGTCGACGTAGAGGCGACACAAGCCGCCGCCAGGCCCTTGTCGTACTTGTGCCTGAACATCTCGGGGACCGCGATCTTGCTGAGCGCCACTGTGGCCGGCGCCCCCGAGCCCATACAGGCCCCGATCGGCACGGAGGCCACACACGCCGCGACTGCCAGGCCCCCAGGGACTCTCCCGGTCCAGACGGCGGCGGCGTCGAAGGCTCGTCCGGTAACGCCCGACACCATCGCAGCGAACCCCATCAGCAGGAATAGCGGGACGGCTGTGAACGAGTAGTCGGTGGCGAGGCGGAACACCTGGGCCGACATCACTTCGAAAGTGGGCTTCACTCCCAGGAGGATGAACAGTCCCACGATCGCCGGAAGACCTATGGCCACAGAGACGTGGGCCCCTAAGCCCATCAGAACGAGGATCGCCACGAACCCGACTATGCCGATGACCCATTCCATGTCTACACGGGCTTGGCGACTCTGCGTGCGTAGTCAACGAGAGTGGCGATCAGCTCTAGAGTCATCACCCCGAACCCGATCGGGACGGTCCATCGGAAGGGCCAGGCGGGGAACAGCACGGCACCCATCCACTGCTCTTTGGCCTGGGTGGCCTCCCACGCCTTCCCCGCACCGGCCCACGTGAGAAGTGCGAAGACGAACACCGCCATGATGGTCACAACGACGCCCAGCACAGCCCGTGTCCTCGGCTTCAGCCGGCCGGTGATCAAGTCGACGACTATATGTTTGCGACGCATCTCTGAGTACGCCTGGGGAACCAACAGCACGATGGTGAGCAAGGCGATCGTGCTGGGATACGCGGCGGGGACGCTGCCGAACAACTTGCGACTCACGCCATCTGCGACCATCAGCAGCATCATGGCCCCGGTGGTCACGCACCCGACAACACAGAGTGCCATGCTCAGCCTGTCCAACCACGTACTGGGTTTCATGCCTTGCCGTCCCTTTCGCACGCGAAGACCGACACCGCCGCCGCGCCAGTCACTTGCCGGTTCGTGTTTTGGGTCCTGCACACGCGTGCAAGATGCGGGGCGCTCGCGCATGCAGGACCTAGACTACGGGCTTACGTCGACGGCCGGTCCCCTCGAAGCCAAGTGCTCATTTGGGAGCCCACGGATATCCTTTTTCGGCCACAATGGCCTGGTACTTCTCGACAAGCTTCTGGTACTCGTCCCAGACCTGGCGCACGTCCTTGCCCTCTGCGGCGTTCTTGTTGAACCAATCCTCATGGGCCTTCGTGATCGCGGTCCTGTACGCCGCGTCGATGTCGGCCGGCACGGCGAGGAGCTGGACACCAAGGGCCGCCTTCACCTGGTCAATAACCTTGGCCTCTTGATCGAACACGGTCTTGGCGTACTTGTCGGTATATTCCACCGACAGCTGCTTTATCGTGTCCTGCGTCTCGGGGGTGAACTCAGCCCAAACATCGGCGTTGATGACGTTGGTCACAGCGCCGCCGAGCATGTTGTTGCCGAACTGATACCAGTACTTCGCCACCTCTCCCAGCTTCAAGGTGTCCGCCCAGGCTACGGTGATTAGGCACCCGTCGATAACACCCTTATCGATGGATTCGTACACGTCTGTGATGGCCACCTGCACGGGCTCCATGCCCATCATGCCCATGGCGGCACCCTCGTCAGCCGTGCCCACCCGGATCCGTAGACCCTTGATGTCGTCGAGCGTCTTGAGCTCCTTCTTTAGGACCATGATCGGCGTCCCCGGGAAGTACCCGATCGTCGGGACCACGTTGGCCGCGGCGAACTCCCCGAGTATGGCCGCGTTCGTGTTGACCATCTCCCGGGTCGCGTTCATTAACGCCCAACCGTCTTTGCCGGCGCCCGACAGAGCCAGCGTGGTCCAGTAGGGCTGCGAGGGCGATCCCATGGCGCTCCCAATGGCTGCTACACCCTTGCCCACGCCCGACAGGGTGTCCGGCTGTGCTATGAGGGTGCCACCCCAGTGCATGGTGATCTTTATCGCCCCGCCCAAGCGACGTGTGATCTCATCGGCGAACCACTGGTTCGTCTCCGCGAAGGCACCCTTGTTCGGTCCTCCGAAGGAGAAGGCTAAGTCCATGGGTTTTTGGGCCGGCGCAGCCGTGGTCGGCGGCGCAGTGGTGGTCGAAGAAGCAGCTGTGGTCGGCGGCGCAGTGGTGGTAGATGGTGCGGTGGTGGTAGTAGCCTCTTGAGTCTCGCCGCAACCTACGTACAAGATCGCCGTCAGAACAATTAGAACCACAAGTACAGGGCCGAGAAGCCGTAACCTTTGTGCCTGCATGATGTCCCCCCGCTTTCTCAACAGATCGCCGCTCAAACATGCACGCTGCGTCATGTCCCTACGCCGCTGCGATCGCCTCCCAATATCCCCGCGACCCAATCCGAGATGTACTCTGTGACAATCTGTCCGTCGTCAGCCTGGCAATGCTCCACCCCTCCCTCCGCAGCCGTGAAGATCTTCAGTGTGCGAATCGGACTGTTCACCGCCTCGTCGATCGTCTTCTTTGCGATGGCGACGGGCAGGAGCCGGTCCTTCTCGCCGTGCACCACTAGAAGGGGACAGGTGATCTTGTCCGCTATCCCTTCCAAGGTCATCTGGCGAGCCACCCGCAAGGTGTCCTCGAGGGTGTCCTGGCCCGTGATCCAGGCGAACTGGAAGTTGAAGACAGAATCGTCCTTGAGTTCCTCTGCGAGTTTCTCGACAACGATGCTGAAGTCCCAGGCTGCTCCCCAGGCTACGCAACACTTCAGGCGCTTCTCGAACGCCGCCGCTCGCGGAGCGTAGTAGCCGCCCAAACTTAGCGCCACGATGCCGATGCGCTCAGGATCCACATCCGGCCTCGTCTCCAGGTAGTCCACGCATGCTCCGGCCGGCACTTCTGTGTCAGGACCGGTGTGAAGACCGCGCAACCTGAGCGCCTCGCCCACGCCAGGATGATCGACGATGAGTAGAGAGATGCCACGGCGCCGGTATGCGTTCTTCACGACGAAGTAGATCAGCTCCTTCACTCCGTCGGCCCCGTCAAAGTGGATCATGCAGGGGACCGGCCCTGAGGCCGCCGCGGGAATGAACAAGGCCGGAAGTGAGGTCTCCTTGTAAGGGATCTCAACGAATTCCACGGGCGCGCGATCGAGTGCGATGCCCCTGCGGAAGCAATCAAGCATTTTCTTGTAGATTTCGAGTCTCTCGGGGCTGAGCCTACTGATCTGCCTTTCCGCGATGAGGTAGTAGGCAGCGGCGGTGAGATATTTGCGACCGGCGCTCAGAAGATTCCCATCCGCTTCATCGCGCTGGGCCAGCCCTTCGAGCCGCTGCCCCAGCAACGACCACTTCTGGGCCCACGCTTCCTGAGCTTCGGCCGTCTTGCGGTCGGGCAACTCTCGAAGCGGACCGATCACGCCGTCGATTTCGTGGATGTTCCCACCGGCAAGCAAGGCCAACGCCAGAGAGAAGTTCCAGACGGGCTCGTTCGGGAAATACTCCAGCATGCAGCAATCACCTACCCCCTGACCTGCGCCATGACCGCCCCCATGCGGTCTCCGGCGTCAGCGTAGAGCTGCACCGAGCATGCGTGGAACCCGCGCCCCTTGCCCTTGGGCCGGCCTCGCTCCATCGACTCCGGAAGGCGAGCCCATGACCAGACCGGAGAGATCCCCCTGCTGGCTCGTGCGTGCCCACAGACTACGATTACCATAACACCGGCCCTATATCGATGTCAAGAGAATTATTACGTTGTAATCGTAGTCGGCAGGCGCTCCATGAGCTGTAGCCGAATCTCCTGCAGTCAGGCTCGTCTCAAACGCCGCCTAGAGAATGCACCTGAAAACAGCACCCTCCACCCGTGCCACTCACCGCCAGACGCGAGAACGGCGGAGAGGCTAGAAAGTCGGAGGAGTCGCTACCCCCAGTGCCTCGCACGCCTCTTCACCCAGAACCCGGAAGAACACGGGGAAATCGCTCGGGTAGTAGACTGAGTCCCCCTGCCCGAGTTGCACCACAGTCTGGCCGATCTGCAGTTCCACAGCCCCCTTCATCACCAGAAGGAACTTCTCGCCAGGCGAGTCCAAGATGGGATCCGGTCCCGACGAGAACCCCGGCTCCCAGCGAAGCAGGAGGACCTCCATCTGCCGCTTGAAATCGGGTGTAAGAAGTTCGTATACAAACGGAGAGTGGGTCGGGTTCATCACCCGTTTCCTCTGGTTGGCGCGGACCACCTTGACGTCGTTCACGTACGTCCTCCCAGCCGTACGGGTGTCCTTCCCTTCCTGCGAGGCCCTTTCAGCGCCATGGTTCTCACCAAGGGAATCGAACAGACTGAAGCCCATGGCGTGGCTTATCTTCTTGAGCGAGGCCATAGAGGGCTGGGCCACGCCGCGCTCGATCTCGCTCAGCAGACTTACGGAAAGCCCGGTCCTTTCGGAAAGTTGCCGGAGCGTCATCATCCTCTGACGGCGCCTGGCCCGAAGCAGCTTCCCGAAATCCGTCAAATCCGTAGAACCCGCCAAGGCGACAGACCTCCTTTTGCTTTTGGCCACGCCGTTCGACTTAGCCGAAACAGCGGGCCAGTGTCTCCGCAGCAGCCGTACACATTCTAGGCTTGGCGTTATCTGAGTGCAAGTAATTACGACAGCAACGTAATTCATATCTTGACATCGGACTCTATCTGATGCAAGGTGGTATGGGATCCCACCCGCGACTGTGAGGAGAAGAGCGATGGCGACACAGTGGAGACTCAGAGCGCTCTACGCGGGGAAGATCCGCATCCCCAAGACCGCTGCGACCCCGGGGCTCGACCCAGACATCGTGTACGATGCCCCCTACCTGGCTTTCCTGTTGCTGAGCGCCAACAGGATCGTTCTTGTGGATACCGGGATTTCTGAGAAGTTCATCATCGATGGTAAGGCTTGGGGAGGGTTTCCTGCAGAGGGAGGTCAGGACTATTTGCTGCGGTCGCTCGCGGGTGCTGGGGTGAACCCGGCCGAAGTCGACACCGTCATATTCACCCACCTCCACAACGATCATGCGGGGAATACCATGCTTTTCGAGAACGCCCGCCTGATCTTTCAGAAAGACGAGTGGAAGACCCTTCTGGACCCGCTTCCGGTGATGCAGCTAAGGAAAGACTATGACCCTGCCGTGGTGGAACATCTAAGGAATATGAACTGCACTCTCGTGGATGGCGATCTCGAGCTGGATGACGGCATCATGCTTCTCAAGACCCCCGGCCACACTCCTGGTAGCCAGTCCGTCATGGTCCACACCGACCAGGGACTGCGCATCCTGGTCGGCGACCACTGGCCTCAGTGCTTCAACGCCTTCTCACAAATGACCGAGTTCGTGGACTTGAACGGCGACACCCGGGTCATCACTCCGGCTCCGGCCGTGTACGGCCGGTTCATACCGCCCTCCGTCGTGTATGACTATTACGACTGGTACGACAGCTGCCATAAGATCATGGCCCTCATGGGAACCGGCGGCCCGGAGTGCATCGTGGCGGGACACGAGCCCCTCCTGCTCCGATAGCGGTAGTCAACGAAGAAAATCACCCCTCTTGAACGGGGTCATGTTGGCAGTGATGCGGTCAGCCCCATGTTGAGGCCTTTCGTCTCGTCTCCATTAACAGCCACCGACTCGGAGAGGTGCCGCTGAATGACGTTAGTACCGGAGGCGGGACTCGAACCCGCACGGGCATAGCCCTACGGTGTTTAAGACCGTTGCGTCTGCCATTCCGCCACTCCGGCCCGTCGCCGCAAACGGCCAGCGAAAAGCCGACCGCGCGGCCCCCGCGCACAAAGTTACCACGACCTCCCCGCCTGGTCGACGCCACCACCGACGCCCGCACCAGTGTGTCGCTCGCAGGCTTCACCAACGACCTCGGCCTCGTCACCGCTTCGTGCGGTCAAGCTTCGGTCGTTCGCCTGACTCCGGTCCAACGGGTCCCGCCAGCCGCTTCGCGACCGCTTCCCTTCGCGCGCGGTCCACGTACACCTTGGTGACCTCCGCCCCGAACAAGATGATATGGGCCGAGTAGTACATCCAGATGAGGATCACCGCCAGCGAGCCTGCCGCCCCGAAGGCCGACGCTGGTGTCAGGCGTCCCAGGTAGCGGCCCAGCACGAAGTTCCCCAGAGCGAAGAGAACGGCGGTGACCGAGGCTCCGGTCACGATATACCGCCACTTGACCCGGATATTGGGCAGCAAGCGGAAGATGATGGTGAGGAAGGAGGTGGTGACCACCAGCGAGAAGATCACCCCCAACATATCCAGCAGCCAACCCGGCAATGGCAGCAGGTCGGCGAAGTAGTGGGTCAACGCGCTGATAGCCGTGCTCGCCAACATCGAGGCCAGGAACATGATGCCGAAAAGAACCACCATCCCCAGGTCGATGAGTTTGCCCAGCACATACCCACGAAGACCGTGGCCACCATGGCCAGGTACTCCCCAGATGTCATTGAGGGCGCCCCGCACTGACCCTACGATACGGGTGGCTGCCCAGGCCAGGACCAGCACGGCGAGGACGGTGGCCAACGTCAGTCCGCTACTTTCGTAGATGCCGGCCAGCATGGATTGAATGAAACGGGCCGTGCTTTCGCCGAGGGCCTCGCTGAGGCGGTCCACCACCAGCCCTTCGCTCGCCCGGCGACCGAAGACCAGGGAGGCCAAAGAAATCATGATGACGAGGATAGGCGCGAGGCTGAAAGCCCCGAAGTACGCAATAGCGGCCGACATGCGGCTTATGTTGTGGTGATAGAGGGCGCGGAGGGCTTCCCCCAAGAGTCGACCGTGCGTCACGAACAGGCGAGATAGCCGGCGCCCCAGCGCGCCAGGGAGCGACCGGAGCGAGAGGCCCCAAACGCCCAGCCGTCGACGCCTAGCGAACCCACCCAGTAACCCTCCGCCCCGAGCTTGCGGCGGCCGGACTGCCCACCTGTTCGTTCTATGCCCGGGCGCGT
>Ga0101944_10006381_pt1 | contig 12596 bp, 11 predicted proteins | sample DewCreD2012metaG_FD_75245 | JGI IMG/M metagenome (GOLD analysis project Ga0101944, IMG submission 75245) | Hot spring sediment bacterial and archeal communities from British Columbia, Canada, to study Microbial Dark Matter (Phase II) - Dewar... ... | reverse complement strand
GCTGACCTGCCTTTGCCGGACGGGTATCGAACCCGCTGGACTGCATCAGAACGTTTCAGTTTCCAGATGTTCTACGTCATCTTTCGACCTCCTCCTTCTCAGGGCTTACCCAGGCGCGACAAGAACCGTGACGCCTCCGGCGGCGCGGTTCTTGCGTACGTTCCGAGCGGCGCGCCAGCGCCGCGAGGTACCCGGCGTTGCATCGGTGGGCGAGGTTTGGTTTACTCTGGCCCAAGTACGGCGGTTCGCACGAGGTTCAAGAGACACCGCCAACCCGCCGCCGGGCGGGATGCCGGACGGCGCGGAACGACGCTCGAACCGTGTGCGTACGGACTACGCTGCGGACGCCGATCCGTTCAGGAAGAACTCGCGCGTCCCTCACGCCCCGACGGCCGGCAGGTAGATCGAAAACTCGCAGCCCTGGCCTTCGCGGGTGCGCAGCTCGACCCGCCCGCCCTGGGCCAGCGCGATGTGCTTGACGATCGCCAAGCCCAGCCCCGTGCCGCCCAGTTCGCGACTGCGGCTGCGATCGACCCGGTAAAACCGTTCGAAAACCCGCGGCACGTGTTGCGCCGGGATGCCGGGCCCCTCGTCCCGCACCCGGATCACGGCTTCGTTGTCCACCCGCTCCGCCGTCACGCGCACCGTCTGCTGTCCGCCGCCGTGCTTGATGGCGTTGTCCAGCAAATTCACGACCGCCTGCTCCGTCAACCGCTCGTTGCACACGGCGCCCAGCTCGGCGGGGCAGACGATTTCCAGCCGCACCCCCGCCGCTGCCGCGGCCTCCGCCACCGCATGAACCGCGGAATCGAGGATCGGCCGCAGGGGAACCGCGGCGGTGCGAACCGGGTCGCGCTCGTCCCCGTGCTCCAGCCGGGACAGCGTCAACAGGTCGTCCAGCAGCGCCGTCAGCCGTTCCGCCTGGCGCAGAATCATGCGCAGGAAGCGCTCGCGGTCCTGGGGATCGTCCGCCGCGCCGTCCAGCAGCGTTTCCGCGGCGCCCTTGATCGACGTCACCGGCGTCTTGAGTTCATGCGACACATTGGCCACAAAATCGCGCCGCATCTGCTCGAGCCGGCGCAGCCGCGTCACCTCATGCAGCACGATCACGGCCCCGGAGGGCCCGTCCGGCCCGCCGAGTTGCGCGCCGCGCGCTTCCAGATAGCGCCCCTCTTCGGCCAGGAAGATTTCGCCCTCCAGCGGCGGCGTGCCGGCCAGCGTGCGCTCCACCAGGGCGTGCAAATCCGCATTGCGGATCACCTCCACCACGCTGCGGCTCAGGCAGGCGTCGGGCGCCACGTTGAAGACGCGGGCGGCGGCCTGATTGATGTACGAGACTTCCTTGCGCCGATCCACGGCCACGACGCCCTCGTCCATGCAGGCCAGCAGGCGTTGCCGCTCCTCCATCTGGCGGGCCAGGGTGTCGATCTTCTGGTGCAATTCGTCCGCCATGCCGTTGACCGTTTCGGCCAGGGTGTCGATCTCCAGAATGTCGGAGCGGGGCAGCCGCGCGCTGAGGTCGCCGGCCGCCAGGGCCATGGCGCCCTGCCGCAAGCCGAGCAAGGGGCGACTGATCGCGCGCGCGGCGGCCAGACTCAACAGCGTCGCCGCCACGGCAATCGCCAGCCCCACCGCGCCCAGTTTGGGGTCGATCGCCCGCATCAGGCGCTCGATTTCATAGACCGGCAGCGCGGTCCGCACCACCGCGGCCAGGCGGCCCTGGGCCTCGTAGGGCAGCGCCACGTACATCATGTTCTTGCGCACCGTGGCGCTGTAGCGCACCGCCACGCCCTTCCGGCCGGCATAGGCGTCGCGAATCTCCGGCCGGTAGGCGTGATTCTCCATTTCGGCGGGGCGGCCTTCCGAGTCGCCGATCACCGCGCCGTCGGGCAAGACGACCGTCACCCGATAACCGGCCGCCGCGGCCGCCGTCTTGCAGACCTCGTCCGCCAGGGCGGGTTCGAGCTGCGGGGCGCGCGCGGCCAGAAGCTGCCGGGTCAGCGCGGCCGCGGCGGTCAGTTCCTTTTCCGTCCACTCGTAGTGCGCCACATGCGCCACGTGGACGGCGCCATAGAGCAGGATGCCCAGGGCCAGGAGCACGATGAGCAGAAAGAGCGGATAGATTTTCCATAGAATCGTCTTCACCCACTCAATCCTCCGCCCGGAAGCGGTAGCCCACGCCCCGCACGGTTTCGATCAATCCCGCCGCCCGGCCGAGTTTGCGCCGCAGCCCCAGGATTTGCACATCGACCGCCCGATCCGTGACCGCGTAGTTCGCGCCGCGCACGCCGTCCACGATCTGGTAGCGCGTAAAGACCCAGCCGGGGCGTTGCGCCAGGAACCGCAGGATGTCGAACTCGGAGCGCGTCAGCTCGACCGGTTTGCCGTGCACGCGCACCTCGCGCCGCCCCGGATCGATTTCCAGCCCCTGGCGCCGCAGCGGGGCCAGGTCTTCCTCGGCGGCCTCCCGGCCGCGCCGGCGCAACACCGCCCGCACCCGCGCCACCAGTTCCCGCGGCCGGAAGGGCTTGACGATGTAATCGGCCGCGCCCAGTTCCAGCCCCACCACCACATCCGCCTCCTCGCCCTTGGCGGTGACCATGACGATCTGCGAACGGCGCGCCCGCACGTCGGCCTTGAGCCGCCGGCACACTTCCAGGCCGTCGAGTTTCGGCAGCATCAAGTCGAGCAGAATCGCGTCCGGCGGATCGTTCAGCGCCTGCGCCAGCGCCTCCTCGCCGCTCTCGGCCTGCGCGACGGCAAACCCTTCGCGCTCGAGGTGATAGCGCATCACGTCGAGAATGTCCCGGTCGTCATCCACGATCAAAATCCGTTCACGCGCCATGGCTGCCCTCCGGCGCGGCGCCGGCCGCCGGCGCCGCCGTTTCCCCGCGCTGGTGAACGTAGTCCTCGGCCCGATGCCGCGCGATTTCGCCGCTGATCATGTAGATCACGTCCTCCGCGATGTTGGTGGCATGATCCGCAATCCGCTCCAAATGCCGCGAGACGCTCAGCAAATGCACCAGGATGTTGGCCTGTTCGGGCGTTTGCGCCAGAATCGCCTGTTTCACGACATCGTACATCTGCCGGTTCAAGGCGTCCACGCTGTCGTCGGCGGCGCAGACGGAGCGCGCCAGCGCTTCGTCCATGCGCACAAAGGCGTCCACGCTGTTGCGCACCATGGTCAGCGCGCGGCGGCTCATGGTGTCGAAGTCGAACTCCCGGAAGCGATAGTCCTGGAAGGCCAGGAATTCGGCGCGTTCGGCAATGTTGACCGCCAGATCGCCGATGCGCTCCAGGTCGGAGTTGATCTTGATCGTGGCCACGATCGTGCGCAGATCGATGGCCACCGGCTGATGCAGGGCCAGAATCTTGAGCGCCTCTTCCTCGAGTTCGACTTCGCGCCGATCCACCGTGTCGTCGGCGGCGATCACCCGCCGGGCGAGGTCGGCATCGCGTTCGGCCAGCGCGCGCACCGCCAGGGCCAGGTTCTGCTCCACCATGGCGCACAGGCTCAACAGGCGCTCCTTGAGTTCCGCGATTTCGCGTTGCAGATGCATGGACATGGCTGCGCGTTCCTTTCTCAGCCGAAGCGGCCCGTAATGTAGTCCTCGGTCCTTTTATTCCGCGGATGCGTGAAAAGGTCAATCGTTTTACCGAACTCGACCAGCACCCCCTCGTAGAGGAAGGCCGTCCAATCCGAAACCCGCGCCGCCTGTTGCATGTTGTGCGTGACGATGACGATCGTGTAGCGGCCCTTGAGCTGCCCGACCAGGTCTTCGATGCGCGTGGTGGCGCTGGGGTCGAGGGCCGAGGTGGGCTCGTCCATCAACAGCACCTCCGGCTCCACCGCCAGCGCCCGCGCCAGGCACAGGCGCTGCTGCTGGCCGCCGGACAGCCCCAGGGCGTTGCTGTGCAGACGATCCTTGACCTCGTTCCAAAGCGCGGCCCGCTGCAGGCTTTCCTCCACCCGCCGGGTCAGCTCGCCGCGGTCGCGCAGGCCTTGCAGGCGCGGGCCGTAGGCCACGTTGTCGAAGATCGACTTGGGGAACGGATTCGGTTTCTGGAACACCATTCCCACCCGGCTGCGCAGCGCCACGACATCCGTCCGCGCGTCGTACACGTCCACGCCTTCCAGCAGCAAACGGCCCCGCGTCCGGCAGCCCGGAATCAGGTCGTTCAAGCGGTTGATGGCCCGCAACAGCGTGCTTTTGCCGCAGCCGCTGGGGCCGATAATGGCCGTGGCCACGCCCCGCGGCACGGCCAGCGACACCGATTTGACCGCCTCGTTGTCGCCGTAGAAAACGGAAAACGCTTCGGCCTTCAGATGGGGGTCGTGTTCCGGCGTCGCGGCCGCCCCGCCGCCGCTCCCGGCCGGTTGTTCGATTCTGATCGTCATCTCACCCTCGCAGTTTCCGCGAGACGCGGGCCCGCAACCAGAGCGCCGCGGCGTTCAGCAGCAGCACCAGCGCCACCAGCGTGAAGATCATGCCGAACTGAACGTGGCGAATGCGTTCCACGGCCTCGTGTTCCGTCGTCAGATTGTAGATGTTCCACGAGAGGGCCGGCGTCGGCTGCGACAGCGTTTCCCAGGGCTTCAGCGCGGGCCCCATGCTGACGGCCGCCGTAAAGATGATCGGCGCCGTCTCGCCCGCGGCGCGGCCCAGGCTGATCACGATCCCCGTCAACACGCCCGGCAGGGCGGCGGGCAGCACCACGGACAGGACGGTGTGCCAGCGGCTCGCGCCCAGGCTCAGCGCCGCCTCCTTGTAGGTGGGCGGCACGGCCCGCAGCGCTTCCTCCGCGGCGCGGATGACGGTGGGCAGAATCATCACCGCCAGCGTCAAGGCGCCGGCCAACACGCTCTTGGAGGACGAAACGCGCAGGGTGTGGATGAAGAAGGCCAGCCCGAAAAGGCCGAACACGATGCTGGGCACGCCGGCCAGGGTGCTGATGCACATGCGCAGCAACCCGACCAGGCGCCCTTCCCCCGCGAACTCCGCCAGGTAGATGGCCGCGATCAGGCCGAAGGGCACCGCGAAGAGCATGGCGCCCACCGCCAGATAGAGCGTGCCCAGCGCTTCCGGGCCGATGCCGCCGAAGAAATGCGCGTCCAGCGAGCGGTCGGTCAAGAAGCGGGCGTAGCAGGTCCAGCGCGGGCGGAGCATGGCCCGCGCTTCCCGCTCCAGCAGGGAAAACAACGGCTCGAGGGTCGTGCCGCGAAACTGCTCGGCCCGCGGCGCCAGCCGCTTCGCCCCCAGGCGCGTGGGGTCGGAATAGTCCCACTCCTCCGTGTACAGCACGCCGCGCAAGGCTGCCTGGGCCTGATCCCAGCGGGTGGCGCCGTAGCGGTTGCGCAGCAACAGCGCCTGACCCTCCGCGGGGGGCGCGCCGAACAGCGTGTGCAACGCCTCCTGCAGTTCGCGCAACGGCGCGCGGTACTTGCGCCGCGTCGCCGCGTCGGCCGCGTCGAGTTCGGCCTGGAACCGGGCCAGCAGCTCGTACACCGGCCGGCGCGCGGCGGCGGCCGCGGCCACGTCCCGCGCCACCGCTTGCGGGTCGCCCCGGCCGAACTGCTCCCGCAAGAGGCGCCGATGCTCCACCGTGCCCCGGAAGACGAACGCGCCCGCCCCGCGGGTGACGATCGGCCCGAGCAGCAGCAGCAAGGCCGCGGCCAGCGCGGCCACGGCCAGCAGACTGACCGCCGTGAAAGCCCGATCCAACAGCCGCCGTGTGGCCGCGCGCATCGCTCAGGCCCCCCGCAGTCTGCGGCGCTGCCGCCGCACCACCGCTTCGCTCGCCGCGTTGCACAGAAAGGCGATCGCCAGCAGGCTCAGCCCCATGGCAAACAGCACATGGTAGCGGTCCGAACCCGTGACGTGATCCGCTTCGCCCATGTCGCCCGCGATCGTGGCGGTGAGCGTGCGCACCGGCTGCAGGATGTTGTACCAGGGCCGCGGAATCTGCGCCGCGTTGCCCGAAGCCATCCACACCACCATCGTCTCGCCGATGGCCCGCATCATGCCCAGAATCACCGCCGCGCCCAGCCCGCTGCTGGCCGCGGGAATCACCGCGCGACACAGGGTTTCCGCCCGGGTGGCGCCCAGCGCATAGCTGCCTTCGCGCAGTTCCCGGCCGACGGCCTGCAGCGCGTCTTCCGAGACGCTCACCACCGTGGGCAGCGCCATCAGGCCGAGCACGAACGAGACGTTCAGGGCGTTCGTGCCGCTGGGCAGTTGCACCGCGGCCAGGGCGGCTCCCACCCGCGCCACGCCCCACAGGGCGGCCGCCGCCAACCCCAGTCCCAACGTCCAGCGCGCGGCCGCGCGCGCCCGCGCGCTCGGCAACCAGCCACTGAGCACGTCGCTCAGCACGACCGCCCCCAGCAACAGCAGCGGCGCCGCCACCGCCCACCAGGCCGCCGCCAGACAGCGCCCCCCGTTGCGTTGCAGCGCCGGCGCCAACACCACCAGGGCGAAGAAACCGTAGGCCACCGAGGGAATCGCCGCCAGAATCTCGACCACCGGCTTGAGCGCCTGCCGCGCGCCAAACGGCAGGATGTCGCTCAGACCGACCGCCGCCGCCAGGCCCACCGGCACCGCCACGGCCATGGCGCCCAGCGTGACCAGCGCCGTGCCCATGAACATGGGCAGACAGCCGAATTCGGGCGGATCCGCCACAGGATACCAGCGCACGCTCGTGAGGAATTCCACCACCCCCCGCGAGCGGAAAAACGGCCAGGCATCGCGGCCCACAAAAACGAAAATGAACAACACGGCCAGCAGCGAGACCGACGCCACGCCGCCGAGCAGGGCGCGGCCCGCGAGCGCGGCCAGCCTGCGCCCCCACGCGGCGCGGCCGCTCAGCACCAGCGCCGGGCGAGGCCGGGCGCTCGCCTCGAACAACGGTTCCGCGTTGTTTCTCAGCCAACCCATGCGCAGGTCCCAACAAACGACACGGACAGACGACCTTCCGCGCGGCCGCCCGTCCGTGTCGCCATCCTTGAATCCTCGAGGTCGGAGCTAGCGCACCGGCACGTACCCGACGTCTTCGATGATCTTGATCCCGTCGGGCTGGCGGTACAACATCAGAAAGTCGTAAACCGCCGTCCCCGGCTTGGGCCGTCCGTTCGTGACCATGAACAACGGCCGGGAGATGGGATACGTCTTATCGATCACCGTTTCCGGCTTGGGCGCCACACCGTTGACCGGCAGCGGCTTCACACCTTCGGTGAACGCCAGCCCCACGTAGCCGATGGCGCCGGTGGTGGTGCGCACGCGGTCGCGCACGGCGCCGTTGCTGCCCACGTACTCCGCGCTGCCGAGAATCTTTTCCTGCTTCATCACCAGCGTCTCGAAGCACTCATAGGTGCCGCTGTTGGTATCGCGGCTGACGACCACGATCGGCAGGTCCGGACCACCCAGTTCCTTCCAATTCTTGATGTTGCCGGCGTAGATGGCGCGAATCTGCTCGATCGTCAAGCCCTGCACCGGATTGGCCGGATTGACCACGATCGCCAGGCCGTCCATGGCCACCACCGTCGGAATCGGCAGAATCCCGCTTTCCTGAGCCGCCGCCTTTTCCTTGTCCTTCATGGGCCGCGACATGGTGGCAATGTGGCAAGTGCCGTTGATCAGGCTTTTGGCGCCGTTGCCGCTGCCCGACTCGCTGACCGTCACATTGACGTCCGGCCGTTGCTTCATGAAGTACTCCGCAAAGGCCTTGGCAATCGGTCCCACCGTGGTGGAACCGTCAATCACCAGGTTTTCCGCCTGCGCCAAGCTCACCGCCGCCAAGACCGCCGCTACTGCCACCGACATTTTCCCCTTGCTCTTCATGGACCGATCTTCCTTCTTGGTTGATTCCTGCTTTCCTCAGTCTTTATACCGTCCACGCCGCCACCGGCGCCACGCCGGCTCCGATCCCCAGCGCGGCTTCCTCGCCGTCCGCCGCCGGGGCGCGCGCGGCGGCCGCTGCCGGCATGTCTTGCTCCCAGAGCAAGTCTCCGTCGTTCGGCCGCCGCAATCGGTAATAGACCCGCGAATCGGCATCCCCCGTTGACGAAGGCCGCACCGGCTCCAGGGTTTCCACCTCGCCCTGTTCGGTCAGCCGCCGCAATTCGGCCGCCACAATCTCGCGCCGCATGCCCAGCCGCCGCACCAGCATCTCCACGTTCGCCGCCTGGCAGCCGCACAGATACTGCCGCAGCAGCTTGCGAGCATGCTCGCCTTCGAGATTCGAAACGCGCCTGAATTCCATCTGCTGCCTCCTTCCCGGATCGAAGCGGCTGCCGAACCGTCGCGGGTCCTGGCGCCCGCCTCAGAACTTCGCCACCAGATCCAGCTGCACCCGGTCGTAATCGTGCTTCTTCGCCGCGTCGGCGATCGCCCGTTCGTTCAGGAAATACGTGCCGCCGATCTGCCAGTTTTTCGACATCTGATAACGCGCCAGGAACTTGTGGCCGCGGCCGTCCGTGCCGCCGCCCCAGCGGTCGGAGTCCGTAAAGGCGCCAACGACGGCGTCTTTCTCCAACTCCGCGTAACTGTAGCCGACTTCGTACGTCCGCGGATTCTTGGCCTTGCCGGCGCTCACGCCCGCCTGATAGCCCGTATCCTGGCTGTCGGCTTCCGTGTTGACCACGTAGTGCCCAAACGCCGTGAGCGGAATGCCGACCCAGACGCCGATTTCGGCAAAGGCCTCGACCAGTTGGTATTCCGTGGCGTAAATCTTGTTCGTCACGCTGCCGACCACCCGATTGGCCGTCGTATTTCCATAGGCGTTGTTCTTCTTTTCGTAATCGATGACGTCGTAGCCTTCCAGATTGTCGTAGCCGTAATAGCCGCCGCCCACCTTGATGTAAACCTCAGGCGTCACATTGACTTTCGCCGCCGCCTGGCCGACGTAGCACATGGTGTCGTCATTCTCGCCGGAGCGCTCCACGACCCACAGGTAACCGGCCCCGCCGGTCAACTCCACCTGGTCGTTGCCGGTCTTGCCCGTCAGCGCCAAGCCTTCCGGATTCAAATCTCCGTCCCAAACCAGATCGGACACGGCCGTAAACGGATTCTTGAATTTTCCGCCGGTCAGCGCCAGTTGTTCGATCATTTGCCAGTCGAAATAGGCCAGTTCGAGCGCCACGTTCTTGCGCGAAAAACCGTCCGTCAGCGACTGGTTGCTGGAGACCGGATCTTCGGACCCGCTCGACACGCCGATGCCGGCCGTCACGTTCGGGTTGACGACCGCCTCCGCCGCGAGGCGCGCCCGAATTCGATCGCGCTGCCGGGCCTCTTTGCCCTCCTCGTCAATGTACTCGAAGCGATACCGCAGGTCCCCCTTGAACTTGATGTTCTTGGCCCAACTGACTTTTTCCAGCGGATCTTCCGCCGCCCAGGCGCGCGTCGCCAAGAGGGCCACGCCCATGATCGTGCCGACGTGTTTATTCATTGTCGTTCCTCTCCTTCTGCTGTTCCTTCCCGCCTGCCGTTGCTCTTCGCTTGCTTTTCCTGCGACTCGTCCGTCCTGCCTCTCGCCTTTCCCCCACACCACCTCCCTTCTCCGCCTCGCCGTCCTCCTTCGCAGTCGGCAGAACGGTTGTCTTCAACGCCGGTATTGCAACAGCACTCGATTAGGAAGACGTGACCGAAGCGTTAGAAACGTGTTAACACCCCATTTCAGCCGCCCGCCGGTTTTCGCGGCGGCGGCGGCCCGAAACCCGCGTCGAACGCCGAACATCGAACGCCAGACTTGGAGGTTCGATGTTCAGTGTTCGTTGCCCCAACGTAACGACCCACCCGGCGAACGCTCCAGCTTCCTCCCTTCCGTAACATTTCGTTCGACGCAAGGCGACGCAAAAATTACTTTTGACGGCCGGACGCAGGCTCGACTAAAGTGACGCCTGTGATGCCGCCGGAGGGGGCATGGCGGCCCCGCTCCTCTGGCGTCGGCTGCACGACGAACAACCGGGGGAGCGGTCTCGGACCGCTTCCCCAAGAAAGGAACAGCGCCATTCATGAGAGCCGTGGTCGATGAGAAAACCTGTGTAGGATGCGGCCTGTGCGCCGATACGTGCGCCAGCGTCTTCGAGATGGCCGACGGCGTGGCCAAGGTCATCGTTGACGAAGTGCCCATCGGCGATGCCGACGCCTGCCGCGAGGCCGCCGAGAGCTGCCCGGTCGAAGCGATTACCATCGAGGAATAGCGCAGCGCCTCACCGGCGGCGCTTTTTCCGCTGTTCCATCCACGTCCCCGGCGCGGTGTCGCCTTCGGGAAGCGGTGTGCCTGGTTCCCGCGGTCCCGCGCCGGCGCGCGGCGCAAGGAGGTCTTCCATGGGTGGATTCTTTGGCGTGGCGTCCGAGGGGGACTGCGTCTCGGACCTTTTCTTCGGAACCGACTATCATTCCCATCTCGGCACGCGGCGGGGCGGCCTGGCCGTCCTGGGCGAGCAGGGGTTCGCGCGCTGCATCCACGACATCACCAACAGCCAGTTTCGCTCCAAGTTCGAGGGAGATATCGCCCGCATGCGCGGGCGCTCCGGCATCGGCGTCATCAGCGACTACGAAGACCAACCGCTGCTGATCGCCTCCCATCTGGGCGCCTACGCCATCGTCACCGTGGGCGTCGTGCACAACCTGCCGGAACTGACCGCCCGGGCCTTCGGCAAGCGCGCCACCCATTTTTCGGAAATGAGCGGCGGCGAGATCAACCCCACCGAACTGATCGCCACGCTGATCAATCAGGAAGCCACCTTTGCCGACGGCATTCGCAACGCCCAGAACGCCATCGCCGGCTCCTCGTCCATGTTGCTGCTCACCCCCCGCGGCATCTACGCCGCCCGCGACCGGCTGGGCCGCACGCCGGTGATCGTCGGCCGCAAGGCCGGGGCCTGGGCGGTGACCATGGAAACGTCGGCCTTCCCCAACCTGGACTATGAAGCGCACCACATCCTGGGACCGGGCGAAGTGGTGCGGCTCACGCCCGAGGGCCTCGAGCAACAGCAGCCGCCCCTGAGCCGCCTGCAGATCTGCGCGTTCCTCTGGGTGTATTACGGTTATCCTTCCTCGGACTACGAGGGCATCAACGTGGAAGTGGCCCGCAATCGCTGCGGCGCCGCCCTGGCCCGGCGGGACAACATCAAACCCGATCTGGTGGCCGGCATTCCCGACTCCGGCACCTCCCACGCCATCGGCTACGCCAACGCCGCCGGCATCCCCTTCCGCCGCCCCTTCGTCAAGTACACGCCGACCTGGCCGCGCAGCTTCATGCCGCAAGATCAGTCCGTCCGCGATCTGGTCGCCCGCATGAAGTTGATTCCGATCCGCGACCTGATCGCCGGCCAGCGCATGCTCTTCTGCGAGGACTCGATCGTCCGCGGCACGCAGCTCAAGGACATCATCCGGCGGCTCTACGACTACGGCGCCAAGGAAGTGCACATGCGGCCCGCCTGCCCGCCGCTGGTGTACGGCTGCAAATTCCTGAATTTTTCGCGGTCGCGTTCCGAACTGGACCTCGCCGCGCGCCGCGCCATCCAGGAGCTGGAAGGGTCCGACGCCAAAAACCTCGCGGAATACGCCGATCCCTGTTCCGACCGGCATTGCGCCATGGTCGAACGCATTCGCGCCCGCTTGCAGTTGACGACCCTGCGCTACCAACGGCTGGACGATCTGGTCGAGGCGATCGGGTTGCCGAAGGAAAAGCTCTGCACGTACTGCTGGGACGGCGCGGAATAAGGCCGCCGGAGACAGACACCCCGCGGCGCGTCGGAAACCCCCGCGGCCGCGCCACGCCGGCCGCCGCCGCGCGCCGGCCGCGCACCCCCGCCCTCAGGTCACGAACAACGCCTTGCTGGAAAAATTCGCGTCGCTGGTCAGGTGGATGCCCAGCCGCCGCAGGCCGGCCTCGTCGCCGGGCGTCGGAATGTGCGTCATGTGCGCATCGCAGCCCCGCAGTTCCCTGAGTTTCTCGACGGCCAACTGGCTGGCCGGATTGTGAGCCGCGCTGATGCTGAGCGCGATCAACGTCTCCTCCACATCCAGACTGATCTGCCGCAGGCCCAGCACCTCCGTCTTGAGCCGGCGGATTGCCTCCATGATCGTCGGCGGCAACAAGTGAATCTTGTCCGGAATCTCCGCCAGCCGTTTGACGGCGTTCAGCACCAGGCTCGAGGCGGCGTGCATCAGCGGCGAATTCTTGCCGGTGACGATCGCGCCGTCCGGCAGCTCGAGCGCCGCCCCGCAGAACACCCCGGCGTGGCCCCTGCCCCCCGCGCGCGCCTCCTCCGCCGCCTGGCGCGCCGGCAGCACCACGGCCCGGTCGGTCGGCCGCACGCTCACTTCGTACATGATGCGCTCGGTGCGGGTCACCGTCTCTTTGTCCGCCAGACCCATGGCGTATTCGCAGGCGGCCCGAAAATAGCGGCGGATGATCTCCTGTTTGGCCGCCGCGCGCACCGCCTCGTCGTCCACAATCCCGAAGCCCGCGCGGTTGACGCCCATGTCCGTCGGCGAGCGATACACATCCTCCCCCCCCAGGATGCGGCGCAGAATCGTCCGCAACACGGGAAAAACCTCGACGTCGCGATTGTAATTGACCGCCGTTTG
>Ga0101944_10006380_pt1 | contig 12597 bp, 13 predicted proteins | sample DewCreD2012metaG_FD_75245 | JGI IMG/M metagenome (GOLD analysis project Ga0101944, IMG submission 75245) | Hot spring sediment bacterial and archeal communities from British Columbia, Canada, to study Microbial Dark Matter (Phase II) - Dewar... ... | reverse complement strand
CAGAACCATTTCGATTTTTCAATGAAAACCATGGTATCTATCATCTTGCTGGCGATGGTGCCGTTAACCGCTTCCGATTCACCGAGGCAATCCTGGCTAAAGACCCCAATAAAGACAAACACATTTGTAACGCTATCCAACCTGTTGATTCTTCTTTTTTTCCCCAAAGAGCGAAGCGTCCAAGTTTTTCTGCATTAAATTGTGATTTATTTACACAGAAGTTTCACCTTCGCCTTCCGCCTTGGGAAGTTGGATTACACCTGACCATGAACGAGCTCGGTTTCCAAAATGGCTGACACAATTCGATCGAATTTTGTTTTTTATCAATGCAGTAATCCTGCGTGTTCATTTCGTTTTCCAGTTCAATATCGCTCCTCCGATGTTGTGGAGATGAAGTGCCCGTTATGTAAAAGCATGGCTTATGCAAATATCAGCCCATTACCCCACCTTTATCATCCCAAGCGGGAAATCCTCCAAACCAAAATCATCCTCGAAGCCATTTTGGATAACCTGCGAAGTGTGTTCAATGTAGGTTCAATCTTCCGCACTTCGGATGGCTGCGGGCTTAATCATCTTTATCTTTGCGGCACAACGCCCACCCCCCTGCATCCAAAAATGCAAAAAACTGCTCTAGGCGCTGAAAAGTCCGTCTCATGGACTTATCACCCCAATGCAGTTGCGTTGTCAGAACACTTGCTAAAAGATGGGAAAGAAATCTGGGCTATTGAAGATAGTCCTTATTCAGAATCTATCGAAGCCATACAGGTAAAGTATTTGAAACCGATCGTTCTGATTGTGGGAAATGAGCTTGCCGGAATCGATCCATCTCTTCTCGACCGCTGTACAAGAATCATATCGATACCCATGCACGGGCAAAAAAGATCACTAAATGTAGAGGTTGCATTCAGCATTGCTGCGTACTGTATCCGCCAGTTATTTTTATCTGCAGAACAATGAAACAAATTTTATAGATTCATGATGCTGCTTGCTTGTATTTTTAATAAATTCGTGTAAAATAACTTGAACGTATCATCATTTTATTACTTGAATTTCACGTACATGGAGGATCATAATGTCCGAACAATATACACCTCAAACCGATATTACAAGCGATGATAAATTATGGTCGTTGTTAGCCTATATTTTCACACCGCTAATCCCAATCATCATCCTATTGATTGAAGATAAAAAGAATCGCCCATTTATAAAGGCACATAATGCTCAGGCGCTTGCATTCGGTATTGTTGCATTCGTTATCAACTTTGCCTTGTCATTTGTCTTTGTTGGCTTTTGCACCGCAGTGATCACGTTAGGTTTGTGTATCTATTGGGGCATCAAAGCCTACCAAGGGGAATACGTTAATATTCCGGTCATCACTAATTTTGTCAAGAATCAAGGTTGGGCTTAGAAAGTACAAGCCAAAAATTCTATCCATTCCGCTTTAATTGGATAGGTTTTGCCTTGATATATCACCTCGTAAGGAATTTCTATGGACGGTGGTCAAGCTGAGATAATTGTCTATGGAACGACATGGTGTTCTGATACGATCCGCGCCCGAAGGTATCTGGATAACCATAAAATCCCATACAAATGGATCGATATTGATAAAGACAACGATGCTCGTAAGTTCGTAGAGAAGACCAATCGAGGATATCGGAGTGTTCCGACTATCATCTTTCCCGATGGGAGCATCCTGGTAGAACCATCCGACGCGGACTTGGCGGCAAAATTAAGTTCTTTGGGCTTAGCGAAGTAATCGTCGAAGAATAATTACCACAACACATAAAATACCAGCAAGAAGGATAATGAGTCCGAACTTGCGCGGTTGAGAGATCACCACATCGCGTTGCTCAAATAGCCTCCTGCGGAGTTTGTTGATCGAATCTCTCGATATCTGTACCGGATGGAGATATCGGCTGAGTTCTGATTCGATTTCTCGCTCAACTTGATCTGATATCATTCCTAATCCTCCATAATATCAAGTCATTCTTCTTTCTCTAATTCATTCCGTAATGCCTGTAATGTCCGATGATACAAACCTTTGATGGCGCCTTCACTTCTACCCATAATGACTCCAATTTCAGCGTTCGATAGCCCTTCGACATACTTTAAGATTAGTAATTGTTGCCGGTCAGGCGACAACCTTCGAATTATCCGTAACAACCGTTCATTATCTTGTGATTGGACTAAAACATGTTCTACATGCTCTGTAGATTGATGCAGCGTCATATAATCATCTAAAGAGACTTCTTTCCTCCGGCTTTTATCGCGATACCAATTGGCTACCAGATTATGGGCAATCCGGTATAACCAGGCTGAGAATGGAACGCCCATATTTTTATATGCCCGAATATGCCGCAAAGCGCGGTGAAATACCCGCGCAGTGATGTCTTCAGCGTCAACCATACTTCCTGTTCGGTAATATATATAGTTATAAATACGCGCTACATTCTGTTCATATAATTGGCTGAACGCTTCCGTATCGCCGTCAACGGCTCGTTTGAGCATTTCCAATTCGTCATTTGTTGACAAAGCGTTTATCCTGTTTTCCATATTCTGGCTTTTTATAGTTGGCTCACCACATACTCGAGATGGGTAAAATTGTATCACGATCATAAATGCAACAAGTGCTATTATTGAAGTATTCGGTTTTTCGTTGGTAAATTCGGTTATTAGAGGTACAATTATAATGATAAAGTATGAGGAATCCTGGTTTAAAACCAGTGAATGTTCTCCTCTGAAACCAACAACATGATTTCGATAGTAATCGACTTATCATGGAGTTAATAAATCAACTGGAGGCAGTTAATGAAGGATTTTGTCTTTGATGGAACATTAAGGGAAATTGATCCGGAGGTACATCAACTTATTCAGTATGAAGCTGAAAGACAACAATTAAAACTTATTCTCATCGCTAGTGAAAGCCCTACCCATCCAGCCATTCGCGAATCACTCGGTTCTGTTTTTCAGAACCTCTACGCAGAAGGATATCCCGACGAAGATACCCGCTGGATGACCGAAGAACAAATTTTGGACTATACCAGTCGTCTTAACCATTACCGGCGGTATTCTGACCCGCGTTACTATAAAGGCGTTGAATATGCAGATACCATAGAAGCATTGGCACGCCGCCGCTGTGCCGAATTATTCGCAACCGATAAATTCGATGCCAATCAGCTCTATGTCAATGTCCAGCCTCTATCCGGGGCACCGGCAAATAATGCCGTTTATACAGCATTGATCAAACCCGGCGATTCCATCATGGGAATGAACCTGTTACACGGCGGACATCTATCCCATGGTTCGCCTGTAAATCGATCCGGTAAACTTTATGTGGTAAACCAATACACCGTAGATCCGAATACAGAAAAAATTGATTATGACCAAGTTGAAGCATTGGCAAAGGAATATCGCCCAAAAATCATCATTACCGGCTATTCCTCCTACCCTTGGGTACCCGACTGGGAAAAATTCCGCCAAATTGCTGATTTAATAGGGGCTTATTTATTAGCAGATATGTCCCATATCGCCGGCTTGGTCGCTGGGAAAGTGGTTCCTTCTCCCATTGGTATTGCGCACGTAACCACATTCACCACCCATAAAACCCTCTTTGGTCCCCGGGGAGCGGTTATTGTTACAACCGACCCCGAAATAAGTAAAAAGATCGATCGGGCTGTCTTCCCCGGTGAACAGGGAGGTCCTCATGTTCAGGTCTTCGCCGCATTAGCGACAACCTTTAAATTGGCAGCAACCGAAAAATTCTCTCATCTGCAAAAACAAATCGTCAAAAACGCTCAAGTTTTATGCGACCAGTTGATCAAAAGAGGCTTCCGCATTCCTTATGGCGGAACAAACACCCATTTGCTAAACCTGGATTGCAAAAGCGTTCGGGGGAAAGATGGCACGCCTTTATCGGGAGATATGGCAGCCCGTATTTTAGACATTGTCGGTTTAGTAATCAACCGCAACACGATACCTGGCGATACATCCGCTAAATTCGCTTCGGGTATCCGAATCGCTACCCCCTGGATCACCAAACGTGGATTGATAGAAGAGGATATGATTGAAATAGGCAATATCATTGCCGATACGCTATTTTCTACGCTGCCATATAAAGTAATTTCCCGGGACGGATACGATTACCGCGCCAAAATTGACTTTAGCGTTCTGGAAGAAGCCAAATTACGAGTCCGTCACTTAGCTGAAAAAAGTAAATTGGACTCGACCTGTGATTGTTACGGTTACCCTCACTTTTATTATCTTGATGATCAGTGGAAATCCGATAGTCAATATGCCACGCTTGAACTAAAAAGCTCTGTAATCAAACATTGGATGAATTATGTCTTCACCAGCGATATCGAGGAACTTGAGCCAAACCAGAGCCAGGCAACTCAATTGGTAACACCGCAAAAAACCATTGACGGATATATCAGCTTTTTCGGTAAAGATTCCTACTTCTTCACCTTTCCTAAGCAAGACTACGGATTGGCTGCTACTTGGTTAAGAGCCCTCTCAGATGGATACGTCAAATTTGACGAAAATTTATTGCGGCGAATACCGGGTCCTGTGGCTGTAGTTGATGCTGACCCAGTTTCCCTGCCAGCGAATATCAACCCCGCTAAAGAGAATCGCAAACCTTACTATATCGGCATTCCTAATCCCTCTGACCAAAATATTGATACTAAACCGGTATTTAACTACACGCAAAAAGACTCTTCTTTACCAAAGAAAACTGTCCTTTATGAATTTCATAAACATGCAGGAGCAAAGATCATCCCCTTTGCCGGATGGGAAATGCCGGTATGGTACCATTCAGTAATCGAAGAACATCAGGCGACGAGGAATGCAGCCGGTTTATTCGATGTAACCCACATGGGCGTTTTCCAGGCTGAAGGTCCTGATGCCGCCGTCTTCCTAGATTGTGTTTGCGGCAATGATATTGGTTTATTGGCAGTTGGAGAATCCTGTTATACACACCTCCTCGACCCCAACGCCAATGTGATTGACGACTTACTCGTCTATCGGCGCAGTGAAGACAAATACCTACTGGTTGTCAACGCTGCTAATGAAGAAAAAGACTGGCTCTGGTTGACCGGTGTGAAAGACGGTAAATGGCGCGTAGATAACATAAGACCATGGGTAATTAGCTTTGGCAGAAAGGTAAATTTGCGCAATCTAAAAGACCCATCTGCCGGTCAAGATATGTTAGTCGATATCGCCCTGCAGGGTCCCCGCTCCAGAGATATCTTATTATCCTTGGGCAGCGATCACAAAGACAACCTTGATAAAGTGATGAAATTGGGACGTACCGAACTATGCGAAACCAGACTCGGCGGTTATGACCTGGTTGTGTCAAGGACAGGTTACACCGGGGAGCCAATGTGTTTTGAACTATTTGTTCACCCGGATAAAGCTTTGAACTTTTGGAATGATCTGCTGAACGCCGGAAAACAGTTCGGCTTGATCCCATGCGGGCTAGGCGCACGCGACTCACTTCGCACCGAAGCCGGTTTACCGCTTTATGGTCATGAAATGGGCGGTGATCACAACCTTGGGGTAGGAGATGCCGGTTTCCAGCATTATGTCAAAGTCTACAAACCCTGGTTTATTGGACGTGAAGCTTTTATCCAAAAAGAATCCTCACGAACACGTGAAGTGATCCGTTTTCGGTTCACTGAAAAAGGCGTGCGGATGGCACATAACGAGGATCCGGTATTGGATAAACGCGGGAAAGTCATCGGTTTTGTCACAAGCTGTGCCATTGATAGTGATGAATTGCTGACCGGTCAGGCTTATGTGGACATGAAATATATGGAGGAAAATACCCCAATATTCATCCTCCATAGCTCCGGTACATCCTCTGCACAAATACCATCCTCTCTGAAGTTAGGCGATCGCTATCAAATGCCCGTACCGGCTGTTGTGATATCCCGCTTTCTAAAGCTAAGCAAGGCAAAATAGGAGTGTGATAAAGAACAAGTAGAAATACTTGTTCTTTTTTTTTCAATTCTTTGTAAAGGAGAAAAAATGAAAGAGACGCTATGGGAATATCGGTATGCTCAACGGATGCAATCCATGAAAAGTTCTGCTATTCGTGAACTATTAGAGATAACCGCAAACCCAGAGATCATATCATTTGGCGGAGGGTTGCCCGCACCGGATGTTTTTCCGGCAGAACGATTTCGAGAAGCCTGCCAAAAAATACTTACGGAGACTCCCGCCTCGGCTCTCCAATACGGGTCAACAGAAGGGTATATACCTTTACGGGAAATGATTGCAAGGCATACGAAGCGGTATGGTATCTTCATCAGTGCTTCTAATGTTCTAATTACGAGCGGCTCTCAACAAGCGCTCGATATCATCGGAAAAGTCTTCATCAATCCGGGCGACCGTATCTTAGTAGAATCACCTACCTACTTAGGCGCGCTTCAGGCATGGTCATCCTACGGCGCTGAATATATCACCATAGGCATTGATGATGACGGCATGAAGATTGATGAATTGGAAGATGCCCTAAGAGCCAGCCCGAAATTCATCTATATCCAACCTAATTTCCATAATCCTGCCGGTGTTACCCTTTCCCTTGAAAGGCGTTATCGATTAGTCGAATTGGCGAACCAACATGGTATCCCCATTATCGAAGATGATCCCTATGGACAATTGCGTTACGAGGGCAAGCATATTCAGCCGATAACGGCTATCGATGGCGAAATCCGTAAAAATAACGGCCCATATTCTGGGAATGTCATTTACTTGAGTACCTTTTCAAAAGTTCTGGCACCCGGTGTTCGCATCGGTTCCATCATCGGACCACAAGAAGTAATCCATCAGATGGTCAAAGCAAAACAAGGCATGGACCTTCACACCTCATCTTTCAACCAAATGCTGGTGTACGAGGTTGGGAAAGAAGGATTTATCGACCAACATGTACAATTGATACGAAAAATCTACAAAGAGCGTCGTGATATTATGTTAGAGTCGCTCCAGGAATACATGCCAAAGGATGTTCATTGGACACATCCGTTGGGAGGGTTGTTCCTATGGTTAACGCTGCCGAAAAATATCAGTACCACCGGCTTATTTTATAAAGCCATCCAGGAAAAGGTTGCCTTTGTACCTGGTAAATCATTTTTCCCAAATGAAAATGGTGATAACACCATGAGATTGAACTTCTCAAACGCTTCTCCCGAGAATATTGTCAAAGGCATTTCAAGACTTGGAAATTGTATAAAGAAAGAAATGACTAAGTCGTAATTTAATAAAGACCGCTTAATTGTCAACAGACAAACGCCTTCCTCTGAATATATCCTGTTATAATAAACAAAACAGTTCAACCAGAGGAAAGATTGAAGCGGTATCTAAAAGATTATCTTATTTTACTGATTATCTCAGGTTTGATCATTGCTGCCGATCAGGTTTCGAAGTATTACGTACGAACACTCTTAAGCCTGGGACAGAGTTGGTCTCCATGGGATTGGCTTGCACCTTATGCCAGATTTGTGCATTGGTACAATACCGGCGCGGCGTTCGGTTTATTTCAAGGACAAGGAACGGTTTTTGGTATCTTTGCGGTAATTGTGGCTGTGGCGATCCTTTATTATTTTCCGCGCGTTCCCTCAAAAGAGTGGATTTTACGCCTGGCGATGATCCTCCAATTCGCCGGCGCTTTAGGCAATCTGATCGATCGGTTAACCGTAGGACATGTTACAGATTTTATCTCTATCGGCACATTCCCCGTATTCAACATCGCCGATTCTAGTATTACCATCGGCACCGGGATTATGCTCTTCGGTTTATGGCTGCAAGAACGCGCCAATAAGCGCGCCATGCAAAATAATCTTTACGAATCTGAAACTCAAGAAAAAATAAACCCCGAGGCACCAATTTGAGTGAACGGCTTCAGGAATTCATTTTTTCTCAACCATCTCCCGAAAGGTTAGACAAATTTCTCACCACCCTTTTACCCGAATACTCTCGAACACGAATTCAAGACTTCATAAAAGAAGAGAGGGTAATGGTTGATGGCGAAATAATACCTAAAGCGGGTTATCGCTTGCAGCCAGGGCAGACCATCAAAATAAGCCTGCCGATTATTAAGCCGGCGATTCTGCAGCCAGAGGCTATTCCGTTAGATATTATCTTTGAAAATGCAGACCTTATCGTGATCAACAAACCAGCTGGCATGGTTGTCCATCCATCTGCCGGTCATTATCGCAGCACGTTAGTCCATGCTGCTTTGGCTCACTCACCAGAAATGGAAGGGGTTGGCTCGGAACAACGACCCGGCATTGTTCACCGCCTGGATAAAGATACCAGTGGATTGATCTTGATTGCAAAAAACGATCGATCCCACCGCTGGCTCCAAGATCAATTTCGTTTAAGAAGAGTGCGAAAAGAATACCTGGCGTTGGTTGATGGTCATCCTCCTACGCCAAACGGCAGGATAGAAGCTCCGATTGGACGAGACCCCGTTCATCGCAATAAGATGGCTGTTCTGCCCGCCGGAAAAGGTAGAGAAGCGGTTAGTGAATATTTCACCTTGCACGTTTATGAAAAGTACACTTTCCTAAAAATCCATATTCTGACCGGAAGGACACACCAAATTCGTCTTCACCTCGCCTTTATCGGCTGCCCCGTTGTCGGTGATACCGTTTATGGCAAGAAGACAACCTTGCCTATCAATAGGCATTTTCTCCATGCGACGCTAATTGAGATAAGACTGCCGGGCGAAACCACACCCAACCGGTTTATCTCTCCCCTGCCTGCCGACCTGCAGCAAATACTTGATTCTCTACAATAACCTGGATGATAAAGAGGTCTTTATGAATGGATGGATAGATTTACGTTCAGATACGGTAACCCAACCCACCCCAGCTATGAGGCAAGCAATGGCTCATGCCGAAGTCGGCGACGACGTGTATGGCGAAGATCCAACTGTCAACAAACTCCAAGAAATATCGGCTGACATGATGGGGAAAGAGGCTGCTTTGTTTGTCGCCTCCGGTACGATGGGAAATCTGGTTTCTATTTTAGCCCATTGTGATCGCGGAGATGAAGTGATTATGGGAAATCTAGGACACTCCTTTCTCTTCGAAGGAGGGGGGATCTCTGCTTTAGGCGGTATCCATCCCCATCCTATTCCCAACCAAAGCGACGGTACGCTGGTTATTACGGATATTGTTGCTGCCATCAGGGATGATAATCCGCATTACCCAATTTCCCGTTTGCTGGTTTTGGAAAATACCCACAACCGCTGCGGAGGGGTGGCGCTCACCGCACAATACACCCAACAAGCGATAAATATCGCCCATTCCTATGGATTAAAAGTCCACATTGATGGCGCTCGTATCTTCAATGCTGCCGCAGCGCTCAATGAAAAACCGGCAAACTTAACCCAAGGAGCGGATTCGGTAACTTTTTGTCTTAGTAAAGGGTTATGTGCACCGGTGGGTTCGGTGATATGCGGTAATAAAGAATGGATCAAGAAAGCATTGAGAATACGAAAAATGGTCGGCGGAGGGATGCGTCAGGCAGGAGTTTTAGCCGCCGCCGGGATCGTAGCCCTTGAACAAATCGTTCCACGATTAGCCGAGGATCATCAAAAAGCAAAAGACCTTGCCAAAGGGCTGAGTGAAATTCCAGGAATTATCCTGGACCCGGGCACCCCGCATACCAATATGGTCTTTCTTCAAATTGCGGAGGGACACCCAAAAACCGCCCGCCAAATTACCCAATCCCTGCGAAATGAAGGTATCCGGGTCAGCCCAATAGGGGAAAAGAGGTTTCGCATGGTATGCCATTATTGGATCCGCCCAGAGGATATTCCCGTGATAGTGAACGCATTCCGAAAAGCGATGAACGCAGAATGATATAATGATTTATATAGCGATCCTAACCCAACAAAGGCTATATACCATTATTGGAGACAAGAGGAAATATGGAGGAGTTTATTACCTATACGCAAATTGATGAGGCTGCACACTCAATTTTACAGAAAATCACGATCAACCCTCAGGTAGGTATTATCTTGGGATCGGGTTTAGGGGAATTGGCTAACCAAGTAAAAGACGCAGTCAACATCCCTTACGACCAAATCCCCCACATGCCTTCATCTACGGTGGCTGGGCATCAAGGGCGCTTTGTCGTCGGTAAATTAGCCAACCGCAATGTCCTCTTAATGCAAGGGAGAATCCACTATTATGAAGGGTATAGCGTCCATCAAGTTACTTTCCCAATTCGCATCATGCAGCGATTGGGGGTATCCATCCTGATAATCACCAATGCCGCCGGGGGGATCAATCAGGATTTTGAACCCGGTGATTTAATGCTGATTACCGATCACATCAATTTGCTGGGTATGACAGCCGGCGGCAACCCGTTACGCGGTCCGAACCTGGATGAATTCGGTGTCCGTTTTCCGGATATGTCCCGTGTTTATGATCCAAAATTACTCAAATTGGCACATGAGGCTGGAAAACAACAAGGCATTCACCTCCGAGAAGGGATTTATATCTGCCTTGCCGGTCCCTCCTTTGAAACACCTGCAGACTTGAGGTTTCTTAAGGCTATCGGAGCTGATGCCGTAGGGATGTCCACCGTTCCAGAAGCAACCGTAGCTCGGCATGGCGGCATGCGTATTCTAGGAATTTCCGGAATCAGCAACAAAGCCAGTCTGGATGGAAACAAACAAACCACCCATCAGGAAGTAATGGAGACGGGTGCTGTTTTGGTACCAAAATTGCAAAAAATTATTCTGGGTGTCCTTGAACGACTGGATTAAATTCACCTTCCCTAATGTTATCAAGTAAAGATGCAGGAAGTCTTAAAATTTCTACAAAAATATGAAATATGGGGATATCTTATCCTGAGTGTGATCGGATTTTTTTATCTCCAGAAATTTATGGCTGCCTGGGTTGAATTACGATCTTCGATATTCGGTTTAGAACGTGAAGCAGCGCAGCGGAAACTTGTTTCTGCATTGACCATGCTTATTCTTTTATTATTATTGGGCAGTGTTGAATTTATCCTGGTATCCTTTGTCGCCCCGTCATTGCCGATCCAAGTGGCTGTCAGAACTCCTACAATAGATTTCCTCGCCACGCCAACCACTACCTTAGAAATTCCGTTAGAGACTCCCTTTGCCCAAGCAACCGCCAGCGCTGCCGTCAAAAACGCTCAAAATGATGGATGTATAACCGATCAAATCGAGTGGATTTTTCCGAAACCAGGCGATGAATTACAAAACACTGTGGAACTCAAAGGTACTATCAATATCCCCAACCTTGGTTTCTATAAATATGAATTCACCCCGGTCGGAAGTGAAACATGGCAAACAATCGCTGCCGGAAATCAGAATGTGATCAAGGATGTCATTGGAGCATGGAACACGAGCCTGATTATTCCAGGAGATTATTTGCTTCGGTTAGTCGTCATCGATAACCAGAATAATACCTTGCCAGCTTGTACTGTACAAGTGAGAATCATCGCACCTTGATTAATTTAAAATCTATCCTAATTATCGGAGCCAATTCAAATGCCTCAAATAGAAATTCGACCCTATAATTCGACCGACGAACCTGTTTTATCTGCATTAGAACATTTTTATAAAACAAACCATGTCTGGCAGTTAGAACGCCAGCAGGAAGAAGGCAGAATTTCATTATTCTTCAATGAAGTAAAACTTCCCAGAGAAGTTCGAGTGAATACGCCAAATCAATTCACCCATGTCGTTTCACCCAATCTGACAACCAGAAACATCCTGGTAGCCGCACTCGACCATATCCCTGTGGGGTATATTTGTCTGGAACACTTCCCCGATTCAACCTCTGCCCAGGTGCTAAATCTAGTCGTCAATTTTAGTCTACGAAGACAAGGCATCGGTACCGCCCTTCTTCTCGCCGGACAAGCTTGGGCATTGCAAAAAAATATTAAAAGAATCATTCTTGAAATGCAAACCAAAAACTATCCTGCCATTCAACTGGCGATTCATGCCGGTTATGAATTCAGCGGCTTTCAAGATAATTATTATCCGAACCATGACATTGTATTATTTTTCGCCAAATTTATACGATAAAAAAATCAAATATCCCTGTCGGAGCTTAGGAAAAAGATGATTGCCGGGGTACTCACAGTTCTGCAAACCTTAAATCAAATATTTACAGCCGCAATCGCGATCACCTCTTTTTCATTATTGTTATACTCATTCGCTTTTAACCTGCGTAACCGTGTAGCTCGAACCTTTGCCCTCGTCCTGACATGCGTTACCATCGTCTATACCGCCGAAGCGTTTGGAAGTGTGGCGAACTCAGATTGGGCAATTGGTTTCTGGCTGCGGGTCGAATGGATCGGCATTGTCTGGCTGCCGGCAACCTACTTCCACTTTTCGGATTCTCTCCTAGCTACGACCGGAAAACCTTCTATCTGGCGGCGATATTGGATGGTTCGGGTTTCTTACTTTATATCGCTTATATTCCTGTTCACCTTATTATTTTCTTCATTGGTCGGACCGGTTATTATTGAAGGCGAACCAGCTCCACATTTACAACCTACTTACCTGACCATATTATTCCTGTTGTACTATATCAGTATGGTGATCAT
>Ga0101944_10006379_pt1 | contig 12598 bp, 9 predicted proteins | sample DewCreD2012metaG_FD_75245 | JGI IMG/M metagenome (GOLD analysis project Ga0101944, IMG submission 75245) | Hot spring sediment bacterial and archeal communities from British Columbia, Canada, to study Microbial Dark Matter (Phase II) - Dewar... ... | reverse complement strand
TTCCGCAAAAAGGCCAAGACCCCTTCCCGCCGAAATGAAGGTGGATCGTCGGGGGTGGCCTGTGTGGAACCAGGGTCGCCCTCGCCGCCAACAGGGGGCTCACGCGGGGGCGGAGCGCATTTTCACGATAAAGGCCTTTGACGGGGCCCTGGGGCCATCGCCGCTCGTTCTTGACAAAAAATGGCAAGAAGCGTAACAGGAAGTCCGCTTTGTCCAAAAGAACCGAATCGATCGACATCGATCGACCGAAATGCCGGGGGCACTATATCCTGTTTTCATTCGACTGACAACGGCCTGATGAATCGGCCGTCAACCCGAACCATGAAGGAGAACCGATCATGACCGAAATCATCGATGTTCAGGCAAGAGAAATTTTGGATTCCCGGGGGAATCCAACCGTAGAAGTGGATGTCACCCTCGCTTGCGGCGCAGAGGGCCGGGCCGCCGTTCCATCCGGCGCATCCACAGGAAGCAGGGAGGCCCTGGAGCTTCGCGATACAGCATCGAAACGGTATGGCGGAAAGGGGGTTCTGTCGGCCGTCGGAAACGTGATCGAGGAGATCGCTCCGAAAATTCAGGGAATGGATGCAACGGATCAGACGGCCGTCGATCGGGCCATGATCGAACTGGACGGAACACCCAACAAGAGCCGATTGGGGGCAAATGCCATTCTGGGTGTTTCAATGGCCGTCGCCCGTGCGGCAGCCAGGGCGTACGGTATGCCCTTGTACCGCTATATCGGCGGGCTGAACGCTCGCTACCTCCCCATTCCGCAAATGAACATCATCAACGGTGGGGCGCATGCGTCGAATAACCTCGACATTCAAGAATTCATGATCGTTCCCTTCGGTGCCAAATCCTTTGCCCAGGCCGTTCAGATGGGAGCCGAGACCTTTCACGCCCTGAAAAAACTGCTCAAGGAAAAAGGATACAGCACGGCAGTTGGCGACGAAGGCGGTTTCGCACCGAATCTTCCCTCTCACGAAGAAGCGATCCGAAACATCCTGGCTGCCATCGAAGCGGCCGGATATACGCCCGGCGAAGACATTGCGATCGCTCTCGATGCGGCTGCCAGTGAATTCTACAAAGACGGAAAATATATCCTGAAAAGCGAGAACAAATCCCTTTCTTCGGAAGAAATGATCGACTATTACGAACGGCTGATCGAACAGTATCCGATCCTGTCCATCGAGGATGGGCTTGCGGAGCAGGATTGGGACGGTTGGGAAGAGATGACCGGAAGACTCGAAGAGGCCATTCAGATCGTCGGAGACGATATTTTCGTCACCAACCCCAAGATTTTCGCGGATGGCATCGAACGGGGCATTGCAAACGCCATTTTGATCAAACTGAACCAGATCGGAACGGTCACCGAAACACTTGAGACCATCGAAATGGCCCGGCAGAACGGATATGCAACCGTGATCTCCCATCGTTCCGGCGAGACTGAAGATGCCTTTATCGCCGATTTCGTGGTCGGCGTCAACGGCGGTCAGATCAAGACGGGCTCGATGTCGAGAAGTGAGCGCATCGCCAAGTACAATCAACTGATGCGCATCGAGCAGGAACTGGGAGAAAGCGGCCGGTTTGCGGAAGACCAGATTTGAGAGGGTGCCTGCTGATTTCTGACTTCTCTTGGAATCGCCCCTGCATGCAGCCGGGTGTAACCGTCCGGTCTTGTGCCTTGCTGAATGAACGCTGCAGGGACGATCTTCGAACGAAGAGGTGTTATCCGCTTTTATTCTGACTCCTGAATCCTGACTTCTGACTCCTGTTTATATGACCTCCTTTGGAAACATCCAGAAACCATCTCTCGGCAGCATCATGTGGAAGAGGATATCATGGGCACTTCTCCGAAATATATCTTCGTGACCGGCGGCGTTCTTTCTTCTCTCGGCAAAGGACTGGCGTCGGCCTCCATCGGCGCTTTGCTCGAAAGCCGCGGCTTGACGGTGACTTTTCAGAAATACGATCCATACATCAACGTCGATCCAGGTACGATGAATCCGTTTCAGCATGGGGAAGTGTTCGTGACGGATGACGGCACGGAAACCGACCTCGATCTGGGCCATTACGAGCGTTTCACCAGTGCCCGGATGGGAAAAAACAACAACTTTACGACCGGGAAGATTTACTATTCGGTGATCACCAAGGAGAGACGGGGGGACTACTTGGGGGGAACGGTTCAGGTGATTCCCCATATCACCGACGAAATCAAGAACTGCATCCGGCTGGGTGCACGGGACGCCGATGTGTTGATCGCCGAAATCGGAGGTACAGTCGGCGATATCGAAAGCCTCCCCTTTCTGGAGGCGATCCGGCAGTTCAAGGCGGATGTCGGCAAGGAAAACGTGCTCTATGTCCATCTGACCCTCGTTCCTTATATGGGGACAGCCGGAGAGCTCAAGACCAAGCCGACCCAGCACAGCGTCAAGGAATTGCGCAGCATCGGCATCCATGCCGATATCCTGTTGTGCCGCACCAACCGCTATCTGCCGAAGGAAATCAAGGCCAAGATCGCCTTGTTCTGCAACGTCAGTGAGGATGCCGTCATCACGGCCAAAGACGTCGACTGCATCTATGAGGTTCCGCTCGTTTTTCACAAGGAAGGGCTCGACAACAAGATTGTCGAACTGCTGCACATCTGGACCCGGGCGCCCAGACTGGAGGCCTGGCAGGATCTGGTCGATCGGATACACCATTTCAAGCGATCCGTGACCATCGCCATTGTCGGAAAGTATGTGGATTTGACCGAATCCTACAAAAGTCTGAACGAAGCCCTCCATCACGGTGGGTTTGCAAACGATTGCAAGGTGGAGCTTCGGTTCATCGATTCAGAGACGATCACCGAAGAAAATTGCGCATCGCTATTGGCGAATGCCGACGGAATCCTCGTGCCTGGAGGCTTCGGGCCAAGAGGGGTGGAGGGGAAAATCCAGGCCGTCCGATTTGCCCGAACTCAGAAAATCCCCTATTTCGGTATTTGCCTGGGCATGCAGATCGCTGTCATCGAGTTCGCCAGAAACGTTGTCGGATTGAAACATGCCCACAGCCACGAATTTGACGAAAACACGCCCGATCCTGTCATCTACCTGATGCTCGAATGGTTCGACGAACGAACCCAGACCATCCAGAAACGCGATGCCAACAGCCAGAAAGGGGCGACGATGCGGTTGGGTGCATACGACTGCCGCATCGCCGAAGGCACCCTTGCATGGAAGGCTTACGGTAGGGAAGTGATTTCCGAAAGGCACAGACATCGGTATGAATTTAATGCATCCTATCGCTCCGCCATGGAAGAAAAGGGGCTGGTCATCAGCGGGATTTCTCCCAGCGGGGAGCTGGTCGAAATCGTTGAACTCTCCGATCACCCCTGGTTTCTCGGCTGCCAGTTCCATCCGGAGTTCAAATCCAAACCCATGGACCCGCATCCCCTGTTCAGAGACTTCATCCGCGCAGCCCTTACCTATCGTGAAGGCAGATCCTAAGGAGTGTCTGAACGAAAACCAAAGAACTTCTGTAAATCCCCCTTTGGATAAAGGGGAATCGAGGGGGAATGATTCAGTCCGCTTTTTGCCAATCCCCCCGGCCTCTTTTTAAAAAAAGGGAGTGCTCAAACACTATGTAAAACGAATGTCATGCCATTCGTTTTTGCTGTTCCTGCTCCTTTCGTAGACGTATGGTTGCGGTCGAATCGATCACGAATCGTTTCGATCCAACACCCAAAGAAAGGAGTTCGCCGATGTTCCCAACCCATCCCCTCGGAAAACACGCCAAAATTCTGCTCTCGAGCGTCTTCGGTCCTTATGCTCAGGACGATGCCTTCGGCTCCCGCACCATCAATCCCATGGAGCTCTATCACAACCAGGTCACCCGGTTTCAGGGGGTGTTCTCCCTTCGGATGTTTCATCGAAGTTTCGGTCTGCTGCTGATGCAGGCGAACATCGATGCACCCTGCACCCTGCTCGATTTTCCGACACGGGAGAGGTTCATTGCAGAACTTCAGGAAACCACCTATGACATCGTCGGCATCAGCGGCATCATCCCCAACCTTCGAAAAGTGGCGGAAATGTGTCGACTGGTTCGCCTCCATCAGCCCAGGGCCACCATCGTTGTCGGCGGCCATGTCACCAACGCCGTCGATGTGGAACGTATCGTCGATGCGGATCATTTCGTCAAGGGAGACGGCGTGGCCTGGTTCCGCAGATTTCTCGGTCAGGATCCCAAGGCTCCGGTCCGTCATCCTGCCGTGTATTCCGGCTTCGGGATGCGCATTCTCGGCTACAGTCCGAAAGAAAAACCGGGAGATACGGCTGCCATCCTGATGCCTTCGGTCGGCTGTCCTGTTGGCTGCAATTTCTGCTCTACGTCTGCGCTCTTCGGTGGAAAAGGGCATTTTATCAATTTCTATGAAACCGGAGACGCCCTCTTCGATGTGATGCAGCAGATCGAGGGAAAACTGGGTACGCAATCCTTTTTCGTTCTGGATGAAAACTTTCTCCTGCACCGCAAGCGGGCGCTTCGGCTCCTCGAGTTGATGCAGCAGCACGAGAAGAGCTGGTCCCTCTATGTATTCAGCTCTGCCCGGGTGCTTGAATCCTACGACATCGAACAGCTGGTCGGACTCGGTGTTTCCTGGGTCTGGATGGGACTGGAAGGGGACAATGCGGCCTATTCCAAGCTGCGTCATGTGGATACCCGATCTCTGGTAAAGAAACTTCAATCGCATGGCATCCGGGTGTTGGGATCGACGATCATCGGCCTCGAAGAACACCGGCCGGAAGACATGCAGGCAGTCATCGATTATGCCGTATCCCATGCAACGGATTTTCATCAGTTCATGCTCTACACCCCGAATCCGGGAACCCAGCTCTATGAAAAGCACAAGACGGAAGGCTCCTTGCTGTCTTCAGATGAAATCGACATCGCAGACACCCACGGTCAGTACCGCTTTTCCTTTCGACATCCGCACATTCCGGCGGGATGGGAAACGAAATTTCTGGCGGACGCCTTCCTTCGGGATTTCGAGGTGAACGGTCCCAGCCTTGCCCGGTTGATCCGCACCCAGATGGAGGGATGGAAGCGTTACAGAAATCATCCGGATGCCCGCATCCGCCGCAGGATCGCCTGGGAAAACCGATCCATGGCAACCACCTATGCCGGCGCCGTCTGGGCCATGCAACATTGGTTCAAACAACACGGAAAACCCGTAGCGGAACTCGAATCCCTGCTTACGGAAATGAAGACTCTCTTCGGATGGCAGGCGCGGGCACTGGCGCCCGTGGTGGGAATGCGGCTTCTGATGTCGATGCGTGCGGAAGACAGAAGACTTCGGGAAGGAAAGACCTACGAACCGACGACCTTTCTGGAGAAGAATCCGCAGGCCATCGCCTTGGAACAGGCTCAGGCCGTGAAGAGCAGGACCGGGACCGAAATTCGCCGTGTCATACCGGTGGTCACTCCGGTGATGGCGTAATTGCGCCGCTGTCCTGTTGCGGCACGTCTCCTGCCTTTCGAAGATCGAGCATTTCGGTGAGCCGCTCGATCAGGGGGACAAGGGTCTGCCGCTGGATGGCGCTCACGGGAATTCCACCGTAACGGTGCAGGTACAGGCTTACCGTTTCGGGGCTGACGCGATCGATCTTGTTCCAGATGCGTAGCATCGGAATGTGCCGCAGGCCGAGTTCCTCGACGATGTGTTCGACGGATTCGAGCTGAGATTCGCACCGTTCATTGGAAATGTCGATGACATGCAGCAGAACGGTGGCGCTTTCGAGCTCCTCGAGGGTGGCTCGGAAGGCGACCTGAAGGTCTTTGGGCAGGTCCTTGATGAAACCGACCGTGTCGGTGATGATGGCCTCGATGTCCTTCGGGAAACGAAGCCGTCTGCTCGATGGGTCGAGGGTGGCGAACATGCGCTGCTCGGCAAGGACCTGGCTGTGGGTCAGGGTGTTGAGCAGGGTGGATTTTCCGGCGTTCGTGTAGCCGATGATCGAAATTACCGGAAGCCCCATCCGGCTGCGCTGGGCTTTCTGCTGCTTGCGCTGTCGGCTCACTTCCACCAGAGCCTGTTCCAATCGATGAATTCTTTCCCTTGCCCGCCGTCGGTTGATCTCCAGTTTGGTTTCCCCAGGTCCCCTGCCTCCGATCCCACCCGTAAGCCTCGACATGGCCGTATTTTTGGTGACGAGTCTCGGCAGCATGTACTTGAGCTGGGCCAGTTCCACCTGAAGTTTGCCTTCCCGGGATTTGGCCCGTTGTGCGAAAATATCCAGGATGAGCTGGGTTCGATCGATGACCTTGATAGGGATGGCGTCCGTGATGGAGCGCAGTTGCGAGGGGTTGAGCTCTTGATCGAAGATGAGCAGTCCCACGCCGTGATGAAGCGCCTTCAGGGAGAGCTCCTGAAGTTTTCCGGTGCCGAGCAGAAACCGGGGGTCGGCTTGGCTGCGCATCTGGATGAACCGATCCACGACCCGGATGCCGCTCGATCGGGCAAGTTCCTCGAGCTCATCGAGGGATTCGAGAGCCGCACGTTTCGGGCCGGTGGACACACTCACCAGAATGGCCCCTTCGGCCTGTTGCTGTCCCGCATCGAGGCGCTGTTCCGGCTCTTCCCGACGCCATTCGGCCTCGATGGCCAGGATCGTCTCGAGGCAGTCCCCCCGCTCGAAAAACGTGTTGACTGCCGGTTCGATCGGCAAGAGACGATAGGGCTTCAGCGGATCTTCGGACCCCGGCAGGATATGGGCCATCTGAACACGATGGGGCAGGGCGGTTTCGAGGCGAACGGTGACGGCAACGATCAAATCGAGCCGCAACAGGGACAAATCGGTCAAATCGTCCGTGGTCAGCCCGCCGGAAGAAAGGTGGGTATGAACGAAGCGCAGCCCGCACAGCCTTCCGGACAGTTTCCGATACCCCTTGAGCTCCGGAATCAGAATCCGGTCGTGATCCCCGATCAGGACGAAGGCGATACGTCCCTGTCGATCGATGAGCAAGCCGATTTGACGGCCGGTTTCCGCCGAAAGGCGGCACATTTCCAGAGCCATGTCCCAGCCGAGCAGGTGCATCGGTGGAACACGCCTCTTGTAGAAAGTCTCCAGTCGCTTGATTTGACTGGGTTTGAGTCCTGTCGTCTGACCGATTACCGATTTCATCGTCGGTCTGCCGGATTTTCGAAGCGGGTGTATGCCTTGAGAAACACGAGCGGCACCATTCCCGTGGGTCCGTTGCGGTGTTTGGCAACGATGATCTCGGCCTGTCCTCGGTTCGGGTTGTTTTCTTCCCTGTTGTAAACCTCATCCCGATAGATGAAGGCCACAATGTCGGCGTCTTGCTCCAGCGCACCGGATTCCCGGAGGTCGGAGAGCTGCGGCCGCTTGTCGCTTCGCTCCTCCAGTTTTCGGTTGAGCTGGGAAAGGGCGATGATGGGAATGTCGAGTTCCTTGGCCAAGGACTTGATCGATCGGGAAATGTCCGAAATTTCCAGATCCCTTCGTTCGGCGGAAACCGTGCTTTTCATGAGCTGCAGGTAATCGATGATGATCAGGCCGAGATTCTTTTCCAACTTCAGTCTTCTGGCCTTGGCCCGGATGGTGAGTGCGGAGATGTCCGCCGAATCGTCGATAAAAATCGGGGCTTCCGACAAAACGGATGCGGCATGGGTGATTCGGCTCCAGTCTTCCTGACTGAAAAATCCGTCCCGGAGCCTACCGGTATCGATGCGGGCTTCCGCACAAAGCATTCGCATCGAAAGCTGCTCCTTGGACATTTCGAGGGAAAACACGGCGCAGGGCACATTCGATTCCACAGCGACATTCCTGGCGATGTTGAGGGCAAGGGCCGTTTTTCCCATGCTTGGCCTTGCGGCAAGAATGACGAGATCCGCCTTCTGTAGTCCGGAGGTAAGCCGGTCGAATCCTTCAAAACCCGTTGGAATGCCGGTATAAAGCGACTTGTTCTCTTCCCGCTCCTGAAGTCTGTCGATGTTGCCGTCGATGAGATCGCCGATATGGGTGAAGGCCTGCTTCACTTTGTGCTGGGAAACCTCGAAAATGGCGGCCTCGGCGAAATCCAGCACTTCGTCAACTTCTCCCGTGTCCTCAAAGCAGCGCTGAACGATCTGGGTGGATTTCTCGATGAGCCTTCTCAGGGAAGCCTTGTCCTTGATGATTTTGGCATATTGGCCCGGATTGACGGCGATGGGGGCGTTTTCGAGAATGTGCAGCAAGACGGATGGGCCGCCGATGGATTTCAAATGGCCCTTGGCCTTTAGGGCTTCGGTCAGCGTAATGAGATCGACAGGTTCGTTGCGATCGAAGAGCTCGAGAATGGCGGCAAAGATTTTTTGATGGGCGCCTTTGTAGAAATCTTCCGGTCGAAGCACCTCGACAACGTCTGGAAGAACCGAATTGTCCATAAAAATGGCACTCAGAATCGATTCTTCGGCTTCGACGTTCTGGGGCGGAAGGTGGCTTAGGGATGGATCGGATGTCGTCGTCGTGCTGCGCCTGGGGCTCATAGTAGCGTATGCTTCAGAAAAATACAGGAGTCAGGAGTCAGGAGTCAGGAGTCAGGAGTCAGAAGTAAGCGGTTGATGTCTGCTTTTATGGATGGGGGCGGCGGCCCTCCGCCATGAGCATTTATCGTGAAAATAGTGGGCAGTGGGCAGTCGGCAGTGAATACAGGCCTATTTTCATTCCCGGGGGCGGCGCCCACCGCCATGTGCATTTATCGTGAAAATGCGGCCGCCCTTGAGCCAGCCACGACCGGCCTATCATCCGGGGTGGCGACAACCATGTCCCATCCGCCCGATACCGCTACGGCATTTTCATGGGCGGGGGCGGCGGCCATTTCCTTTACAGCCTCTCACCCCTTATGCCCTCATGCCCTTTTCTCTTGGGGACGGCGCAAAACCACTACGATCTATTCGGCAAGGACTTCAACGGTGATTTCCGGCTCGACTTCCTTGTAAACCCGAATGGGCACGGTATAGGAACCCACTGTCTTGATGGGTTCGGCCAGCAGAATCATCTTCTTTTCGACGTCGATACCGATTTCCTTCAGCGCTTCGGCGATATCGCGAACGCCGACGGAGCCGTACAAACGATTTTCTTCGCTGACCTTTGCACGAATCTGCACCACAGCGCCGGAGATGCGCTTGGCGGTTTCTTCGGCACCCGCCTTTTCCTTTGCCAACATAAGAGCGATCTTGGATTTCTGCTGTTCCATGATCTTGCGGTTGTGCTCATTGGCAGGAAGCGCCTTGCCTTGCGGCAACAGGTAGTTGCGGGCATAACCGTCGGCCACCTTGACCTCACTGCCGACCGTTCCCAGAGATTCAATGGTTTCTTTTAAAATGACCTGCATATTTCCTCCATATGGTTCATGCGTCCCGTTGAGACGCAAGTTTTCGAAAATCGATCCACAAATCGAAAATCCCCAGCAGGATCACAAGGATCATGGCAACCTGCTGAAAAAAAACGGTGATGTAAATCAGGATGCGTATCCATCGAGGCGCCGTTTTGTTTTCGAGGAAAAAGGACACGATACCGATTCCCTGAAAAAAATAGACGACGAGGATGGGCAGCAGCACGTTGGTGGCGACCAGCCGAAGGGTCACATGAGGCATCAAGAGCATGGCGCCACATCCGATCAATCCCCATACGAGCTTCTCCGGTGCCCTCCACCGATTGAGTCGAGGAGATTCCGGTAGGATCATTTTCAACCGATGCCCTGCGGGCTGAAGCATCAGCAGCTGCGCCCAGGCAACGAACAATAGCGACATCGCCGAAAATCCGGGCATCAGTCTTGCCAGAACAAAGGCGATCCGATCCATCGACGTCCGAAGGGTGGCGACGGTATCCGCCGAAATCTTCATTTCCTCATACAGAGCGATAGTCAATTCGAGACTCTGATGAAGGACGGCTTCCACGTGCTGGAAGAACGAGCTGCCGGAAAGAAGGGACGTCAGCGAAACGATCAGCCACACCCCGCCCCACACCATTCCAGCGCTTGCAGCAATCGCCACGTCCGGCAACAGCCCACGATGCAGGCTCTCGCCGAGGAGCAACCCCAAAACGGCCATGGCTGTGAAGACGATCCGGTCGGTTCCGGATTCCGAAAAGAACACGAAGATGAACACACAGGTGATGGCAGTCGCCCATCTTCCGTCGATCGGCCCATGTTTCAGGCGAAAGAGCAGCGATGGAAAAGGAACCATCGCTGCCATGAAGAAGCCGAACAAGGGAATGATGTGTGCCGCCTCTGCAAGAAGCAGGGAAGGCAAAACACACCATCCAAACGGCTTGAGACGTGCAAGGTTCAGTTGTGGCATCGCGTCCTTCGGGACCCCCGGATGGGCGCATTCGTATGGGGGTATCCCGTCAATTGGTGTCGAGGGAACCCACAAACGGAAGCAGAGCGATTGTGCGCGCTCGTTTGATGGCTTCGTTGAGCGAGCGCTGGTGTTTCGAACAGGTACCGCTGATCCTTCTGGGAATAATCTTGCCGCGCTCGGTGATAAAGAATTTCAGGGTTTTGACATCCTTGTAATCGATGATCAAAGAAGTGTCCGCACAGAAGCGGCAGACCTTTCTGCGGTGAAATACCCGTTTTTTCTTGGCGGACGCTTTTTTCTTGGATGTGGTCTGTTGTGCCATCGTTTATTCCTCCACGTCTTCAGATTGGTCATCATCCATCTCTTCTTCATCCATGGCCGATTCATCGGCAGCGTCCGACATTTCAACAGGTTCGGTCACTGAAGATGTCGTTCTGGTCTTTCCGGATGCGATCTCGGCTTTGATGGCTTCCGGATCTGCATGGGTATCGACCACGACGGTCATGTACTTGAGGCATTTGTCGCTGATCCGGCAGAAGCGTTCGACTTCTGAAACGGTTGGTCCCATGCCGCAGTAATCGAAAAGGACATAGGCGCCCTTTGCCTTCTTGCGAATGAGATATGCCAGCCTCTTGACACCCCAGTCTTCGACATGAAGGGCTTCTCCCCCGTTCTGGGTGATGATTTCCTGAATCCGGGCCTTCACAGCATCCCGTTCATCCGCGGAAATATCCGGGTCGATAATGACAACACATTCGTACCTTCTCATCAAACCTCCTTTTGGATAATAGAGCCCTGAAGCGCTTTCAGAGCAAGGATCGATCTCGGGGGAAACCATTTCCGCCCGACTTCATAAACTTGTATTTTTAGCATTCTCTCTTAAAGAGTGTCAAGAAATCATTTGGAAATGCCAGGATCCCGTCAAAGTCCTTTATCGTGAAAATAGTGGGCAGTGGGCAGTCGGCAGTTGTAGGGGAATGGCATGCCGTGGCGGTATCGGGCGGATGGGGCATGGTTGTCGTCACCCCGGAAGATAGGCTCGTCGTGGCTGGTTCAGGTGCACCGGATCTGTTTGGCGAAGCCGAAAACGAACTCATGTGCCCGGCCTCGTAAGGTTGGACAAAGGCCACACCCGCTCCGTGAAGGCCATCGGTGTTCGATATGCAGCCTTACCCGATTCATGCCGAAGGAATGTCATTTGTCCAGCCCAACGAGGCCCGGCACATTCAAACAAGCGTTTCCGGCATTCGCCAAAAGACCCGGCGCACCTTTTCCGCCAGAGACGAACATCTCGCCGGGGTGGCTAACACTGGAGCCCGTTGCGCCCTCACCGCAAACGAGGGGCTCACGCGGGGCGGAGCGCATTTTCACGATAAATGTCCATGGCGATGGTCGCCGCCCCAGGGAATGAAAATCCGGCATGGATAAGGGCGACCGGCAGGTCGCCCCTACAGGTTACCCGTCACGCATTTTCATGATAAATGACCATGGCGTAGCGCGTCACCCCTGGGAATGAAAATCGGCCGGAAAACACTGCCCACTGCCGACTGCCCACTGCCGACTGCCTACTATTTTCACGATAAAGGACTTTGACGGGGCCCTGTTCACTATCCTGTTGACAGCGAAATATCCGTTGGATACGGTAAATCATCCAAAGAAAGCCATTCCAATGGCCCCCTACCCGACAGAAAAGAGGCATCGCCATGATTCTCTTCGCTCAAATCAGGTCACTTGCCCTTTATGTGTGGCGGGACGCCCTACGCGACCGAGGCATTCAGGGACTGGTTATAAGCGGTGTCCTGATGTTTTTTGCAACCATTCTTCTCGGCAACATGGCGGTTGGAGGCAAAGACCGTGTTCTGCAGAATGCAGGCATGTGGATTCTGGGCGTCTGGGGCCTCATCACCGTCGCCTATCTGGGGTTCAATCTCGTTCGTCAGGAATTTCAGCGGCAGACGGCCTATCTGATTCTGTATCGCCCTGTCGGCCGATCGGTCTTCCTGATGGGGAAATTCGTCGGAGTGCTGCTCGTATTGACTGCCGTCTATGCCATCCTGTGTCTCGTCTTCATGATCCACTTGACGTGGGCTGGTGTCCCCCTGAACGCTTCCTATGTTCCCGCCCTTGTGTTCATTGCAGCCGAGTGGGTTCTGATGGCAGCCTTGAGCCTGTTCTTTGCCGTCGTCACCTCACCGGTGCTGCATCTTTTCTTTCTGACAGGCATCGTCTTTTTGGGACACTGGCTCCAGGATCTGC
>Ga0101944_10006378_pt1 | contig 12598 bp, 10 predicted proteins | sample DewCreD2012metaG_FD_75245 | JGI IMG/M metagenome (GOLD analysis project Ga0101944, IMG submission 75245) | Hot spring sediment bacterial and archeal communities from British Columbia, Canada, to study Microbial Dark Matter (Phase II) - Dewar... ... | reverse complement strand
CGCTGGCCACGGCCGGCGTGATGCCCCATGTGGCGCCCGCGGTGAGTCCTGTCGAGCCGGCGCCCGAACCGGTGGCCCGGGAAGCGCGCCAGTCGCGCTTCACCGAAACGCACCGCAACAAGCAGCGCGTGCAGATGATTCTGTCGTTCTACCGGGGCGTCAAGATGTTCCGGGATTCGTTTGGCGAGGGGGGGCAGCGGCGGATCACTTATCGCCGGATGGACCATCTGATCGAGGCGCATTTCCGAACTGTCAAGGACCTGTCCCACCATCTGTTTCGCGACACCGAGCGCCGGGGCTTCACGCGGCTGCAGCAGGTGACCTTCGACATGTCGTTTGGCATCCTCTTCCACCTGCTGCTGAAGTTCAAGGAAACGCTGCGACTGCAGGAGGCCTACGATATCCGGCGTCTGGGCGCGATGGTGGACCGGCTGACCAAGTCGCCCGACGCGGAGTTGACCGCGATGTCCCGTCTGTTCAATGCGTTGCGCAAGGACTACATCCGCGACCTGGCCGCTCTGGACGCGGAACTGAATCGCGCCCGCGGGATGTTTGACGAACTGGAGATTCTCTTCAGCCGCATCATCTCCGTGTATGATGACAATCCGACCATCCTTCGCTCGCTCTACGCGCATCATTCGTTCTTCCTCAAGTTGTTTCCGGGCGAAGGCGTCGATCGCGTGTTTCGCCACATGTTTCGCAAGACCGGCCCTGCCGACGCCTACATCACGCTCGGGTTCGACTGCCTGCGCTCGGGCCACCTCGAAATGGCCCACAAGGCCCTGGCGCGAGCCGCCCGCTATCGGCAGAAGACGCCCGGCCTGCCCCCCGCGGACGATCCGGTCAGCGCTTTGTATCGCAAGCGTCGAATGCTCTTCATCGGCGACAATCCGCGGACCTCGCCCGAAGCCGCCCGACGGCTTGAGGGGTTGCGCGAATTCGAGACCACCTACGGCATCGAAGACCTGCTGGTGCGCTAGGCCGCCTGTGTCTGCCGGAAAAAAACATTTCCGCGCGCCGGGGCGCCGGGGGTATAATTGGTTTTTGGAGTTTTGGATACCCACCGGAAGGAATGGACACGATGTTTGAAAGCCTCGAGATGGCGCCGGCCGATCCGATCCTGGGATTGACCGAAGCCTTCAACCACGACCCCAATCCCAACAAGATCAATCTCGGCGTCGGCGTCTATAAGGACGCCACTGGCGCAACGCCGGTTCTCGCCACTGTCAAGAAGGCCGAGAAGAGGCTTCTGAAACAGGAAACCACCAAGAACTACCTGCCGATCTCCGGTTCGCCCGACTTTGCCCGCGCCGTCCAGCTGCTGGTGTTTGGCGAAGCCTCGGAGATTGTCGCCTCCCAGCGCGCCGCCACCGCCCAGACGCCCGGCGGCACGGGCGCGCTGCGCGTGGCGGGCGACTTTATCAAACGCCAGTGGCCCGACGCCACGATCTGGGTCAGCGATCCGACCTGGGAGAACCACCGGGGCGTCTTCAGCGCCGCGGGCTTGAAGATTCAAACCTACCCGTATTACGACGGCGACAAGAAGCGGCTGAACTTCAGCGGGATGATGTCCGCCCTCCGACAGGCCATCGAGGGCGACGTCGTGCTGCTGCACGGCTGCTGCCACAATCCCACGGGGATGGACCTGAAGCCCGACCAGTGGCGCAAGGTCGCCGCGCTTGTGGATGAGCGCGGTCTGCTGCCGCTGATCGACTTCGCCTATCAAGGGCTGGCCCGGGGCATCGACGCAGACGCCGAGGGCGTCCGCATCATGTGCGGCCCCGGCGCCGAGGCCATCGTGTGCAGTTCGTTCTCGAAGAACTTCGGGCTGTATAACGAGCGCGTGGGCGCGGTCTCGATCGTCGCCGCCAACGCGGATTCGGCCCAGAAGGCCTTCAGCCACATCAAAATCTCGATCCGGCAGAACTATTCGAATCCGCCCGCGCACGGCGGCCTGGTCGTGGCGGCGGTCATCGCCGACCCGGTCCTGCGGCGCAAGTGGGAAAAGGAAGTGGCGGCGATCCGCAACCGCATCCGCAAGATGCGCCGGCTGTTTGTGGAGACGCTCCGGGACAAGGGCGTGGCGCGCGACTTCTCGTTCATCACACGCCAGAACGGAATGTTCTCGTTTTCGGGTCTGACGCGCGAACAGGTTGAGGCTCTGCGCCAGCGCCATGCGATCTATATCGTCGGATCGGGACGCATCAACGTCGCGGGCATGACCGAAGAGAACATGGACCGGCTGTGCGAGGCGATCCGGGATGTGTTGTGACAGACGGCAGTGGCGCGCCAGGGATTGAGTTGATCCATTACGCGCATCCTACAGGAGGATTCCATGCCGGAAGTCAGTCGCTTTTTTGGCATCGTCATCGCGCTCTTCTATGACGAGCACAATCCTCCACATTTCCATGCCCGATATGGCGAGCACAAGGCATCGATCGACATTCGGACTTTGAGTATTCTCGAAGGTCAACTCCCATCCCGCGCTCTTGGCTTGGTCGTGGAATGGGCCAGCCAGCACCGGAATGATCTACTCGAAGACTGGAACCTGGCCGCAACGGGCAGGCCGCCTCACAAGATTCCTCCTCTCAACTAGGAGACTGGGATGTGGCATGACGTAATCACGGTCACTTGCGAGAGCGACTACAAGCTCCGACTCACGTTTGACGATGGGAAATCCGGCGTCTTGGATTGCCGATCGTTGATCGAGAGAGGAGGCGTCTTCGCCAGACTCCGCGATCCAGAGTTCTTTCGCACGGCGAAAGTGAATGAAGAACTGGGCGTTGTGACTTGGAATGACGACATCGACATCGCGCCGGAGACGGCGTATAGCCTCGCAACGGGTTCTCCCTTGCCCGAGTGGATGCAAACCGGCACATCGTCCCAGCCGGAATAGACGACAGACCAACCTACTCAAGGAACCGTTCCATCATGACTGTATCGGCGACTGCGGATTATCTGACTCAAACGCCCAAGGACCAGATTCGGCTCGAAATGCTGGCCTATCTGACCAGCCTCGAGCTGACGGCCCGGGTGGCGCCGCAGGTGGCGCGCGCCACGGTTCAGGAGTTGGAGGATCAACGCCGCCATCTCAAACTCATCGCCAGCGAGAACTTCTCCTCGCTGGCCACGCAGCAGGCGATGGGAAACCTGCTGACGGACAAATATGCCGAGGGTTTTCCCGGCCACCGTTTCTATGCGGGGTGTGAAAACGTCGATACGATCGAGGCCTTCGCCTGCAAACAGGCCTGCGAGCTGTTCGGCTGCGATCACGCCTACGTCCAGCCGCACAGCGGGGCCGACGCCAACCTCGTCGCCTACTGGGCGATCCTCAACACGCGCGTCGGCGTCCCCGCCCTCGAAAAGACCGGCAAGACAAACCCTTCAGAACTGTCACGCGAAGACTGGGCATCCATCCGCAACAAACTCAACAATCAGCGCCTCCTGGGCATGGACTACTATTCGGGAGGGCACTTGACGCATGGTTATCGGATGAACTGCTCCGCGCAGATTTTCGACGCCTATTCCTACGGGGTCAGCCGCGCAACCGGATTGCTCGACTACGACGAGCTGGAGACGATGGCGCTCGATATCAAGCCGCTGATCCTGCTGGCCGGATACAGCGCGTATCCGCGCCACATCGACTTCCGCCGCCTGCGCGGAATCGCGGACAAGTGCGGCGCCGTTCTGATGGTGGACATGGCGCACTTCGCCGGGCTGGTCGCGGGCGGCGTCTTTGACGGCGACCACAATCCGGTCGCTCACGCCGACGTCGTCACGACGACGACCCACAAAACGCTGCGCGGGCCGCGCGGAGGCATGGTCCTGTGCCGCAAGGAATTCGCCGAGAGCGTGGACAAAGGCTGCCCGCTGGTCATCGGCGGACCGCTGCCCCACGTCATCGCGGCCAAGGCCATCGCTCTGACCGAGGCGCTGAAACCGGAGTTCAAGGCGTATGCGAGGAAGGTCGTTGAGAACTGCCAGGCGCTGGCAAAGGCGTGTCTGGAGCGCGGCATGAACGTCGTCACGGGGGGCACGGACAACCACCTCATGCTGATCGACGTGCGCTCGTTTGGATTGACGGGCCGCCAGGCCGAAAGCGCCATGCGCGACGCCGCCATCACGCTCAATCGCAATTCGCTCCCGTTCGATCCCAACGGCGCATGGTACACCAGCGGCCTGCGGCTGGGCACGGCCGCGATGACGACGCTTGGCATGGGCGCCGGCGAGATGGCCGAGATCGCCGATATTCTGAAGATCGTTTTGACACATACGAAGCCCGCGGTCATCGAGAAGGGGGCGAACGCCGGCAAGCCCAGCAAGACAAATTTCGTCCTCGACGCGGCGGCCAAACGGGAGGCGATCTCGCGTGTCGAGGCCCTTCTGGCCCGGTTCCCGCTGTATCCCGAGCTGGACCTCACGATCCTCAAAAAGAGTTTTGGCTGAGGGACTACAGGGCCGCTGACGTCAACAGCGGCGCGCCGCCGGCGCCGGACAATGCAAACTCCGCCGTCGCTCGGGATTCCAGCCGGACGCGGCCCACCCCCGCCGGAAGGATCACCGTCTGGGCCGTTTTCAATGGCAGGTCTCCGCTGTCATGGCGCAGAACGGCCGGCCCCGCGATCACGGACAGGACCTGCGCGGAGCGCGGATCAAGGGTCCAGGCGACCGAGCCGCGCAGCCGGAATCGCTCGATGCGATAGGCTTCGCAATCGACCAGGATTTCGTGGCTGCCCCAGGAGAACGAGTGCGGCCGGGGCGTCAGCGCGGCAGGCCCCTCTCCAAACTGAAGCACTTTCATGGCGTCGTCCAGGTGCAGCGCGCGCGGCTTGCCGTCGGCGCCGAGCCGGTCGTAGTCGTGGATGCGGAAAGTCGAATCGGAGGGCTGCTGGATTTCGAGGATGACGACGCCCCGGCACAAGGCGTGCACAATGCCGGCGGCAATGCGGAAAGCATCGCCAGGCTGGACCTCGATGGAGCGCAGGCATGAGGCCAGCCGGTGTTCGGCCAGCGCCTCGCGAAACGTCTCCAGCGTGACGCCGGCCTGGAATCCCCGCAGGATGCGCCCGCCCGGCTCCGCGTGCAACACGATCCAGCTTTCGTCCTTGCCGTGATGGTTTGGGAACCACCGGCGGCAGTCCTCGTCGCTGGGATGGACCTGAACGCTGAGATCGTCCTGGGCGTCGAGCAGCTTGACCAGCAGCGGGAACCGCCCCGCCGGCCAGGCCGATCCGACCAGATCGCTCCCCCACTCCGCGACGGCCTCGGTGAGGGTCTGTCCCGACAGCGGCCCATTGGCGATGCGCGAGGCGCCTTCGGGCAGGTCGGCGACCTCCCACGACTCGCCGATGCGTTCCCCGGCGGGCAGGTCTTTGCCAAACAGGGTTTGCAGCCGCCGTCCGCCCCAGATCATGGGGCGATACAGAGGCTGGCACAGTATCGGATGGACAGAAGGTTTGAGTTGTTTCATGTCAGTGAATTGGAAATCCGTTACGAATAGTTGGCGCCCGGCAAAGGCCTCCGGGATCGCCCACGGCGCGGACTAGTAGGCGCCCTTGCCGAACAGGACGGCTGGAATGGTGCGGACCAGGATCGCCAGGTCCAGCATCAGCGTCCGGTTACGCAGATACCACAGGTCATACTCGATGTTGAACTCCAGCGGCAGGTTCTTGCGGCCGACGACCTGCCACAGTCCCGTCAAACCCGGTTTGACGTCAAGCCGCGCGCGCTGCCATTCCGCGTATTGAGCGACGATGAAGGGCATTTCGGGCCGCGGTCCGACCATCGACATGTCGCCCCGGAGGACGTTCCAGAATTGCGGCACTTCGTCGAGGCTGGTCTTGCGCAGCCAGCGGCCGATGCGCGTAATGCGGGCGTCCTGGGGATCGGTCGGCGCGACGGCGTAGGGCGCGACGTCGCGCTTCATCGTGCGGAACTTATAGAGATCAAATTCGCGTCCGTTCCGGCCGACGCGGCGGTGCGTGAAAAAGATTGGCCTGCCGTCATCAAGCCAGATCAGCAGCGCGATCACCGCGGAGGCGGCCAGCCACAGGGGGGCCAGGCCAATGGCGACGGCAAGGTCCATGGCGCGCTTGAGCGCGGCGTCCAGCGCGCTGATGTGGCCGACGCCGAGGCGCGTGACGGGGATGCCATCGACCACGTCGAGAATGGCGTCGCCCGAGACGACACGGAAGAAGTCGTCCGAGACGATCTTGAAATCGGCGCCGGCGCCCTCGCACTCGACGACGAGGTTCAGCACGCGGTCGCCCGGCATGGACGAATCGGCAATAAAGACCTCGTCAATGGCGTGTTGTCCGATGAGCGCCGGCAAGCCATCCACACCGCCCAGGACACCCGTCGCGGCGCCGATGGCCTCGGAAGCGCTGCCCGTGCGGACAAAGCCGACCACGCAGTAGCCGATTTCGGGATGCCCCTGCAGATGTTCGGCGACGCGCCGGCCCAGCGGCCCCGCGCCGACAATCAGCGTCCGCCGCGCCCCCCGCCCGCGGCTCAGCGCCCGGCTCTTTAACCAGCGCAGAAATGTGCGCGATCCATACAGATAGACGAAGATCATCAGGGTTGAGCCGAGCACGACGGAACGCCCGATATCGTAGGGCTTGAAGAACAGATACGAACAGACCACCGTGTACCACAGGCACCACAAGGTGGCCTTGAAGACACGCGACCACTGGTTGAGGCTGCTGACGCGCTCTCGATGCGCATAGTGGCCAAAGGCGTGCAGCACGACCATCCAGCCGGCCACCAGGGCGGGCATCGGGGCCAGGTAATTGGCCAGGACGTTGATGGGAACGGCGGACCAGGGATTCAGAAAGGCTCGGATGCGCCATGTCAACACCCACAAGGCGCACAGCGCGGCCGCGTCAAGGGCCAGCAGAATGGCGGTGAGCCGGCGGCTGTTCCAGAGGTCTGAGCGCGCTTGGGCCATGGCTGGTTGGATGGATATCGAGTGATGGAATCTATGGATTGACAGACTTCAGTGGACCGTTCAGACTTGTAAAAAAAGGCCTGCGGCGAACCTGTCGCGTGCGCTCCGGTCCGCAACAAATCACCAGAGTCAACGTGGCGATTGTGTCAAAGGCGCGCGCGGGGTTCAACGGCCGGTTTGAGCGCCGTCAAGGCTCGGAGGCGTCTCGCGTATTCGCAATTGCAGCCTATTGCAGAATGCGCCGTTCCGCCGTGGCACGGACGTCCCGCCCGTGAAAAAGGGCGAGCACACACGATGCGAGCGGTTCGGACGCCTTGAAGGACGCACTGCAAACGATTTCCGCCATGTGGCGAACCGGACTGACGGATTGGCGGGCAAAACTTGCGAATCCGCGAGTGGCGCCCTCGGAGATCCCAGGGCGCTTTCCCAAAGTCCGGACCCGTCGTCCTCGTTCACTGGATCGAGCCGCGGCGTTGCCGGAGAACAAGGCCCAGAAAGCGCAGGTTGCCGATAAGATAGCGGCGCCACAGGCGGGCGGGCTCCAGGGCGAGCCGGTAGAGCCATTCCAATCCGAAGCGCCGCATCCAGACCGGCGCGCGGGAACGGCGGCCACCGAAGTATTCGAACAGCGCGCCGACGCACCAGAGGACGCTCGCGCCGAGGTCATCGAGATGACGCGCGGCCCAGCGCTCCTGACGCGGCGCGCCCATGCCGACGAAGACGACGGAGGGCGCCGCGACGCGGATGGCGGCGGCGACAGCCGCCTCCTCGGAAGAGTTGTCCGCGAAATACCCGTGATGCGTTCCGGCGATTTTGAGATCGGGGACGAGGCGGGTCAGGGCGTGCGCCGTGGCTTCGGCCAATCCCGGAACGCCGCCGAGCAAATAGACCGAAGCGCCGCGCACGGCCAGGCGGCTCAGCAGATCGGGCCAGAAATCGCCGGCGTTGACACGTTCGGGGAGCGGACGGCCCAGCCATCGGGAGGCCCAGACGACAGACTGTCCGTCGGCATAGACAATCTGGGCCGTCTCATTGAGGATGTGGGCGTAGTCGGGATGATCGCGGGCGAGACAGCAACTCCAGGCGTTGGCGTATGAGATCAGAAGCGGGGATCGCGGGCGCGAGGGTTCACTGGCGCCGGAGTCAAGCCGCCGCCCCCCCCCCGTCCGGTCCGCGTCGCAAGAGCGACATTGATCCGCAACGATCTCGATCAGGTCCGAGGTCCGGATCGCAGCCACGCGCAGGCCGGCGACGTTCACCGGGTTGAACAAATCGTTGGCGGGACTCATGTCCCTGACGTCCCTTGCGTCCCTCTGGTCCCTCAAACCACCCCGCCGTCACCGGCGGCGTCGTTCGCGCCTACGCCGAAGCCAGTTCCGTCAGCGCGTCGCCAATCGCCTCGACGGCCTCGTCGCATTCGTCCTTCGTGATGACCAACGGCGGCGCAATCCGGATGACGTTGCCGGCGGTGACGTTGCCCAGCACGCCGCGCTTGAGCAGCAGGGCCGTCATTTCGGGACAGGCCCGCTCGATGACCAGCCCCCACATCAGGCCGCGTCCGCGCGCCTCAACGGCGAGTTTGTGTTGGCCGACCAGGCGGTTGAGGGCTTCGCCCAGGTGGGCGCCGGTCTCACAGACATGCTCAAGCAGATGGCGCTCGAACAGTTCCTCACACACCACGAGCGCCGCCGCGGAGGCCAGCGGATTGCCGCCGAACGTCGAAGCGTGCGTGCCGGGCGTCAGGACGTCGGCATGCTTGCCGCGGGCCAGCGTGGCGCCGATGGGGACGCCGCCGCCCAAGCCCTTGGCCAGGCAGAACACGTCCGGCTCCACCCCCGAGTGCTGGTATCCGAACGCGTGGCCCGTGCGCCCCATGCCGGTCTGGACTTCATCGAAGATCAGGGTCAGGTCGCGCTTGTCGCACAGCGCGCGCAGGCCGGCGAGGAACTCGCTGGAGGCCGGGATGATGCCCCCTTCGCCCTGAATCGGCTCGCAGATGATGGCGCAGGTTTCCGGCGTCAGGGCAGCCTCAACGGAGGCAAGGTTGTTGAAGTCCGCGTAGGCGAAGCCGGGCATCATTGGTTCAAAGCCCTGGTGATACTTGTGCTGGCCCGTCGCGGTCAGGGCGGCCAGGGTCCGGCCGTGAAACGAGTTTTTCATCGAGACGTAGCCATGGCGCTCGGGATGGCCGTTTTTCTTGGCATAGAGGCGGGCAATCTTCAGGGCGCCTTCGATGGACTCGGCCCCGGAGTTGCAGAAAAAGACCTTGTCGGCGCACGAATGACGCGTCAGGGCTTCGGCCAGCTGAATCTGGGGCGGGATGCCGTAGAGATTGGAGACGTGGATCAGTTTGGCGGCCTGTTCAGCAATGGCCTTGACCAGTCGGGGATGATTGTGCCCAAGGCTGTTGACGGCGATGCCGGAGATGAGATCAAGGTATTGACGGCCATCGACATCCCAGACGCGCACGCCTTCGCCGCGTTCGAGCGCCAGCGTGGGCGGCCCGTAGGATGTCATGATGCATTGCGCGCGGCGTTCGAGCCACTGCGCGGTCAGGCTTTGGGCAGGATTGGTCAAGGGTGGCGCTCCTTCGAAGAGATGAGAGGCGCGGTATGGGAATGAGCGATCCGGGCGTCTCGCCCGGCGTTTGTTCGCCTTCCGGCCTACGCCTCGCGACGGCGAAGCATTTTAATCAGGATGAACAGGATGGCAATGGCAATTCCGGCCCAGAGCATATATCTGGCGGCTGCCGGCCCGTATTGGTTGAGTATGACATAGAGCGAGCGACTTTGGGCGCGGGCCGCCTTAACCTTCTGGGCCCGGTCGGTCAGGCCATATTCCAGCAGTTGCGTGGGGTTGAGATGGAGGCATATCTTGTCGATGGCTGCGGCGATCTCGCGGTCCATCCGGTCATAGCGCGACTGCCGGTCCGTGGGTTTGGACTCGGCGGTCTTTAAGGCCTGCATCGCCTCGCTGTAGCGGCCGGCCTCGGTCAGCAACAATCCGAGTCGTATGAAATCGCTGTGTTGCCCCCGGCTTTTGACAAGATCCTCCGCATGGGGAATGGCCTTGGAGGCTTTGCCGGCGCGCAGCGCCGTCATGCAATACTCGGCTTTGAGAAACGCCGCCTCCTGCCGGGGCAGTTTGTCGCCGAACTGCTCGAAGAGGCGGTCCATTTCCTTGAGGCACCCCGCATGGTCATTGGCTTTGCGCAGTTCGGCGAGATAGATGCGACGATACGTCAGATTGTCGGGGGCCTCCTTGATTTTAGCCTTGAGTTCGGCCATCAGATCGTCGGTCCGGAACAACTTGCGCAGGGTAGTGAGCTTCAGGTCCCACAGCGTCCCATTGTCAGGATACACGTCGAGATAGTTCTGCAGCGGCTCGAGCGATTCACGGAACTTGCCCAGATTGTGCAGGCTGCTCACCAGTTCTGCGACGATGGCGGGGTTTCTGGCATCGGCCTGGTGGGCCTTGCGCATCTCGGCAAGGGTCGCCTCGTCGTCTTTCGCGTTTTTATGGATAAACGCCAGATACAGGTGAACCAGCCCTTCGGTGACATAATCGCCGGTCGAGGGATTGCGAACGAAGTAATCGGCGGCCTCGTCCAGGAAGCGCCGGGCTTTTTCCATGTCGGGAGCGCGGCTGCCGACCTTGGTCTGATAAAGCCAGCCCAGGGCGCAGCAGGTCAGTCCGTCGCGGGCGCCGGCTTCGCGGGCTTTTTCGAGGAGGGTTTGCGCCTGTTCGGGCCGCCCCTGCTCAAAGGCCAGCAGGCCGTCCTTGACCAGTTGGTCCCAGGCGTCGCCGTGCGCGCTGGCGTGAAAGTCCACGTAACGCGCATACGAGACGCCGTCCTGAAGCAGATAGACGCCGTTCCAGTCGGCCGGGGCGGCGCGTTCGACCGGCGTGCCGGGGTTGTCCGCCGGCAAAACGCTCAGGCTGGCCTTTGCGCGCATCAGGTTCGAGTCCGAAAGACTGCGCAGTTCATACAGGGAGCGGATTGGGAGGCCATTGATCTTGGTAATCAGGTCGCCGGCCTTATACCCCAGCCGAAGCGCTTCATCGTTCGATTTGGGATTGACGCCACCAATTCGTACACCGGCGGGCTGCGTCGAAGGAACGGGTGGAGCAGAAATCGCTGCGACGCTCCAGAACATCATGACGAACAGCGCAAACGGAACTCGGATCACATACAAAGGATACATAATGCTTCTCCTTGGAGAAACATGAGTTCACATCGGCCTGGCGATGATCTGAGACTCAATCAAAACCATCCGGCCCGGCGCCTCCGGCTTCGGACGGACGACGCCATCGGCTCACTCGCAATCCTTGTGCCCGTAAACGGCAGGGCTGTCTCCGATCCGGTCGGCCGTCGGACGCGGCAACGGACACCGATGATAGGGCCGAACGGCCGTGGCTGTCAATCCCGGCATTCCCTTCGCACTTACCGGCTTGCCAGCCGCCGCAGGGGATTTGGTATTGTCACCCACGGAGGGCGAACATGACGGAATCCACCCAGCAATGGACTGCGCGCGCGACGGCAAAGGTCAATCTTTTCCTGGATATCACAGGCCGCCGTCCTGACGGGTATCACGCCATCCGCACGGTCATGAAGTCCATCGCACTGGCCGACACCGTCAGCCTGCGCCTGCGAACCGATGGACGCTTCACGGTCACCTGCAGCGATGCAAGCCTGCCCACCGATGACCGCAATCTGGCCATCCGCGCCGGCCTTGCCATGCGAGCGGCTTTTGGAGGGGCCATCCCCGGGGCTGACTTCCATATCGAAAAGCGCATTCCAACCGGCGCGGGCCTCGGAGGCGGCAGCGCCGATGCCGCCGCCGCATTGCGCCTGCTTCGCGAAGCGTCCGGCTTGAGCGCTCCGGATGAGGCCCTCGAGGAGGTGGCCGCCCGCGTGGGCAGCGACGCGCCGTTTTTCGTGCGGGGGGGAACCGCCCTGGCCACCGGACGCGGTGAAATCCTCCAACCCATCGAGAACCGCTGCCACGAAGGCGGTATCGTCTTGATCTGTCCCGATGCGACAGTCTCGACGCGGGAGGCCTATCGGTGGTGGGATGAGGAGGGGATGCCGCGCGCGTCGGGTTCCTGTGAGGCGATGATGACGGCATTGCGCGCCGGCCAATGGATGGACGTCATCGAGAATTGCGCCAACGCCTTCGAGCAGATCGTCGGGCGGCGCGTCCCCGCGGTCCATGAGGCGCGTATGGTCCTGATGGCGTCGGGTTGCGCAAAAGCGGTCTTGACGGGCTCGGGCGCGGCGGTCTTCGGCCTGACCGCCACTCGCGCCGAAGCGGAGTTCATTGCCCGAAGGATGAAGGGCCGGTATTCGATCTGCGCGGCGGTGTGAATCTTTCGCCGGGGCCTATCTCACGAATCTGCGGCTCAATTCTTCGCCCAGTCGCTCGGCCTCTTCGGGCGGACCGGAGATCGAGTGGCGTTGCTCGGCCCTGCCGTCAGGGCTCAGCAACGCGGCGGTGGCGCGCAACGCGTCTGCCTCCAACTTCGAGCAGGCGCCCAGGGGCGTATGGCAGTCGGCGCCCAGACCTCGGACGATGGCCCGTTCGCACAGCGCGCAGCGCAAGGCGGATGGATTGTTGATCGCGGTCCAGACCTCGGAGGCTTCGCCGGCGC
>Ga0101944_10006377_pt1 | contig 12598 bp, 8 predicted proteins | sample DewCreD2012metaG_FD_75245 | JGI IMG/M metagenome (GOLD analysis project Ga0101944, IMG submission 75245) | Hot spring sediment bacterial and archeal communities from British Columbia, Canada, to study Microbial Dark Matter (Phase II) - Dewar... ... | reverse complement strand
GCCGCGAGCACCAGTTCGACAAACTGCTCGTTCAACTTCGCCCGCGAGGCATCACGACACAACGCCGCCGCCAGCCAGGTCTCCTGATTGCGCGACGTGATCAGCGTTAACAGACTGACATTGATCCAGCACGACCGGCCGGTTCGTGTGTGTACGCAGGTGTCATAGCTGGGCACCGGCACGCCGGCCAGCGCCGCAGAGAAGGCACGACGATTGCGCGTGACCTCGGCCGCGCTGTCGGGCCCGCAACCGACAAGCAGGTCCAGGTAATTGCGTCCCACGACCTCATCGCGGGCATACCCGAACAGCTGCTGTGCCGCTGCATTCCAGTGCACAATGCGTTCCTCCCCGTCCACAATGAAGACCCCGTCGCCCGCGCTCAACAGCGACTGCAGGATATCGTCAAAGGACATGTCCAACACCTTGCTCTGTCGTCAGCGACGTATCATTGCGACGGCAGATCAATGACCACCGCATTCTCGCCACTGGTGTCAGCCAACACGGGAATTCGTTCCATCGTTTGCGGGTTATAGAGACCAACAAACAGGCGGTAGGGCCCGTTGGCAACCGGCAGAGGCTCGGACAGCGCCAGCCAGGCGGCGTCGCGCAACGGCTCACCCTGACTGCGCAGCCGGTTCCATTCACTGGCGGTAAGCAGACCCTGGTATACATAGTGATCAGCCTGGACCATCGTTCGCCCATCTCGATCACGCAGCTGCACAAACACCTTGGTCGGCCCCATTGCCAGCGGATGGTCGGCCAGCAAACGCCAGTACAGCGTTATGAGGGCACCCCCCTCGGGCGGCGGTACCATGGCCGAGACCGCATAACCCTCCAACAGCACCGCGCCCGCGAAATTGGCATTCAGTCCCACCAACGGTTGTTCTGGCACCGGCAAGGGATGCGATCGGCTGCGAAACACATATACCCCGCCGGTCGTGTGCACCAGCTCCATCTGAGCCAGTATCTGCTGCCGGAAAAAAGGCTCGTAGCGCCGCTCCAGCCGGCTGCTGTCAACCACGAACCACAGAGGACCTTCCGCCAACACAGCATTGAGGCGATCAACGGTGTCAATCAGCGGGCTGCCGGTGTAACGATCGACCAACATCGTTTCTTCGTTTTCGTCGTCGAGTACCTTGGCCGACACCTGATTGGCGTAGTAGTCACAGCGGCCGACGTACAGGTAGGCAGCCGAGGTATGGAACGTCATGACCCGGTCCTCCGACCGCATATGCTGACGCACGAATTCGAAAGCTGTGTTGTAGTCACCCGTGCCGCGCTCGACCAGGCCGATTCGCACAGTCTCCGGCCCCCACGCCAGAGCGGGCAGTGCCAACACAGCCACCAGCGCCAGCCGGCTCGGCCAGCCTGAGGCAACACCCGCGATCTGCCGCCCCCCGACCGACTCCGAATTGCGCGGCATCCCGCGGCGCAGCAGATAACTCAGCAACCAGACTGCCTGCCCCGAAAGCCATTGGACTACCCGCCCCAGGCTGAAAGCCCCGGCAAGCAAGAAGGCCGACCAGGCGGTCACATACAGGAGATACGGTCGCTGCCAGCTGCGCGTCAACAGGGCACCCTGTTCCAGAATGAGCACGCCCACATACAACACCAGAAACAGGAATGCGTGGTCGGCCAGGTCGGCGCGGTGGCGCACCCATCGAGTCACACTGATGGTCAGCGACACCGCCAACGTGGGCAGCAACCAGGTCGTGCCCGGCCGGATCAGATAGCCTATCAAGTCATCGAAGCGCGACCACTCCAGACCGGGCAGAAAGAAACCGCGCAGGAACTCGATGCCGAGCGGTGCCGGTGCTCCAGCGTACGGATCCTGCAATGACACGGTGCTACCGATCTGACCGACCGAGAAGACTCCGAACACGACGGCGGCCGCGACGCCCGCGGCAACGACCTCCACCCACACGCCGGGCTCACGCATCCAGGTCGGTCGCCATCGCACGGCACCGACGGCAACCAGCAGGCCGATGGGCATCACACTGAGTGCTGCCACATTGTGGGATACGACTGCCAGGACAACTGCAGCCAGGAACGCCAGCCGCGTGGCACGCCGTGGACGGGCAAAGACTCCCAGCCAGACAGTGGTCAGGCTCAGCAGTATCATGAGGTGAGCCAGCGCGTGTCCGCGCGCACGTCCGCTCCAGACCACCGATAGGGGATCCAGGGCCACCAGCACAGCAGCGAGCACCGCAATCAAGCGAGAGTTGAATAGCCGCCGCGCCGCCGCATAGGTCACGCCAACGGTCAATATGCCGACCAATAACACTGGCCAACGAACGATTACCTCCCGAAAACCCAACACGGCTGTCAAGGCGCCCGCTGCCAGTGACAGCGGCAACCCCTGATCATATATCAGGCCCGAGGGCAGGACAGGGAACCCCCGCTCGGCCACCATTTTGGCAGCCAGCATGCTGATGAACTCGTCGGAATAGTAGATCTCAGCGAACAGGAAGTGCGTCCGCGCCCAGAAAGCGATCAACACCAACAGGCAGATGACCGTCAGTGCCAAAGCGGCCGGCAACGGACGAGCGGTGCCTGTGGACTGCGCCTGCCGCGACACGGGAGTGGGGATCGGAGCCGCCATTGCAACCTGCCTACCGGGTCAGCCACGGAGACGCCAGCAGCTGCGCGGCCACGCTCCGACCAATCAGACGGTTTCCCGCCGGTGTGTAGTGGCTCTCGATGATCTCATCGACCGGTTGGCTCGCAAGCGCCTCGACCAGGGGCGACTCAGGGTGGATTACCGGCGCGGCCGCCTCGATGGCAGCCAGGAGATCAGCATATGGCAGTGGCTGGCCCGCCGCCAGTCGTTTCAGACAATCCTGTTGCGGCAGGAAGACGATCACGAACCGGCTGCCAGCAGCCTGCACTTCCCGCTCGAACTGTTGGATGATGTTGAGTGTGATCTGCGCTGGCTCGCCGGTGAGGTCATACATATGATCCTCCAGATCTCGGGCGGTCAGATAGTTGTACACGAATGATATCAGACGGCTGCGCAGCCACAGCGGCGGTTCGTAGTCCCGCGGATTGTAGTAGTACTCGTAACGAATCAGATCCCACCGGGAAAGATTGGAAAACAGATCGTACATCTGCTCCGGCGGAGGAGTCGGAACGTTGATCAGGCGCAGCCCATCACCTTCACGGATGAAGCGCGGCTTCGCAAGTGGGATGCCGGTGTTGCGACTGCGTATCGCACGGAGAAGATTGACGTTGCGGCTGACATCATCGGCATTGAACCCCAGGATCACCAGGTGGGGACTGTACGGCTGCCCGTCTCTACGCCATCGCAGAAATGCCTGGTCGATCCCGTAGCCACTGACGCCGAAGTTGATTACCTCGGCCGCCACACCGTTTTCTCTCAGGCCGGCCTCCAGATGCGTGCCCCAGCAGTCCTCGATCGGCACCTCGTCACAATGCGTGTATGAGTCTCCGAACAGGGCGATGCGCAATGTCCCGGGAGCCGGCGAAAGAGCGTATTCCATCGGCGCCGAGCGGATGCCGGCCGAATTGTAGAAGTACACCCAATCGCGCACATTCGGCCGTGGTGACCAGCCCAGATCCGGATCGTACATCAACCGTGAGGATGTGGACGAGTTGTAACGGTCCAGCGAGCGTTGGAGTGACACCAGGGGAACACGATAGGGATGCAGATCAACTTCGGCGAACTCAGCATTGCCGTCTCGGTCGTACTCGCTGAACGCCCGGATGACGCCCTCCAGGATGAGCAGCGTCACGAGCAACGAGCCGACAACAAGTGCTGCATTGGTGAGGAAAGATCGCTTCATGGGCTCTCAGGCACGGAGTCGCAGAGTCAACGCATCCACTTCGGTGATGCCCTCGCTTCGCCAGGCATCAGTATAAGGCACCCGCGGCCGGCACGGCAACCCAGGGTGCGGCAAGCCGGACAGACGCTTCGGGCCTCCAATCGGCCGCGATCGAACCCAATCATCGCACCAGTCCGGGTGATCACGACCCCGCCTGACGCGAAGAGTGGAAACGCGGCACCCATCGAGGAAGCATTCGCCACAGTAACTCCATATCCGGCTGGTGCAGCCCGCCTACCAGAATCAGGACTACGCCGTACACCGCCACGGCACCGAGCAGGCGCACGAATACGTGCGCATCCCGGACGATCCACAGGCCCCCTCCCATGGCGGCGGCTGCCAGCGCCGGTCGCCACGCGACCTCAACCCACGGCACGCGACACAGATGCTTGCGCACCGCGTAATAGAAGGGAATGAGCAGTGCCCATTCGCTGGCAATCGTTGTGATGGCGGCGGCGCGGTAACCATAGGCCGGAACAAGAATCAGATTGGCAACCACGTTGAAAGCGACACCGATGAGAAACGCACGCGTCAGAAAGCGCTGCTGGTCAATCGCGATCAGGACGTACTGGGTCACCTGATTCACAAAGCTGAAAGGCAAGAACCACACCAGGATTTGCAGCGCAATCATCGACTCGGGCAGATACTGCCCTCCGCCCAGAACCAGAATCAGCTCGCGCGCGATGAACGGCGTCCCGACGGCAAGCGGAAGCGCGATGATCAACAGGAGACGCAGCGATAGGATATACGCACGCACCAGGGAATCGCGAGCCGCGTGAGCATACCGGCTCATCAACGGAAAGATGGCCAGAGTGAAGTACGAGGGAATGATGTTGATGCCATCAATGTACTTGTACGCGGCGCCATAGTATCCCACCGCACGGTCTCCCCAGGTGGGCTGGAGGATGAGGATGTCAATGCGGAAGAAGAGTGTTGCCAGCAGGTGGTTGATCATCAACGGCACCGACTCACGCAGCATATGCCGCCGCAGAGCAGGGTCATTGTCGAAACGCGGGCGCACCGTCTTCTTGAACAGGATGAAGCCCAACAGGGTTGCCGAGACAATGTTCGCGACAACCGACCCGGCCGCCAATCCGATGACTCCGCCGCCAAGGAGCAATGCCAACGCGCCCAGGCTCACGCGCACGATAGTGGTTATGGTGGAGATGCCTGCCGGATACTCGGCCTGCTCGTGAGCGTAGAACAGGGCTGTCAGGCCGTCCGACACGTTACTGAAGAAGAGGCCGACCGCAAAGCAACCAACCGCAATCGCTGTCTCGATGGCCACGCCACCGAACAGAACATACAGCCACAACGCCACACCCATCGCCGGCAGCGACATCAGCCAGAGAAACACGCGCAGCAACGTGACATTGGAAAGGTAGCTGCTGCTGCCCGACCGATCACGCGCCACCTCCCGCGTCAAGAACGTGCCCAGGCCGAAGCGAGTGAGTATCTCGGCATAGCCGATGAACACCACCGCGAACTGGTAGCGGCCGGCACCTTCCGGCGCCAGGATGCGCAACATCAGCAGCGCAAATGCAAAGTCAATGACTCGGTTGAGCAACGCCATCGCCATGGGGGCCAGGCTATTCTTGGCAATGCGTTTGATCGGCTGGTCGTCCGCCGATTCACGATAGAGGCGCCCCCAAGCCCAGACGCCCACCATGAAGAGGATGACCACGGCGGCCAGGAAGCTGCCATACAGGCCCAGCTTGAAGCTCATTGGCGAGTACACGAAGCGTACGGACCAGGCACCCGGCTCCAGGTACACGGAGCGAAAGTTACCGTCGGCAAGGTGGATGGTCACCTCCGACTCTTCAGCGGTGTCGCCTGAGGGCGACGCCGGTCGCCGGTACGCCTTCCAGCCGGGGAAGTAGCTATCCGCCAGCACCAGCCAACCTGGCTCGGTCAATGACACCTGAACAATGACTTCATTGGCCGTGTACTCGGTAAGAGTGGCCGTCTGGACGTCGCAAGTCTCGTCGCGCGGACCGGCCGGTCCGTAAGGCGCGCGCCCCCCACCATCATCGGCCAGGATGACGCGACAACGCGGGTTGAGGCTGCGCAGCGCGTAGTCCATCTCCTCGGCCGACACCTGTTGTGCCTCGGGGACCACGAACGCACGCGGTAGCGCGTCTAGGTTCTCGTAGATTCGGAGATCAGAATCGTAGACGAGGCGGTAGCCCGGGTTGGGAAGGTGTTCAGTTGTCAGTACGTAACGCACACCGAGCAGGTCCAGCAGCGCGGAATCCAGCGCTTCATAACCCGGTGCGTAGATCGGCGCGATACGATTGTACAGCAGGTCACCCTGCGTCTGGATCAAGCCCATATAGTGCGCGTATTGCGCCGGGATGATCGAATCGTAACCGCGCACATCGAAGAGATTCCAGTATTGACCGGTGTTGGCCAGAAAGGGCTGGGCTTCACCCGGACGGACAAACGCGGTGATGCGAAAGTAGGGATCTTCCTGTTGACGTTCCTCCAACCATTCTACGACCGCTGGATGGAAATCAAGCAGTGCGGGGTCGGCGGCCGGGTTGAAACCCCAGCCGGCGGCGAGGAGATCAACCGCCACTACGAGCGCAGCGGCGGGTTGCCACAGCGGCAACGTAGACCGGCGGATGGACACAACCGCTCGACTGCTGCGGAGCAGGAAGATGGCACCGGCGGCCGCCAGGAATAGCGCAAACTTGAACAGGTTCGGCCACTGGTAACCCAGAAACTGCGCAGCGTCGGCAAAGGCATTCTGAGCCAGGCCGGACCGCGCAAAGCCAGTCTCGGCCAACGCCACGAACGGCGCTGGACAGAACAGCATAGCGACCATCACTGCCATTCCGCCCACACCAGCCCAGAGCAGGCCCCGGCCGAGAATCCTGGCCGGTCTCTCGAGTGACTCCGCGGGGACGACGGCGCTCCCCCCCCCAGCGGGTTTCTTTTGGTAATGACTCAGAGCATCCGTGCCCAGCCCCGCCAACACCGCCACGCACAACGTGAATGGGAAGATCCACCGAAAGGGTGAGTGCAGCTGATTCCAGAACGGCAGGCCATAGTAGAGCAACGCATACAACGGCGTGCCGAACGCAAATGCCAACGACAACACGCCCAGGACTGCGAAAATGGGTGTCGCAACCCCGCGCTGCCTCCCTCCCTCTGCACCCCCCGGGGGTCGAGTGGGTGAGTGGGTCAGAGTGACTGAATTGCCCTGTACAGGAAGCTTGCGCAACCAGGCCACAACTGCCAGTCCCGCTAACACCAGCGGCAGGATACCCACATACGCTCCCGCTTCCACGCTTGTCTTGGTATCCCAGCCAGTACAATTGGGACAGAGAGGGTTGACGCCACCGTGCGCATTCAGACCCAACGGCTGCCAACGCCAGGTAAACAGATCGAAGGTTGCGTGGTGACTGGGATTGCCGAAGAAGTCAGGGATCAGAAACGAGATAATCCGCCGTATCGGCAGCGCCCAGCCGACGACATCGCTGTAGTCAACCGAGCCAACGCGAAAATTACGGCTCGCGACCTCGTAGAGCGGAGCCAGCTGGACCGTGCCCAATCCCATCCCAAGGACGATCATCACCAGCAACCAGCCGGCCAGGCGCAGGGCCGGCGTCACGATGCGCTGGCGTCGCCACAACACCCCCAGCCGACACGCTGCGTAGAAACCGCTGACCAGTAAGGTGTAGTAGGTGATTTCAATGTGGCCGGCCAGACTCTGGATGCCGAGCACCAGCGCACCCAGGGCAACATAAGGGATGGGAGAATAGGTAGCCGTCCCTTTGGATTCCTGCTTGCGGATAATGATCTCGATCAGCGCCAGGAGAAGCGGCAGCCACACGGCAGCCGCAATGATCATCGTGAACACGATACTGACAACAAAGAAGGTGCTGAGCTGATAGGTGATCCCTGCAATCAGCGCAGCGTACCGGTTGGCACCCAGAACGCGCACCAGCACGGCCATGAACAGGCCAGCCAGCCACAGCTGTAACACCGTGAACCAACCGTAGGCCCTGGTCAGAGGCAGGACGTAGAACAGCACGCTGAAGGGGTAAAGAGCGGAATGCTGGCCGTTGGCCAGAAATGGATGGCCGGCGAACAGGTAGGGATCCCACAACGGGAGAGTGCGCTGCTCGATGGCCTGTAGAATCAGTCGCTTCCAGACATAGTTCTCCAATACCAGGTCGGACAGCAGCGCATTGTGCGGCTGCTCGATCCCCAGTTCTGCGGCGTAGGCCGACCAGGGCGGTATCGTGAACAGATTGTCCGCGGGCAGGAGTGTGCGCGGACCAATGGTGACAGGAGCAAGCAGCAGAAGTGGGAGAAGTAAGAGCACCAGCGCGATGAACGCGTCGCGCCCTTCCACACGGCCCCGCAACACGTCAACTCCCGAACGGTGTCGCGTCAGGGAAGAATTGGTTGGTGGCGCGATGGCTCACTCCGCTAGCCCACAACTCGGCCCTGGGTGAGCGGATGTGTCCGCCCATCACCGCTCCATCCCTCTCAAGATGGCAGCTTCGTCGAAGTCACTGCACGGCTTATCCTGACGGTGACGCCAACGAATGTCAATCACACGCAGCGCTGCCTCCAGCTTGACCGGAATGCTCATCTTGCTCTGGCCGATGCGACGATCCTCAAAGTAGATGGGAATCTCCAGGATACGCAGCCCTATCTTCTCGGCAATGTAGGCCATCTCGACCTGAAAGATGTACCCGTTAGAATGGACACGCTCCAAGCCAATCCGATGCAGCGCCATCGCGCGCCAACACTTGAATCCGGCCGTCGCATCCTTGGTGCGTATGCCCAGGGCCAGCCGCACCCACACGGAGTTGGCCCACCAACTCAGAAACCAACGTCCCCACCCCCATCGCTCGTCCAGCTGGCCGCCGCGCACGTAGCGTGATCCGACGACTACATCGTAGTCCTTAATGGCATCCAGAAAGACAGGAATGTAGGTTGGCGAATGCGAGAAGTCGGCGTCCATCTGGATGATATATTCGGCACCGTGCTCAAGTGCCCAACGGAAGCCCTGCACGTAGGCGGTGCCCAGCCCCATCTTGCCCGGCCGATGGAGAACGTGAATGATGCCCGGATACCGCTCCGCCAGGCTGTCCGCGACCTGACCCGTGCCGTCAGGCGAAGCGTCATCAACAACCAGCAATTGCAGTCCCTCGATGCCCAGTGCCAGCAGCTCAGCCGCAAGCGCCGGCAGGTTGTCGGCTTCGTTATAAGTGGGAACCACTACCACGATCTTCATGGGCATCACCTCGCGATACGGGTCGGGACAGGAGTCGAGTCGGCACACGCTCGACCTGCGGCGGCAGGCATGTCAAGTCGGGTATGCATTGCACCCGCCATTATAGCAGTGCCCCACTGGCTTGACAAAACGCTCATCATAGGCGCGTTTGACAGCCAACGAGACTGGGTTACCATACAGCCACGTTCGTCGTGATGGGAGAATGCGCCGAATGCGCGATCGTTGGTACGAAACTCTCAAACAGGACTTCGTGCGCGGCTTCCCGGCCTTCTGCGGCATTCAGGTGGAGCGCGTCGGGCACGGCGAGTTTGACACCCGTCTCGAGGTGCGACCGGAACACGCCCAGCAGGACGGCTTCGTGCACGCCGGCGTCATGGCGACGATGGCCGACCACACCGCCGGGTATGCCGCTTTCACGCTGGTGAGCGAGCACCAGCGTATCCTGACCATTGAGTTCAAGATCAATTACTTCAAGCCAGCCACTGGAAGTACCCTGCTGTGCCGGGGCCGCGTGCTCCACCGCGGGCGCCGCATCATCGTGTCAGACGCCGAACTGCTCTCTGTGGACGGCAACACATCGAAGCGCGTGGCCAAGGCAACGGTCACCCTGATGGTCATAGGGGATGGCTGCAGCGAATAGGCCTCCGGCATCACGGCGAGATTCTTCGCTGCGCTCAGAATGACAGAGAGACGACGGTGTCACCCTGAGCGCAGCGAAGGGTCTCACGCCTCACAGGGAGAGATTCTTCGCTGCGCTCAGAATGACAGGTGGCGGGACTAGACTGATATCAAGATGGACCTACACGCTGCGCGACCAGAAGCACGTACATCCCATCTTGGCTTTCGTTCAGCCGAGGCAGCGTAGGTTATGACAGCAACCCCCATCTGCAGTCAAGGGGTGGGTTACTGAGGCGATGTACGCACTGAATGAGATTGCCGCCGATGCTGCCGCCTTCCGGGCAGCCGTGGAGACGGGCGCTGCCTACCGACCACTTTATGTCAAAATCAAAGTGATCTGGGGCTGCAACCTGCGCTGTCTGGGCTGCAACCACTGGCGCGACACACGACCTGACGCCCTGGCACCGGATCGGTGGCACGTGATTATTGACGAGCTTGCCGCCCTCGGCTGTCGCAAAATCCATCTGAGCGGTGGTGAGCCGACCCTGCGAGCCGACCTGGAGGACCTGATCGTCCGCATTGCAGCCCACGGTATGCGCGCGACGCTTACCACCAACGCGACGCTCATTACCCGGGATAGAGCCCGGTCGCTGGCCGCGGCGGGGCTCAAGGGAGTCAACGTCTCACTTGATAGCCCTGATCCTCGCGTACACGATCGCATGCGCGGCGTGGACGGCGCGTGGAAACGCACCATCAAGGGCGTGACCTATTTGCGCCGCCGACTGAAGCACGGCCATCTGCGCATCAACGCGATGATCAGCCGTCTTAACTACACAAGTCTCGCCAACCTGCCCGACCTGGCGGCCGATTTGGGGGCAGACTACCTGACCCTGATTCCTCTGGACGAAAACACCGCTGACGTGCGCCGACTGAACAAGGCCCAGATACGCGACTACAACGCGCGCATCGCGCCCCACATCGCCGAACGGTCACTGGCGCTCGGCCTGATGCAGAGTGTCCACCACGCCTATCCATTTGGCTCGACAGCAGATGAGATCGAACTGACCAAGGCTGGCAACTACGCCCGCGGCCAGTATGCCGTCCGCCCCTGCTATGCGCCCTGGACGCACGCCCTCATTGACCAGACTGGAATAGTCAATGTCTGCTGTGTCCTGCGCTCAGCACCGATTATGGGTGACCTGCGTGAGCAGAGCTTCAGCCAGGTCTGGAGCGGGCCCACCTACAGCGCACTCCGCCTGAACTCGCGCCGGCCGCTGTTTGAAGGCTGTCGTCGCTGCGACGACTTTTTGGACGAGAATCGTGCACTTTACGACCTGCTTCAGCTCACATCGGCAAACACGTCGCCGACGTCAGTGTCGGAGTCATCAACAGCGGCGAGTGCGGCAAACGTTGCCAGGTCAGCTTCGGTAAACGTGCGCGCCACTTGAGACACAGCCACCGGTCGATCCAGGCCCTGTTGGCAGGCCGTGCATACCAGCCCGTCCGGCCGCAAAGCAAGGTGCTCTTCGCAGAAACTGCGACCGCACTGCTTGCAGACAGCCACGGCGGTGTTCGGGCAACGGTGCGGTGTCAGGAAGCCAACGATCATCTCACACGAACCAGGCACGGCAACCTCCTTGAGGCAGCGCCCTCCAGGGCTACACAGGGGCCGGAGCAATGATACGTCCATCTAGCGGATGCACGCAACCGGCTCCCGGCATCGGGTGGAATAGCCGGTGAACATCTGTCTCCTGGCAGAGAAGTACCCCCCTGATGTCGGCGGTCTGGCGGTCTCGGCGCACCGCCTGGCGCGCGGACTCGCCGACCGCGGTCACACCGTGCACGTGTGTCGTGTCAGCGAGGCACTTCCCGCCCGGCAGGTTGACCACGTCGACCAGGGCGGTCTGATGGAACACACCCTGGGGGCCAGCCGCCGCGAAGACGACACTCTGGCCGACTGGTTCGACACGGTGGTCGCTCTGCATACCGCACAGCCCTTCGACCTGCTGCACGGCTACTATCTGGCACGCGCCGGTTACGTCTGCGTGGTCGCGGCTCGCTATCTGGGCGTGCCCTCGGTGGTCAGCGCTCGTGGCAATGACCTGGATCGCACCGTGTTCGATCCGTCGCGGGCAGGGTCAATCCTGTGGACACTGACCCACGCCAGCGCCGTGACGGCGGTGTCGAGCGATCTGGCGCGCCGCGCCATCGCCCTCGGCGCCGCCGCACCGGTGACAGTCATCCAGAACGGTGTGGACGCTACAGCGTTTGCACTCCATACGCGGGACGCGGGGATGGCTGCCCGGCTGGGACTGTTGCCGGACGTGCCAACCATCGGCTTCGTGGGTGAGGCACGACTCAAGAAAGGCCTGGCCACCCTACTGCTGGCGTTCGAACGGCTGGCAGACTTGCAGCCCGTGCAGCTGGTCCTTGTGGGTGGGGTGCGTGCCAGTGACGCCGTTGTGCTCGACGTCTTCCGTCGCCGCAACCCGGATCTCCCGCTGCATCTGGTGCCATCACAGCCACATTCAGAGTTGCCAGGTATCTACGGGCTGCTCGATATCCTGGCGCTGCCTTCGTTGCACGACGGCCTGCCGAACGCGTTGCTGGAAGGAATGGCCTGCGCGCGACCCATCGTTGCCTCCGCGGTGGGCGGGATCCCCGACGCACTCAGCGATGGTGTGAATGGCCGCCTTGTCCCGCCGGGTGATGTCACCGCCCTGGCAGACGCACTGGCCTCCCTGCTGTCAGACGGCGAAGAGCGCCGCCGTCTGGGCACAGCCGCCCGGCGCACCGTCCTGGACCACTTCACCATCGAACGGGAAATGGCCGCCAACCTTGCCCTGTATCACCGTCTCGTCGGCGCTCAAAGCGGGTGACGACC
>Ga0101944_10006376_pt1 | contig 12603 bp, 13 predicted proteins | sample DewCreD2012metaG_FD_75245 | JGI IMG/M metagenome (GOLD analysis project Ga0101944, IMG submission 75245) | Hot spring sediment bacterial and archeal communities from British Columbia, Canada, to study Microbial Dark Matter (Phase II) - Dewar... ... | reverse complement strand
GTTATATGTAAATTTCTTTATTTAAAAAATGTAAATTTCTTTATTTAAAAAAAAAATATAAAAAAAATAATTTTCATAAAATTATTAAACTGTTTATGTACAATGTTTTTCCATGAACATTCTTGCTGATAGAGCATTCAAAGGATTGGAAATTGATGATCACAGATCACATTTAGTCAAGTATTCCGGTCATTTCAAAGGGTATAATGCTAATGCTAAATATAATTCTGATAAAGTCGAATTCAATCTTTCGAGAGAATGGAAAAGGATTGATGATGATATACAGATAGGATTGATACAAAGCCTTATCGTCAAAATTCTTAAATTGAAAAGAAAAAAAACCTCACAGATGGAAATGTATGAGAATTTCATGAAAAATCTTTCTAAATATGCAAAGAAACATGAATTCGAACCAGAACTCGAAGAAAGCTTCAACAGAGTAAATGAGCGCTTCTTTAATGGATTGATGGATAAACCAAACCTTGTTTTTGCATCAGAATCATTCCATAAACTAGGAAGCTATGATTATTCCTCTGACACAGTATATATAAGCACAATATTTCAAAATATTCCAGATGAAGAGTTAAAGATACTGGACTATGTTATGTATCATGAATTACTGCACAAAAAACATTCTTTTAACGTAAAAAATGGGAGGCACCAATCACATACCAAGACATTTCGGGATGATGAAAGGAAATTCGGTGAGACAGCAGAACAGGAATTAACTAACTGGTTGAGGAAAAAGAAACTTAGAAAATGGAAGTTCTGGTGAATTTAATAAAATTTATTAATAAATATTTTAAATAATTATTAAAGGTGAAATTATGGGAAAACTTACTGAAGAAGCACAAGAAAGAAAAATAGCTGAATTGAAAGGCACAAAATTAAAAATTGATCAATACGGGAAACTGATCACTGAAGATTCTGATGGCAACACACTGAGTGCCTCCTTGATATTTAAAAATGGAGAATTAATAATTACTAAAGAATACATCAAATTTCTTGCAAAAAAATCGAAAATAAAAAGCGTTATAGAAGATTATTACAAAAAAACGCTGACCGAAAACATTATTGCAAGCGAAGATTTTTATACATATATACTATCAGGAGAAAAAGGAATACCATTACTTTCAATAACATTCAGGATATCTAAACATGGATGGATAAGAACACATTATAAATTGGAAATGGACAGAATAATAGATACTAAGACTTTTGATAATACGCAACAAAACAGTATTGTGGCAGTACTAAATAGCTATGAAAAATTTATAGAAGAAGACTTGAAAAGAGAACCTTTCAATGGTAAAATAAAGTGTATTATAAAAACAAGAACAAACATTTAATAAAATTTATTAATCAACAATTTTCTAATCTTTTTTATGAATAAGTATATTCATGAATATAATGGAAGTTTTTACTCTACAGCAGATTTGTTAGCAGAACTTTTCAATGGATTTCATGAAGAAATAAATATGCTTGCTCTAGGATCCAATTTTACATACATCGAAGATATAGACATGCAAAACACCACTTACAATATATATTGCATAATAGAAGAAGATACCCGATTAGCATCTAAAATATTTTTAAGTTTTTATCCACAAAAAAGCATGCTTGGCAAGGAAAAGTTTTTAGTAACTATAAACATGACACACGATCAAAACCAATTTCCACACAAGATTTATAAGAAACTTCCATCATTAATAAAAAAAAGAGTAAAACAGATAAGAAAAATTCCTGAGTTTAAGGGAAAAATAAAAAGCATAAAAATATGATTTAAAATATAATATACTTAAATAATAATATTCTTATAATAAAAAATAATATTCTTATAATAAAAAGCTATTTATTCTTAAACAGCAATATTTATAAATGACCCAAATTTCCTTCTCTGTATCAATGATTAGGTGAATTTTATGGGAGAGACAGTTCCAAAATCGGTAGGCACATTACAGAAAGGCAATTACGTAGTAATAGATGGTGTTGCAAGCATAGTCTCAGACACACAGACTTCAAGACCTGGAAAACATGGTCACGCAAAAGTTAGACTTGTCGCAGTAGGCATACTTGATGGAAAAAAAAGAGAAGTAGTTATGCCTGGTCATGATAATATTGATGTTCCAATTATAGAGAAGAAAACTGCTCAAGTATTAAGCATTAACGGAGATACTGCAAATGTTATGGATTCAGAGAGTTTCGAAACATTCGATTTAAAAATTCCTGAAGAGTTGAAAGATACATGCAAAGAAGGTTCAAACATATTATACTGGGTAATACTTAACGATAGGGTAATGAAGCAGGTGAAGCCTGAATAAATGAGTTGGTTTAAATGGTTAAATTTCCAGAAGCACAAGTAAGAATGTACAAAAATGTATTTGTCTGCAGAAACTGTAAAAGCAAGATAAGATCTGATAATATGAAGGTTATTGCTAAAGCAGTAAAATGCAGGAAGTGTAATAGCAAGGCATTAAGACCTGCAAGAAAAAAATAAATTTTATTCTTTTTTAAGATTTTCAATAAACTTTATAAAGCTCCAACTTAGGTTCTGAATCATGGAAATAATACAATGGATTACAAAATATGTTGATTTATGGGTACTTTTATTCTATATAATAATAGGGTTGCTTATATTAGTTAATAGAAAGAAATGGCAGGTAGAAAGCAAATTCATTCTCATACACAGAACACAATGGGGTATAAAAACTATTAATAAGTTCGCTGACAAGAATAGAGAATTCGTTAAACTATTAGGATATTCCGCTATAGGAATAGGGTTCGTAGGGATGCTTGTAATCATAGGATTCTTACTAAAAGGAATATACGAATTATTATTCGTGCCTATGGCTCCACCTACAATGTCTTTAGTAATTCCTGGAGTACAGATTCCTGGAAGTCCTGTATTTGTGCCGTTCTGGTATGGAATCATAGCATTGTTCATTGTAATAATATTCCATGAATTCGGCCATGGAATAGTTGCTAGAGCATACGGAATTCCTGTAAAATCAACAGGATTAGTGTTTTTCGGACCATTGCCTGGAGCATTTGTTGAGCCAGATGAGAAAAAAATTACAAAATCACCTTCGCCAGTACAAGTATCCATTTTTGCGTCTGGACCATTCTTTAACGCAATATTAGCAGCAATGATTGCATTAATATTGTTTTTAGTATTAAACCCATTAATGACATCAATGGTCAACCCATCAGGAGTACAGTTTACAACAATACAAGAAGGACAACCTGCAGCAATTGCCGGATTAAAGGCGGATACAACATACACATATATAAATGAAAAGGAAATGAGAGACTCTACAGCATTAATGGAAACATTATCCTGCTCTAAACCAGGAGACAATATCACTCTGCGCAGTACTGATTCAATAGTGACTGTCACACTTGGTAATAATCCTAAAGGTGGAGATAAAGGATATATGGGTGTAATGGGTATAAAGACAGATTATCAATTGAAGAATAATTCATTAAAAATACCGTATGAAGGATTGGTCATATTAACAACACTATTCGAATGGATATTCCTATTATCAATAGGAATAGGATTAGCCAATCTTCTCCCACTAGGGCCTGTTGATGGAGGGAGGATGTTGCATACGACGCTAGTTAATATGAAAGGCAAAGAGAACGGAACAAAGTTATGGGCAAAAATAAGTTGGGTTACATTAATAATTCTTGTAATATTAGTATTTACGCCCATAATAAAGTCAGTATTTTTTAAACTATAGATTTTACTAAACATTTATATCTTATATATAAAAAAATATAAATAGATACAAAAACGATGGCAGCATACGTTTCTAAAGAAATATACTTATTCCTGAATATAGAATACATCCCTCATCTTACGAATCTTAACTAATGCATCTACAAAGAAATCTTGACATGATTCCTCATGCATCAAATCCTTCAGTACAAAATGTTCAGCTTTAACTAATGCATCTTCACGTATTTCGCGGGTATAATTGGAAAGGAGCCTGTTCTTGTCCAGTGACTCAATAAGGTCAGATGTAATGACTGATTTACGGATATTTTTTATCTTACTATTCTGATCCATACTGTCTAAGCCATGATTATTGTCAGAAAGATCTATAATTTTTACTAATAAAACTAAATGTGCATTATGATGTGCGTTGTCACTATAACTCATATTTACAAGTTCAGGAATATATAGTTCAGTATAACACTTCCATTTCATATCTTCAAGATAATCCTTGCTTGAGGTCTCTTCGTAAGGAGAATTTTCGATTACATTTATGGTTTTTATTATGAAATCTTTCATTTCAGTATATGCCTGATAATCTAGCATTTTAAGAAATTCGATTACATTGTCTTTATTAAATCTCTTTCCTCTCTTATCAAGATGATAATCTACATATTTCAATATCATGTCATAATGGTTTGTTAATAATTTGACTGGTTCCTGAAGATCTTTAGGTATCATTCTATCAAGAAATTCTTGATAATTTTCTATAGTATACCTGTTGCCATGCTCATCCTTAAGAGTATACATCAGATCTTCAATAAAATCATGCAATGCAGCCACAGACGCATACCATTTAATTTCAGGATTGTCCTTATTTAATTCATAGAACGTACATGCAACCCTATTATGATGACAGGTCATACTTATCCCTGATTTGCGTATTTTTTTCTGCTGTATAAAAAGAGTGTATGATCGTTCGACGGCATCGGTGTATATGCCAAAAAATTTTTCCAAATATTTTTTTTCTGGCACCTTAAAATCTAATAGATCATGATGTATTATCTGAAAATTTTTATTTTTAGCAATGTCAAGTCTTGCATCACTAATTAAAGTGGGTGCACTAATATCATGCACTCTAGGAACACCGTATTTTTCCTGCAAGAAATGCTCACAAAAAGAGATTATTTTCTTATAAGATTTTTTGTATAATTTTTTTATTACGCGTTCATCAGGAATCTCCCTATTTAAAAGCGATTCTAGAATAATCTTTGCATACTTATACTTAGGACTTTTTCTCAACGTAGAAATCTCATCTGTATATCTCATAAAGCGAGAAAAGACAATTTATTTAAATATTTAATTATGAAAAGTAATCATTAATTATAAAACAACCATTTAATAAGATGAAGAATTCAATTATGTGATGACATTTTATCATTTTATTAATCAACATCTTAAGCAACATCTTTTTTCTTAATAGTATAATCCGTATCTACATCTGTAAAAAAAACCGGGGTCAATTGTTTAATATTATTTAATGCTCTGAAAGTGAATGCTGATCTGAATATTGATCTTATCAGATCTTTAGCGACAAAATCATACGCGAATCCTAGATTGTTCTCAGCGACCTCCATTATGTGATTATTTAATGGTGCATAATTAGTATGTATCTCATATCCTTTGTTGACCCAAGTCATTGCCTTTAGAGAAGTCTTTACTCTGTTCCATCTCTTTACCGTTTCCCTTCCGATACCATTATACCACAAGTCAATACCTTTCATGTCATATGCTAGAAAATCATTATTGCTCACACAAGTATCAGCCATATCCTGTATATAATCCCTATAGCACGCCCATTTTAAGCGCTCTTTGAAAAATTCGCCATCTTCCATATTATAAACTATAGAATAAGTTCTGCCTACGTATTTGTCTAATGAACCTGCATCATTATTGAACAATGGTTCAAGAACATCTAAAACATTATTCTTATTAAATGTCAATCCTTTGGATTCTGGTTTATTATCTTTGCTATATAATAAAGTGTTTTTTAATTCTTCATCTATGGCACTTATTATAAGGTCATACTTGTTGGTTATTGCATTTACATTCATATGAAGCTTTTTTGGTATCATTTTATCAAAAAATTCATCATATCCATTTATGCCTGTTTTTAGTCCATATTTTTTAGTTAAAAATACAAATAGATCTTCAGGAACATCATGATATGCCAAAGATGCTCTTCCAATATAATCAAAACCCATAGCGTATCCGGTCATTGCAAGATTGTGCGCATGGGTAGAAGCGGGCAAGCCACTGTCCCGTATAATATTGGCTTCAACATAATAATCATATACAGAAGAGACGTTCTCTGAAAATTCATCAAACACTATTTTCATCAAATCAGATGGGGGTTTTTGTTTAGTATGTACAAAAAAATCTAATTCATCAACTATTGGATCATATTCATATTTCAAGCGAGGGTTATATATTTCTTTAGGATCAATACCTTTTTTTCTTAAATCATTTCCTAGTACAAGTTCCTGGTCTTTCCAAAACCATTCCAAAGCATGCAATGTATGCTTTGTTCTCTTTCCAAATAATATGTTTAATATCTCATATGAGGGATATTTCTTTAGCAACACATATCTTATGAACGTATATGCTGCCTGCATATTGAGGCTAGATAAATCTTTTTCCATAAATTCATTTATATCTTCCATGATGTCTTCAATAACATAATATTTCTCCTACAATAATTTTTTATAGCATATTAAAAACATTTAACACAATTATAAATTTAATAACCCCCAATATTCAACAATATTCAGACTACTAGTAGGTAACAAATATCCTATTATAAATTTTATTAAAATATATAAAATAAGCACAAATACTAATCAAAATGATAACAATCATACTAATCGAACCAGAAAATCCGGGCAATACCGGTGCAATTTTAAGAAGTATGAAGAATTTTGATTTCAACTCGATACTACTTGTAAATCCGCAATTCGATATAAACAATGAAGAACTAAAAAATAGAGCAAAATGGGCGAACAATCTTATAAAAAAGATAAAAATCATTAAGTATGACCTTAAAAAAATGAGGAAAGATTTTGATTATCTTATTGCAACAACAGCAAAACTTGGAACAGATTATAATATTCTTAGGACACCAATCACTGCAGAACAACTTGCTGAAAAATTATCAAAAATAGATGATAAAACAAGAGTAGGCATATTGATTGGAAGGGAAAGTTCTGGATTGAATAATCAAGAGATGCGATTATGTGATTTTACTGTGACCATCCCCGCTTCAAAAAAGTATGGCACGATGAATATAAGCCATGCAACAACATTAATACTTTATGAAATATTCAAGAAAAAAAATAAAGAAAACACACTAACTCATATTACACCAATATCGGCAAAAGAGAAACAACAAATACAGAAAATGGTGGAAAACGCACTGGATAAAATGTACTTTGCCACTGAGGATAAGAAAGAAACACAAAGATTACTATGGCAGAAAATAATAGGAAAATCATTTTTAAGCAAGAGAGAAGCATATGCATTAATGGGATTTCTAAAGAAGATAAAATAAGCTACATTAATAAATAAATGTAAACAATAAAGTTATATGTTTAACATAAAAAATATCAATGAACACCTTGACAGCAATGAAAAGATAATACTTTTCTTCAGACCATCAAGATTAGCGTATTTATTCCAATATATATTGCATATAACAATATTTTTTTTAGCCTTGTTTTTCTCATTCTTCAGTGTTCCAGGAAGCGCATATTTTATATTCTGGGATTTCATTAACCTAATATCAATAGTAGTATTAATATATTCTGTGATTATGCTTATAAGGCTAGAATACAGAATATGGTCTAGAAGATATGCATTGACCAATGAAAGATTATTATATAGTAGGGGAATATTATCTGAAAAATTCAAGAGCACATCATATCAGAATATAACAGACGTAGGATTCCATCAAACGTTATGGGACAAACTTATGAATACCGGCACATTAACAGTAAATACTGCAGGTATGGATAATTACGAAATAAGATATAGAAAAATAAAAGATCCTATTAAAATAAAAAAAATAATAAACGATAATCAAAACACAAAAATTATTGTTTCACATTCACGCCTACATTCTGATTCTTCCGGTAAACAGCAATTATTTCATCCTTGAATTTTTCAAAGTTTCCATTCTTAATACTCTTCCGTATTTTTTTCATCAACTCTTTCATAAAATAAAGATTATGTATAGAACAATATCTTTTACCTACCGGCTCGTTTATCTTCAAAAGGTGACGCAAATATGATTTAGAATATTTTTTGCATACAGGACATTTACATTCTTTATCTATAGGATTCTTGTCATGAGAATATGTCCCACGGAGTATATCAATCTTTCCATTAAATGTAAATAATGTGCCATGTCTTGCTGTTTGTGTAGGATAAACTGAATCGAAACTATCTGCACCAAGAGCTACAAGTTCCACTATATCATCAGGACTTCCAACACCTAATATGTGCTTAGGCTTCTTCTCATCTAGATAAGAAATTGCTGAATTTACGGCAAAATACATCTCTTCTCTTGTTTCGCCGATTGCTATTCCCCCAATTGCTATTCCATCAAAATCTAGAGCGTTTATATATTCAGCAGATTTTTTTCTCAAGTCAGAAAAAAAACCTCCCTGAACTATCCCATAAAGCATTTGATTTTTATCATTATGATATTTTTTACATTCTTTAGCCCAACGATGAGTGTTTTCTAATGATTCATTAACCTTTTCTCTTCCTGAACCATAGGGTGCAACATCATCGAGCATCATCACTGCATCGGCACCAAGAGCCATTTCTATATCCATAATTTTTTTGGGCGTTATTATGAATTTTTGTCCATTAAAAGGATTCTTAAAATTGATTCCCTTCCTTGAACTCCCATTCATAAAACTGTCACGTAACATTTGGAATCCACCACAATCAGTGAATATTGGTTTATGAAAATTCATGAAATCATGTATTGTACCAAAATGCGTAATAACATCAACACCCGGTTTTAAACTTAAAACCAGTGCATTACATATAATGCCGTCAGCAATTTCTCCATAATCATCAGGACCAATAATCTTGCCTGTTGCTTTGGTAGCAACAGCCATAAAATAAGGTGTTTCTACAGAACCATGTTTTGTTATTAATTTACCGATTCTTGCTTTACTATTTTTATCTTTTTTTATTATTTTAAACGACATGAAAAAGTAAAACTAAAAACAATTTAAAAATATGATTAAAAAACTAAAAAATAATTAAAAAACAAATATTTAATTATAAAAATAAACAACTTTATAAATATTAATCACTATAAAGTAATTGGTGGTGCCTATGAATGAAAATGTTGGAATGATAGACAGAATGATAAGATTTATCATAGCGATAATATTCATTATTTTAGGATTCTTATATAGTCCATGGTGGTTTATAGTTGCAGCAATAGCATTAATAACAGCATTACTAGGGTGGTGCGGATTATATGCAATATTAGGCATAAACACATGTAAAGTAGATAAAATAAAAAAAACAGAAACTACAAAAAAGACATCTAAAAAGAAAAAATAATTATTTTATAAAATAATATTTATTTACTATGTATTACTATCAATGACTGAGTTTTTTCTATACGCTCAATCAACTGCAACTTGGTTAAAAAAACATTTATAAAAAGAAACTTATTAAGAAAATCATGAACAATATATCAATAAAAGAAGCAATGAAGAAAAGTCAGGGATTAGTACATCTTAGAGGATGGTGTTATAGGGCTAGAGGAAATAATGCATTAAGATTCATAGTACTTAGGGATTCGACAGATATAATACAATGTGTTGTTGAAAAAGACAAAGTATCAGAACAATCATGGAATGATGCTTTAAAGATAGATGTTGAAGCATCAATGGAGTTATCAGGAGAAATAGTTGAAGACAAAAGAGCTCCAACAGGTTATGAAATAAAAGTCAAGGAAATAAAATTAATCGGTGAAAGTATTGGTTGGCCAATCCAGAAGGATCAATCAACTGAACTTCTTGCAGACTTAAAACATTTATGGCTAAGAAGCAGGTATATGACTTCAATACTAAAAATAAGATCAACTGTATTTGGAGCAATACATGAATACTTTAGAAATAATGGTTTTTATGAATATCAAAGCCCTATTTTTCAGGCAACACAATGTGAAGGCGGTTCTACTCTTTTTTCTGTGAATTATTTTGGTAAACCAGTTTATTTGGCACAAACATGGCAACTCTATGCTGAACCCGCAATCTTTGCACTTGAAAAGATATATACTATTGCACCAAGTTTTAGGGCAGAAAAATCTAAAACATCAAGACATTTAACAGAATACTGGCATGCAGAAATGGAAGTTGCATGGGCAACATTTAAAGACATTCAAGATTATGGTGAGGCATTAATAAAACATTGTGTAAAAAGAGTTCTAGAAAAAAATCAGGAAGAACTAAAAATATTAAACAGGGATACAAAAATATTGGAAAAAGTCAGGGATACACCATTCATTCGCATAACATATGATGATGCAGTTAAAGAATTAAGAGAAAAACACAACATAGAATTTGAATGGGGTGAAGATTTAAGAACAATAGAGGAAGATATAATAAGTGAAGCTCATGAACACTTCACAATAATTACCAATTATCCTAAAAAAGTTAAAGCATTCTATATGAAAGAGGATGATGAAAATCCTGAAGTTGTACATGGCTGTGATTTTATAGCACCAGAAAGGTATGGAGAAATAATTGGTGGAAGCGAAAGAGAGAGTGATTTAGAGAAAATAAAGCAAAGACTCATAGAACAAGGAGAAGATCCAAGCAAATACGAATTCTACCTAGATACAAGAAGATATGGTAGTGTTCCACATGGAGGCTTCGGAATGGGTGTAGAACGATTAGTAAGCTGGATATGTCATCTTGAGAATATTAAAGACGCAATCCCATTCCCAAGAACAATGCTAAGAGTAACACCATAAATTAACAAATTACATGAAAAAATTCTATTAATAAAAGTATAAAAAACGAAATGTATATATATCCTTATATAAAATATTAGATATAAAATTTTATAGCATAAAAAATCTAGGGTGAGATAATGGAGGATAACAAAACTGGAATGTATGTTGTTGCTATTGTGGGAATACTTGCAATAGTAGGAATATTAGTTCTTGTAATGGGAACTGGAAAAAGTGTTAGTGAAACAAAAAACATAGAAAAAGATACTGTTGGAGAAGCAACATCAGTTGTAAGAACAACAACACCAAAGATAACAGTATTAGAACAAAACCTTCTTGGGTATAGGATAAAATATTTTTATAATAATCAAATAAGAGAAGAATATTTTTTTGATCAAGGCATAACAGTACAAACAAATACTGAATTAGGATTATTTGCTACTAGTGACTGCACTATATATCCAGATCTTACCGAAAATTTTGTTTGGACAAATGGAAAATCATTTATGAATATCGCTCATACAAGCCTTTATACAAGCTCTAGAGTTAATAAAAAAGTAGAATATTCTAAATGCAGTGCAACTGCTTGCTTACAATCCTCAGGTGATTGTCTAGATAACATCAGAACTTTTAATCCTGACAATAATCAATATCCTGATATAAAAATAACGAATGTTTATGTTGATCCCACAACTAATAAAGTAACAGTTTCAGCAGAAGTTAGCAATACAATAGGAGGAGTATGTTACGTTCATTATTATATATCAGCAAACGGCCTGAGCAAGTATGATTATATAACTCTTCCTTGTGAATCAGGAACATTCCCATTATATTTAACAGGTCCACAAATTAATGATCCGTATTCAGTAGATGTATATGCAATCATAGCTGCAACTCCTGTAGAAAATGCATTGACAACATTCGGAATAGGGTCTTTCTATATCAGTGAGGGATATTTTAAAGAACAAACAGTTGATAATGAAAAGATACAGTCAATAGTTAAAGAGGTTTTAGACCAAAAATCAAGTAACTATAAGACTGGGCAGCCTATGAACTTTCAAAAAGTTGAAAGTTTATTAGCATCTTAATTTTTTAAATTATTTTTTTATTTCTTTTATATATTATTTATAATATTTGTGTCTTGATTTTACAACTTTATAATTCTAGAATTTTGTCTGCTGCCTTTTTTATTCTATCCTCATATTCGTGGACTTTTTCCCCTTCGTGTTTTTCCGAGGAAAAGGATTTCATCAATTCCTTTATAAGTTTATACTCTTTGTCCTTTTCAAACAGATTAAATTGCTGCAAGTGTTCTTTTATGAGTGCATCCTCCACACCATCTATATTATCATGATCTATCCTTATTTCTTCAAATTCTTCTGACTGAAGTTTAGAGGTATTTTTCATGACATAAAATGCGCCCTGTGAGTATATTTTTTCGAATAATTCATTAAACTTAATGTCTGATACTTTTCCAGCACTTAATGTTCCATGCACACGCAACAATACTATCGTGTTTATAAACTCCTTTTTTTGTATCTTCTCAAGTATCATACTGTATGCTTCTTGTGCGCTCCTATGATTAACATCTATATCAATTAAGAATGTGTTTTTAAGATTTATGTCTTCTCTGATTATTGTTCCATCATTATAAATGTAGAATCCTCCGCTGCTTAATTTCTCTAATTCTGAAAAACTTGCAGGGAATAATGGACCAGGATATACTATATTTGTATGCTCATTGAATGATGCATGTTTTATTATATGTATATGTCCTCCCGCATAATACATGAATCCTTTTGGGAGCATACTTATTGGAGTTGACTCAACAATTGAGAAATCT
>Ga0101944_10006375_pt1 | contig 12607 bp, 10 predicted proteins | sample DewCreD2012metaG_FD_75245 | JGI IMG/M metagenome (GOLD analysis project Ga0101944, IMG submission 75245) | Hot spring sediment bacterial and archeal communities from British Columbia, Canada, to study Microbial Dark Matter (Phase II) - Dewar... ... | reverse complement strand
CCCCGCGCGGGGGCTACGTGAGCGCCATCGACGCCGAGGACATCGGCCGCGCCTCGGCCATGATCGGCGCCGGGCGCGACACCAAGGAGGACACCGTCGACCCGGCGGTGGGCGTCATCCTGGAAGTGAAGTCCGGGCAGAAGGTGGAAGCCGGCGGCGTGCTTTGCCGGGTCTACTACACCAGCGAGGAGAAGGTCGAGGACGCGGCGCAGTTGATCGAGGGCGCGTTCCGCATTTCCTCCCAACCGCCCGAGGAGCGCGAGTTGATCCTCGAAGTCGCCGGCTGACAGCGGATTGCGCGCATGGAGCGGTTCACCGGGCTGCTGGGGCTGGCGGCCATACTCGTGGCGGCGTGGCTGTTTTCCTCCCGGCGCTCGGCCATCCGTCCCAGGCTGCTGCTGTGGGGCCTGGGGCTTCAGTTCACCTTCGCTTTCCTGGTGCTGAAGACTCCCTTCGGACTGCTCTTCCAGGCGGCCAGCGGCGCGGTGAACGCGCTTCTGCACTACTCCGAGGAGGGCAGCAAGTTCGTCTTCGGCCCGCTGGGCGACAAGGCGGGGCCGTTCGGAGTGGTCTTCGCGTTCCAGGTCCTGCCGATCGTCATCTTCATCGCCTCGCTGTTCGCGATCCTGTACTACTTCGGCGTGATGCAGGTGGTCATCAAGGCCATGGCGGTGGTGATGCAACGCGTCATGGGCGCCAGCGGCGCGGAGTCCACCAACGTCGCCGCCAGCATCTTCATGGGACAGACCGAGGCGCCGCTCACCATCCGGCCGTTTCTGGCGGGATTGACCCGCTCGGAGTTGTTCACCATCATGGTGAGCGGCATGGCGCACGTTTCGGGCGCGGTCATGGCGGCCTACGTGAAGATCGCCGGGGTGGAGATCAAGCACCTGCTGACGGCGGTGATCATGACCGCGCCGGCGACCATCCTGCTGGCCAAGATGATGATTCCGGAAACCGAGGAGCCGGCGACGGCGGGCACGGTCCGGGTGAAGATCGAGAAGCCGGGCGTGAACGTGATCGACGCGGCGGCGCGGGGCGCGGGCGACGGGCTGCATCTCGCGCTGAACATCGCCGCGATGCTGATCGCGTTTCTGGCGCTGATCGCGCTGGTGAACGGCTTCCTCGGCTGGGCGCACACGCTGCCGCTGATGGGCTGGCTGCCGCCGACGTTGCAGGGCATCTTCGGCTGGCTGTTCGCGCCCGTGGCGTGGGTGCTGGGAGTGAGCTGGAAGGACGCCTTCACGGTGGGAAACCTGCTGGGGACGCGGCTGGTGTTGAACGAGTTCGTGGCCTTTCTCCAACTCGGCGAGCTGAAGAACACGCTCGATCCGCGCTCCTTCGTCATCTCCACCTACGCCTTGTGCGGCTTCGCGAACTTTTCCTCGATCGCCATTCAGGTGGGCGGCATCGGAGCGCTGGCGCCGTCGCGCAAATCCGACCTGGCGCGTCTGGGACTGCGGGCGGTGGCCGCCGGCAGCATGGCGAACTTCATGTCCGCCTGCATCGCGGGGATGCTGCTGTGATGGAGCAGGCGATCGCCGCGATCCGGGCGCGCACGGCGATTTCCCCGCGCGTGGCGGTGGTTCTCGGCAGCGGCTTGGGCGGCTTCGCGGAGGAACTGCGGGAACGCGTCGAGATTCCCTACCAGGAGATCCCGGGCTGGCCGCGCTCGACCGCCGTGGGTCACGCCGGACGGCTGGTCCTGGGAAACCTCGACGGCGCCGCCACCGCGGTGCTGGCCGGACGCGCTCATCTGTACGAGGGCTACACGCCGGAGCAGGTGGTCTTCGGCGTGCGCGTGGCGGCGCGCCTGGGGGCGCGGCGCCTGGTGTTGACCAACGCCGCGGGCGGGATCAACCCGGATTACGCGCGCGGCGCGCTCGTGCTGATCTTCGCGATCGCGTCGTTCTTCGCGCTGCGCGAGTTCGTCGCGCTGACACCGACGAAGCCGTCGGATCACTGGGCGCTGGTGCTTGCCTTCTACGTCGTGATCCCGCTGCAGTACGCGCTCGTCTACACGGGCTGGCACGGCATGTACGCGGTGCTGATCCCCGTTTACGTATTTCTCGTGCTGCCGGTCGTGATGGCGCTGAAGCAGGACATGGAGCGCTACCTCGATCGCGTGGCCAAGGTGCAGTGGGGACTGATGATCTGCGTGTTCTGCGTCAGCCACGCGCCGGCGATCGCGCAGCTCGAGATCCCCGGCTACGAAGGCCGCAGTGCGCTGCTGCTGCTGTATTTCCTGCTCGTGCTGCAACTGTCCGAACTGCTGGCCGTGATCGCGAGCGCCGCGATCGGCCGCACGCCGCTGCGCTCGGATCCAAACAAGAGCCGCGAAGGCGTACTGCTCGGCGGAGTCGGCGCCACGCTGATCGGCACCGCGCTGTGGTGGATGACGCCCTTCACGTGGTGGCAGGCCGCGCTGATGTCGGCGGCGATCGTCGTCGCCGGGTTCATGGGAGGTCTCGTGCTCGCCTCGGTCAAGCGCAGCCTCGGCGCCCGCGATTGGTACGACGGCGCCCAGCTCTCGCGTGGTGTGCTCGACCGGCTCGACGCTTTGTCCTTCGCCGCGCCGGTGTTCTTCCACCTCACCTGGTACTTCTTTACCGACTAGGGCTGTTGCCCGCGAGCCACAGCCCGGCGCCGTTCGTTTGACCTTGAACAGCCGTCGGCGAGGGATGTCGAAGATTCATGCGTTCGTCTACTTGGCAGTCGGCGCGAATTCGCGCTGCAATGTGTCCGTGAGTGGGACTGCCGGCGACTGTGAATGGAGGAGGACTCATGCGCGACCGTTCCGTCTTCCACCGAGCCCTCAATGCATCGATCGCGCTCGGCGCGATCGCAGCGGCTCTGCCCTCGCTTGCCGCTGAACCGGCGCCGCAGGGCGAAGCCAGCACCGCCTCGCTTTACCGGCTCATCGACTCGACGCCGCTGATCTCCGCGCGCCGGCCGGCACCGGGTCTCGGCGCCCGTCTCGAAGGCAGCGCATGGTTGGCACCGCGCCACGAGCTCCGCCTGAGTTCAGCGCCGCTGTCCGGCGCCGACTACGCGCAATGGCTGGACGGTGTTTCGTTCGCGACGCTGTCGAGCACGCCCACGCTGCGGCTCGACGCCTATCGCGCGACCTACCGGTATACCTTTCTCGAACGGCGCGACTGGCAATGGAAGGTCGGAGTCACCGCCAACCTGCGCGCGTTCGACGACCTGTTGCGCCCGGGGCTGACCTTCGGGCAGCGCCTGCGCCTGGGCAGCCCGCCCCAGGTGCACCTCGCCGGCGAGGGTCGGCTCGCCGACCGGTGGCGGCTCTCCTTTGACGCCGACAGCCCGACGACGCTGCGCGGCCGGTCGCTCGACCTTGGCCTGCGCGTCAGCTACTCGCTGAGCCCGAACTTTTCTCTGTACGGCGGCTATCGCCTTACCGATCCCGCCGCCGAGGGCGACGACACCTACACCGGCGGGCTCGCCAATAGCGCGAACGTCGGCATGCGGCTGCGCTTCTGACAGCGCGGCCGTCGCAGGCTGCCGCTTGCCGCAGCGCCGCAGATTCGGTTACATTGCTGACCGTGCGCGCGTCTGACCGACCGCGCCCCAATGAAATGACCGCTGCGCGCTTCTACTTTTTCTACTTTTTTGGCTTTTTCCGGCCTGAGGCGGAAAGAGTCGATCGGCGCGCGTAGACAGACCGGATTCGACACCCACCGCCAGGCCCGAAACCTGGCGGTTTTTTTTTGCCGGGCCGGGCCACCGACGAAAGAGGCCCCGATGGACGGAGCAGGACCGATGAAGTACATGACCGACGATCTGCGGATCAAGGAGATCAAGGAACTCGTGCCGCCGGCGCACCTGCTGCGCGAGTTTCCCTGCGGCGAGGCCGCATCGCGGACCGTGTTCGAGGCGCGGCAGGGGATCCATCGCATCCTGCACGGCATGGACGACCGGCTCGTCGTCGTGATCGGTCCGTGCTCGATCCACGACCCGAAGGCCGCGCTCGAATACGCGCGCAGGCTTGTCGCTGAACGCGAGCGCCTGCGCGCCGACCTCGAGGTCGTGATGCGCGTGTACTTCGAGAAGCCGCGGACCACCGTCGGCTGGAAGGGGCTGATCAACGATCCCGATCTGGATGGCAGCTTCCGTATCAACCACGGCCTGCGGGTCGCACGCGAATTGCTGATGGAGATCAACGAGCTGGGGCTGCCGGCGGGCTGCGAGTACCTGGACATGATCACGCCGCAGTACATCGCCGACTTCGTGAGCTGGGGCGCGATCGGCGCGCGCACCACCGAGTCGCAGGTGCATCGCGAACTCGCCTCGGGGCTGTCGTGCCCGGTCGGCTTCAAGAACGGCACCGACGGCAACGTGCGCATCGCCGCCGAGGCCATCCGCGCCGCGCAGCAGCCGCATCACTTCCTGTCGGTGACCAAGGGCGGACACTCGGCGATCGTCTCCACCAAGGGCAACGAGGACTGCCACATCATCCTGCGCGGCGGCCGCGCGCCGAACTACGACGCGGCGAGCGTGGAAGCCGCATGCGCCGAACTCGGCAAGGCGGGACTCGCGCAGCGGCTGATGATCGACGCGAGCCACGCGAACAGCCAGAAGAAGCACGAGAACCAGGTCGCCGTCTGCGACGACATCGGCCGCCAGCTCGAAGCGGGCGAGTCGCGCATCGTCGGCGTGATGGTCGAGAGCCATCTCGTCGCCGGCCGTCAGGATCTCGTCCCGGGCAAGCCCCTCACCTACGGCCAGTCGATCACCGACGCGTGCCTGGGCTGGGACGACACCGTGAAAGTGCTCGACCGGCTCGCCGCCGCGGTTCGCGGTCGCCGCATCAAAGCCGCCGACTACGCTGGCAAGTGACGCGTCTGCGTAAGCACGAGGTGCCGAGCGTCGCGGCAAGCGCACGCGCGCATCGTCGCGCTGGCGCGAAGCCCATGCCGAGCTCGGATCAGTCGCGGCACCGAGCGACCGGCGCTGCGGGCGGCGCGCAGGCTTTCGCCCGTTCCATGCTTGCCGTCGCCGTCGCGCACATGAAAAGGAGCGCTCGCATTGGCTGAGCTGCGGCAGGTCTACAGACATCGCCAAAGCGCCGCATACATGCGCGCGAGCTTCGCGGTCGGTGCGGCCGTGCTGCTGGCTGTCTACGCGACGGCACCCGATGGCGGACGCGGCGTGCTGATCGGACTCCCGCTGTTCGCGCTGCTGTTCGTCGTATTCGACGGCTTGACCGTCTGGATCGCCGGCGGAGAACTGCGCTGGGCATTTGGACACTTCGGGTTTCCGCGTTGGCGGCAGCGCATCGCCGACATCGCTGCAGTCGAGCCGACGCGCACGACGTTTTGGGAGGGCTGGGGCATTCGCTATACGCGGCGCGGCTGGCTTTACAACGTCTCCGGTTTCGACGCCGTGTTGATCCGCAGGACCGACGGCAAGACCTTCCTGCTCGGCACCGACGAGCCGCACAAGCTCGTCGCGGCGATCGAAAGCGCGAAGCGGCGCCCATAGCGGCTCGGCGGACCCGGACAAGAAGGGCTCCCTACTTAGAAGCCTCGCCGAGCGCAGGCACGGGCGGCAATGCCTTCGGTCGCGGCGGCTGCACGACGCGCGCGACCCGATCGAACGCCTGCCGTGCGTTCGATCGCGCAGCGCGGTTCGCCGCCGCGTCGCACGCCGATGTCCGAAAACGGCGAGCGATCGTTGTCGCTTTGGTCCATATTGGCGCCATGCAGCTCGACCCCGACATCTGCTACCGCGCGCATCGGGCGCGCGACGCGCGCTTCGACGGCCGCTTCTTCACGGCGGTCGGCTCGACGCGCATCTACTGCCGGCCCGTGTGCACGGCGCCGCTGCCGAAGCGCGAGAACTGCCGCTTTTACGCGAGCGCCGCGGCAGCGGAACACGCCGGCTATCGCCCCTGCCTGCGCTGCCGGCCCGAACTCGCGCCGGGGCTGGCGAGCGTGGACGCGTCGGCGCGGCTTGCGCGCGCGGCCGCGAGCCTGATCGACGACGGGGCGCTCGTCGAAGCGAATCTCGCATCGCTCGCGCAGCGGCTCGGTGTCACCGACCGGCATCTGCGGCGCGTGTTCGAAGCCGAATTCGGCGTCGCGCCGATCGCCTACGCGCAGACCGCGAGGCTGCTGCTCGCCAAGCGTCTGTTGACCGATACGGCGATGCCCGTGACCGACGTGGCCATGGCGGCCGGCTTCGGCAGCCTGCGGCGGCTGAACACGCTGTTTGCGCAGCGCTACCGGCTGAACCCGTCGGCGCTGCGCAGCGAGCGGGCGCAGCGCCCGGTCGACCACCACGTGTTTCGCCTGCACACGCGCGAGCCGTTCGATTTCGCTGCGCTGTTGCGCTTCTATGCGGCGCGCGCAGTCGCCGGCGTCGAAGCCGCCGACGCCAGGACCTACCGCCGCACGCTCGCCGTCGCGGTCGGTGGCGCGCGCACGGCTGCCGGCTGGATCGAGGTCAGGCGCGCGGCGCGCGGCGCAGGCGTGGAAGTACGCGTCGACGCACGGCTGGCGGCGGCGATTCCGCGCGTGCTCGCGGCCTGCAAGCGCGCATTCGACCTCGACTGCCGTCCCGACGAAGTGCTCGCCGCGCTCGGCGAGCTGGCTCGGCCGCGCCCCGGCTTGCGGCTGCCCGGCGCGTTCGACGCGTTCGAACTCGGCGCGCGCGCGATCCTCGGCCAGCAGGTCAGCGTGCAGGCTGCGCGCACGCTCGCGCAGCGGCTCGTGCAGCGCTTCGGCGCGCCGATCGAAACGCCTTTCGCCGCGGTCGAGCGTCTGTTTCCGGATGCGCCGCGCATCGCCGCCGCGAAGCCGGCGCAGATCGCGGAACTAGGCATCATCGAGCAGCGCGCGCGTGCGCTCGTATCCTTCGCGCAGGCGGTGGTCGAAGGCCGCGTCCGGCTCGATCCAACCGCGGATATCGAAAGAACGTTGGCCGCGCTGCGCTCGCTGCCCGGCATCGGCGAATGGACGGCGCACTACATCGCGATGCGCGCGCTGCACTGGCCCGATGCGTTTCCGCCGGGCGACGTGGCCGTGCTCAAGGCGCTGGGCTGCACGCGCACCGCCGCGCTCGCACAGGCCGAACACTGGCGTCCTTGGCGCTCGTATGCAGTGATGCACCTTTGGCAATCGCTGGAGAAACCCCGATGACGATCTATACGCTGCTCGACAGCCCGCTCGGCACGCTCGCGCTCGTGTCCGACGGCGCGCACCTGACAGGGATTCACTTCCCGCGCCGCGATGGCAAGCCGCACGTCGAGCGCGCGTGGCAGCGCGATGACTCGTCGCCCGTGCTGGCGCAAGCGCGCGCGCAACTCGCGGAGTACTTCGCAGGGCGGCGCATGCGCTTCGATCTGCCGCTGCGGCCGCAGGGCACCGAGTTTCAGCAAGCCGTCTGGCGCGCGCTGCTAAGAGTCCCATTCGGCAAGACCTCGACTTACGGCGCGCTTGCCGCGGCGATCGGCCGGCCGACGGCCGCGCGCGCGGTCGGCGCCGCCGTCGGTGCGAATCCGCTCGCGGTCGTCGTGCCGTGCCATCGGATCATCGGCGCGGACGGCACACTGACCGGCTACGCGGGCGGGCTCGCGCGGAAAGTCAAACTGCTCGCGCTCGAGGGCGCGCGCGCCGCATGAAGCCTCGCGACCTCGCCGATCTGCTGCTGCTCGCCGCGCTATGGGGCGCGAGCTTTCTGTTCATGCGCGTGGCCGCACCGGCGTTCGGCCCGTTCGCGCTGGTCGAGGTGCGCGTGACGATCGCCGTTGCGTTCCTGCTGCCGCTGCTCGCATGGCGCGGCGGGCTCGCGCAGCTGCGCGTCCACGCGCCGACGCTGGCGGTCGTCGGCGTGATGAACTCGGCCATTCCGTTCGTGCTCTTCACCTATTCGACGCTGACGATCACCGCGGGCTTCGCGTCGATTCTCAACGCGACCGTGCCGATGTGGGCGGCGCTGGTCGGCTGGCTCTGGCTGCACGACCGCGTGCGGCCGGCGCAGTGGGTCGGGCTCGCGGTCGGACTCGCCGGCGTCGTGGTGCTGGTGTGGGGGAAGATCGACCTGAAGCCCGGTGGCACGCAGTGGGCAGCGACGCTCGCGATCGGCGCGGCGTTGCTGGCATCGCTGTCGTACGGTGTGGCGGCCAACTACGCGAAGCGCCGCCTCGCGGGTGTGAACACGGTCGCGGTCGCCACAGGCAGTCAGATCGCCGCTGCGCTCGCGCTCGCGCCGTTCGCGCTGGCGACCTGGCCCGCCGAGAAAATCGGCGCGCGCGACTGGAGCGCCGCGATCGCGCTCGGCGTCGCATGCACGGGGCTCGCGTACGTCCTCTATTTCCGCCTGATCGACCGGATCGGCGCGATGCGCGCGGCGTCGGTCACTTTCCTGATCCCGCTGTTCGCCGTGCTGTGGGGCGCGCTGTTCCTGGGCGAAGCGATCACCCTGCAGATGGCCGCAGGCGGCGCGGTGATCCTCGTCGGCACCGCGCTCGCGCTCGGGATCGTCGGCGCACCGCGCAGCGTCGCTACTTCCGCTGCCCGGTGATCTCGGCGTAGAACGCGCCGCTGGACGGAGCGCGACCGAGAAACGCTTCGACCAGCGCGCGCGGCGGCTTTTCTCCGCCCGCGGCGAGGATCGACTCGCGGTAGCGGCGCCCGGCCCGGGCATCGAGCAGCTTGTCGCCGAAGCCCGACAGCATGTCGAGCGCCAGCACCTCGGACCACATGTAGCCGTAGTAGCCGGCCGCGTAACCGCCGACGAGGTGCCCGAAGCTCGCCGGCAGCATCGTGCCTTCGACGTGCCCGAGGCGCGAGGCGCGTTCGATCTCGACCCAGGTCGCGAGCGCGGGCTTGGGCGCTGCCGTGTGGAGCTGCATGTCGTATGCCGCGTACTGCCACTGGCGCGCATAGCGGATGCCGTTGCCGAAGCGGCGCGCGGCGCGAAGCCGCTCGACCTGCTCCTTCGACAACCGCGGACACTCGGGGCAGAGCTTCGCGAACAGCGCGAGCGGCTCCGCGCGGCGCGCCCACTCCTCGAACATCTGCGAAGGCGCCTCGACGAAGTCGCGCTTGACCGAGGTTCCGCCCAGATCGGCGTAGCGCGTTTTCGACAGCACGCCGTGCAGCACGTGGCCGAATTCGTGCAGCAGCGTTTCGAGCTCGTCGTGGTTCAGTCCGCGCCGGTCGAAGTTGGTGACCAGCACCGAAATCGGCGTGCGCTTCGCCAGCGTTGATGCGGCACGCACCGGAAACGCCGCCGCGTGGTTGTATTTGCCTTCGCGCGGGTACAGGTCCAGGTACACACCGCCGATGAACTCGCCCGGTTTTCCGTCCGCGCGCGCCTCTCGGACGTCGAAGTAGCGAACGTCCGGATGCCAGCGCGGCACGTCCGCTTCGACGAAGCGGATCCCGTAGAGCGTTTCGGCGATGGTCAGCGCATAGCGGATGCTCGCCTCCGTCGGGAAGTACGCGCGCAGCGCTTCCTGATCGATCTGGTAGCGGCTGCGGCGCACCCGCTCCTGGTGGAAGGCCACGTCCCAGCGCTCGAGCCTCACTTCGGCGAGCGGCTTGCCGAGCAGCGCCGCCTTGTCCGCGCGAAGCTCTTCCAGCTCACGCGCCTCGACCAGATCGACCGCGTTCTTCACGCTCGTCAGGAAGTCGTTCACCGCCTCGGGCGTGCGCGCCATTCGCCGGCGCAGCGCGAAGGTCGCATAGTCCGGCAGCCCGTACAGCCGCGCCATCTCGTACCTGAGCTGCAGCACGCGGTCGAGCAGCTCGAGGTTGACGGCGCCGCCTTCCTTGAGCTTGGCGGTCCAGACGCGGCGGCGCGCGTCCTCGCTCACCGCGTTTTCGAGGAAAGGCAGGTAGGTCGGATAGTCGAGCGTGACGATCAGCCGGCCTTCGCCGTCGCGCTTGCGCGCGTCGATCCACGACTGCGGCAGGCCCTTCGCTTCTTCGGGCGTCACCGCGACCGTCGTCCGGTCCTCGTTGACGTTCTTCTGGAACTTCAACGCGAGGTTCTCGATCTCGTCGCGCAACGCCTTGGCGCGTGCGCGCTTCTCCGGCGGCAGCGCCACGCCGCTGTCCTCGAACGCGTCGAGCAGCTCGGCGCGATAGATCCGCTCGACCGCATCGCGCGGCGCGAGCGACTTCACGCGCGCATACAGCGCCTCGCTCTGGAACAGCTCGGTCTCGAACGGGATCAGCTTCTCCACACAACGCTGCGCGGCGTCGCGCGTCGCCCGGTCGGGATCGACATTCGCGAGCAGGTACACCGGATTGACGAAGTCGCCGGACTCGATCGACAGCCGGTTCCATTCGGCGAGGATCGCGCCGGCGCCGCGCCCGTTTTCCATCGCCGCTTTGCGCGCACGCAGCTTCGCCAGCTCACCGTCGCAGCGCGCATCGATCGTCGCCGCGTCGAGCACGGGAACGAGCGGGCGCGGCGACTGCGCCGCTGCGACGCCGGCGCCAGCGAGCATCAGCGTCGCGGCCAGGCCCGTCAGGATCTTCATTCGGAGCACCCCAGGACTTGTGTGGCGCGCAGTTTAGGCAGGCGCAGCGACCGGTTCAGCCCCGGCACGACGAACCGGCGATTCGCCGGACGGACCGCGCCCCGCGGCGACCGGATGACGCATCGTGAAGATGAAGGGCCGATCAACACCGAGACACCGAGAACGCCGAGGAAAGCGAACAGTCGCTCTGCGTCCCCTGTGTCCTCTGCGGTAACCGCATCCCGCCTTCGAACGCGGAGTATCGAACCACGGGGACACGGAGGCACAGAGAGAGGACGTAGCCCTCTCGGTGTTCTCGGTGTCTCGGTGGTAAACGCCGATGTGCAACTCACTGGTTCTTCCGCTGCTGCCACTGCACGTCGGTGCCGCCCGCGTACCGGTTGAGCACGCGCGCGAGCACGAACAGCAGATCCGACAGCCGGTTGACGTACTGGCGCGGCGCTTCGTTGACCGCTTCCTGCGCCGCGAGCGCGACGATCGCGCGCTCGGCGCGGCGGCACACGGTTCGGCACACGTGCGCGAGCGCCGCGGCGCGCGAGCCGCCCGGCAGGATGAACTCCTCGAGCCGCGGCAGATCGGCGTTGTAATGCGCGAGCCGCTCGTCCAGACGCGCCACCTGCACGTCCTTGACCATCGCATAGCCGGGGATGCACAGCTCGCCGCCGAGATCGAACAGGTCGTGCTGGATGTCGAGCAGATCGGCACGCACCTCGTCCGGCAGCGCTTCGGTCGCGAGCAGTCCGATGAACGAATTCAGCTCGTCGACTTCGCCGATCGCATGGATGCGCAGCGCGTCCTTGCGAGTCCGCGTGCCGTCGCCGAGGCCCGTCGTGCCGTCGTCGCCGGTGCGGGTGGCGATCTTCGAGAGGCGTTTGCCCATGGTGCTGTCCTACAATCGCGTCGCTCTGAAGGGGGTGGATTATGAACGCACCGACCTCGGCGACCGCGCTGCGCAAGCCGCTGCCACCGGCCTTTGTCGCAGCACTGATGGCGCGCTTCGGCGAGCGCTGCTCCACCGCGCCGGCCGTTCGCGATCACCACGGGCGCGACGAGTCGCCATTCCCGCCGATGCCGCCCGACGCGGTCGTCTTCGCGCAGTCGACCGAAGATGTCGCGGCGCTCGTCGGGTTGTGCGCCGACTGGCGGGTGCCGCTGATCGCGTTCGGCGTCGGCTCGTCGCTCGAAGGGCATCTGCTCGCGGTCGCCGGCGGCGTCTGCGTCGATCTTTCGCAGATGAACAAGGTGCTCGCGGTCAATCCGGAGGATCTGACGGTGACCGTCCAGGCGGGCGTCACCCGCAAGCAGTTGAACGACGAGATCAGGCACACGGGGCTGTTCTTCCCGATCGATCCCGGAGCGGACGCGACGATCGGCGGCATGGTGGCCACGCGCGCCTCCGGCACGAACGCCGTGCGCTACGGAACGATGCGCGAGAACGTGCTCGGGCTGACCGTCGTCACCGCGGAAAGCAAGGTGATCCGGACCTCGCGCCGCGCCAGGAAGTCGAGCGCCGGCTACGACCTGACGCGGCTTTTCGTCGGCTCCGAAGGCACGCTCGGCATCGTCACCGAGGTGACGCTGAAGCTGTATCCGCAGCCCGAAGCGATTTCGGCGGCGACGTGTTCGTTCCCGAGCGTCGATGCCGCCGTCAAGACGACGATCGCGACGATTCAGATGGGCGTGCCGATCGCGCGCTGCGAGCTGCTCGATGCGCTGACGGTCAGGGCGGTCAACGCGCACAGCAGGCTCGGTCTGCCCGAGCTGCCGCTGCTGCTGTTCGAGTTCCACGGCTCGGCCGCGAGCGTGCGCGAGCAGGCCGAGACCGTCCAGCAGATCGCGCGCGAGCACGGCGGACAGGACTTCCAGTGGGCGACGAACGCCGAGGACCGCTCGCGGCTGTGGGCCGCCCGGCACAACGCGTACTTCGCGTGCCTGCAACTGAAGCCCGGCGCGCGCAGCTTCACGACCGACGTGTGCGTGCCGATCTCGCGGCTCGCCGAGTGCATCGCCGAAACCATCGAAGACACGTCGAAGAGCTTCCTTCCCGCGCCGATCCTGGGCCATGTCGGCGACGGCAACTTCCACTGCGCG
>Ga0101944_10006374_pt1 | contig 12614 bp, 9 predicted proteins | sample DewCreD2012metaG_FD_75245 | JGI IMG/M metagenome (GOLD analysis project Ga0101944, IMG submission 75245) | Hot spring sediment bacterial and archeal communities from British Columbia, Canada, to study Microbial Dark Matter (Phase II) - Dewar... ... | reverse complement strand
AGATCGATGGATCGGGACCCGATGGTTAGGCACACCCCAGGAACAGCAGCACTTGAGTACTTTGATCGATGGCATAGTAGCATGGAATAGGGGTGCGCATCGTAATTTTGAATTATTTCTAGGTGAGTTTGGTTCCTATGGTAAATATGCCCGGCCAATAGACCGTAAAGCTTGGACTTCATTTGTTGTACAGGAAGCAGAAAAGCGTGGAATGAGTTGGGCTTATTGGGAATATTCGCAGGGTTTTGGCGCATGGGACCCCGATGCCGGAAGGTGGAGAGATGAAATTACCAGTGCGCTCATACCGCAATGATCTTGCGTAATATGAAAATCAGTACTATAGTAATTAGTATTAAATTTAATATATCCATTTTCACCAAAAATATATGTTTTATTGAGGCGCTGTTAAACAGGTTGTTCCTAATTATTATATGTCGATACTTTGATGAAGATGTAGGTTGATGAAATGGTAAAAGGACTTAATTTGAAGGTTACCGTTTTATTTTTGGCTTGTTTCGCCTTTGCATCATGTACTCCAAAGCCAATTCCTATAGGTTTTATCGGCGGCCTTTCAGGTTTTAATGCTGACCTCGGAATCAGCGGAAGGAATGGGGTTTCCCTGGCGATTTCTGCAATTAATAAGGCTGGGGGCATCCATGGCCGAAAACTTGAACTGCTTGTCCGGGATGATAAGCAGGATCCTGAAATGGCCCCCGTCGTGTTCCAGGAATTGGTTTCAGAGCAAGTAGTTGCGGTTATCGGTCCCATGACAAGTGCTATTGCCCAGGTGCTGATTCCACTGGCCAATAAAAGCCAGATTCCACTTATCAGTCCCAGTGCCAGTAGTCCTGATTTCAGCGGCTTGGATGATATGTTCATTCGGCTTACTACCCCGAATGTTAATGAATCCCTTGGGCTTGCTCAGGAATCTTTTCAGCGAGGTGCCCGCAAGACTTGTGTCATCGATGACCTTTCTAATCAGGCTTTTAGTAAAGCCATAGTGCGTACCTATACAGCAGAACTGAGGCGCCTTGCAGAAGAAAAGGGAAAAGAAATTGCTGTGGTTGCCCTTCCCTTTGACCCAAAGGATCCGCAGGGAATGCAAACCATACTTATTGGCCTTGCTCGGTACCAACCGGATATACTGCTCTTTGCAACCAACAGCCTGGACACGGCCCTCTTGGCCCAGGGGATTCGCAAAAAGGGTTTTACAATGCCCTTTTTAGGGACCGGCTGGTCCATGTCTCAGACCTTAATTGAAAATGGCGGGTCTGCAGTAGAAGGCATGGTCTTTACTGTGCCCTTTAACCCAAACTCAGAGACAAAGGCGTGGAAGGATTTTTCTGCGCTATATGCAGAAACCTTTGGTAAGCCTGCAGATTTTGGAGCTCATCAGGGTTGGAATGCGGTACAGGTACTTGCGGGGGGTATTGCCAAAGGTGGAACAAGGAATATAAAGGAGCACATCATTAATACACAGTACCAAGGTTTGCAGAGTTCCTTTGTAATAGACGCCTTTGGCGATCCGGTGATCCCCTTCCAACGTCTCGAGATTAGTTCTGGGAAACTGGTTGCACATGAATAGGAGCATACGTAAAACCCTCATAATAATGATAAGCCTTACGGGCTTACTCCCTGTTATCATCATGTCTATTGGTATATTCATTTCTATTCAACGGGGTATAAATGATACGGTTATTCAGCGGAACCAGCTTTTAGCAAAAAGCATTGCCCTGAGTGTTGAACAGCAGATCCGGGATGCTACTACCCTTTTAATCAGTACGACAGAACATGTGGATGCTGTTAAAGATGCAGAATATAAAAAATTTATGGAAGCAAGTCTTGTTTCCAGCGGTGTCTATGAAAGTTTTTATGCTATAAATGAGCAGGGAAGGGTTATCTATTCCATCCCTCAGAACGATGTCTTTACGGGGTTCGATTTTTCCCAGCAAACAGTTATCCGGCAAGTGATGAACCGTTCTACCCCAGCTCCCGCATATTCTTCGGTGTTCATCTCTACACAAACAAAAAATCCCACTATTGTTATAGCGGTTCATCAACCCTATGGTATTTTTGCGGGGTATTTAAATTTGATCTGGCTTTCCAGGCTATCGAATAGTCTTGGAAATGAACAGATAACATCTCTATCCATTGTAGACCGGTACGGTACGGTAATTGCAAGTAGAGATAAAGCGTTCGTAGAAGAACAATACTCTATTGCAAATACGGAACTTTTTGCATGGGCTCAAAAGTCGGGGAAAGGAACCTTGCATCATCGGTTTGAAAATAACGATGTAATCACTTCCGTTAATTTTATCCCCGGGCCAAATTGGTATGTATTTATCAGCGAACCTGAAAAATCGGCCTTTAGAGCTTCCCGGGATGTGCTCTTTATAGGTCTTATTGTGGCTGTGTTTGCAATTATTGGAGCCGTTCTTGTGGGATATACATTGGGGTGGAGTATCCTTGTCTCGATACAGTTATTAACCGAAGAGTCCCAGCAAGTGCAGGCTGGGGTGTACCGGGATATCCAGCATGCGAGCAATTATGCTGAGATTAATCGGCTTATCGAAACCTTTAATGCCATGTCCGATGAGGTTCAAAAGCGGGAAATCCAGTATGAGGAAGCGAACCGCCAGCTAGAGCATGCGCTTCAGCAAAAGGAAATATTGCTCAAAGAAATCCATCATCGGGTGAAAAATAACATGCAGATTGTTTCCAGTCTGCTGTCTTTACAGGCTGATGAACTGGTTTGCGAAGAGGATCGGGAATATTTTGAGAATTCCAGACTCCGGATCCAGAGTATGGCCATGGTACATGAAAAAATATATCAGACCCAGGGCCTGGAATCTCTGCCCCTTAAGGACTATCTTCAGGATCTGGTAGAGCTGATCATGGCGAATAACCAGACCTTTATGGAATATGCCGTCACAGGAGTTGCGCCGATAATCAGCCTTAACCAGGCTATCCCCTGCGCCCTCTCTGTGTTCGAAGCCTGCATGAATGCAGTTAAGTATGGCAAAGATAATGATGGCTATGTTAAGCTTGCAATTGCCATACAACAGGAAGAGCAAAATTGGGTCCGGATTATTGTAAAGGACTCTGGCCCCGGTTTCCCCGCAGACTTTGACCCCGCAAAAAGCCGTTCCCTGGGCTTTACCCTCATGCTCGGCCTCATGGACCAGCTAAAGGGAACCTTTAACTGGTACACCAATCAGGGCGCGGTAGTTGAATTTTTATTCCCCTTACAGTGAAATGTGCCGAAAGATCCAATTAAGGATCAGGCCTATGGCGACAATTACAGTATTCAATAGATTGTGCGCCAGAATGGAACCTATGACACTCCTGGTTTTTATAAAAAGATATGAATAGAATAGGCCAAAAATAAGACAAGTAAGCTGTTGTAAAAAATTAAAATAGGTGATCCGAAAGGGATTCCAGGTAAAATTAATATGAGCGAGCATGAAAATAATAGTTGCTATCCCTGCTGCAAGCAAGCCACTTGTTCTCTCCGAAAATCCACGCCTTTTCCCATAAATAATTATAGGAGTCATGACCATAGCGCGGAATAACAGTTCTTCACTGGTACCTGACAATACCAATTGAAAGGCCACGTAGGGAATTATATTGTTTGCCGTAAGAGGAAATGGAAATGCGGCTGATACTTTTTTCATATACACCAGTAAAAAACCAATGAACCCTTGAATGCAAAACCAGAAAAGGCTGAATTGAATAACTCTTTGTATTGCAAAAGAGAATTTATTGGTATTAAACCCAAATTCCTTGCTGGATATATGAAAAACTTGGGAGAATAGGCCAATGACCAACAAAGCAAAGATTGCCTGTATGATGTGATGCAGGGTTATATATAGGTAACTCCCATCAGGATCCAGATGTTGTAGGTTATGATAGATAGGGCGGGCAAAGAAAAAAGCACTATCGCTTATGACACGGGTTATGATAAGTAATACCAAACCTATAAAGGTAGTTGTTGTTAAATATTTCGGTTCTTCGCTATTTTATATTGACTTTTAGCGATATGGTTATGCTGATGCCCACAAAGGGCAGAACATAATAAATAACCCCAGGGATTATTACAGAGTAATAATATTCCTACAGTGATACAGACCGGAACCATCACGCCGAGATTGAGGGACTGAATAAACTTGCTTGTAGTATTTTCCCATACAGGCACAACACCTAGAGCCATGGTTGCTGCAATCCGTCCGCCCCAGGTTAAGATAAGGAATGCCGCTGAAAAAATATACCGATCAGGGACCCTTGCTGATCCAGCCGATATGCAAGGATAAGAAGCGGCACCGCAAGGGTAGCTATACAAGCCAAGAGGAAAATAAAAGGTATGGGTACCCAAAGTGCAGGATGTGTATTCATAGAGTGATGTTAGCAGTGTTAACTTTTATTTTCAAGAAGGTGAACCTTGCAGTGCAGGTTTTTACAATAGTTCGAAAAATCGAAAAAATGAACACTTGACAAATAACAAAAAGAAGCATAGACTATTTACCATATCCTTAGAAAAGGAAATTATATCAAAGGAGACCGGATAATGCGAATGGATACAAATGTACGAGTCATCGTTGCTTTTACAGTGTCGAGAAGCTGGCTATTCCGGTTATTTCAATAAGATCTATTAGATTAATTGAATCGAATAGGACCAGCTCCGAGGGAAGCCTGGTCCTTTTTTATTGTTATATCTAATAAAAACAACAGAAAAGACACGGATTAGGCTTCATTGTCCATCAACCAATCTTCCGGGAGGAAGACCGTGTCTATCACAACAAAAGAACTTTACAGCATCCAAAAAAACTCGTGGCCCCGCTTTGGGCGCATCAACCTCTTATGGAGTGCCCTTAAGGGCTGGCGGCATATATACGCACTTGGTCTTGCTGCAATTATTGGGGAAGTATTTTTTACCTTTTCCTCTCCAATGATTGTAAAATTGACCATAGATAGTGTTATAGGCACCGCCCCGCCGGTCATCCGCTTTCCCCTTTCCGTTATATTAGAACCATTTTTGGGGAAGAACTTTGAAGGAGGCGGTCTTCTTGAGAATTTCGTGTCTTCACAGACTCTTCAGACCTGGGGTGACACAGCATGGGTGTGGCAGCCCTGGCTGAGGGACCATCTGTGGGTGCTTGGCCTTGCCTTTGCATGCATGATTTTTATGCAAGCCTTTTTCAGCTTTATTGCTTCCCTGAGCCTTAATACCGCTGCGGAGCAAAGTGCTCAAGCATTGCGGGATCGGCTGTATCAGCATACCCAGTGTTTACCCTATGAGACAATGCTCAGAGCCCAGACTGGTGATTGGCTCCAGCGTTGTACCTCCGATGTGGATACGGTCCGGCGTTTCTTTGCCTTTGAGTTTGTAGAACTATTCAGGACCCTGGCTTTGGTAGCCTTTGTATTTCCCATCATGTTTTCTCTGAGCTATCGGCTCACCCTCTGGGGTAGCATGGTGATGCCGATAATAATTCTTTTCTCGTTTTATTTTCAGAAGATGGTAGAGCGGCTCTTTCTGGTGGCTGATGAACGGGAGGGCCTTCTCTCAGGCATTGTTCAGGAAAATGTTACCGGGGTACGGGTGGTACGGGCCTTTGCACGGCAACAGTATGAACTTGAGCGTTTTAGCAGGGCTAACAGGGGGCTTCGAGATCAGGTATACAAGCTTATCAGTTGGCTGGGCTTCTATTGGGGCTTTTCCAGTTTTCTCGGGATTCTGCAAATAGCTTTGCTTCTGGGAGCTGGACTTAAGCTCTATACCACAGGATTTATTACGATTGGTCTGTTGGTCCTTTTCTTAACCTATGAACAGCAGGTACTCTGGCCGGTTCGTCAATTTGGACGGATTCTTGCTGATACGGGAAAGACTAAGGTTGCCCTTGGTCGTATTGCTGAATTATTGGCCCTCGTGACGGAAGAGGAACTTGATAAAACTGTAAAGGTTCCTACGGTATCATACTCCAATGCAGGGGGCTCCTTTCATGACGAATGGGCCAGAGGCCCTATCGAGTTTGTCGATGTGTCCTTTTCCTATCCAGATGGTACGGAGGTGCTGAAACACATTTCTTTTCGGATTGCTCCCGGGGAACATGTAGCTATTGTGGGGCCTACGGGCAGCGGAAAATCCACGTTAATGCACCTTCTGGTTCGTTTTTATGAGCCAAGCGAAGGGTGTATAAGGATAGGTGGGCAGGACATCAGAACAATTCCCAAAGGGGAGCTTCGCAAGGCCATATCCCTGGTGCTCCAGGACAGCTTTTTATTTGGGAAAACGGTCCGGGAAAATCTTCTGGCCGCATGTCCCGAAGCCAATGATACAACTTTGATTGAAGTAGCCCAGAAAGCCGCCTTTCATCATGTCGCAATGGGTTTTCAGGACGGTTATGATACCATGGTCGGAGAACGGGGGGTAACCCTTTCAGGAGGCCAGCGCCAGCGGCTTGCCTTAGCTCGGGCACTGCTCAGGACCGCTCCTATCCTCATTTTGGATGACAGCTTGAGCGCGGTCGATACCGAAACGGACCGTCTGATACGAGAAGCCATTGGGAAACAGGGCAGGGGAACGACGACAACCTTTATCGTCGCCCACCGGCTTACGACCCTAGCAGAAGCGGATACGATTCTGGTGCTTGAAGATGGTCGTATTACCGCCCAGGGCAGTCATGAAGATCTGATACAGCAACCTGGATTATATCGCCGGCTTGCTGAATTGCAAAGTGCGTTTATGGACGAGTAAATAAGGAAGATACATGTCAGAACAAACACAATTTGAAGAAAAAGAATATTCGAGCCAATTTGATGTAGCTCTCTGGAGAAAAATATTCCGGTTCGGGAAAGCACTTTATCCCGTAATAGGTCTTTTAATCCTTATCATGATTGGGGTTGCAATACTGGATGGAATATTTCCGCAACTGACCCGATATGCTCTTGATGTACTCATTCCGATTGCACAGGATCCTGATTCGGCCCCATTAATCTCCCGGTTTATTTTTCGGTATGGGCTCTTAGCGCTCCTACAGGGGTTTAATGTGTGGGCCCTCATCATGATTGCAGGTATCATAGAGGTTCGGCTTGTGTATACCTTGCGGGAAAAGGCCTTCCAGCGCTTACAGCAGTTGAGTTTCTCCTATTATGATCGTACTCCGGCAGGCTGGATTATCGCCCGAATGACCTCGGATGCCCAAAAATTGGGAGATACTATTGCGTGGGGCATAGTAGACCTCGTATGGGGAACCACCATGATGCTTACCATCATCGTCTTTATGGTGGTGATGCAGCCGCTTCTCGCGGCGATTACCCTCGTATTTGTGCCTCCGCTTCTGGTAATAACCTTCTGGTTTCAGAAACGGATCCTCGCGGCACAGCGAAAGGCTCGTAAAGCAAATTCTATAGTAACCGGAGCCTTTAATGAAGGGTTGCAGGGAGGCAGGACTACGAAAGCCCTCGGTATCGAGAAGTACAACTATAAGGAATTTGCAGAAAAAACTCAGACCCTACGGAATCATTCTATCAGAGCTGCAAGACTTTCTGCACTCTTTTTCCCTATCGTAATATCCCTTGCGGCCATGGGAGCAGCTCTTGCACTGGGGGCCGGCGGACAATTTCTTCTTAAGGGAATTATTAGTTTTGGCACCCTTGTAGCGTTCATCAATTATGCGATGATGTTCTTCGATCCTGCCCGGGAAGTAGCTCGTGTTTTGTCGGAGTTTCAGGCCGCTCAGGCCAGTGCAGAGCGGCTTGTGGGGTTGATATCAACAGAACCTGAGATTGTTGATCGTCCCGGGGCACTGGAAGGAACTACTGTTCAGGGCGAATTGGTCCTGGATAGAATTTCATTCCGGTATGGACCGGACAATCCCTGGATATTCAAGGATTTTTCACTGCAGGTCCCTGCGGGTCAAACCCTGGCCGTGGTTGGTGAGACCGGCTGCGGTAAATCGACGCTGGTAAACCTTATTTGTCGCTTTTATGAACCAGAAGCGGGGAATATCTATATTGATGAATTGGACTACCGGGAACGGACGCAACATTGGCTGCATAGTCAGCTGGGTTATGTTTTGCAGACCCCCCTATTGTTTTCTGGCACAGTGCGGGAGAATATCCGTTACGGCAGGCTGGATGCAACCGATGAAGATATTTACCGCGCCGCCCGGGATGCTAATGCCCTGGCCTTTATCGAGCGTCTTGAACATGATTTTGATACCCTGGTAGGGGAGGGCGGAGCTTTGCTTTCGGTGGGGCAGAAACAGCTTATCAGTCTTGCCCGAGCGCTGGTTGCAGATCCCCGCATTATTGTACTCGATGAAGCAACCAGCTCGGTGGATACTGAAACGGAAGTGCTTATCCAGGGGGCTATATCCCGTCTTTTATCGGGCAGGACCAGCATTGTTATTGCCCATAGGCTTTCTACGATTAGAAATGCGGATCGCATTATCCTGTTAGATAAGGGGCGGATTGTTGAGGATGGGAACCACCAGTCACTGATGGCCCGCCATGGTATGTACTGGAAGCTGTATACCCAGCAATTCCTGAGCGAAGACGCCTTCATACAAGCCGCAGGAGCATAAGGACTCCCAATTCATTGTGATGCCCGGTCTACGATATGTGTCCGGGCATTTTTTTATAAATTATTTAAAAATAGGTCATTTTACCTATATGAAACATAAAATATGAACCATATCATGTAATCTACTATAAAACATAGGAGGGATGTACATGAAGAACATGGTTCGAGCTACTGGTCTCATTCTGAGCTTAGTAGTATTCCTTTTTGCCACAGGGTGCGCAAAGAAAAAAGAATCCGCATCTGCGGTTCCAACAAGAAAACCGATAACCATATCGGTTTTTACCATTCAACCCAGACAACAGCCAAATCCGGATAATAAAGCTTACAAGTATTTAAAGGAAAAACTGGGTGTTACCTTTGAATGGGATATCCTTGTGGGTGAACTTGCTCAGAAACGGGGCGTTATGATCGCCGGTGAAGATTATCCTGATGTAATAGAAATTAATGAAACCCAATTTATCGATGCGGGTGCATTAATTCCCCTTGAGGATCTGGTAGAAAAATACGGACCCAATATTAAAGCCCATTTTGGAGATCAGTGGGACAAACTTCGATCTCCCGATGGTCATATCTATTATCTGACTAACTGGGGAATTATCCATAACAAGGATCAGAGTCCCTATTATGGTGCCTCAGCCATGTGGATTCAGAAGGAGGTCCTGAAGGAAGCCGGGTATCCTAAGGTTGTCACGATGGATCAGTACTTTGATCTGCTCATTAACTATGCTAAAAAACATCCAACCATCAATGGACAGAAAACAATCCCCTTTACTATCTTGACCTACGATTGGCACGCATTCTGTTTATGGAATCCCCCCAATTTCCTTGCGGGTAATCCCAATGATGGTAATGGTGTTGTTGATCCCAACACATTGCAGTATAAAACCTTCTTTACTATGGATATCTCTAAGCGATGGTTCAAAAAGCTCAATGAACTGAATGCTCAAGGATTTATTGACAGGGCAGCATTCTCCGATAACTATGATCAGTATTTAGCAAAATTGGCTTCCGGTAGAGTACTGGGAATGCATGATCAGCGATGGCAGTTCCAGAATGCCGACGATGCCCTGCGTGATGCGGGTATGTACAACAGGACCTTTGCTCCATTACCAGTTGTCTTTGATGCATCTATCCGCCCTCACTACCGGGATTATCCCATTCCCAATCTTGGCCGTGGCGTTGGTATCAGTAAAAAAGCTAAAGATCCGGTACGGATTATCCAATTTATTAATGACCTCTTGAGTGAAGAAGTCCAGCGCATGATGCAGTGGGGTATTGAGGGCGAAGACTGGCAGCGGAATGAAAAGGGTGAACCCTACCGGACTCCCGAACAGCGGAAAAATTGGGAAAATGTCACATGGCAGGAACAAAATCGAGCGCTTCTTGTTCGAGACATATTCCCGAACTGGGAAGGCTCCTTTAATGATGGTTACCCCTGGGATCTTTCTTATTACTATCCTGAACGGGAAGCTCTTACTCGTCCAGAAGATAAAGAGCTTTGGCAAGCCTATGGTGTTACCAGCTATGCTGAGTTGATGGATAAAAATCCGCCGCCAAATCCCATCTGGTATCCCACCTGGAATTTACCGAATCCTCCTGATGGGTCAGATGCTCAGATCGCACTTCAGCGCTGTGATCAAACCATGCGGAAGTATTTACCGAAGATTATTCTTGCTCCCCCCTCAGACTTTGAAAAACTGTGGGCTGAATATGTCAATCAGATGAATACTAATGGTATTGCAGTCTATGAAGCGTATATGGAAGATCAGGTGAAGAAGAGAGTTGCAGCCTGGAGTAAAAAGAAGTAATTCATAATCAATAAGATGAGGTGCGTTAAAATCGATCGATTTTAACGCACTCCTCAATTTTTACAGGTGCGAGGGGCCTATGATGAATGTGATACCACGCCAGACTAGGGGTGGCAAACTACTTACGACGATATATACTCAAAGACATCTCTTAGTAATGTCTGTCCCCATTATTCTTTATGTATTACTATTTAGCTATGTGCCATTATGGGGCTGGACCATGGCATTTCAAAATTTCCGTCCCTCGAAAACCTTTTTCCAACAAGAATGGGTTGGACTGAAATGGTTTCGCTTTCTTTTTTCCGACCCAGTGTTTATACGAACGATACGAAATACCTTTATGATGAGTATTATCAATACCACATTAGGTTTTATTTCTGCGATTTCTTTTGCCTTATTATTAAATGAAATTAAGAATGTTACCTTTAAACGAATAACGCAAACGATATCTTATCTACCTCACTTTTTATCCTGGGTCATTGTCACAGGGCTTGTTGCTACGATGCTCTCGGTAGAGGATGGAGCTGTAAATAATGTTTTACAATTTTTAGGAATTATTAAAGAACCGGTACTCTGGCTTTCAGAACCAAAATACTTTTGGGGTGTTGTAGGTGCAACGTATGTTTGGAAAGAGCTTGGATGGAATACCATCATCTATCTTGCTGCTATTGCTGGTGTAGATCCAACACTGTATGAAGCTGCAGAAATTGATGGTTGTGGGCGATGGCGAAAAATGTGGTATATCACGCTTCCCAGCATCAAACCAACTATTGTTATTCTCATTATCTTGAGTATTGGGCACATTCTCGATGCAGGTTTTGAAATGCAATACTTACTGCGAAATGGACTCGTACAGGATGTTTCAGATACTATAGATATTTATGTATTGATGTTTGGTCTGCAACGATCGAATTATTCATTAGCTACAGCGGCAGGGCTTTTTAAAAATGTGGTTAATATGACACTCATTTTTTTAGCAAATGAACTGGTAAAACGTTTGGGTGAGGAACGGCTCATATGAAGAAACGATATAATTACGAATCCTATATTTTTAATACTGTAAATGCCACGATTATGATACTGTTTTCTGTGATAATGCTTTACCCTTTTTGGAATACTGTTGCAGTATCGTTTAATGAAGCAGTAGATACCATCCGTGGAGGCATAACATTATTCCCAAGACGTTTTTCGCTGCAAAACTATAAAATGGTTTTTTCTACAGGAGCCATATTTCGTGCTTTTTTTGTTTCAGTCGCACGTACGGTTCTCAATGTCCTTACCAATCTTTTCTTTACATCGATGATCGCCTATGTACTTTCTAGGCCAAACTTTATATTTCGAAGGCAATTTACGGTTATTCTGGTAGTTTCTATGTATATCAATGCTGGTTTAATACCAACCTATTTTTTAATTAAGAATCTGGGATTACTTAACTCATTTTGGGTATATGTAATTCCGACCATGGTTAGTGCTTTTAATTTTCTTGTTATTCGCACCTTTTTAAGAGGTATTCCCGAAAGCATTATTGAATCTGTTCGGATTGATGGAGGAAGCGATTATACCATTTTCTTTAAAATTATTCTGCCCTTAAGTACTCCTGTTCTTGCCACGGTAGCATTGTTTGTTGCTGTGGGTGCATGGAATTCCTGGTTTGATACACTCATCTATGCATCAAGTAGGGTTAAGTTACATACATTGCAATATAAATTAATGGAGTTTTTGCAGTCGAGCCAGGCCCAGTCTCGTGGTGCTGGCGATATTGGTGCCATGGCCTTATCACAGCAGTCTAACATGGTAACCCCCATGAGTATTCGAGCTGCAATTACGGTTATTGCCGCTGCACCAATAATTGTCGTATATCCCTTTATCCAGAAATATTTTGTAATTGGTATGAATCTGGGAAGTGTTAAAGAATAATACTCGTAATACATAGGATGTATAGGGCTGCCTCCATACACTGGTTGGCAGCCTTTTTTGTTTGTTCTACATAGGCCTTCCAAATTTCTCAAATAAGGATGAATTATAACAAGCAATTATACGGCATATTTCAAGGTTTTATTCCAGGATTCAATAAAAGCATTGTCATTGCTGACCCGAGGCCTGGAATAGCTTCTGGTCACCTGAAGGCTATCAAGAAACACGCCAAGGGTGACTCCTCGCATCGGATGCCCATTATCAGCATGCACGAACTGTGGAACCACCTCATGACTCCGAATAACCCG
>Ga0101944_10006373_pt1 | contig 12615 bp, 12 predicted proteins | sample DewCreD2012metaG_FD_75245 | JGI IMG/M metagenome (GOLD analysis project Ga0101944, IMG submission 75245) | Hot spring sediment bacterial and archeal communities from British Columbia, Canada, to study Microbial Dark Matter (Phase II) - Dewar... ... | reverse complement strand
GAACTGGAAGATATGTTTTCCGTTCTGCCTACCCTGGTAGACAGAAGACAGTTAAGCACGTATCGGTATCCCGGATTCGTTTCCGGTGAGGTAAAAAATCCCTATATCTCAAAAAACGAACAACATATGTCAAAGGATGAAATCATAAACTATCTGTGCGGGCATGGCATCCTGAGCGAGGCATATCCGACACAGTCATTGAATAAAGGCGTATCGAATGCGCCATTGCCCATTGCATGCAGGGGCATCTGATATGAATGTTCTCATACTGGGAGGAGACGGATATCTGGGATGGCCCACTGCCATGTATTTTTCGCAGAGAGGCCATACGGTCACCGTCGTTGACAACTATTTCCGGCGTCATGCATCCATTGAGCTCGATTGTGAATCCCTCATACCTACGGCTAACTTGTTTCAGAGGGCGAAACGATGGAGAGAAGTGACCGGCAAGGAAATTCAGGTTCTCATTGGAGACATTGTCCAATACGATATCTTGCTTTCGGCCCTTCGGGAAAGCAGACCCGATACGATTATCCACTATGCAGAACAGCCTTCAGCTCCCTATTCGATGCTGAACCGAGAGAAGGCAGCCTTCACCATCCAGAATAATCTCATCAGTACGCTCAATATCATTCACGGGGTGAAAGAGGTAACCCCCGGAAGCCATATCGTCAAACTGGGAACGATGGGCGAGTACGGCACCCCCAATATTGATATTGAGGAGGGATGGCTCGACATTGACTATAACGGAAGAAGTGACCGATTCCTCTTCCCGAGGGAGGCAAGTTCTCTCTACCACACGACAAAAATCCAGGATACGGATCTCCTCTGGTTTTATGTGAGGACGTGGGGACTTCGGGTAACGGATCTCATGCAGGGGCCTGTTTATGGAATATCGACCGATGAATCCGACTTGCACGACGATCTCAGAACTCATTTTCATTATGATGAGATTTTCGGGACGGTGTTAAATCGTTTCATTGTGCAGGCACTTGTCGGCCACCCTCTCACCATATACGGCAAGGGCGGTCAGAAGAGGGGATATATCAACCTGATGGATACGCTCCAATGTGTCTATCTCTCTGCATGTCAGCCAGCGGGTTTCGGTGAGCTGAGAATCTTTAACCAGGTTACGGAAGTCTTCTCCATCAATGAACTCGCCGGCATGGTTCAGCGGGTCGGGAAGGCGCTCGGTTATGATGTTCGCATTCAGCACATTGCGAATCCCCGCAAGGAAAAGGAGGATCATTATTACAATCCGAAATACACGGGGCTCATCGAGCTTGGATTGGATCCCCATTATCTTAGTGATGAGGTTCTCACCGGGATGTTCGTCCTGCTCAAGCGGTATTGCAACCGCATCAATACCGACGCTATATTTCGGGGGGTCGCATGGTAGCGAAGACAGTGCGAGGATATCAACGGATACTCATCACCGGCGGGTGCGGATTCATCGGTTCGAATCTTGTTTCTTATCTCCTCAATAGAGATAGGGGAATGCATATCAGAATTCTGGATAACCTCTCGGTGGGCACGAGAGAAGATCTTTCGCGGATCTGCAATTACCGGGAAGTGGATATCGCGCGTCTCACGTCGGACAGCGTTGATACCCGGGTCGAATTGATCGTCGGAGACATTCGCGAGTTCGATGTCTGCTCCCGTTGCTGCGGGGACATAGATGCGGTTGTGCACCTTGCGGCCCAGTCCGGAGTCCCGGTTTCAGTCGCGGATCCGACCCTCGATTGTGCCGTCAATGTCTTGGGAACACTGAACATGCTGGAGTCCTGCAGACAGAACGACGTCGGTGCATTTGTTTTCGCGTCTTCGGGTGCACCCCTTGGTGAGGTCGAACCGCCGATTCACGAGGAAAAAGTTCCACATCCCAAATCCCCTTATGGAGCCAGCAAGCTTGCCGGTGAAGCGTACTGTTCCGCGTATTACCGGACATTCGGCATCAAAACCGTCGTGCTGAGATTCGGCAATGTGTACGGACCCGGGTCGGAACACAAGACGAGCATCGTTGCCAAGTTCTTTCACCGGGCACTGAAGGGGCAACCACTCGAGATTTACGGTGACGGATCACAAACGAGGGACTTTATCTACATCGAGGACCTTTGCCACGCAATATCGCTCAGTCTGATAGCATTGGGTATTGGCGAACGCACGCATATGGACTTTCCGCTAAAATCGGAAGCTGCCGCGGGAGAAGTCTTTCAGATTGCCACGTTTCGTGAGACGGCCGTCAGTGAGATAGCAGAGAAAATCAGGGATATCATTGCAGGAGAAACAGGGAGAACCGTGACGATCACCTACGGTGAGAAGAGGCTTGGCGACGTGCAGCGTAATTGCTCCGACATAAGCAAGGCGCAGCATCTCCTTGGTTTCTATCCCATGTATGACCTCGACACGGGATTGTACGAAACCTGGAAGGCTTTTGCTTATGGCGAAGGAGCACGGGCAGATCAGAGAGGAGCCCGTCACAGCGCCTGATGATAACCTCTCAAGGCATCTTTCTGGTTTCACTGGATTTTGAGCTTTCTTGGGGAGTGAGGGACCGAGTGTGCAACGGGGAGTATAACGCATATCTCATGGGTACCCGTTCCGCAATCCCACGAATCCTCAGTTTGTTCAATGCATATGACATTCATGCAACATGGGCTGCAGTCGGTTTGCTCCTGTGCGAAGACATTCATGAAATGAGAAGACATCTGCCGGATAGGAAACCGTCCTATGCCAATGACAGGCTATCCCCATACTCCATTATTCAGGAAATTGGAAGGGATGAGCGAGAAGACCCCTTGCACTATGCATTCTCACTCATACAACTCATTGCATCGTTCCCCCATCAGGAGATAGGCAGTCATACCTTCTCTCACTATTATTGCTTGGAGAACGGACAGGATATATCCGCATTCCGGAGTGATCTGCAAGCAGCGCTGGATGTGGCGAGAGCAAAAAATCTCTCCATCTCAAGTCTGGTTTTTCCCAGGAACCAGGTCAATGAAGCTTATTTGAACGTCTGCAAAGAACTGGGCATTACCGCGTACCGGGGTAATGTCCCTCACTGGATATATCAGAAGGGAAACGGGGGAAAAGGCGAAGGGTTGAAGAGATTATTCCGGTTCCTGGACAGTTATATCAGTATTTCATCGCATAACTGCTATTCCTTGCTGTCCATGGCATCATCTTCGCCATATAATATACCCGCGAGCAGATTTCTCAGGCCTTTTTCCCCGCGTCTGAACCTGCTCGACAGGGTCGTGCTGCGCAGAATCACCTCATCCCTGATCCAGGCCGCGCGGGCAGGACTCATCTATCACCTTTGGTGGCATCCCGAGAATTTTGGGTGCAATATCCAACAAAATATCGATCGCCTTCACCGTATCCTGGATTATTATGCGACGCTGCGCGTGAAGTATGGCATGGAGAGTCTCAATATGAAAGAGGTGGCTCAGAGACTGGCGCCCATCAAAAAGTGCGAAGCCATGAATCATGCCGAAGAACCGTGATCTCTATGGCGGAAGAAAAAGTCATGACACCACTCGAAATGCTCAATCGCTATTATGCTGCCGATGTTGCCTTCGAGAGTAATAGAGGTACGCTGTGGCACAAGATGAATGAGCTTCTATCATGGGAAAACCTTATGAACAAAGACTATCAACCGGAACTGCGTCCTCTCCTTTACTACATAATTGCAAAGAGAATGCCGAATATCGATCAGGCGCCGCCGTCTGATCGCGGGGTGGGAGAGACCATACCGCACCATATCGTTGACAACTTGAAAAACGATTATTTGAGGAACCTGAAGAGAAATATGATTTTGCTGGGAGAATGGGAGCGTCTCAGGAAGGAATTCATCAGCAATGATATCAAGTTCATCACACTCAAGGGAGCATACCTGGCAGAAAACGTGTATGAGCATTTCGCCTGCAGACCTATGGCGGATATCGATATCCTTGTCAAAGAGCAAGATATCGAACGGTGCAGGCAGATACTGAACGAAGGAGGCTACGTGAGAATGCCCGAGGAGAATCAGGGTAAAGCGATCCATGATACGTATCTTCAGGCAGGACCGTGTGGTGAGATCAGCATGGAACTTCACCGACGCTTGACGAATGCTCTCTATGGAGCACGGTTTGATCTGGGAGGTCTCTGGGGTGGGACATATCTTCCCCTCGAGTATAACCTGGTTTACCTCTCCTGGCATGCGGTGAGGCACAGTTTTGTGAAACTGATATGGCTGTGCGATTGTGCAGAGCTCCTAAGGAAATATCACGCTGCAATAGACTGGGAAGACGTTGTCTGCAAGAGCGACCTCTACAACGCAAGAAAACAGGTGCAGCTTTGTCTCCACCTGATCGGCTCCCTACTCATCCCGGAAATATCCGGACGTTTCCCCATGTCTACGAAAGAGACTGTCGCGTCTCAAATCGGTGAGAGGATCCTGTTCACTGTGCAGAAAACCCTTGCCCGCCAAAGAGATCCGGATTTTTTTACCAAACTTCTTACCATTCATACGATGGAGCGCAAGACGCTCTTCAAATTCGCCTTCGCCTACCTGAAGCAATAGGGAGACTGGTGAGTCTCTTAAAAGATAGTCTGATCATCAGTCTTTCGAGAGTGCTCATTTCCGGATTGATGTTTCTCGGGGACGCGGTGCTTTCCCGGTATCTCGGTGTGACAAGTAAAGGGGAATATTTCTATATATACAATTTCATTTTCATGCTGTCGATCATCCTGACTGGCGGTCTTGAATATGGGAACCTCTTTTATTCGAGAAAGGGGAGATTATCTCAGCTTCTCTTCAATACATTGGTGTATTTTGCCGGTGTCTCAATTCTCTTAATACTCATTCTTCCGTCTGTCATCGATATCATATCGGAATTCCCAGTGAAGACGAGAGTCATAAAGGTCTTCACGGTTATGGGAACGGTCCTTGAATTGGTATTCCTGGTTTCGCTGAATTTCCTGATAGCGAAGGGTGACATTCTCCCGTACGTTTCCGTTAGGATCCTGCGCAGACTATCATTCGTGATTTTGATATTCACGGCGTGGATATCCTATCAGTCGTCTGCATTATCGGTCAGCTTTATTTGTTACTTCGCCTCGCTGTGTGGAAGCCTCCTGATGCTCTACCACTTTTTGAGATCTGATTTCACGATGAAACTCAAGTTCCGGAAAGATGTATTTATCCAGACAATTACCTATGGGCTGAAGACGCACATTGGCACGATATCTGAGCGGTTGCATGCGCGCGCCTGCATATTTATGCTTGGTGCTCTGGCAAGTACATCGCATATCGGTTTATACTCGGTGGCAGTCGGAATCTCTGAGACGCTTCTCTATTTTTCGAATGCGGCCAGCCTGGCGATATTCTCCCGTGTCAGGAATGAACCGGATGAGCAGGCAAGGGATGCGAAAACAGTTCTGCGCCATGTCATTCCGATCGCGGTCGGACTTTCCATCCTTTTCTTTTTTTCCGGTCCTTTGCTCATCACCTTATTCTTCGGCAGCGCATTTGCAGAATCATTCAACGCGCTGAAATACATTCTGCCGGGGATAACTGTATACGCTATTTATCCAGTTATCAGCGCATATTTCATCAATATCGGAAAATCCTTCGTCACCTCCGCCTGCAGCATCATAGGGTTGAGTTGTAATGTGGGGCTTAATGCCTATTTCATTCCTCAATACGGTCTCGAAGGCGCTGCCATATCATCAAGTATTAGCTTTACGGTGACGGCGATTATGAGTCTCTTGCTTTTCCTCCGACAGAGCCGGAGCACCGTGGTTTCCACCCTTTTTCTTAACGCAGCCGATATTGGCAAAATAAAGAATTACGTTGTGCAGATGGGGAATTCCGTTCACTACAGGTAGAAGTTCGAGACATGGCATCTTCGAAATTATATTATTTCTTCGTTTTTGTTATTCCCTTTCTTGGGATCTCTCTCCTCATCCCTATTCCAGCGACCGCTTTTTTTGTGGCCGTTTTTGCATTTCAATTGTCCCTGTCTCTCGTGAAGCCCCAGAATGAGATGGTAAATTATTTTTTTCTTATCACACTTTCCCTTTTTATTTGGCTGATCTTGAGTCACGCCATTAATTTCGTGCGGTTTGAGTATTCCATCGGAGAATTGAGGCTTTTCTTTGGGAGGCTGTCATTTATTGTCATAGCATTAATGACGTATAGTACGATTCGTACCGAAGAAGATTTTCGGAAAATCCTGCGCGTCCTCTCGTATTCGGTTTTGCTTTTGTCAGGCCTGATCATTCTCTTTTCGATATTTCACATAGATCCATTTCATGTGATGACTCGACATCCGCGAATATATTGGGGTGTATCAATGCCGTTTCATAAGACATCAGCTATTCCGGTCAGTTACGGCGAGGTTGGGATCATTGCTATATCGGTCATCCCGGCTTTGATGTACTCGGTGCGTCGGCAAGTCGGGGTATTTGGTTCATCTGTGTCGGTGGCGGCATTAATGCTCATTCTTCTTGCGATATTCGTGTCACAGTCGAGGAATGCCTGGGTATCCGTATTGGTATCTATGTCATCGGTGCTGTTGCTTCGGAGGGAAAAGCCTCCAGGACAATTGGTGAGGGCAGCGCTCTTCCTTTTCCTGGGAGCGACTGGAGCAGTTTCTCTCTTCTATTTCAAGGATTTGTTTGAGGATTTGATCCGGGGGTTTGTCAGCACCGATATCTATCAGGCAAATGTATTGAACCGGTTGTATTCATATGAAATGGGCGTACAATTATTCCTGAATAATATGACGATGGGAATCGGCAGCGCTAATGTCGCAAAAAATATCGGTCTTTTCAAGGGAGAAGAAAATGTTCTACACAACGCCTTTATCGATCAGTTGGCGGGAACAGGCCTCTTCGGATTTATCCCCTTTGTTTTGTTATTTGCTATTGCGTTCTTCCAACTCGCTCGCATTTCAAAATCAAAGAATCAAAGGATTGCTGTTTACGGGCGAATACTCATGTGCAGTCTTATCGGTACTGTTTGTGCCCTTCAGTTTTACCGCGGATTTCTGCCCGAGACCTTGGCCGTCGAATATGGGCTTATCCTGTCTCTATGGAGATTGCATGCCTTCGATGCGCCGGGTGAACGATTATGAGAAGGAACGGCATGTCGGTGATGATCCTCGTATGGATTGTACTCATACCATCGACTGCTCTCCCGTATACCCCCTTTTGGGATTTCCGTCAGTGGGATACGCCGGAGAAGCCTATTTACCGTGAATATATGACCAGATTTGCCCGGCACGGGATCACCGCACTTGTATTAATGAGTAGGGACAGCCTACCACCTTTTCAGCGCGAGCGGGCTTTCCTGGCGGATGCCGAAAAATACGGAGTTAACGTCTGGCTGAGGACCAATCGGGTAACCCCGAAACGTGGGATTCCCGGACAGCCGAACGGAACGCTCGATTTCGCTCTGGACAAGGACTTACAGGCAAGAACTCTAAAATATCTCGATCAGCTTGCCTCTCTGTCCCTGAAATACCAAAATCTGAAAGGTTTAATAATCGGTGGCGAAGAGCTCGTTGGTGCACATATCACGAAAAAAGAGCTATGCCGCTGGAATGAGGTCTTTTATCGGGAAAATGGGTTCCAGGCGACAGGGAAACTGACCCAAGCACAGAAAATCCAATACTTCGACTGGATACAGCAGAAGAACAACCTCTGGTACGCGAGAATTTGGGATTATCTCCACGCAAAATACCCCTCATTGGATCTGTTCATCTATCCGCATAGCGAGGCCTTTGGAGAAGGGAAACTCAGCAAACATCCGCGCCCAGCCTATTGGGATATTTTCGATTAATTGTGATCAAAAAGAAGAAATTCAAGATCATTGCCGAGTCATACAACATCAGCAATCCACTTGGAGCATGGAAAACAGCCGCGGAAAGTGCATATATCCGCGATGCGGTCCAGGGGCACGTGCCCTTCCATATCATCGTACAGGGGCACAAGACTCAGGGGCAATTGCATGAGCCGGGCAGATTCCAAATTGAAAGTCATATTTTCGCAGCATTGGTGAATGGCGCGTCGGGCATTGGATTTTGGGCGTCTGACATGGACAGCAAGAAGGACATCTATGATACGGACAGGAAGCGGTGGGAGATGCTCTTCTGCCTGATAGAGAGAGGGCGTCAGTATGCAGGGTACCGGAAGATAGAACCGGATGTCTACGTATTGCGGCCGCGCTATACAGGATATGTGGCGGACGCACCAACGGAATCAAGCCTGGATATATTTGCTCGGCTCTCCATGCGTGGTTTCTTCCCCGGATTCATATTGGATGAACAGGCGCGGATGAAAATGTTGCCTGGATCGAGCAAGGTAGTTTATATTCCGGCTTCACGCGGACCTGAGCGGCCGGATGCGCTCCTTCATTTGGCGGAAAGCGGCATGCAGATATATCAGAATGGTACTCTGGAACACTTCGTCGATGTCTATCATGCGTTCCGTTCGCCGTTTTTTCCGTCTGTTTCTTCAGGTGCGAATAATAGCATTCACGTTCTCCTTGGTCCAGAGGCGGTCCTTCTCTATAACCCCGAGCATAAGAGCACGGTGCTCAGCATGCTTTTTATGGGGAAATATCTGAATATATTTTTGTCACCGGAGAGTTTGATCCTGATCGATGCTCATTCGATGGAGAAGTATCTGTCATCGAGGGGATAGCTTTCGAAGCGAGCCGTTCAATCCGATTCATGCCCAGAATTTGTCATATCATTACAACACTTTTTGAAACATCCGGAAGTACCAGGAGAACACTCGCCGAAGTTGACCACCTGATCAAGAAAGGGTGGACGGTGCATTTGATCGTCGGAAAAAATGCATGCAAGACCCTTATAACGGAGTGTATCGGGAAGGGTGTAGAAGTTTTTCAGATACGTAGCCTATGCAAATATATTCATCCCCTCCGGGAGATAGATGCATTTTTCCAGATTGCCCGCATTGTGGAAGAGCAGAAATATGACATCGTGCATACTCACCTCGCGAAAGCAGGAATTCTCGGCAGGTTTGCCGCTCGGAAAGCAGGCGTGAAAGCTATTGTCCACACCGTCCATGGGCCTTCTTTCCCGAAGTCGGTCCATTGGGCGCTCAGATCACTCTTTGTCGCACTCGAAAGAATAGCGGGCCGGTTTACGAGGGCCATGATCTTTGTCGGGAAGGAAATACGTGAGAACTATATGCATGCTCGGATCGCCGATCGGCAAATGTCGCATCTCATTTATACCGGTCGTGATTTTACGGCATATAAGCATGCATTGAATATGTCGGCAGGACAGAAGGCCGCTATCCGGAACAGACATGGCATTCAAGAGGAGGACATCGTCCTTGGCTGCGTGGGGAGAATTGTACCATCCAAGGGTTACGCTGTTCCCATCGGAGCTATGCCGGCTCTTTTGAAGACATATCCAAATGCAAGACTCATCATTATCGGCAAGGCCAATTTGCCGGAAGAACGGCATTACGAGTTGAAACTGCGCAGAATGATCAGAGAACTGGAACTCGAGAACCGGATCTTTTTGGTCGATTATCAGAGGGACATCGCCCAGTATTATGCGATCATGGATATTTTTCTCCTGCCATCACACTATGAAGGACTTCCAAACGTTATTCTCGAGGCGGCTGTTATGGATATTCCTATTGTTGCATTTGATTGCGGCGGGGTAAGAGAGGTATTCGAAATCTGTCAGGGTATCTGGTACCTTGTGCCTTGTGGAGAGCCTCACGCGTTTTACTCTGCACTGGTAACGGCAGTGAGAGAGATGCATTCTCATAGGAATAACGGGAACGAGAGGGCGAGCTTCTCGGAAATTATATCACGAGTCTGGAGTATCGACGGCATGCTTCGGAAAACCGATGAACTTTATGAGTATCTCTTGGGGATTCCATCGTTTCACTATCCCGCAAACGGTTCTGATCGTATGAGTATGCATGCCGGAACTTCCACGGGAGGGTGACATGGTTATCAAAGCCTGTATGCCGTGCAAGCACCACACAATACGGGAGGATGAAGATCATCGGAGTTATTGTCAGAAGGAATGTTGCTGGTCCGAATATTCCGACTGTATGTCTCTCAAGGCATTGGAACGGTTTCTCAGCGAGCAGCAAATTCCAGGAACCACGCATGCTAGGGCGTAGTTCCGGTGAGGGCCGTGCCGTGCATCTTTTAGAGCGGTTCACGGGAAAGACTCCTGTCAGGAGCGTGGATGACTCTCTATTGCTTTATCATCAGGGGGCGGGAGCCCATTTCTGCATGGGTAGGCTGATAAAAATCATCTCGGATAAACTCATCGCAATGTTCGGCATCCTCGCATCAGTTCCTTTCATGGTGCTCTTTGGCCTTGCTATCAAACTGACATCGCCCGGACCGGTGATTTTCAGGCAGGAACGGTTGGGGCTGCATGAAAAGCCCTTTGTGCTCATGAAATTCAGAACCATGATCGATCATGCCGAGCGGGAGACCGGGCCGAAATGGGCGGGGGAACATGACCCGCGGATTACGACGGTCGGACGAATCCTGCGCAAGACCCGGCTTGACGAATTGCCTCAGCTCTTCAATGTCTTAAAAGGGGAAATGAGCATCGTCGGCCCTCGGCCTATCAGAAAGCACTTCGCGGATATTCTTGCACAGGATATCCCCTGCTACCGACTGCGTTTTACCGTCAAACCGGGCATTACCGGATGGGCGCAGGTATGCGGAGATTATGCCGGCTCTCATGAGGGGCAGAGGGAGAAGTTTGAGTATGACCTATACTATCTCCGCCATCAATCCCTGTATCTCGATCTCCTGATTTTGTGTAAAACGGTGACTACGGTTTTTCGGCTGAGAGGACAGTAGCATTTCATCGCGTTTGCCCCGGTCCGGTAGCGGGGAAATCATCAGTAATCTCATGAATACTCTCTCCCGACGATCTCAGGGCTTTCATAACTTCACGATTTTCCGATGAATGCGTAATGATAACGGGTCACAATACCATCACCATTGGTGACGTGGGCTGCCTGGTTCAATTCGAGGATAATTTTTTTCAGGACACCTTCGACCTGTATCTCGCCGAGTATCGGGCATGGGGGTTCTGCAGGGATGTATCACCTCAGATTGCGATAACCGTAAAGGACGGGTTTATCCCGCAACCAACGGCCGCAAACAGGAACCTTTTCTATCAGGCTCTGCAATATGATACGGTTGCCGCTACCATGCTCCTCGATTCGTCGACGTCCCGGGGGGAAATAGGGTTTTCCATTGGACAGGGAGATGCATTCACGATTGTGAGAATTACCGAACTCATTGAGTCATTTATCTGCAACGCTTATATATTCTATTTTGCATTACATGAGATCGGTACCTTTATCCATGCGTGCGGCGTTGATGACGGAAACAAGGGCTATATTTTTGCCGGGCCAAGCGGGTACGGCAAATCGACAATCGGCAAGCTGTCTTTCCCGAGGGAAATTCTGTGCGATGAAATGGTTCTTCTCAAAAAAGATCATGTCGCAGGAAGAACGGTATTTGGTACTCCGTACGTCGGGGAATCAAAAGGGTTGAACAGGGGAGTTCGTTGCAGGGGTATATATTTCATCGAGCAGAGCACAGAAAATGTGCTGCTCCCCATAAGCCGGATGTCGGCGGCTATCACCTTAATAAAGGAGGGTATTATGGGAAATTTCCTGTCTCTTGAAGGGGTGCGCAACATAGTTTCCTATGGCACGTTTTTACCACTTGTGCTGGACTTGCTCGCGGGTATCCCTTGTTATCGATTGCGATTCAAGAAAGATAATTCATTCTGGAGGTTGATTCATGGAAACGAAGACCTTACCGATTAGGAGGAAGGATGTTATCTGGCGGGAAGTGGATGGGGAGACGGTCATTATCTCTTCAGACAGCAAGCGCATGCATGTCCTGAACGAGACCGCATCAATGATCTGGCTGTTGCTTGACGGGAATCACGATCAGGACTCGATAGCCATTGCCGTGGCTGGAGAATTCGGGGAAAGCATGGAGACGGTGAAGAAGGATCTGAGGGATTGCGTTCATCAATTGAGAGCGTTAGACCTGCTGGAGGATTGAAATGGATATCTGTGAAAATGGATTAGACCTCACTAAGACGTTCGATGGCTTCATGAATGAAAAATACTGGGCGAGAAACAGGCCGATTAATATCCACTTTGAATTGACGCAACGGTGCAACCTGCGTTGTGTCCATTGCCTCTTCACCCATGAGGTTCAAGATGAGCTGGGAACCGACGACATTCTGTTCATTGTTGATCAGCTCCGCAGACTCGGGGTAATCTCCCTCTCGCTCTCGGGCGGAGAGATTTTCACGAGGCGTGATATCGGTGAAATCCTCACGTTCCTGACGGAAGAACGATTTCTCCTTACACTCTATACAAACGGGACACTGATCAGTGATTCAATGCTGAGGACGATTTCTGCCCTGAATCCGTTTCGGGTGGAAATATCCGTGTATGGTGCGACGGCTGACGTTCATGACGCGGTCACTAAGGTGCCCGGATCGTTTCAGAAAACGATTCACAGTATCGGGGCACTTTCGGCCATAGGCATCCCGGTAATATTCAAGGGCTTTCTCT
>Ga0101944_10006372_pt1 | contig 12616 bp, 10 predicted proteins | sample DewCreD2012metaG_FD_75245 | JGI IMG/M metagenome (GOLD analysis project Ga0101944, IMG submission 75245) | Hot spring sediment bacterial and archeal communities from British Columbia, Canada, to study Microbial Dark Matter (Phase II) - Dewar... ... | reverse complement strand
CGCGAGACGACGCCGTCCACCAGGTCCCCTTGGCCCTTGCCGGCCGGCAGGATGGTGAAGCCCTGGATCTGGGTGGGGTAGCCTGCCGGCAGGTGCCATTTGCCGCAGTAATACGACTCGTAACCGGCGCGGGCCAGCCACTGGCCGGTGTTCGGGCAGCTCGGGTGGATGGGGAGGTTGTTCTGGATGACCCCGGTTTCCACGGGCATGCGGCCAGTAAATAGCGAGCTCCGCGCGGGCGAGCAGACCGGATTGGTGCTGTGCGATTCGAGGAACGTCACGCCGCGGAACGTCTTGGCGTACAACGGGAACGAGTACTCCCCGCCCGTCAGCAGGATCCAGTTCCCGCCGATCGGCTGCTCCTTGATCCCGCTCCGCGGCGACACCCCGCGGAACCGAAACCCGCGCAGCGAGCCGAACCCGCCTGCGTAGTACCGCTCGAACACCGGCGCGTCCGCCACGATGTACGCCGTGTCCGCCCGCATCGCGAGCACGCTCTTGCGGTCCAGCAAGTCCGTGCTGACCGTCTTGTAGTACGCCGCGCCCGCCGACGGCTACTCCTACTTTCACACCGCAGCCATCTCCTACGGCCACGCAGACTTCTATGCCTGCGGTGTGGGTGTTTGCGGGGCATGTGTACGAAGGGGATATGGGCGATACCAGCCGACCGATCTCTGATGTCGTGGTCAGTCTGGTGGGCAGCCCGAATACTTGGCCGGGAGGCGTGCTGCTGGATGCTACCCTGACGGATGCTGATGGGGCTTTTCTCCTGCGCACCGAGGCTCGAATCAGACATTTACCGCTTTTCTTGTCGGGGCTTGGCAAAGGACGCCATATCCCCTCCATCGCATCGAAGTTTCTGAGGCAGATGGTTCCATCTGTAAATAGGCCAAGAGGTGCCAGGAAAGTACCTATGAGGGTGGGATACTTCATCGGCTGTGCGAATGATTTTATTTTTCCTCATATTGGTCAAATGACGATCGGTTTTCTCACAAAGCACGGTGTAGAGGTACTGGTACCTAAGGGGCAAGGTTGTTGCGGTGCTCCAGTATGGTTGGGAGTGGGGGATTTCGAAACAGGAAGAAAACTGGCCGACATCAATACAAGGGTTTTTCAGGATGTGGAGTACATCATTACGGACTGTGCTACCTGCGCAAGTGCTCTGAAAGAGTATCCGAAGTACCTTGCAAACACGCCTGCGAGATATGACGTTTACAACGGGTTTGCTGCGAAGGTGAGGGATCTCACTGATTTTTTAGTGAACGTGTTGAATCTACCGCAACTTGCATACGAGTCCTCAGCAGAGGTAAAGGGAAGGAAAGTAACATGGCATGATCCGTGCCATGCCATTCGCTATTTGGGAATAAGAGAACAACCAAGAGCCATCTTGAAGTCTTTGCCGGATGTTGAATTCGTTGAAATGGTGAGAGCTGATCAGTGTTGTGGAATGGCGGGAGCGTTCAGCCTCCATTACTACGATCTCTCTAAGAAGATTGCTGATAAGAAGGCAGAGACGATCAAGGAAAGCGGGGCCGATATCGTCGCGACATCTTGCCCTGGGTGTATGATCCACCTAACAGATACGTTAAGGCGAAAGAAGATGTTCCCAAAAGTTATGAATATTATTGAGCTTTTAAGATAAGATTTGAGCCGGTGAAGGAGGAGTCGATGAATTCCCGGAAGCATTATAACGTCTTCTGCCATATTTGCCCGGTTCATTGCGCACGTAGGGTGACCGTCGAGAACGGGAGAGTTGTAGAGGTGGAGAGAGACACCGAGAGCGGATACCCCAGCGAGTGGTGTACTTATGTGAAGGCCAAGATTATCAAAGAAGTCTGTTCTCATCCGGACCGTCTCAGATACCCTCAGAAGAGGATTGGCACCAAAGGGGAAGGCAAGTGGGCGAGAATCTCATGGGAGGAGGCGTTAGGCACGATCGCCGACAAGTTGGGGGAATACAAAGCAAAGTTTGGCCCTGAAAGTGTGGCTTTGTGTTTGGGTGAGCCAAAGGGATTGGAATTTGCATTTGCTCAGAGGTTTGCCAGTGTCTTCGGTACCCCGAATGTGGCCACGCCCGGGGCTTACTGAGGTGTTCCTCGGGTGGCGGGGGCCACCTACACATTTGGCGGTTCGTTCAACGTGGATGCAGGGCCGGAAACCCGCCTGCTCCTCTTTTGGGGGGCTGACCCTCTCTTTCTAATGGGAGGAGAAAGAAAAGAGGCCTTCAGGTCTGCCATTTTGGCTGGAGCCAAGTTGTTGGTGATCAATCCAAAGAAGATCGATTGTGCCAAAAGAGCCGATCTTTGGTTGGGGCTCCGACCTCAAACGGATGGCCTTCTCGCTTTGGGAATTGCAAAGGTAATGATTGAGGAGAGACTCTACGATGAAACGTTCGTAAAGACGTGGACTGTGGGTTTTGAAGAGCTTGAGAAACATATCAAGACCTTTTCGCTTGAAGATGTGGAGAGGCTCACCTGGATCTCTCGAGCACAAATTGAGAAGGCTGCTCGTCTCCTTGCAGAGAACAGACCGGCCTGCTTTGTCGTCGGAAACGCAGTAGAAAGGGCTAGTCACGCCTTTCAGCAGCTTCGGGCCATTTATATTCTGGAGACTCTCGTTGGAGGTTTAAACGTTCGGGGTGGGAATGCTCTGATGACCCCTGCCCCGTTCGTGAGGATGGGCCGTTTCTTTCTCCTGAAGGGGTCACATAGGAAGATGGAGAAAGGATTATGCAGTCCCTTTAAGGTTGGAATGGCATCTGCCTATGTGCCTCCACAGTGCTTGGTAAGGACGATCCTAGACGAGAAGCCCTATCCAATCAAGGCAGCTCTCTGCATCCTGAGCAATCCATTGGTCAGTTATCCGGATACCCAAGAAACCTACAAGGCATTTATGAAACTCGATTTCTTCGTCGTTTCTGATATATTTCCGACTCCTTCGACGGCCGTGGCGGATATTGTTCTTCCGGCTGCCTGGCAAGGAGAGCACGATACAGTGGGATATTGGCCGGGGTGGTACGGCGAGATTCGGGCATATCCGAAGTTCGTGGAGCCGCCCGGGGAAGCACGGCCCGACCCCGAATGGATTAATGAGCTTGCAAAACGGATGGGGCTTGGGGATTATTTCTGGCAAGATTGGAGGGAATGTCTGAACCATATCTTGGAACCAAGCGGTCTTTCGTGGGAGTCCTTCGAAGAGAAAAGAATGCTTCGGATACAGAGGGAGTACAGAAAACCTGAGGATGGTATATTCAAGACGCCCTCAGGCAAGGTGGAGATATATTCCGAGCGACTGAAAGAGCTTGGTTACAGTCCCATACCTCTTTTTGAGGAACTTTCCGAACTCTGTTTCAAACCTACAGAAGAGTATCCTCTGTTGCTATTTAACGGGAAGGAAGCCGCTTATATGCTTACAGGCTACAAACATGTCGCCTTTGCCAGGAATTTGAGGCCTCAGCCGACTGTCGACCTAAACCCTTCGGTTGCGGAAAGACTGGACCTTAAGGAGGGGGAGTGGGTTTTCGTAGAGACCAAGAAAGGGAGAATCAAACAGATACTATCCCTTGATCCCAATCTTGATCCAAGGCTGGCCTTCGTATCTTGGGGATGGTGGTTTCCCGAAGACCCAGTGGATCACTTTCAGTTTAGGAGATCCAATCTCAATGTATTGGTTTCAGGTGAACCACCTTACGACCGGGAGACCGGATCTCTGGAATTAGGTGGGATTCCGTGCAAGATCTATAAAGCATGAGAGGTAAAACGCGTGGTCTGTGGGACGAAAGGAGTTGTGTCTCCTACCATTCTGGACTTCCCCCGGAATCAAGAGTTTCTTGGATTAGTACCCTCATTGGAATGTCATACATTCCTGGAATTCTTGATGCTGGGAAGAACGTTATGGCTTTGACTAAGAGAAAGGAGAGACTGTAGTGCCAGAGAAGAAAGAGATTCCAATTGGAACAGGGTTATTTGTTTGGCCCTCAGACGAAGCTCGTCTAATTGCGACCCGCTGTAAATCATGTGGGGATACCTTTTTCCCCAAGACCTTTATGTGCCGTAATCCAGAACGCAAAGAGAAGGCGATAGAAGAGGTGACCCTAAGTCGAAAGGGAAAGCTCCTGTCATACACTATCCTCCATTTTCCGCCGCCTCCCCCGTTTATCGTCTCAGGGGCATACGAACCAAGGGCCGTTGCCGAAGTGGAGATGCCTGAGGGGTTAAGACTCATTGCACCAATGACGCAATTTGATTTTAAAGATATAAAGATTGGAATGACAATGGAAATCGTTCTAGATTCGCTTTACCGAGACAAGGAAGGTAACGAGATCATTGGCTGGAAATTCCGCCCGTTATAAAAGTACGATATTATCAGGACTGGGCCGCAATGAAACCATCCAAGAATCAAAGGAGCAAGGAGAGGACTAATGAGACCAGTTGCGATCATAGGAGTAGGTTTGCATCCCTGGGGGAAATTCCCCCAGAAGCCCTGGACACAGATGGCAGTTGAAGCTGCAAAGATGGCTTTTCAGGATGGGGGTGTAGAGTGGAAGGACATGCAAGCCCTCTTTTTTGGTTCTCAGATGTGGGGGGGGCGGCCTGGTATATTTGGAGGTAATTCGTTTACAGAGATAATGGGGGAGACGGGCCTTCCTGTTGTCAACGTCAATAATGCGTGTGCAACTGGCGGGTCCGTGATAAGGGAGGCCTTCATTAGTGTTGCTGCGGGTGCCTATGATATGGTCCTTGCGTGTGCAGCGGATAAGTCGCCAGAAGGATTCTTCCCTAGCCTTCCGGTTTACTATGAGGAACCGACGCCATCGGTTGATACGATCCGTTGGAAAATGGGGTTGCCGAATCCTGTATTCTGGGCCCTTGAGTTGCGTAAGAGGATGATCCGTTACGGGGTTACAGACGTCCATTTGGCCAAAGTTAAGGTGGCCATGAGCAAGTGGGGGGCATTGAATCCTTTCGCAAGGTATAAGAAGGTGTTCACTCTCGAAGAGGTCCTCAATTCTCCGATGGTAGCCGATCCCCTGAGGCTGTACGAAATCTGTGCCACAAGTGACGGGGCCGGTGCCGCTGTTATTTGTAGTTTGGAAAAGGCTAGGCAATATACGACAAAGCCAATCCTCATCGCAGGGGCTGGTTTAGGAACGGGTCTTTACGGGGATCCCACAACCCGTCTTCCATCCATCGCAGTCACTCCCAAACCGAATGTTCCCCTGATTAGTGAAAGCTTCATGGCAGCGAAGGCAGCCTATGAACAGGCCGGAATTGGACCTGAAGACATCGATTTTCTCGAGCTCCCGGATAATAGCTCGTGGCACTTTCTCCAATATATCGAAACCCTCGGTTTTGCCAAAGAGGGGGAATCGCATCGGCTACTGGATGAGAATGCAACGGAGCCCGGAGGAAGATTCCCTGTGTGCCCAAGCGGAGGCTTCTCCTCTTTTGGTGAAGCAACTGTTGCCCAAGGGTTTATGCAGGTCGCAGAAATCGTCTGGCAATTAAGAGGAGAAGCCGGTCCAAGGCAGATCAAAGGCGTAAGGGTTGGCATGGCTGAAGTGTACGGTGCCGCCGGTAACAACGCAGCCCTCATCTTGAAAAAGTAGGGGAGGGGCCGCCAATAGACCGGTTGCTCTCGGTTTATGGAGGCAGAGCGAAATGAATTGTGGCAGGTTAAATATCGGAACTTTCTTAAAACAGACGGCGCTCAATTTCCCTCTTCAAGAAGCGATCGTCGACGGGAACAAGAGATTAACCTGGGAGGAGTTCAATCAAAGAGTAAATGCCCTTGCGAATGCGTTGATCGACCTTGGAGTTAGAAAAGGAGACCGTGTCGCTTATCTTTTCTACAATCAGGAAGAATCTCTTTGTTCTTACTTCGCGATAGTGAAGATAGGAGCCTTGGTCGTCCCACTTAACTACCGATTGGTGGGGAGGGAGATCAAGTATCAACTTCAAAACTCTGCTGCAAAGGTCCTTATCTTCGACCAGGAATTTTTAGATCTTGTAGACTCCATCCGGCTCGACTTGGCCAAACAGATTCACTACATCTGCTTAGGCGATCATGTCCCCCCAGGCATGTTGAATTTCGATTCTTTGGTGACCGCCTTTCCTCGGACAGAGCCAGAGACTCTGCCGGAAGTCGTTGAGGCTGATGAGGCAGGCATACACTATACCTCGGGAACAACAGGGCTTCCAAAGGGAGCTGTTGTAACCCACTATTCGGCAATCTGGTCTGCCGTGAGCAAGATCATAGCCGGGGACTGCTTCAACTCCTCTGCGAGGTACCTGGGGGTGCTCCCCATGTTTCACCGGGCGATTCTTGAGAATACACATTTAGGAGCGACCATGGTGGGTGCCACGCAAATCCTTATGCGACGGTTCGACGCTGAGAGGGCCCTACAGCTGATCGAGAAAGAGAAGATTACAATTGCCTACTTTGTACCCGCGATGTCGGTCGCTCTTCTTAACCTACCGGAGAGTATTAAGCGGAAATATGATCTCAGCTCATTAAAAAGATATTTCACAGGCACGGCCCCCCTTCCCGATCAGGTTCGGGTTAGATTGGAGAAGGAGTTAAGGCTTCCACCCAATATCATCTCCAATGGCTATGGGATCACTGAAGCTCTTCACCTCACTTATGTGAGGGCAGAGGACATGCCTAAGAAGGTCAACTCCGCTGGAAAGGCGGTCCTTACGGTAGAGGTGAAGATTTTAGACGAACACGACTGTGAACTTCCTCCAGGAAAGGTGGGAGAGATTACCGTGAAAGGAGCGCAGCTATTTAAACATTACTGGAATAATCCGGAGGGAACCGCAGAAGTGATTTGGGAAAACGATGGATATAAGTGGTATCGAAGTGGTGATCTGGGGTACAAAGACGAAGATGGGTTTCTGTATATTACGGACAGGAAAAAGGATATGATCAAGTCGGGAAGCGAGAATGTCTACAGCGTTGAGGTTGAAAATGTAATCCACGAACATGAGAAGGTAGCCGAGGTGGCTGTGATAGGAACGCCTGATGAAAAATGGGGGGAGATGGTGACTGCCGTGGTTGTTCCGAAAGAAGGAGAAACTCTAACGGAGGAAGAGATCCTCGAGTTTTGCAAAGGGAAAATGGCGGGCTACAAGAGGCCGAGGAAGGTCAGGATCGTCAAGGAGCTTCCGCGAAGCTCGACGGGGAAGGTTAAGAAGGTAGATTTGAGAGAGATGGCGAGACAGGGGAAATTATGAACGAAGAAGTGCCTTGTTAAGAGAAACCCAGGAAAGGAGGAACGGCAACATGAGGACAAAAGCGATGTGGGTTGTGGTGGTGTTATGTTTGGCAATGGGTCTGCCTTCGACTTACTTTGCCGAAGCGGCCGCAAAACTTCCTGAGCTGATCATTTGGACAACCTATGATGTTGGGACAAGCACTTATATGCAAACCGCCTGCATGGCCGACGGGGTAATGAAAAAGACTGGAATTAAGATGAGAATCTTACCGAGTGGAAACGATATTAGCCGCCTAATTCCACTTCGTTCAGGGATTGCCCATTTCTCCACAATGAGCGGCCCTAGCGCTTATAGCGGAATGTACGGACTTTGGGACTATGCGAGGTATGAGTGGGGACCCCAGTCATTTCGGCAGATTCTATCTGTAATTGACTACGACCAGGGCATATCAGTAGCTGTCGCAGCGGATTCGAACATCAAAACGCTGAGAGACCTGAAAGGGAAGAGGGTGACCTATGTTCCTGGCGGCACCTCCATCAACGCTTGCATGGAGGCCACCCTTGCATTTGCCGGTTTAACGTGGAATGATGTTGTAAAGATCCCTGCTCCGAGCCTCGCGACGTCCATGAAATTCATCGGAGAAGGTAAGACGGATGCTGCATGGGCCTCGACCACCTCACCGGTGATGTTCGAGGTTGAACGATCTCCCCATGGTGTTTTTTGGCCCGAATATCCCCCGGAAGATAAGGCAGGATGGGAGAGAATGCTGAAAGTTGCCCCCTACCTTGTTCCGGTCAATGCAACAAAAGGCGTCGGCGTGTCCAAAGAAAAACCTAGGAGATTGATCAGTTATGCTTATCCCTTGATACTGACTTATGAAGGGATGAACGAAGACCTGGTTTACGAGATGGCAAAGGCAATAGACGTGAGTTTTGAACTCTACAAGAGTGGCCACCCAGTGATGCCAGCCTGGGAATTCAGGAAGGCGGTAAGCCTGAAGAGCATGCTTCTACCCTATCATCCAGGTGCCATTCGGTATCTAAAAGAGATCGGGTTGTGGAATAGCGAGTTGGAAAAGAAGCAAGCCTTGCTGATCCAGGAACAGATCTCTTTGAAAAAGCTTTGGGATGAAACAGTCGCTGAAGCGACTACGAAAAGAATTAAGGAGCAGGACCTAAGTGACTTCTGGATGACGAAGAGGGGAGAAACCCCGAAATAGACCCGGCGTTGAAGAAACTTCCCATGAAGAACATCGGGAATGAGAGCCTCACTTGAGGGAAGGCCTTTGCCCCTATCAATCGTGATAGTCTATTGACAAGGGTGGCAAAGGCCTTCTTTTCCTTGAATCGGAAGAAGGAGGACAATGGAGATGTCATCCGGCTGGCTTGCCAAGATGAAAGCGGGCCTGAAAATTGAACGCGTTAGAAACAATTCTTTTTGGGCCGTGGTTTTTATTCTTTTTTCGGTCGTTCCTATCCTATTTGCTATAAACCAGTTGTTCCGCTTGAGGTTATTTCAGGTAACGCTCATCGATAACGCTTACTTGTACTACATTTTGATGTTTTATCTTCCGGTTGTGTTTCTTATTTTTCCTGCAACGCAAGGATCGCCCCAGAACCGGGTGCCATGGTATGACGCCGTCCTTTTCTTGACCGCAGCAATCACCTGTGGATACTTCGGGTTGCATGGATTAAACATTATCAGTTTTGGATGGGAATACGCTGCTCCACTTACGGCAAGTCTGCTGAGCATACTGCTGTGGATCCTTATTATTGAAGCCGTAAGAAGAGCTTCAGATTTAGGCCTAATGCTAACGTGTATCATCTTTTCTTTCTATCCTCTTGTTGCGCATCTGATGCCTGGGTTTTTGAAGGGACAATCATTCGACTTCCTTACCACGGCAAGGCTGCACGCAATGGGAGCGAATAGCATCGTAGGGTTGCCACTCTTTGTCTTATGTAATCTTCTGATTGGCTTTATTCTATTTGGCATATTACTCCAGTACACAGGTGGAGGGACTTTTTTCTACAACCTGGCGAGTGCGCTGTTAGGACGATCACGGGGTGGGGCAGCCAAGATCGGTATCTTAGGTAGCGCTTTCTTTGGCATGCTGAGCGGTAGTACGGTTTCGAACGTGGTGGCCATTGGATCGATGACCATCCCTGCAATGAAACGTACAGGCTTTAGTGCCCATTACGCGGCTGCCATCGAATCCTGTGCTTCGGCAGGAGGGCCCATGATGCCGCCGGTCATGGGTGCGGCTGCCTTTGTTATGGCTTCCTTCCTTAATGTGCCCTATATCGAAGTGGCGATTGCGGCAGCTATTCCTGCCTTCCTCTATTTCCTCGGTCTGTTCATACAGGTTGACGGTTATGCCGCAAAAACGGGTCTAAAGGGGCTCCCCAAGAATGAGCTGCCGCCTCTTTGGCGAACCCTGAAGGAAGGTTGGTTTTATTTAGGGGTGATCTTGGTCATGTGCTATTTTTTGTTGAGCTTGACTGTCGAAGCATGGGCCCCTTTCTATGCTGGTGCAGCCTTGCTCGTCTTATCGATCTTCAAGAAGCAAACACGTCTAACCTGGATTTCATTGTTCAATATTATTAGTGACTTAACCAAGACATTGGCGCAACTGGTCGCTATTTTAGGCGCTGCCGGATTGCTTATCGGGGGGCTTAGCGTTACGGGGGTTGCGCTCTCCTTTTCGAGAGAGCTGGTGGCCGCTGTGGGACAGAATTCCCTGCTGATCCTCGTTGCAGGCGCTTTGACGAGTTTTGTCTTGGGATTAGGCATGCCAACCACGGCATGCTATATCTTTCTTGCAGTCGTCATGGTGCCCGCTCTCGTTTCGCTGAATATAAACCCGATGGGCGCCCACCTCTTCGTATTCTATTGGGGCGCCTTGTCTGATATCACTCCTCCCACTGCTCTGTGCGTCGCCGCTGCCTCTGGAATAGCGGGATCCAATTTTATGCAGACCGGATGGACCGCAATGAGGTTAGGTTTCATCAAGTATATCGTCCCGTTCTTTTTTGTTTATAACGCTGCCTTGTTGACTTACGGAGCACTAAGGGAAATTTTAGTAGCTACATCCTTTGCCGTGATCGGGGTTTTCTTTTTAAGTTCCGCGTTGGAAGGTTACTTATGGGGTGTGGGAAGATTAAAGCTGGTTTCCCGGTTTTTTCTAATCGCGGGAGGGATCCTGACGGCTTTCCCAGAATGGATTTCGAGCTTAGTTGGCTTGTTGATATTGGTTCTCACCACCGTGGTCAGCTACGTACCTGTTTGGGCGAAGAGGAAGGCGTTGAAGGTGCGGAATGAGTAACCTCCCAAGAAACTCGAAGCGGGGGAGCTGGGAACACTAATGAGAAGACGCAGAGGGAGTGTCCACGGGGGAAAGGGAGAGGTTTAACGGAGGGCGCAGATATTGTCATAGATGGTGCTAAGTTGAGCATTAACTTACTTTGAAAACGTTGACTTGTCACGAACTGCCGTATGCAACGGGCACCTGAGATGGTGTGTGAGGCTGGGGGCGTAAGTTTCTACCCTGTCGATTGGTCGCAGGTCCCAATACCGATAATCTCTTGCTGATATCGTAATGGTTAGGGAATTTAAGGCTGTTAAGCGCTCAGTCGTGAGCAAGAAACCTATTAGGGAGAAAAATCGATGGCCGATTATATTAAACTTTTTGAGCCTGGGAAGATCGGAAACAAAACTCTGAAAAATCGGATCATCATGTCCCCAATGCAAACATTCTCTTACGATAGTGACGGTACTCCTAATCAGAAGACCATCGACTATTTCGTGGCACGGGCCAGGGGCGGCGTAGGCCTCATTATCTGCCCGGGGGCAAAACCCACGGCAGAATCTCGAGTCCCAGGGACGCCGAGTTTTTATGATGACCGGTTCATTCCTCATTTCAGAAAATTGGCAGATGCGGTCCACGAGGCAGGTTCTCTGGTTGCCCAGCAAATTAACCATACGGGAAAAGCTCTGACCTATACTCCAGGTAAACTGCAAGAAGAGAAAGTGCTTGAGGCGATCGGTCCTTCCCCTTTGCGTTACGTTAAAACAGGGGCTCTATTAAGGGAAGCAACAAAAGAGGATATTGAGCGGCTTGTCGAGCAGATCTCTGAGGCAGCGAGGCGAGTCCGAGACTCTGGGTTTGATATGGTTGAATTCCATGCCGCCCATGGCTATCTCCTAGCCACATTTCTCTCTCCATTTACAAACCGAAGAACGGACGATTACGGTGGGACCCCGGAAAATCGCGCACGATTCCTCTGCGAAATTATTCGGCGCACCCGTCAAAAGGTAGGGGAAGGTTTTCCAATTATAATCCGGATTAGTGGAAGCGAATTCCTTCCTGGAGGTACGGTTATTGAGGATGTGCTTATCCAGGCGCCCCTCCTCATTCATGCAGGGGCAACCGCGTTGCACATCTCTGCAGGCGCCCACGAAAATACTGAGGTCCAATTTCTTTCCTATCTGTGGCCCGATGCCTACATTTCTCATTTAGCCTCTGCCGTAAAGGGTGTGGTGGATGTCCCGGTGATTACTGTTGGAAAACTGGGAAATCCCGATGTCGCAGAACGGGTGCTTGAGGAACGGAGAGCAGATTTCATCGCGCTGGGTCGTTCTTTGCTTGCAGATCCGGAATGGGTCAACAAGGTCCGGGAGGGCCGCATTTCTGAGCTCAGGCGTTGCATTTGCTGTAACAACTGCTGGGACCGGATTTTCACCAAGAGTCGAGAGCAAGGTCGTCTCTTTTGTACGGTCAACCCATCTCTCCATCGGGAGAAAACTTTTGGGATCAAGGTTGCCCTTGTGAAAAAAAGGGTTCTGGTGGTTGGCGGCGGACTGTCCGGTATGGAGGCCGCTCGGGTTGCGGCAATGAGAGGGCACAGTGTTACATTGTACGAAAGTAAAGATACTCTCGGAGGACAGTGGCGGCTCGCAAGTAGTCAACCCGGGAAAGAGATCTATAATGATGTGTTGAAGCACCTGGAAAAGGGGTTATACGATGCAGGTGTTTCGGTGAGATTGAATACCAATGTCACTACGCCGCTAATTAGCCAGCTTGCTCCCGACGTCGTTATTCTGGCTATGGGCGCGGCTCCTCATACTCCGGTGATCCCTGGAATCAACGGATCGAATGTTGTTCAAGCGGTTGACGTGATTCAAGGGAAGGTTTCCGTTGGGGAACGGGTGGTTGTGATCGGGGGTCGGCTAATTGGAATGGAGACCGCTCTTTTTCTATCAGAACAAGGTAAGCACGTGTCCATCGTTACAGCCAACAAGCTCGGAGAAAACGGGAAGAAACTGGAGGAAAATATCTATCGAACGTTGCGCGACCGCCTCATAGCCAAGGGTGTGCAGATCTTTCCAAACTGTCCTGTTCT
>Ga0101944_10006370_pt1 | contig 12617 bp, 9 predicted proteins | sample DewCreD2012metaG_FD_75245 | JGI IMG/M metagenome (GOLD analysis project Ga0101944, IMG submission 75245) | Hot spring sediment bacterial and archeal communities from British Columbia, Canada, to study Microbial Dark Matter (Phase II) - Dewar... ... | reverse complement strand
GCTGGAAATGCCGGAAAATAATCTGAAGCAGGCTACCCTGATTCCTTCAGCCAGAGCAATTCCCAACCCGCTGGGAACAGCACCCGGATGGTGGGTGGAGAAAAATGGCAAAATCGTTATCTCACTGCCAGGACCACCCGGTGAAATGCAGCCAATGTGGCAAAAAGAAATTCACCCAAGATTGGAAAAAATGGGCGAGGCAGTAATTATCTCGCGTACCCTGAAAACATGGGGGCTCTCCGAAGCCAGAATAGACCAGATGGTCGGGCAGTACATGTCACTGTCTAATCCAACTCTTGCGCTCTATGCCAAACCGGATGGAATCCACCTGCGGATTACGGCTAAATGTTCTACCAGAGAAGAAGCCCTGAAATTGATTCAGATCCGGGAGAACGAAATCCGTCAAATTCTCGGAACGTATATCTGGGGGACAGATGGCGAAACACTGGAGGAAATTATCAACCGTTTGTTGATCAATGGCGGATTCACTATTGGAGTAGCGGAAACCTTTACTGGCGGCATGCTCTCGCAGGCATTCTGTTCGGCTCCCAGTTGTGCAAAATTTTTCAAAGGCGGCATTGTGATAAACCGCTTTCATACCCAGAATTCACAGTATGGGCAGATCGCCGTTTCGGCTTCTCCTGAAAACAGCCTTCGCCTTGCTGAGATAGCATGCAAGCAGTTCGATGCTAATATCGGTATCGGTATCGATGGAGGAACCGCTTCAGGAGAGCAAAGCCAGTTTGCCCAGGCGTTCATAGCCATTCACCATGGGAAATCGGGCAAAGACATTCAACAAACCTATCAATGGCGACCCGAGATGTTAGCCCGCCGGGCAGTTACTGGCACCCTGCTCCTGCTGAGGAAATTCCTGATTGAATGAACTCAGTTAAATTCGATTATCTGGCCGGATAAAATTCGTCGAAACCCAACATACACTGCAGGGGTTAACTCCTGACAACTAAAGCAACCCCATTTTTTCCTTTGCTTCTCTCAGAGTTTCCCGGGCAATTGCTTGAGCCCGCCTGGCTCCATCCGCCAGAACCTCCTTAATATATTCAGGTCTGGACGCCAGTTCCGCACGCTTTTGCCGGAAGGGTTCCAGAGCTCTGGCTATTTCTCTGGCAACAATCGTTTTACATTCAACACAGCCGATTTCTGCGGTGGTACATTTCCGGGCAATCTCTGCTACGTGATCAGGATTAAAATATTCATGGAATCGGTAAATATTACAAACCTCGGGATGTCCGGGATCTTTCCGATAGATCCTGGCAGGATCGGTCACCGCGGTTTTGATTTTCGCCATGATTTCTTCAGGAGAAGCAGAGATTTCAAGGTAGTTATTCATGGATTTACTCATTTTATCTTTGCCATCAAGTCCGATCACCAGCGGAAAGGTGGTAAGTTTAGCTTCCGGTTCCAGAAAAGTGGGACCAAAAATGGTATTGAAGCGGCGGACGATCTCCCTGGCAAGCTCGAGGTGGGGAAGCTGATCTTCGCCGACCGGTACAACTTCCGCCTTATAGAGAATAATATCAGCTGTCATCAGGACCGGATAACCCACCAGCCCATAGTTGATATTTTCAGGCTGCTGTCTGGCTTTTTCTTTAAACGTGGGCACGCGAAGTAGCCAGCTAAGCGGTGTAACCATGCTCAGGAGGACGTGTAACTCCGTTACTTCCGGGACATGTGATTGCACAAAAATTATGCTGCGTTGAGGATCCAGACCCGCTGCAAGCCAGTCCAGCGCCATTTCATGGATATTTTTCTGCAGTTCATGTGTATCCGTCAGAGTGGTCAGAGCGTGGAGATCCACTATGCAATAAATACACTGGTATTCATCCTGCAATTTCACGTAATTCTGGATCGCACCCAGGTAGTTGCCAAGGTGCTGCTTTCCAGTGGGTCTAGCCCCAGAAAAAACTCGTTTCATGCTCTCTCCCTCAATATGTCTGAAATAATGTCATCTCACCTGACTACATCTTCTCGGGAGCTGTAATCCCCATTAGATGGAGTGCTTTAGCCAGGATAATCCTGGTAGCCTCCACTAATTTCAGACGTGCCTTTGTCAGGGTTTCATCATCCGTAATTACACGGCATTGCTTATAAAAGCTGTGGAAAATAGTAGCCAGATCCTGTGAATAATAGGTAAGATGGTGTGGCTCAAGTGTCTGGGTGATGACCTCGATGACCTCGCCCAGCCGCAGCATTTTGCGGATCAGTGTCAACTCAGGTTCGCTGGTCAGCAGAGAAACATTACCGGAACTGTAATCTATGCCCTTTTGCCTGGCCAGACGCAGGATACTGGAAATACGGGCGTGGGCATACTGCACATAATAAACCGGATTTTCCTGAGATTGTTTTTTTGCCAGCTCCAGGTCAAAATCCATCTGGCTATCTGCCGAACGCGAAAGGAAGAAGAAACGGCAGGCATCTGCCCCTACTTCCTCAATCACCTCGCGGAGTGTGATGATGTCTCCGCTGCGCTTGGAAAGGCGGACAACTTCCTGTCCTCGGCAAAGCGTCACAAGCTGGTACAGTATCACATTCAATTTATTTGGATCGATGCCCAGAGCACTTACCACAGCTTTCATCCGGGATACGTGCCCCTGATGATCTGCTCCCCAGATATTGATTACCCTGTCAAATTTCCGACGAATAAATTTATCATAATGATAGGCTATATCGGAAGCAAAATAAGTCGGTGAACCATCTCCACGTACCACTACATTATCCTTATCATCACCCAGAGCGGTGGAAACAAACCAGACCGCTCCTTCTCTTTCCGTAATAAAACCATCTCTCCGCAGGATCTCCATTACTTTCTGGTAGGTACCATCTTTATAAAGGCTGCTCTCCCTGAACCAGACGTCAAAAACTACCCCCAGCAGTTCAAGATCCTTGCGGATGCAATCTAGCATTTTGTTGATCCCAATACTCCCCAGCTCCTGCTCAGCTTCTGATGGTGGAACCTTTAAAAATCTATCCCCTTCTTCGGCAACGATTTCCTTTGCCAGATCAAGAAGATAAGCTCCCTGATATCCATCTTCAGGAAACGGGTACTCAATATTTAATGCCTGGCAGTAGCGGGCATATAGGGAACGGCTGAACACATTAATCTGATTCCCTGCATCATTAACATAATATTCCTGTTCCACATTATAACCGGCAGATTTTAAAACGTTTGCCAGGACATTTCCCAGGATTGCTCCCCGCCCATTTCCCACATGAAGAGGACCAGTAGGATTGGCACTGACAAATTCAAGCTGTACCTTCAAGCCCTTACCTGCATCAGAATGAACAAACTCCTCCCCTTCCTCGAGTATCGCGTCTACCTGGCTGGTTAGCCAGCTGTTCTTAAAAGTAAAATTAATGAAACCCGGAGGAGCTATCTGGACATCCGCCACCAGTGAATCCACAGGTAATATTTTAACCAGATCCGCTGCGATAGACAGAGGATTTTTCCCGGCAGTACGCGCCAGTTTCAAGGGGAAACTGGTGGCATAATCCCCAAATTCAGAGTTCTGCGGTCGCTCTACGGCAACTTCGGGTAGAGTTGCTACAGGCAACAAACCAGTACGTTGAGCCTGACTGGCAGCCTCTGCCAGGGCATTTACCAGTTGCTCTTTTGCCCTGATTACTCCGTTGATCCTGTTTTTATTCACCGGCGATTTCACCTTCTCTGAAAAATTTTTCCGTTATTATTCCCGGCTTCGATGAACCGGTCGGTTTGATCGACCGGGCCATGAACGTACGATGCTCAGCGAGCTACCGAAAATTCAAATAAGCCCCTTGCGGGACTTATTCATCTTTACGCCTGAATTATATCATAATAACAACAAAATGATAAACGGATAGTTGGTGCGAATGTCCTGAGAAAGACGAGCCGCAAGGATAATAAGCACTCATTTCCTTGCGGCTCCTTGTCACGTAAGAGCTCTGAAAATCAGATTTCCCTGAGCGCTGTCTTACTGGATGGCATAGACAACCTGAACGCTTACCGTTATATCCATTTCACCCGGCGTGATGTAAGTGGTTGGGGACTGCACAGCATCGGCTGCTTTGATGGGATACGGATATGGCACATAAGGGCTGCTGGTGCTTTCCGTGATATAGGTAGCCCTGCCGAGCGTTACCCCCGCCAGTTGCGCAAGTTGATTGGCTTTGGCTTTGGCATCAGCCATCGCCTGCTCTCTTGCCTGGGCATAATACTGCTCAGGTTTATCTATCGAGAAATTGACCCCATTTATTCTTGTGTAATCACCGCCTGCAGCAGCCACAGCATCTATAATCACACCTGCCTTGCCGACATCCCTGATCTTAACATTGACCGAGTTACTAACCATGTAACCGGTTACCACGCTCTGCTGTGTAACATTGTCATACCGGGTGAGTTGCTGGATATTATAATATTGAGTTTGAATATCCTTTTCGGCAACTCCGTTGCTCTTTAAGGCAGCTATCACTTTATCCATGGCTGCAGCTGCCTGTGCCTGGGCTTCGGTAACCGTGGCAGCCTGAGCTGAAACTCCCATGCTTATATAGGCAATATCCGGTGTTACCGTTACTTTGCCCTGCCCGTTTACCCATATACCCTGCTGGTTATTTACGTTAACACTAACAGGCTGCACATCCGCTGCCGCAACACCGCTGCATCCGGTAAGCCCCACCACCAAACCTGCCAGTGCCAGCAACATAACTATTCCCAGCATTGAAAACCATTTGTTTTTCATTGTGTCTCCCTCCCTGATTTTTGCATTTCGTGTCATACCTATATCATATAACGAAAAAATCGCTGCGCGGTTAGCAGCGATTTAGAAACCAATGAAAAATAACCGTTTTCAGAATATTAATCCCGCAGGTTTTCCAGATTTACCCGGATCTCCTCATATTCAGCTAAGGCACGCATAATTGCTTCACGCAATGCAGGTCTCAATCCAGGCGGAGCTTTCTGCAGAGCTTCTTCAAGTTTAGCAGGATGCTCAATCACATAATTGATTATTATCTTTTTGAGTTCTTCCAGCTCCTTCGAATTACTCACCGATGGTGCAGGCTGGAGTGCCTTTAAACCAAAATCATGTTTTAACACAGGCTCTGAGCTCGTATCATCGTTCATGGGAGGTGCTGAAGCTGCCGGTACTGGCTGGTTTGAAATCTCAGGCTGGGTCGGCGAAGGAACGTTAGTTGTGGGCGGTGCTGTTGTAGCCGGTGCGATCTGGGTTATTATTCCTGCCGATTCAGGCGCGGATCTGGCGGCAGGTTGAGCCTGCTGTACAGTTAATACAGAATCCTGCGTAGTGGTATTTTTAACATTGATTTCACTCACGATATTGACGATATTTTGGAGATTGCTGTTTAAACGGTCAGCGACAATCTTCACCTTCTCCTCATCGCCTTTTTCTGCGAGGTAAACTAGCTCATTCACACGCTCATCAGCCAGTTTCGCATTTAATTCAGCCTTCCCGATGTCAGAAAAAGTCAGGCTCAATTGGATCTGTTCGGCAGCAATTTTTACTGGATAAAGGGGATTATCAGGCATGCTGCCCGCAGCCGCAACCACTGCACCTCCACCACCAAGTAATACAATTAATACCGCAATAATTGCCATCGCCCAGGCAGACTGCCAGCGCCAGTGCCACCAGCCAGCCCTTTCCCGCCTGCTTGCCTGTTTTTCATAGATCGCCCGCTGGAACTCCTGTCTTGCCCTAGATTTAAATCCAGCTTCCGGCTGAATTTGGGAAGCCTGCCGGGCTTTCAGCACAGTTTGCAACAGGGGTTTTAACTCCTCAGCCTGTTCCGGATATCTGCGGAGACATTCTTCTACCGTCTCACCACGCATTATCCACTCAATGCATTCGTTTAACAGATTATTAAAACTTTCCCCTCGTTTCATATTTCACCCGTTGTCAAAGCTTTCCTTAACGCCAGTACTGCACTGTGTTGCAAAGCCTTGATCGCCCCCTCACTTTTACCCATGATTGCTGCGCATTCACTGATGGATAATTCGGCAGCAAAGCGCAGAGAAAGAACTTCTTGCTGAGCAGGAGTGAGTTTTTTAGTCGCCTGCTTTAACCTATCAATATCCGCCTGCTTTTCCATAACGTGCTGTGGATCCTCGCCCATGTCCGGCAAAGGTAATCCCTCGATATCTACTGTAGCCTTTTTATTTTGTTGCCGCAGGAAATCAATCACCTGATTGTGTGCGATACGGTAAATCCAGGACGAAAAAGGTGTGCCTTTGACTTTGTAGGCAGATATTGATTGCAACATCTTCATAAAAACCTGCTGCGTTATATCCTCAGCTTCCATCTCGTTCTGTATTCTGAGGGAAATATAACGGTAAATCCGATCAAAATACGCCTCATACAACCGAGACAATGCCTCAGAATCACCACACTGCGCCCGCCGGACGAGATTTTCCTCATCCCGCAATGGTAAATTCCCGTATCCTTCCTGTGGTATTTCTCCTTCAGGAGGAATTTGCTCTGGATGTCCCATTACCTCGTCCATAATTTATAACGCAGAAGCAGGGGAAAAGATAGCTCCCTCCGCTACAAATTGAGGGAGCTGGTTGATACAGGAAACGATAGTATCTCAGAGTGAAATCGACTGGTCGGGGTGAGAGGATTTGAACCTCCGACCTCAGCGTCCCAAACGCTGCGCGCTAAACCAGCTGCGCTACACCCCGCCCCGAAAGCAGTATAACAAAGAGACAGATTCTGGTCAACGGCAACACATAATTTTCAGGTGATTTCCGCCCGGTTCCGGTAACCTGCCAGCAGGGACCTTGGCAGTGTCATCTTCAATTCTTCTACCGTCCACTGCCCGCCCTGTTTGTAAACAGCACGCTTTATGTCTGGATCCTGATAAAGGCCGATGGAATTGCCGCCAACCATAAAAACAGAACCACTAATTTTAGCCGCCGCTTCTGATGCCAAGTAAACCAGGAAGGGACCCAAATCTTCAGGACTGGGAGTGTACTCAAAAGGAATTTCCCGCCCCTTTGCCACGTAGGGCGTCTTTTCATCCGGCATTGCCAATTTATAGGCTTCCAGCTCGAAAGAAGCCCTGGTTCTGGCAAAAGGCGCGAAGGCATTACAGGTAATGCCATAAGGCCATAGTTCTCTGGCTACCGCCCGGGTAAGTCCCACTACGCTGGCGTTGGCTGCCGCATAATTGGCATGCTTGAGGTTATCGCCTGCCCACGCCTGAGAAGTGCAGTTCAAAATCCTGCCCCACTTCTGTTTCATCATATAAGGAACCGCATGCCGGATGCAACTGAAATAGGCTTTGGGTTTGACATTGTTGACATAGTCCCAGGTTTCCTCAGTCATCTCCCAGATCGGACTGAACCGGAAAGTACCTGCCACATTGACCAGGATATCAATTTTCCCCCAGGTGTTTACCGCGATCTGGATTAATTTCTCCGCAACATCAAATCTGGCAACGTCTCCGAAGAAAGCGATGGCTTCCCCTCCCAATTCCCGGATTTGCTGGGCAGTAGTTTCAGCATCACCGCTGTACTCCTTCTGCAACTGCAATACCCATTCCCTTTTTTCCGGACTCAAAGCGTTCAATTGCGCATCGCTGAGGATCGCGAAATTCGTTGAACCTGGCTTGCGGTTATTGGTTACAACCTTTGCCCCTTCCCTGCCCATCGCTATGGCGATTGCCCTGCCAATACCCTGTCCAGATCCAGTCACAACGGCAACCTTACCTTTTAAAGCATCTCCCATTCGCTTTTCTCCTTTTGTGTAAAAATTCAATCGATTACGGCTTGCTCAAGAATATTATCATACAGGATATTTTTGACCAGCGCCAGCACTTATCCCGTCAAGATAACGATCTTTTATTCGAATTCTTTGGGAACCGCACAGATAAGTACCAGGTTACCTGTATCCGCCGTATTTTTGAACTGGTGCAGTTCTCCAGGTAAAATAAGAGCAAAATCACCCTTTTTCAGCTCTTTCTCGCCTTCTTCACCTACCAGAACACCCTCTCCCTCGATAATATAATTCATGTGTTCAAATGGATGCCGGTGAAGGGGAGTATGCCCGCCCGGTTCAATAGTAAAGACACGAAAAGAGAAAGCAGGTACTCCATCAGCACGCGATAGAGGTATCTGTTTGAATACTCCTTTCGCACCTTCCATTTGAGGGATAAATTTCTGGACCTGATCAAGTCCTGTTACATACATAAAAAACCTCCCGCAGCTTATCAAGACTACGGGAGATTATACATCCTCGTCAGTTCGGCTTCAATTAATTCTTATTCCTGGAATTTGATATCTTCCATTTCAAAGGAAAAACCTTTTTGCCGGAAAACGCGCTGGCAGGCATCAACAACTTCGGGATCGTAAAGTGTGCCTTTGCGCCTGGAAATCTCTTGAAGAGCCTCGTCCACACCCAGTGCGGGACGATAAGGGCGATGTGTACTCATAGCCTCGACTGTATCTGCCACTGCCAGTATCCGGGCTTCCAGAAGAATATCATCACCCTCCAATCCACGTGGATAACCCGATCCGTCCATTCTCTCATGATGCTGGTAAACAATCTCTGCAATTGGCCAGGGGAACTCGATCGTCTTCAAAATGTCATAGCTTCCCTGGACATGCACTTTCATCATCTGAAATTCCAGATCAGAAAGCTTGCCCGTGCGGCTTAATATCTCCGCCGGTACATATATTTTCCCAAGATCATGCACCATCGCCGCCATTCCAACGCATTTCACCCTGTCTTCTTCAAGGTTTAACTCGCGAGCAATCTCAACAGCCAGTTTGGCAACCCTCTGCTGGTGACCGGCAGTGTAAGGATCCCGCATTTCCACCATTTTTGCCGCTGCGTCCACCGTACCCCTGAGTGCCTTCTGAACACTCTCGATGCTCTTTTTCAAGTCTTCCTCAATTTTCCTGCGCTCGGTAATGTCGTTGAAAACCACTACCTGTTTATTGCCAACCCGTGTACTGGATATTTCCACTACACACTGCCTGCCATCTTTGCAGGTCATCAGGCATTCCAGCGGACCTGTTACACTTTTGCCTTCTGCCACTGTCCGTGCCAGTGCCCTGCGCCAGTTTTCACGGAGTTCATCGCGGTATTTTTTATCCGGATAGACCTGCTGCCACCAGCTCTCCCGATTCGGGAAATCAGTCAGCGAGTAGCCGAATTGCGCAGTAAATTGCTCATTAATATATTCAATTTCGCCATCTTCACGATTAACAACAATCGGCAGAGGTGATTTACCGGTCAGCAGGCGGAAATGTTCTTCGCTTTCCTTCAGCGCCTCTTCAGCCTTATTGCGTTCTGTAATATCAGTGGCGTTGATGATCATGTATTCCATTCTACCATTGTGTATAATACTGGACCACTTGAAATGCAGCCAGTAACGCTCGCCATTTTTCTTCTGGCTGATTAGTTCACCCTCACCGGTGGGAGTGTTGAAGCATTGCAGGAAGCCGGCAAGTAACTGTTCCCTCTGCTCAGCCGGCCACCAGGGGTAGGGAGCTTTCATTCCGAGTACTTCTTCCCTCTGCCAGCCGTTTTTCTCGATAAACTCCCTGTTGACGTACCGGATAGAAGTATCCGGATTAAGCACCATGATCTGATCAGGGGCGTTATCAAGAAGCACCTCATTGAACTCTGCCAGCTGTTTCAAGGCGTCTTCCGTATGCCGCCGCTCGGTGATATCTATCCAGGCGCAAATATGATATTTGATCTGATCCTCTTTTTTCACTGGCATAGAGTTCAATTGAGCCCAGAAACGCTCCCCATTCTTCTTCTGGAAAATCCATTCCACCTTGCAGGTTGACGGGTCCATGTAAGCACGATAGTATTGATCATGAAATTCGGGGGGCCAGTACGGGAAAGGTGGTTTTCTACCAATGATTTCCTCCTCAGAAAAACCGGTAAGACGCAGAAAAGCCGGATTGACATACCTGATCGAATTATCTGGATTAATTACTACAATCGGGTTGGGTGCGTTTTCCAGCAGATTGCGATTGAACTCCTCACTCTCCTTTAATTTATCCTCCGCTTCTTTTCTCTTTGTGATATCGGTGAAATTGGTGTAAACCCGATAAGGTTTGCCTGATTCGCCGGGTTTGAATTCAGGTACGGCGCTGACATTAATCCAATGGCGCCTGCCATCAACCGGATTAAGAAAACCAAAGATTACATCACGAACTTCTTTACCCGTACGCATGGCTACCAGAGCGGGATGCTGTTCCATCGGCATGGGCGAGCCGTCTTCTCTGAAAATCTCCCAGCCGCTTGCTTCCAGCGGCTTCTTCATATCGTCTAAGCTGAGTCCCAGAATTTTCTCAGCCGCCGGATTCAGAGCTATGACCCTGCCATCGCCATCATGATAAACGATCCCCTGATTGATAGTTTCAAATAGGTTTCGATACCTCTCTTCAGATTCCCTCAGAGCATCTTCAGCCTCTTTTTGCTCAGTGATATCAATTAACGTACCGCTCCAGTAAGAGGTCCCATCCGGTGTAATATAATATTCGTTTGCCCTACCCTGGATCCACCTGATCTTTCCGTTTCTGAGTTTAATCCTGAATTCACGCTTCCAGAGTGATTTCTTTTCGAAAGCTTTGAGCATGGATTGATAAAATTCCCGGAATTCTTGAGGTGACATGATGTCCAGCATCAATTTTGGATTTTGTAAAAGACTTTCAGCCCTGATGCCGAATAATTCCTCCACCCGGGCACTGAGATAGGTAAACTGCATGGAGGTGCCGCCTGACATGACCCTGAATTCGAAAGCTACCCCAGGAATTGATTCCACAAAGCCAGCTAATTTTTGATGGCTTTTCCTTATTTCTTCCTCATATTGCTTCCTGTGGGTAATATCCACCCAGTTCATCAGGTAGTATTTTACCTCTCCCCTTTCCTCAATGGGCAAAATAGAAGCCGAGACGCAAAAAAGCTCACCATTTTTCTTCCGATACCACCTTTCTTGAACTTCCAGTTTTTTGTTCAGGCTCTCCATCGCCTGGCGGGCATAAATTTGAGACTTATCTTCTGGCCACCAGGGATGGGGTGCTTTTTTACCGATCAATTCTTCTCGTGAATAACCGGTGAGCTTCTCCAAAGCCGGGTTTATATACTTGATGGAACTATCAGGATTTGTAACCAGAACCGGGTTAGGGGCATTGGTCAGCAGGGTTGAATTGAATTCTGTACTTTCTCTTAATAGTTCGACTGTCTTCTGATGCTCGGTAAGTTCCTGCTTCAGTTTCTGATTGGCAGAATCAAGTTCGCTGGTTCTCTCCTGAACGCGAAGTTCCAGCTCAGCCTTCAGCCTGGCGAGTGCTTCTTCCAGACGTTTACGTTCGGTGATATCAGTGTGCAGACTGAGATTGCCAATGTATCTGCCCTGCTCATCAAAGAGTGGAGAAGCATTCACCAGCGTCCAGATAGAACTGCCATCCTTCCGACGCAGCTTGTATTCCCGCGCAATACTGGTGACATCCTCTATTCCGCAGGCTTCCTTCAGCAGAGTATCAGTATGCCCTACCTCCAGGAAATCCAGCCCCTGCCTGCCGATCAGCTCTTCCCGGGTATAACCCAGCATTTCCGCCATTTTCTGGTTGACATAGAGTGTCCTGCCGTGAGGATCGCTGATCCATATTCCCTGATCCGCTGTCTCCACAATCCGGCGGTAAATATCTTCAGAAAACGGCAAATTCAATTCCTGTTGGCGGGATGGGTTAATATCCGTTACGCTGATGTGAAATAGAGGTGTACCCTTCTTATAATTTTTCAAAGGCTGTCCTTCCAATCTGACCAGGCAGTCAACTTCTTTTCCTGAACTTAGAATTATGCGACAGCTCTGCGATTTGGTGGATTGTGAAAGCCTGTGGAGAAAATTTTGAAATGTAAGCCGACTTTCTTCTGCGATAAAATCGGCAAAATTTTTACCGGTAAGTTCTGATCTGGCTTCCGCCAGCATTCTGGCGATTTTCAAATTGGCTTCAATGATCTTACCATCAGCTTCTAAAATCAAACAACCGACCGGGCAGCTATCATACAATTCCTGATATCTTTCCAGTGCATCTTTCAATTGCCGATATATCCGGGAATTTTCCTCTTTACACATTGCCAGCTCCGCCTGATGTATCTTTAAATCTTTAATCAGGCTTCTCGCTTCCTCCAGTGAAATACCCCGCTCTGCAGCAACGCTCTCATAGATCAGATCCTCCAGACGAACCGGCAAAGCATCCTGATGTATAAGAACCTTGTACTCCCTTCTCCTCATATACATACTCCCAGCGATAATCGTCTGTGATCCTACCTCTGAGTTGAAAAAGCCCGGTTATCCTTGTGTCGCTAACTCAGACTAGCATACCTGCAATATCAGCAAAATAGTACCTTAGTCTTATATCCGTAAGAAAAAATATTACAGTAGTACTGCAAAGCGATATGACTTTCGTCCCATATTGATAGGTCAGAGATTTATTATCTCTATAATCAGGTGCCTGCAGGATTAACTCTGCAGGCACTGACTCAATTTATCCTGATTATTTTTAATTTAATTGTCTCGAGGTTATTTCCCCCTGCCAGGCCACCAGTTCCAGCGCCCAACCAGCCTGGCAATTGATGGCACAAGCA
>Ga0101944_10006369_pt1 | contig 12618 bp, 12 predicted proteins | sample DewCreD2012metaG_FD_75245 | JGI IMG/M metagenome (GOLD analysis project Ga0101944, IMG submission 75245) | Hot spring sediment bacterial and archeal communities from British Columbia, Canada, to study Microbial Dark Matter (Phase II) - Dewar... ... | reverse complement strand
TTCCACAACTATGAACTCATAATAACCGCTCCCGACGGCAAAGTAACCACTCAGAAGTGGGACACAATTTGGGACACAACCTCAAACCAAATCGCCACCTTTACACCTGACCAAGTAGGCGTCTACAATTTGACGTTCATTTTCCCAGGACAACGTGTCAACGACTACCCACACAGCCCCACATCGGCCTACATCGACGACTACTATCTGCCTAGCAACGCAACAACAACCTTAACTGTTCAAGAAGAGCAAATTCTCGAATTACCCGTCAACCCACTGCCAACTGAATACTGGAGCCGCCCCATCTACGGTGAAAACCCATTCTGGTACATAATTTCTTCCAACTGGCTTGGAAGCGGCATGCCCGGCTATGGTGGCATGAATGGACCAAACCAACGCCAATTCGCACCTGACGCAGTTGGATCACAAACAGCCCACATAATGTGGACTAAATCGTTGCAGCCAGGTGGTGTGGTTGGAGGAAACAACTTTGAGATTCTAGGCGACACATACTTTGAAGGAACCGCCTACCAACAGCGATACGTTAACCCAATAATCGTATACGGTAGAATCTACTACAAAGAACCGTTCTCCTTTAGCGGAACTGGAGGAGATACGGTTTGCGTTGATTTGCAAACAGGCGAAGAGGTTTGGAGAAAATCAGACATACCTGCACTATCATTTGCCTACATATCTGGTGTACATACACCCAACTACCATGGAGTTTACCCAGCGATACTCTTCACTAGCAACTTCGCAAACGCATACGACGCAGACACAGGAAAACCGCTATTCAACGTGACAGGAGTACCCTCAGGCGCTAGTGTTATTGGCCCCTTAGGAGAAATGATAAAGTACAATTTCTTCAACAATGGCACCTCATCAAACCCCGATTGGTACTTAACTCAATGGAATTCAAGTCTGATGTGGGGCGGATCCAGCACAGCTTGGAACATACAAACAACAACCACTACTACTACCACATGGCAGTGGGAAAACACAACAATTTACGTGAATAATGTACCTCAGATTCAGAGCAAAAACGTGACTACTACAACCCAAACAACCGCCGTTCAAGCCAGCCGAGGAATATTCTATGACTACATAAGTGAGTCAACACAGAATAAATCGATCTCATGGCGTAAATCAATGCCTAATACACCAACAATACTTGGCGCTATTTACAACGACATCTTACTTTGCAGAAACGGTTCATATCCAGCTTTGGGTGATAATGGTCAACCATATACGTACTTTGCAGTCGACATAAACAAGTCACGCGGCACCTTTGGCAACGTCCTATGGTGGAAAACAGTAAACCCGCCAGCAGGGAACATCACTACCATCTCGTTCGCAGGCATGGATCCATCGGGATACTTCTGCGAGTCATACAGACAAACCCAGCAGTTTGCATTCTTTAACCTACGTACAGGTGAATTCATCAGATTAAGTGAACCGCAAGCAGCGCTCGACTATTACGGCAGCAATGGACCAGGCACACTATCAAACGTAGTTGCCTACGGGCGCGTCTATAGCTGTGCATACTCAGGTATACTCTACTGTTATGATATGTCAACAGGCAAAGTTCTGTGGACTTACGGCAACGGCGGAGTACCAGGAAACACCACCTACAGCGGCTTTGAAGTCCCTGGACCATACCCAACATTCATCAACGCAATAGGCAATGGCATAATCTACACCGTCACCTCTGAACATACTTTCCAAACACCAATCTATAAAGGAGCCTTGGCCAGAGCAATTAACGCAACCGACGGCACCGAAATCTGGACGCTTTCAGCTGCTACAGGAGAATTCGCTGCTTCAAGCTATGCAATCGCAGATGGATATTCAACTTTCTTCAACAGCTATGACCAACAAATCTATAGCGTCGGCAGAGGACCAAGCAAAACCACGGTGCAAGTCGGACCAAAGAGCTTAACACTAGGTGGAAACGTCGTTATTGAAGGCACAGTAACTGACATATCAGCTGGAACCAAACAGCACGAGCAAGCCTCTCGCTTCCCTGACGGTGTGCCCGTTTGTGCTGACAGCAGCATGAAAGACTGGATGGGCTACGTCTACCAACAAAAACCCAAACCCGAGAATTTCACTGGAGTCAACGTTAAGATCGCCATCTTGGACTCAAACAATAACTATCGAATGGTTTCGGCAACCACTGATAGTAGAGGTTCGTACAGCGTAACTTGGACACCCGATATTCCAGGCGACTACAAAATTACGGCATCTTTCGAAGGAACCAACGGGTATTGGCCATCAAGTTCAGTAACCACCTTTAACGTAGCTGAACCAGAGCAACCAACCCCATCACCGACACCGATACCTGTATCGCTTGTTGATCAATACTTCCCAGCAGCAGTCGCAGCTATAATAGTTTCAATCTTCATTGTCGGCGCTATACTTGCATTGCTGATGCTAAAGAAACGTCCCTAAAACGGTGTCGCAACAAAAATTCTCTCCCTCCCTTTTTTGTTTTTTTTGTTAGACTGTTTGTTTTGTATTTAAGAGAAGAAAAGCAGTAGGTTCTTAAAACTGGCTGAGAGTTATTTGGAAAACTTTTAGCAGTGGAGGCTCTTAGCTTATGCTTGCAAGTTTACAAGGCTACTCGGAATTCATCGCCATACAACGAGGGTTAATGCTGTTCGTGGTCACTTTAGGCGGAGCTTTCCTTGTTGGCAACTCAACTGCATTACTTCCAGCTTTGCACCTTGCCGCTATCGTGTTTTGCTTCTGGACCTTTTCGGACGCAATCAACAACATACACGACAAGGAACTTGATGCTGCTTCTGATCCTAAAAGAGCCCAATTCACCGAAAAATTAGGCAAAAAAGCTTACTACATAACTTACTTGTTCTTAGGGTTGACCTTGTTTTTGAGTGCACTCACATTAAACTGGCTTGTTTTCGCTGTGATTTCGGTAGGATTGATTATTGGTTTTATTTATTCGGCGCCACCGATACGGTTGAGAACAACCATCGTTAAACCGCTTGTTAACTTTGTCTTTGGAGCTGTGGCCATTTTTATTTCAGGGGCCCACTTCGGGGTTTTCACGTTGAATGTATTACTTTTGACGTTGCTTTTTGGGGTAGTTACAACAGTGAATAGCATCTGGGGCGACTTGGCGGATTACCAATCAGACAAAAACAGCGGCGCCCGAACCTTACCTGTAATTTTAGGTTTTAGAAACGGGTTATTTTTCACTGTTATCTTGGGATGCATGTTAATTCCAATTATGACCTACATTGGGTTGATGTACTCAGTGTATCCTGTTTACTACGTTGTTTTAGCAGTCGTCGCCAGCTACATGCTGACTAAATTGTTCATAAAGCGGCGTATGTTGAGTAAAAACAGAGAAAACACATCAGAGCAACTGTCGCTTGGAGGTTTGTTGTCTAAGGATTTCGTTAAGATAACCTTGGTATTCAGCGTTACCTTCGCGGTGTGTGCCTTTATCCGCTGAGCGTTATTATCAAAAACACAAAAAACTTTGGCCCTTCAATGTTTGAAGAAAGAAAAAGCCTAAACTCTGAACTAGTCTTTTATGGCTTCTATTAAGCTCATGACGTTCCAGAGTTTCACTCGCGTGTAAGGCGGCATGTTGGGATCCTGCAAAATCTCATCCAGCAACGCCACAGCGTTTGAAGCTTTCACGGCAGGGGTATACTCAGTGCCCTGTAGCGCGTTCATGGCGTCTTTTGCGCTTCGGCGAATGTTCCTCGGTGTTGTACTATCTTCAGAAACCTCGCCAAGCACGACCAGTGCCTGCTTAATCTTGGTTTCATATTCTTCAGTTTTCTTCTTTCGCACCATTGAACGGTTCCCCTTTTTATTCCATCTTGGCAGTAAATCAAGCTATATATGTATTTATACGTATTTACCTTTGGGATTTAAATTGCAACAAGAAAAAGAAAGCAACCCAATCAAGCGTATGGCTGAATTACTGCGGCAAGGCGCCACCTTAACCGACCTCTCTTGCCCCGCCTGTGCATCTCCACTGTTCCGCCTCAAAGACGGTACACTCTGGTGCGCAAAAGACGAGAAAAAAGTGATCGTAGTCCGAGAAGGCGAGGAACCGCCTAAACAAGCTGCACCCAGCAACAACGCAGCCTACGACAAACTCGAAGCAACACTTATGGCGAAAGTCGCTGACATTCAAGCTAAAATCGAGAAAACCGAGGACATAGATGAACTTCAGAAGCTGACCGTGGCGCTTAGCGAGTTGCTTAACAGTGTCGAGAAAATTAAAAAGATGAAGGCTTAGCGCCAAGTTGACTCTTGGATTCTACAGCAATTTCCCCGCAAGCATCCACTACGTGGAAACTTTTACCTCAACCGTCTCAAGTAGGCAGCTTCAGCAGCGGTTAATTCAGCTTTTAGGTGAAGTTAACCGTAAAGAGACCAGTTTCGAGGCGGTTGCTATCCCCACGATTCCTGAGGGAACGGTGATTTTTGAGTTTGGTATAGCGAAGTTGGACAACTTTACTTTCTTCAACTCGGCTGAGGTTGCTAAGGCTTTGGAGTTTGTTTCTAAGTCGCAGGTGGCTTCGCTGGATTTTTTCTGTTCTATACGGTACTACAAGGGCAAAGGCGCCGATGGAAAGAGGCAGGCGCTAAAATTCGATTATTACATGTTGCGGATGGTTTTTGGGAAGGGCACTTTTGAGGTGCAGGTGTTTCATGAGCGGGGTCCGCGTTACCTTTCGCCTGGGGACTTGGTCAAATTTATCACGGACCGCATTAATGGTTCTTCGAACCGAAAAATTCTCAAGGAAACAGTTAACCCCTAAGCCAATTATATAGCTAATAGCAAAGATTGGTTTTCTTTATCCGAAAGTTATATGTTCTCCCCTACTAAACAGACTCACAACTCAAAAAAATAAAATTAACAAAAGATGGAACCCCATGTTACCTATCGAAGTAACCCAGCTCAAAAAGAACTATGGCTCGCTGAAAGCGGTTGACGGCATATCCTTCACCGTCAAAGAAGGCGAAGTCTTCGGGCTCTTAGGCCCCAACGGCGCAGGCAAAACCACCACCATCGAAATCATGGAGGGTCTGCGTGAACGCGACGGCGGAGACGTAAAAGTCCTCGGTCTGGATCCATGGAAAAAGGGCTATGAACTCCATAAAAAAATCGGTGTTATCCCCCAAGAATTCACTTTTATGGAGAAAACCACCCCTAGAGAAGCTATTCTTTACTATGCCGATCTCTTTAACGTTAAATGCGACCCTGATCAAATTCTAAAAGACGTTCTTCTTGATGAGAAAACGAAAACTTATTTTGAAGATCTTTCAGGCGGCCAGAAACGCAAAACAGGTCTTGCTCTTTCTTTAGTCAACAACCCTGACTTATTATTCCTAGATGAACCCACTACAGGCTTAGACCCTAACGCACGCCGTGCTATCTGGGAGGTTATTCGGAGTCTTAAGGCCAAAGGAAAAACCATCATTCTGACTACTCACTACCTTGACGAAGCTCAACAGCTCAGCGATCATGTTGCCATCATGGATCACGGCCGTATAGTTGCCATGGGGACCACGGAAGAGATTATCCAGAAACATGGTTCAGGTGAGCGCCTTGAGATTCAAGGGACCCAGAGTCTTGCAGATTACATTAAAGAAAATACCGAATTGGACGTCTACTATGATCATCCCCGCGGCATCATAACTATCCCCCTTAAGAAAAAGATTGATGCTTTAGCCGCGTTAGCAGCTGCAGAGCAGTCAGGCATGGAGTGGGGTCAAATACAAACACGTCAAGACAGCTTAGACGATGTCTTCATCAAGTTGGTCAGCGAACCAATGGGTGAGCAAGGCGAAGTCGCTGTCGAGAACGGCAAAAGACGGAGGCGCTAAATTATGGTTAGTGGTCGAAGAATCTTTGCAGACTTTAAAGTGTTTAGTCGAGGCTTTTTGCGTAACAAGTTCGGTTTGTTCTTTGGTTTAATTTTCCCAGTTGTGTTAATCCTCATTTTCGGGGCTATCTTTTCAGGTGGCAGCTCAGGAACCACTATCGTTTACGCCCAAAACTTGGACGCTGGTTTTGGGGGACAAAACTTGGGCAATACCTTTCTTAGCGCGCTTAATGAATCAAGTACGTTGCAAGTGGTAACAGTAGATGTTAGCGGAGATTTCGCAGAATATCTTGCAGACAAATCCCAGTCAGATGGCATTGTCATACCTGCAGATTTTAGCCAAAACTACATAACAGCTCAACCTGTGAACATAACTGTCTACGGTAACCCTGCTTCGAGTACAAGCGCAATAGTTAGTGGAACGGTTAACGGCTTTGCAGGGCATTTCAACTTACAGCGCTACAATGGAACAGCAATTATCGGTTTGGAAAGTAAAAGTGTGAATACGCAACAGAACAAATACATCGACTATCTCATTCCCGGTCTAATCGGCTTCTCAGTGCTCACAAGCCCCATGTTCTCGCTTGTCAACATTTCCAGTGATTACAAGAAAAACAAACTCTTCAAACAACTCAGCCTAACCCCGCTCACAAAGATGGAGTGGCTCACGTCAAAAATGCTCTGGTACATCGTGTTAACAATTGCAGGTTTTCTGTTAATGTATACTGTAGGCACCCTTGCATTCGATGCACATATCACTCTATCACCATTGCTTATACCCTTCCTGATTCTAGGTCCAATGCTGTTTGCATCGCTTGGTATGCTTGTGGGTACCGTTGCCAAGAACCCTGAAACCGCAGGCGTAATCGGAAATATAATTACCTTCCCTATGATGTTTTTGGCCGGTACATTTTTCCCTATAAGTCAGATGCCAGAGTATCTGCAGACGTTCGCGCATGTTTTACCGTTGTTCTACGTCACTGAAGGTCTCAACAACGTCATGGTTTACAACAATATTATAGGTGCACTTATCGACATAGCAGTTCTCACTGTTATCACTGTGGTTATTTTTGTGTTAGCAGTGAAGATGTTTAAGTGGCGAGAAGACTAACCAGTTTTCTTTTTTTTCCTTTATTTTTTCTTTGTGCCTTTAAATAAGGGAGGGGAGGTACCGCGTGAGAGTAGGCGTGGTTTCCAACATACAAGGCGCTATATGGTGGCGGATGAGTCCCAGAGGAACTGGAAATATTCCCTAGCAAACCCCACCAGTCCAACATGGTTGCTCCAGATAACCAGCGACGGCTTCTCTTCTCCCAGAAATAGCATGGCTTCTTTGCCGTCTGCGATTATGCCGCCGCCAAACATATGGTCTCGAAGGCGGATTTCGCCTAAGCCGCCGAATCTTTTGACAAACTCCCAGTCGCTTTTTTTGCCTGCCGCCATAAACTTTATGCTTACACTCTTTTTCAGTCCGCTTCCAAGTAGCGGTTCAGCTAAGACGATTACAGGTTTGGCGAATTCTGGCGCTGCCACTACAATCTCAACGGAGGCTTTTTTGAGAATATCTTCAAGTTTTGTGAGAACCGCTTGTTGTCCCCGCAGAATCATCATTTCTGGGCGTTCAACCAGTTCTCTTTGCTCATAGAGGGGCTGCAGGGTTTCGGCAACTGTGTTTTCTAATGCGGCGTATTTGTTTTCGAGTCGTAGTTTTGTGAATCGTGTGGCTTCGATGGGTGGAACGGGGTAGTACTTGAAGGGGCGGCTTTCGGTGCTTTTTATCCATCCTTTTTCTTTTAGGCTGTTTAGGACTTCGTACATTTTGCTGTAGGGTACGTTGGCTTGTTCGCTGACTTCCATGGCGGTCATTTGCCCGCCGCTCACGAGAACTATGTAGGAGTCGATTTCGTAGGTGTTTAAGCCCATTTCGCGTAGTGCAGCGCGGGTTTCATCATCAACTGACATAGTTTTCCCCTCAATCACCGTTGGAAACAGTTGGAAACATTATTATCGTGACTTCGCCTCTTAAGCCCTTCGAAAGTAACGCTTACCCCTCAGAAGGAACCATCAAATGAAAGATATCAAACAGACAAAAAGCATCTGCCCCGAATGCCTCAAAGCCCTCGACGCAACCATCTACGAGGACGAAGGCAAAGTTTTCATCAAAAAAACCTGCCCACAACACGGGCTATACAGTGAGCTTTACTGGTCAGACTACGACCAATACATGCGCGCCGAAAAATTCCGCTGCGAAGGCGACGGCGTAGAAAACCCCCGTACACAGAAGAAACTGGGGTGCCCAAGCGACTGTGGACTCTGCCCCGAACACCACAGCCACACTGCACTAGCAATCATCGACATCACCAACCGATGTAACCTCAAATGCCCTGTCTGCTTTGCTAACGCAAACTATGCGGGTTACGTTTATGAGCCCACTATGGAGCAGGTTGTGGGTATGCTTGAGAATCTGCGTGCCACCAAACCAGTGCCTGCGCAGGCGCTTCAGTTCAGCGGCGGAGAACCCACCATCCGCAAAGAACTCCCCGACATGGTCAGAAAAGCCAAAGAACTCGGCTTCAACCATGTGGAAGTTAACACGAACGGTTTAAGACTAAGCCAAGACGTAGAATTCGCCAAAGAACTCAAAGCGGCAGGCGTCAGCACCATCTATCTCCAATTCGACGGCTTAACCCCTGACGTATACAAGTACATCCGCGGCATCGACTTGCTGGACATAAAGATGAAGGCGATTGAGAACCTTCGAGCAGCAGGCTGGAACAGCGTCGTTTTGGTCGTCACATTAGTTAAAGGCGTTAACGACAGTCAACTGGGCGACATCATCAATTTCGCCGCCAAAAACAGCGACGTCGTCAGATGCATAAACGTCCAACCCGTCTCGCTCTGCGGACGTTTACCGCCAAACGAACGCGAAAAGATGCGCATCACAATCCCCGACTTCATGAAGAAGGTTGAGGAGCAGACCAACGGTGTCATAAAAGTAAGCGACTTCTACCCCGTCCCCGTGGTTGTGCCTGTTTCCAAAGCTGTCGGCGCCATCAAAGACAAACGCTACGTCGAATTCACCGCGCACCCCCACTGCGGCATGGCAACTTTCGTGTTCATCGAAAACGGCAAAATCACACCCATCACCCGATACGGCAACATAGAAAAATTCGTCGCAACCCTTCAAGGCGTCTACGACGATGCTTCCAAAGGCAGTAAAAGCAAAGCCAAACTTCGCCTTGTCGGTGCAAGCCGCCACATCAAATTCAGCTTCCTACGCAAGTACGTCTTAAAAGTGCTCCTAAACGGTGACTACAAGTCACTGGGCGACTTCGCACGCTCTGCAGTGCTAATTTCCTCGATGCACTTCATGGATCCCTACAACTTTGACCTCGAAAGAGTCTCCCGATGTGTCATCCACTATGCTGTTCCTGACGGTAGAATCATACCTTTCTGCACCATGAACTCAATTCACCGCGCTGAAGTAGAAAAGAAACTTGGCATCCCAATCAAAGAGTGGCAAAACAAACATAAGGTTGAAATAAGCCAGACAGTCTAGATGCTGGAAATTAAAACATAATCAAGGTGAAAATCATGGGTGGAAAAAAGAAGCTTGGCATAAAGCAGATGGAAAAGCAGCAAGAAGACAAAGCCGCAGACGATAAAGCGAAGAAGAAAGAAGAAAAGAAAGGTCCGCCACAGAAGAAAACAACCATAGGCGTTTTGCCTCCAGACGCAAAAGACCAAAAAATCGTAGCTGAAGTCAAAAAAATGGGTGTCCTAACTCCATACGCAATTTCAACACGTTACGGTATACGCATCAGTGCAGCAAAAGACTTTCTAGAACAGCTGGAAGCAAACGGAGCAATCCAACTCGTCTCCGGAAGCCACAGCCTAAAGGTCTACAAACCAGCAGCTTAAAATCTGCGTCCCCACAATTATTCAAACAATCCCTCTCTATACTCTGAGGAGTTTATTTCAATTGAGTTTCCCAGAAAAAGTTTACACCGCAAAAGAACTAAAAGCAGCAAGAACCTTAGTGGACCAAGGATACAAACACAATCTAGTTGTAGAAGGCCAATCCGAGTTCACCAAGAAAGTCAAAGAAGCCCTCGAACACATAAAAACCGCAGGCTACTACGATTACCTCCAAACATACATCCAAAAAATCGTCGAAATCGACGGCATGACTCAGCTTCGCGAAACCGAAGTCGCCATTTGGGCAAACAAATTCGCCGTCGACAACCCAGTAGACGCCGCAAGCCTGTTTATCCAAAAAGCCTTCAGCATGGATGAATACATGCATGGCAAACTCTACTACGGCGGCGCCGCAGAAGCACGTTCAATCGCTAAGCGTGTCGAGTTCTTGCAAGCATTAAAAGAGAAAAGCCAAGACAAAGAAGTTAAAGAAGAATGTGAACGGCTCCTGTCCCTGTGGGCGGATAGTTCACTCTAAGCTGTGTCTAGGCAGGCGCGATTTTTATTGTCGCGCCACTTTTCACCTGCTTAAACAGGTCAAGGTTACTTGTGATTTTTCCCAGTATGCTCACAGGACTGTAGGGTTGAGATTTCCCATAAAAGACGCATAAGGCGCTGCCCATGGGCCAAAACGCTATAGTGCCCTGTTCAACAGTAGGTTTAGCTTTTTCTTCACCCATCTTGAGGGGAATTTCAAAGTAGACTTCCTCTTTCCATATCGCTGCTCTGCCTTCCATTGGCAGTTTTCGAACTATGGTGTCTATGGTTCTGGGCGCGAGGAAACGGACGAGTTCTCCTTCAGCTTCACCTAAACCTTCTATGAGGAACTTAACTTTAACTCTGGAGACGCCTTCATCGGTACTCAAATCATTTCATACCCCTATTTAGAGAAAACCTATAACTTTAGATAGATCAAAAGGTATAGTGTGGAAGAGTAATTTAACTCTTACACTTCCATACACCAACAGATTGGGCTGTTCTACAATAGGCTGAGAACGGTTTCGCCTATGAACTTGATTTCTTCCTCAGTAACCGCAGGGTGCACAGGCAGCGAAAAAACCTGCTTAGCTGCTTTTTCTGTTTCAGGCAACGTCTTAGCACCATAGTTTTCACGGTAGAACGGCATCGTGTTTATCGGGTTCACATAGTAAGCTTCGGCGCCTATGCCTTTAGCTTTGAGGTTTTCAAGAAGCTTATTGCGTTCCGTTTCAGTTGCATCCTTTAGTCGCACGGTGTAGAGGTACCAGCTATGCTGGCAAGTCTTGGTTTCGTAAGGCAAAACCAGCTTGTTGGATTTTGAGAGGATTTTTGTAAGCTGCTGAGCGTTACGGCGACGTTTAGCTACAAAACCGGGTAACTTCTTCATTTGGACGATTCCAATGGCTGCTTCCAATTCAGGCATACGGTAGTTGCTTCCCAACATCTCAGAGGCGTATTTTGCTTTCTCGCCATGAGTGCGGATCATGCGGAGTTTTTCGTCGATTTTGTCATCGTTGGTGGTTACGACTCCACCTTCACCTGTCATCATGTTCTTGCTTGCATAGAGACTCCAGCAAGCGGCGTCAGAAAATGAACCCGCAGGTTTCCCCGCATATGTTGCTCCATGTGCTTGAGCAGCATCCTCAACCAACCCCAACCCATGTTTTGTTGCGATTTCTCTAAGTGGCTTCATGTCGGCTGAGAAACCATAGAGATCAACAGGCAAAATCGCCTTGGTTTTTTTGGTAATAGCCTTCTTTACGGCTTCTGGGGAAAGCGTGTAGGTTTCAGGGTCGATGTCGGTGAAAACGGGTTTAGCGCCTGCCAAAACAACCGCCTCAGCCGTCGCCACGAAAGTAAAACTGGGCACAATAACCTCGTCGTCGCGCCCAACGCCGACCGCCATAACAGCGGCGTGTAGAGCGGCTGTGCCAGTGTTTACGGCGACTGCATGTTTGACGCCCGCGAATTCAGCGAACATTTTTTCGAATTCAAGGACTTTTGGACCTGCGCCTAAGGCGTTGGTTACGGGTCCTTTACGCATAACTTCTAGGACTGCTTGGACTTCTTCTTCGTCCATGCTTGGCTTGTTAATTGGTATCAAACTTGGTTTAGCCTCGACAGGGTAGTGTTTAGAGTTTGCTGCTATATTTCATTTTTCCACAATCCCCGCGGGAAAAGTTGGCTAAAGTGGTATCCACACGCATCGACATAACTATGAAAGACGCTTCATTCAACGGTCATTTCCAGCGTGGTCTTGTAATCCGCCACTACCCTGACCCCACGCATCTTAAACTCTTCATCAAGAGCCACATCGCCCGTGTCCACCCTCAAACTCTTAAGCTTATCCAACTTGCTCTTCGTCGCAATCACAACGATGTTGTCTAAGCCGACTTGGCGAATCACGCGGCTGCTGATTTGTTGGTTTCCTCTGCCGAAAATGAAGCCCTGCCCGCCAATCGGGGTTACGACGATTTTTGTAGGTTTGCCATTTGTTAATTCGAGGAGTTGTTTTTCGTTTACGTCTTTGGCGACTATTTTTTTGTTGAAGAGGAGGTCTACGCCGAGGAGGGTTTTTTTCTGGTCCAACAAGTCGGCGACGGTGCGGGTGGTGGTTCCTGGTCCCATGATGTAGAAGGTGTCGGGTTGCATTTCCTCGATTAAGTACACTGCGATGGCTGCTTGATTCTCCAGTTCATTTACCGTCATGGGGCTCTCCATCTTGTTGCCCTGAATCAAATGCGGCTCAAAAGGACTAAGCATATAACCGTATAATTCCGCAGACAAG